>Ga0209254_10000077_pt1 | contig 58427 bp, 53 predicted proteins | sample FrelakmetDIP11DI_FD_187148 | JGI IMG/M metagenome (GOLD analysis project Ga0209254, IMG submission 187148) | Freshwater lake sediment microbial communities from the University of Notre Dame, USA, for methane emissions studies - DIP11 DI (SPAdes)... | ecosystem: Environmental > Aquatic >...
TGTAGATCTCCTGGTGCGCCTTCTCGATCTCGTCGAACAGCACGACCGAGAACGGCTTGCGCCGCACCTTCTCGGTGAGCTGACCGCCCTCCTCGTATCCGACGTATCCGGGCGGGGCGCCGAACAACCGCGACGCGGTGAAGCGGTCGTGGAACTCGCCCATGTCGATCTGGATGAGTGCGTCGTCGTCGCCGAACAGGAACTCCGCCAGCGCCTTGGACAGCTCGGTCTTACCGACACCGGAGGGCCCGGCGAAAATGAACGAACCGGACGGGCGCTTGGGGTCCTTCAGGCCGGCACGGGTGCGGCGGATGGCCTTGGAGACGGCCTTGACGGCATCCTCCTGGCCGATGATCCGCTTGTGCAGCTCGTCCTCCATGCGCAGCAGCCGAGTGGTCTCCTCCTCGGTCAGCTTGAACACCGGGATACCGGTCCAGTTGCCCAGGACCTCGGCGATCTGCTCGTCGTCGACCTCGGCCACGACGTCGAGATCACCTGAGCGCCACTGCTTTTCGCGCTCAGCACGCTGGGCGACCAGCTGCTTCTCGCGATCCCGCAGCGAGGCCGCCTTCTCGAAGTCCTGCGCGTCGATCGCGCTCTCCTTCTCCCGGCGCGCGTCGGCGATCTTCTCGTCGAACTCGCGCAGGTCCGGCGGAGCGGTCATCCGGCGGATTCGCATCCGGGCACCGGCCTCGTCGATCAGGTCGATCGCCTTGTCCGGCAGGAACCGGTCGTTGATGTAGCGGTCGGCCAGGGTGGCCGCCGCCACCATCGCGGCGTCGGTGATCGACACCCGGTGATGGGCTTCGTAGCGGTCGCGCAGACCCTTGAGGATCTCGATGGTGTGCGCCACCGTCGGCTCACCGACCTGGACCGGCTGGAAACGGCGCTCCAGAGCGGCGTCCTTCTCGATGTACTTGCGGTACTCGTCGAGCGTGGTCGCGCCGATGGTCTGCAACTCGCCGCGGGCCAGCTTGGGCTTGAGGATCGACGCGGCGTCGATCGCGCCCTCCGCCGCACCCGCGCCGACGAGCGTGTGCAGCTCGTCGATGAACAGGATGATGTCGCCGCGGGTGTTGATCTCCTTGAGCACCTTCTTCAGGCGCTCCTCGAAGTCACCGCGGTAACGGCTGCCGGCCACCAGCGACCCGAGGTCGAGGGTGTAGAGCTGCTTGTCCTTCAGCGTCTCGGGAACCTCGCCGTGCACGATGGCCTGGGCCAGGCCCTCGACGACGGCGGTCTTGCCGACGCCGGGCTCGCCGATCAGCACCGGATTGTTCTTGGTACGCCGGCTCAGCACCTGCATGACCCGCTCGATTTCCTTCTCCCGGCCGATGACCGGGTCGAGCTTGCCCTCCATGGCGGCGGCGGTGAGGTTTCGGCCGAACTGGTCGAGGACCAGCGAAGTGGACGGGTTGCCCGACTCGCCGCCACGGCCGCCGGTACCGGCCTCCGCGGTTTCCTTGCCCTGGTAGCCACTCAGCAGCTGGATGACCTGCTGGCGCACCCGGGTGAGTTCGGCGCCTAGCTTGACCAGCACCTGGGCGGCAACACCCTCACCCTCTCGGATCAGGCCGAGCAGAATGTGCTCGGTGCCGATGTAGTTGTGGCCGAGCTGCAGCGCCTCGCGCAGGCTGAGCTCCAGCACCTTCTTGGCACGGGGGGTGAACGGGATGTGTCCCGACGGCGCCTGCTGGCCCTGGCCGATGATCTCTTCGACCTGGCTGCGAACACCCTCGAGAGAGATGCCCAGCGACTCCAGCGACTTGGCGGCTACGCCCTCACCCTCGTGAATAAGTCCCAACAGGATGTGCTCGGTCCCGATGTAGTTGTGGTTGAGCATCCGGGCCTCTTCTTGAGCCAGGACGACGACCCTGCGGGCACGGTCGGTAAATCTCTCGAACATCGCCTGCTACCTGCTCTCCATCACGATTAGGTACAGCGGTAGTCACCACGTACCTGTCGACCACTCTAATGGGCGCAGCAGGGAGGCGCGTTCCCTTGCCACCCATACCGCCCCGACGGCGGTGGACACAGCAGACCAACGCGGGTGATCAGCGATTCGTTTCCGGTGCTAACCGCCTCCCGCTACGCCGCTAGCGAACGTCGCTGACGAGACGGTGACGGGCCCCGGTAGGCCTAGGTGGCGGCGTGGAAGGCGTCGATGATCTCGGCCGGGATGCGGCCGCGGGTCGACACCTTGTGGCCATTGCGGCGAGCCCAGTCGCGAATCGCCGCACTCTGCTCACGGTCGATGGAAGCGCGGCCCCGTCCGGGAGGCGCGGAGCGGCCGCGCCGACGGCCGCCGACGCGGCGGCCGGCCTCGAGCCACGGCTTCAACTCGTTGCGCAATTTCTGTGCATTTTTGGAGGAAAGATCGATCTCATAGCTGACGCCGTCGAGCGAGAATTCAACCGTTTCGTCGGCGGAACCCTCGCCATCGAAATCGTCGACGAGGGTGACGGTGACTTTCTTGGCCATTAGCTCACTGGGCCCTTCTGCCTGTGCACTACAAGCGATTGTCGAACGCCCGCCCCCTAGCCGACTAATGTGCCACATTATCGGTCCGCATTCAACAAGCTATCGATCGTCGCACTTCAGTTGCCGTGGCGACGAACAATCGGGAACAATACCGTTTCCCGAATTGACAAGCCGGTGAGGACCATCAACAGGCGATCGATACCCATTCCCGTTCCGGTCGTCGGGGGCATCGCGTACTCCATTGCGGACAGGAAATCCTCGTCGAGTGCCATTGCCTCGTCGTCGCCTGCGGCGGCCGCCCTTGCCTGCGCTTCGAAGCGTTCTCGCTGTACGACGGGGTCGACGAGCTCGGAGTAGCCGGTCGCCAGCTCGATTCCGCGGACATAAAGATCCCATTTCTCCGTCACGCCGGGGATGCTCCGATGCTGACGTGTCAGGGGTGTGGTCTCGACCGGGAAATCCTTGACGAACGTCGGAGACCACAAAGTATTGCCGACTGTGTGCTCCCACAGTTCTTCGACGAGCTTGCCATGTCCATAGCCGCGATCGCGGGGGATCTCGACGTCGAGTCGGTCGGCAATAGCGAGTAAGTATTCCAACGACGTGTCGGGAGTGATCTCTTCACCCAGGGCTTGCGACAGCGAAGGATACATTTGAATGGAGGACCATTCGCCGTCGAGGTCATAGATTGTGCCATCGGGCAATGGGACTTGACGGGTGCCGACCGCCTCGTCGGCGACCTCCTGAATAATCTCGCGGGTGACGACGGCGGAATCGTCATAGGTGGCCCAGGCCTGATAAGTCTCGAGCATCGCGAATTCCGGCGAATGGGTGGAATCGGCACCTTCGTTTCGGAACACGCGATTGAGTTCGAAGACTTTCTCCAGCCCGCCGACGACGCAACGCTTGAGGAACAATTCCGGCGCGATCCGCAGGAACAGGTCGGTGTCGAGCGCGTTGGAGTGGGTCACGAACGGCCGGGCCGCCGCCCCGCCGGCCAGCGTCTGCAGCATCGGGGTCTCGACCTCGAGGAAGCCGCGCCGTTCCAATGCGTATCGAACCGCGCGCACCACGGCGATGCGCTGCCGGGCCACCGTGCGGGCCTGCGGGCGCACGATCAGATCGACATAGCGCTGGCGGACTCGGGACTCCTCGCTCATCTCCTTGTGCGCGACCGGCAGCGGCCGAAGCGCCTTGCTGGCCATCTGCCATGAGTCGGCGAGCACCGAGAGTTCTCCGCGCCGCGAGCTGATCACCTCACCGTGAACGAAAACGATGTCGCCGAGGTCGACTTCGGACTTCCACTGCTCGAGGGCTTCATCGCCCACCCCGGCCAGGCTGACCATCGCCTGCAGGTGGGTGCCGTCGCCTTCCTGCAGCGTCGCGAAGCAGAGCTTGCCGGAGTTGCGGGCGAACACCACCCGGCCGGTCACCCCGACGATGTCTCCGGTGGTGGCGTCAGCGGGCAGGTCCGGGTAGGCCGCCCGGATCTCGGCGAGCGAGTGGGTGCGGGGCACCGCAACCGGATAGGGGTCCTTGCCTTCGGCCAGCAGACGCTCCCGCTTGGCCTGACGGATGCGGAACTGTTCGGGGACGTCGGTGTCGGAATTGTCAGCGGAGCTGACAGCGGCCGGTCGATCAGCATCGCTCACGACGTGCCAGCTTAAATGAGGCCATGAAGCCGCTCATCCACCGCGGTGCGGTGGATACCCTGGACGACCAGCGGGTCGACTGGCACCACAAGGGCCTGCCGGTGGCGTGGACGGGCCGCACGGCGGCCGAGATCTGCGCCGAGCGCCCAGACCTGTTCGGTGCGGGTCCACTGGGCCCGGTGTGCATCCTGCGGGCCGACGCGCTGGAGCACAACCTGGCCACGATGGCCGGCTGGTGCGCTCGCCACGGTGTCGAGCTGGCTCCACACGGCAAGACGCACATGGCCCCGCAGCTGGTGGCCCGCCAGTTCAACGCAGGGGCGTGCGCGGTGACGGCCGCGACGATCAGCCAGGTGCGTACCTTCCGCGCGTTCGGCGTGCGCGAGGTGCTGTTGGCCAACGAACTGGTCGACACCGCCGGTCTGGCCTGGCTGGCCGGCGAGCTGGACGGCGACCGGGATTTCGGGTTGGTCTGCTGGGTGGATTCGGTGCGCGGGGTGGGGTTGATGACCGATGCGCTGACCGCCGCGGGTGCGCAGCGGCCGGTCGACGTGTGCGTCGAAGTCGGCGCGGCGGGCACCCGCACCGGTTGTCGCGAGGACGCCGGCGCCGACGCAGTGGCGGCCGCGGTGCTGGCGAGCCCGAGGCTTCGCCTGGCCGGGGTCGCCGGATACGAGGCAGCGCTGGGCCACGACGTGTCACCCGCCGGGGTGCGCGCGGTCCGCGAATTTCTCGAGCGGATGCGGGCCACGGCGCGGCGGCTGCAGCCGCTGTGTGAGGGCGGCCAGATGATCGTCACCGCCGGCGGCAGCACGCATTTCGACCTGGTGGCCGAGATCCTGACCGGGGACTGGCGCACCATCGTGCGCAGCGGCGCCTATCTGACCAACGACGACGGGCTGTACCTGAGGACCTCACCGCTGACCCGGCCCGGCGCACAGCCCGACGGCTTCCGCGCGGCGATGCACGTGTGGGCGCAGGTGTGCTCGCGACCCGAACCCAGGCTGGCGCTGCTGACGATGGGCCGGCGCGACGTCTCGTTCGATCAGGACATGCCTGTGCCGCAACGTCTTCGGCGTGGTGCCGGTTGGTCGCCGGACGCGCTGTCCGGCAGCGAGGTCGTCAAGCTCAACGATCAGCACGCGTTCGTGAAGCTGGCGCCGGCCGCCGAGGAGGCCGTGCAGGTGGGCGACTGGATCGAGTTCGGGGTGTCGCACCCGTGCACGGTGTTCGACAAATGGCAGCTGATCCCGGTGCTCGACGCCGACGACCGGGTGCTCGAGCTGGTGCGGACGTTCTTCTGAGCGCGAGCAGCCGCAAAGTGGCCCAACACCTCGGCGTGTCGGGGGTTTTTGTGTCTGCTCGCGGGAGAAGTCAGCGGGCTGATTTCAGCTTGCCGCGCTGGTTGTCCCGGTTGCGCTCGTAGACCATCCGCAGACCGTCCAGGGTGAGGTGTTTGTCGTAGTGCGCCACGGTGTGCAGATCCGGCAGCAGCAGCGGGGCGGTGTGGCCGGTGGCCACGACGGCGACGTCACTGCCGGCGAAGCCGTCGACGTCCTCGCGGATGCGGCTGATCAGACCGTCGACCAGACCCGCGAACCCGAACACCGCGCCGGCCTGCATGCACTCGACGGTGTTCTTGCCGACCACCGACCGCGGCCGGGTAAGTTCGACCCGGCGCAGTGCGGCTGAGCGGGCGGCAGCGGCATCGGAGGAGACCTGCACGCCGGGAGCGATTGCGCCGCCGAGGAACTCACCCTTGCCGGAGACCACGTCGACACAGATGGACGAACCGAAGTCCACCACGATGGCCGCGGACTTGTACTTGGCGAAGGCGGCCAGGCAGTTCACGATCCGATCGGCGCCGACCTCTTTGGGATTGTCGACCAGAAGCGGGATGCCGGTGCGCACGCCGGGCTCGATCAGCACGTGCGGGACAGCGGGCCAGTACTGCTCGAGCATGACTCGGACCTCGTGCAGCACCGACGGCACGGTGGACAGGCCGGTGGCTCCGGTCAACCGTTCGGAGTCGTCGCCGATCAGACCTTCGATGGTCAGCGCGAGCTCGTCGGCGGTGACCTCGGACTCGGTGCGAATACGCCACTGCTGGGTGACTTTTGCGTGATCGCCCGACCCGGAGATCAGGCCCACCACGGTGTGGGTGTTGCGAACGTCGATCGCGAGCAGCACGGCTACCGCACAGTCCGCGGCGAGAGCAGGTCGCCGTCGATGGTGACCGAACCCACGTAGTGCAGGTCCGCGTTCGTCACCATCGCACGATGGATCTTGGACTTGAGCATCGTCCGGAACATCAATTTCTCCAAGTGATTTCGTGATGGCCGTCATGGCCGACCCCTGGCGGGGCCTCGTTGGTCGACAGGTCGACGGCGATGTTGTCCAGCAGGCGGGTGCCGCCGAGGCGGGCCGCAATCAGAATCCGGGCGGGGCCGTACGCCGGCGCCGGTTCGAGTTGGGGGCCGCGCACCTCGAGGTAGTCGACCTCGATGGCCGGCACCTCCTCGAGAACCGCCCGTGCGGCATCGAGAGCAGGCCCGGGGCCTCCGGAGGCGGCGTACATCGCGGCCAGCAGCGCCGAGGACAGTGCGCTGGCCTGCTCGCGCTCTTCCGGGTTCAGGTACCGGTTGCGTGACGACATCGCAAGCCCGTCGGCCTCGCGCACCGTCGGTACGCCCACGATGCGTACGTCGACGTTGAGATCGGCGACCATCTGCCGAATGAGAACCAGCTGCTGGTAATCCTTCTCACCGAAGAAAGCACGATCCGGCCGGATGATCTGCAGCAACTTGAGTACCACCGTCAGCATGCCAGCGAAATGTGTTGGACGGGAGGCTCCTTCGAGCTCAGATCCGAGCGGGCCGGGATGCACCGTGGTCCGGAATCCGTCGGGGTACATCGCCGAGGCGGTCGGGGTGAACACCACCTCGACGCCCTCGCCGCGCAGCAGCTCGAGGTCGGCGTCCAGGGTGCGCGGGTAGGCGTCGAGGTCCTCTCCTGCCCCGAACTGCAGCGGATTGACGAAGATCGACACCACGACCGCAGCTCCGGGCACCCGTTTGGCCGCGCGGACCAACGCCAGGTGGCCTTCGTGCAGCGCACCCATAGTGGGCACCAGCATCACCCGGCGCCCGGTGTGCCGCAGCGCCCGAGTGACCTCCGACACCGACTGCGGTGTCGGATACACGTTGAGCTGGCCGGCGCTGAACTGCGGCGCCGTCTTGCTCACTGCGGCCGTCCTCGGCCGGCCGACCAGTCCGCCAACACCGCAAAGACCTCCTCGGGGGCGTGCGCACGTTGGGCGGTGCGCAGCGAGTTCGCGCAATAGCTCTGCGCCAGTTCGTAATCCACTTCGGCAAGCGCGGCCATGTGGCCGGCGACGGCTGAGGCGTCGCCACGGGCGACCGGGCCGGTCAAGGCGGCCTGACCCCGGTGCAGCGTGTTCTCCAGCGCGGCGCGGGCCAACGGGCCGACGATGCGCTCGGCGAGTCCTCCCGGTGCGTCGCCGACGAGCTCCTGACCCAGCAACTCCTGGCCGGACAGGGCGGCGCGCAGCGCATCGAGCGCGTCGGCGACCACCGTGACGACGTGGTTGCTGGCATGGGCCAGCGCGGCGTGGTACAGCGTGCGCGCGTCCTCGCGGACCCCGAACGGTTCGCCGCCGATCTCCAGGACCAGCGACTGGGCGATGGCATAGCCGATCTCGTCGGCGGCGGTGATCCCGAAACAGGTGTCGGTCAGCCGGGCGATGTCCTCGTCGGCGCCGGTGAACGTCATCGCCGGATGGATGGCCAGCGGCGTGCAGCCCTGCTCGGTCAGCGGAGCCAGGATGCCGATGCCGTTGGCTCCCGAGGTGTGCACGACGATGGATCCGCGGCGCACCGAGCCGGTGGCGGCCAGACCGTTGATCAGGCCGGCCAGTTCGGAGTCGGGCACCGTCAGGAGCAACAACTCGGCGCTGTCGGCGACGGCCGGGACCGGTAGCACCGGGGTGTCGGGAAGCCTGCGTTCGGCCAGCCGCCGCGAGGTGTTCGAGATGGCGCTACAGGCCACCACCACGTGGTCGGCCCGCTCCAGCGCCACGCCCAGCGCCGTACCCACCCGGCCGGCCGAGATGATGCCCACCTTGAGCCGTGCCGGGCGCAAACCGTTGGGGGTCCCCACGTAGACGACCTCGCTGACGTCGATGAGTGTTCGTTCCGGTCCTGGTCTGCCGGTACCGGACGGTCCGGCCAACTTTACCCGGGGTCGCTCGGCCTCAGTCCGCGCGCCTGCGGCGACGGCCGCCGCCGGTACCGTTCGCCTGCAAGCGGGCCAGCAGGTCGGCGACGGACTGACCGCCGGTGTGCTGACCCGACGGGCCCTCGTCCGGCTCAGGCTCGGGTTCGGCCTCAGCGCCGCGGTGACGGGCGGCGGGCGGCGGTGGTGGCGGGGTCGACATCGCCGGCGCCGGCTGGCCGTAGCCCGGTGCCTCCACGCCATGGCGGGACTGCGGCCCGGCCGGTTCGGGCGGCGGCTGCATGACCGGCTCCGGTCGCGGCTGACCCGGCTCGCCCGTCCAGTGCCTGCCCCGGGGGCGCTCGGCGGGCGGCGGCGGAGGTGCGGCCGCACCGTTGTCGGAGGGAACCCAGTTGCTGCCCGGCGTTCCCGGCGGCAGCCACTGCCCCTGGGCCTCCACCGGCCGCCACTCGGAGCCCTCGGCCGTCGGCGCGGGCTGGGGTTCGGGCTGCGGCGGGGGCGGGGGTGCGAACGGCCGCTCGGCGTCCTCCCCCGATCGCCGGTGCGAGCCCCGGTAGTCGGTTTCGGGGTAGGGCTGTTCCTCGGTGTGCCTGCGGCGCGGCGGCGGCGGGCCGTACCGCTGTTGCGGTGGCGGCGGCGCCTTGGCAGTGGGGACCAGCGGCTCCTCCGGCACGTCGATGATCGGGTTCTCCGCCGTGCCGCCGCCTGCCTCCTGCTCGGTGACCGGCGTGATGCGGCTGCTCTCGACGCGGCCCGGTGCGGGTGGCATCGCGGTGGTGTCACGCGTCCAGTCGCCGTAACCGGCGCCCACCCGATCGCCCTCCAGGGCGGGGCGGTCGCCGAGGTCGGCGTCGAACAGGATCTCCAGGTTCGCGCGCAGCGCCGCCAACTCGGCCCGCAGGGCCGCCACCTCGTCGGCGGCCTGGGCGCGCAGCTCGGAAGCTAACTCGCGGCGCAGATAGGACTCGACGGACAGCTCGTACTCGCGCCGCGCCGAGATCTCGCGATCCAGCTGCAGGTCGTAGACGAGTTTGAGGTCCCGCGCTCTGGCCGCGTCGACGTCGCTCTGTCTGCGGTAGATGACGGACACGAACGCCGCGACCACCGCCGCCCACAGCGACAGGATGACCGCCAGCTTGAGCAACTCCACCTTGTTGGTGAACACCAGTGCGGAGCTGGCCACGATGGCCAGGACTAGCAACGTCGTCAAGAGCAGCCAACCCGGCCTGCGGCCGCCGCGCCTGTTCCTGGCGCCGCGGGACAGAACGGTCATGGGGTGACTGTACCCGCGCGGTGTCTATGGGCGTGTCGTCGAACTGCGGCGATTCGCCGCGCGTCACTCCGGAGCGGCTTCGCTGTTGTCCGTCGGTTCGCCGGGCGACTTGCAGCAGTGCTGCAGCCACAGCCCGGCGATCACCAGGGCCAGCGCGCTGACCGCGGCCACCAGCGCACCCGGGGTGTCGGCGCCGGCCACCCGCAGTTCGGCCCGCCGCGGCAGCAGGTACGCGAGCACGCCGATCCACCAGCCCAGCATCAACGCGCCCACCCAGGCCGACGCCTTGGCCACCACCACGCTGCGTGCCGCCGCCAGCGGATGCAGCCGTCCGCCGCCGACGCCGATCTCGCCGTCGCGGATCTTCGCGCGAACCGATACGCCCCAGGCGGCTTCGATGGCAGCGACCGCCAGCAGCGACAGCCCGGTCCACGCCGTGATCGGGGGGAAGTATCGGTAGAGCACATGCACCAGCAGGTAGGACAGGATCGCCACTCCGACGACCGCGGCCGTCAGGTCGCGTCTGCGTGTCGGTCCCATCAGGCCTCGGGCACTTCGTCGGGGGGAAGGTTCAACACCAGACCGGTCAGCCGTACGCCGTCGCGGTCGGCCGGCTCCAGTTCGGACAGCAGCCGGTCGACCGGACGGCGCTCGCCGGCCACGGTCAGTTCGGCCTGCGGGTCGACCGCCAGCCACGGGATCATCACGAACGCCCGCAGGTGCGCTAGCGGATGCGGCAGGGTGAGCCCCTCGTCGCGGGAGAACACCTCGGTTTCGCCGTCGTGGCAGCAGACCAGGTCGACGTCGAGGGTGCGCGGCCCCCACTTCTGCTCGCGGACCCGCTCGTTGGCTTGCTCGAGCGCTTGGGCCCGGTTCAGCCAGCCGTGTCCGTCGAGGTCCGGGTCGTCGGCGATGACGACCGCGTTGAGGAACGGGCCCTGATCGACGCCACCCCAGGCATCGGTTTCGTAGACCGGTGACAGGGCCCGCACCGTGCTGCCGAGTCCGTCGACCGCCGACTGCAGCCGCGCCATCCGGTCGCCGAGGTTGGAGCCGATCGAGAGCACCACCCGCGTCATGTCGCACCGCCGGCGGGAACCACCTGGCCGCGGCCGCCGCGCCGCGAGCGGCGCGCGACCACCGAAACGTCGTTGAAGGCCAACGGGATCGGTGCCTCGGGCTTGTGCACCACCACTTCGACGGCGTGCACCCGCTGGTCGGCCATGACGTCCTCGGCGATCTCGGCGGCGACCGTCTCGATGAGGTTGCGTGCCGGTCCTGCCACGACGGCGGCGGCGCGCTGCGCGAGCAAGCCGTAGTCGTAGGTGTCGGCGAGGTCGTCGCTGGCGGCGGCGTCGGCGAGGTCGATCCAAACGGTGATGTCGACGACGAAGTCCTGCCCGTCGCGCCGCTCGTGGTCGAAGACGCCGTGGTTGCCGCGCACCGTGAGGCCGCGCAGCTCGATCCGGTCAGCCATTGTCATTCACCCATGCGGCAACGACTTTGAGCGCATCCACGCTGGCTTGGACGTCGTGCACCCGGACCCCCCACGCGCCGTTGAGCGCGGCCAGCGCCGAGACCACCGCGGTGGCGGTCTCGCGCCCGTCCGGCGGCCGCGGGGTGCCGTCGGGATCGGCCAGAAGGGCACCGAGGAAGCGTTTACGCGATGCGCCGACGAGCACCGGGATGCCGGTGGCCACCAACTCCGGCAGCGCACGCAGCAGGGCCCAATTGTGTTGGGCGGTCTTGGCGAACCCCAGTCCGGGATCGATGATCACGTTGGCCTGGTCCACTCCGGCGGCGACGGCGGCGTCCACCCCGGCGAGCAGCTCGTCGCGCACCTCGGCCACCACGTCGCGGTAGTCGGGCACGTTGTGCGGCTGATCGGCACCGACCGAGCGCCAGTGCATCATCACCCACGGCACCTTGGCGTCGGCGAGCAGCGGTGCCATCGCCGGATCGGCGCGCCCGCCGGAGACATCGTTGACGATGCTGGCCCCGTTCTGCAGCGCGGCGGCCGCGACGGCCGCGTGCATGGTGTCGATGCTGACGGTGATCCCTTGGGCGGCAAGCTCTTTGACGACCGGAAGCACCCTGGCGGATTCCACCGCGGCGTCGACGTGCACCGCCCCGGGCCTGGTCGACTCGCCCCCGACGTCGATGATCGCCGCGCCCTGGGCCACCAGCTGCACCCCGTGCTCGACGGCCCGGTCGGGGTCGAGGTAACGTCCGCCGTCGGAGAAGGAGTCATCGGTGACGTTGACGACCCCCATCACCTGTACTCCGATGGCGTTCACTTGCGCAGTATGAGTTCCAGCGCCTCGGCTCGCGATGCATTGTCGGTCTTGAACTGTCCGCGCACCGCCGACGTCGTGGTGGTGGCACCGGGCTTGCGGACACCGCGCATCGCCATGCACAGATGCTCGGCCTCGATCACGACGATGACGCCCCGCGGCTTGAGCTTGCGCATCACCGCGTCGGCGATCTGTGCGGTCAGCCGCTCCTGCACCTGCGGGCGCTTGGCGTACAGATCGACCACCCGGGCCAGTTTCGACAGGCCGGTGATCCGGCCGTCGTCACCGGGGATGTAGCCCACGTGCGCCACCCCGTGAAAGGCCACCAGGTGGTGCTCGCAGGTGGAGTACATCGGGATCTGCTTGACCAGGACCAGCTCGTCGTGCTCCTCGTCGAAGGTGGTCTCCAGCACCGTGTCCGGGTCGGTGTACAGGCCGGCGAACATCTCCCGGAACGCCCGGGCGACTCGGGCCGGGGTCTCCAGCAGACCCTGGCGTTCCGGGTCCTCCCCGACCGCGAGTAGCAGTTCGCGGACCGCCGCCTCAGCTCGGGCCTGGTCGAATATCGGGGTCTGGAGGGTGATCGAGGTTGGCTGCGCCATCAAAGCTCCGTTTCGTCAGTTCAACCGTTGGCCGGCGGTCTGTGCCGGCCGCTGTCGTCACCGGCATCGTCCTGCGGCGCAGGCGCGGTCGGAGTATGGCTTGGCGCGGGGTAGGGGTACGGCGGGTACGGCTGACCCTGCTGCGGGGGCGGGGCCCACCCGGGCGGTGGCGGCGGGTACCAGTAGCCGCCCTGCTGCTGGTTGGGCGGCGGCCAGCCGGGGGCATGCCAGCCGGCGGGGGCGCCGTAGTCGGGCGCGCCGGCGCCCGGCTGCTGATGCTGCGGGCCTGCGGCGTGCGCGCCGTTGCCGTTGCCGCCGTTGGGCTGCTGGGATTGGGCAGCGGCGGAGGCCTGGGCGATCGCCTTCTTGAACGCCGGCTCCGGCATCGGCTTGGGCCACGGTTCGCCGCGTTCGATGGCCAGCTCGCCCGGCGTCTTGATCGGCGGCTTATCGGACGGAATACGCCCGCCGAAGTCGTCGAACACCGTCAGCCGCGGCCGCTTCTGCACGTCGCCGAAGATCGCCTCCAACTCGGCCCGGTGCAGGGTTTCCTTCTCCAGCAACTCCCCGGCGAGCACGTCGAGCACGTCGCGGTACTCGGTCAGGATCTCCCACGCCTCGGTGTGGGCGGCCTCGATGAGCTTGCGGACCTCGTCGTCGATGTCGCGGGCCACCTCGTGGCTGTAGTCCGACTGGGTGCCCATCGTGCGGCCCAGGAACGGGTCGCCGTGCTCGGTGCCGTACTTGACGGCGCCCAGTTTGGCGCTCATGCCGTACTCGGTGACCATCGCGCGGGCGATCTTGGTGGCCTGGTCGATGTCGGACACCGCACCGGTGGTCGGCTCGCGGAACACCAGTTCCTCGGCGGCGCGGCCGCCCATCGCGAACACCAGCCGAGCGATCATCTCCGAGCGGGTCAACAGGCCCTTGTCGTCCTCGGGCACCGACACGGCGTGGCCGCCGGTGCGGCCACGGGCCAGGATCGTCACCTTGTAGATCGGCTCGATGTCGGGCATCGCCCACGCCGCCAGGGTGTGGCCACCCTCGTGGTAGGCGGTGATCTTCTTCTCCAGCTCGCTGATCACCCGGCCCTTGCGGCGCGGCCCGCCGATCACCCGGTCGACCGCCTCCTCCATTGCGGCACCGGTGATGACGGTGCCGTTCTCGCGGGCGGTGAGCAGCGCGGCCTCGTTGATCACGTTGGCCAGGTCGGCCCCGGACATGCCGACGGTGCGCTTGGCCAGGCCGTCGAGGTCGGCATCGGGGGCCATCGGCTTACCCTGCGAGTGCACTCTCAGCACGGCCTTGCGGCCGGCCAGGTCCGGGTTGGACACCGGGATCTGGCGGTCGAAGCGGCCGGGGCGCAGCAGCGCCGGGTCGAGGATGTCGGGCCGGTTGGTGGCCGCGATCAGGATCACGCCCTGGCGTTCGCCGAAGCCGTCCATCTCGACCAGCAGCTGGTTGAGGGTCTGCTCGCGCTCGTCGTGCCCGCCGCCCAGGCCGGCGCCGCGCTGGCGGCCGACGGCGTCGATCTCGTCGACGAAGATGATGCAGGGAGCGTTCTGCTTGGCCTGCTCGAACAGGTCACGCACCCGGGAGGCGCCGACACCGACGAACATCTCGACGAAGTCCGAACCGGAGATCGTGAAGAACGGAACCCCGGCCTCGCCGGCGACCGCGCGGGCCAGCAGGGTCTTGCCGGTTCCGGGCGGGCCGTAGAGCAGCACGCCCTTGGGGATCTTGGCGCCCAGCGCCTGGTAGCGCGACGGGTTCTGCAGGAAGTCCTTGATCTCGTAGAGCTCCTCGACCGCCTCGTCGACCCCGGCGACGTCGGCGAAGGTGGTCTTGGGCATGTCCTTGCCCAGTTGCTTGGCCTTCGACTTGCCGAAGCCGAAGCCCATCCGGCCGCCGGTCTGCATGCGGGAGAACAGCACGAACAAGCCGACCAGCAGAAGCAGCGGCAGCATATAGACCAGCAGCGAGCCCAGGACGCTGCCCTGGTTGACCACGGTGTTGGTCTTGACGTTCTTGGCGTTCAACGCGTCGAAGAGGTTGACCGCGTACCCGGTCGGGTACTTGGTGATGACCTTGTTCGAGTCTTCGGTGTCGCTGTTGGCGCTCTTGAGCTCCAAGCGCAACTGCTGTTCACGGTCGTCGATCTGAGCGCTCTTGACGTTGTCGGCCTTGATCTGGGCCATCGCCACCGAGGTGTCGACGGGTTTGAAGCCGCGGGTGTCGTCACTGAAATAGAAGAACGACCAGCCGAGCAGCAACACCACGGCGACCACCGTCAGGGTGCGGATCACGTTTTTCCGGTTCATCTACATCGGCCGCTGCCGGCCCGGTCCTTCCGATATGCGCAGCTGGAATAGTTCAGGCTACCGCTAGACCAACGCCGGGAAGTGGCCTGCTGGTTTCCGTCAGCGTTTGGTTCTCGTTCGCTGTGCGGTGAACCGGGACTTCCGGCCATCCCGGAGCTGTGCTTGGCTGGCACCGTGGTCGCTCCAACCGAACGGTTAGTCGACGTCAACGGCGTCCGGTTGCGGCTGGACGAGGCGGGTCAACCCGGTGCTCCGGTGGTGGTCCTGACCCACGGTTTCCCCGAGCTGGCGTACTCCTGGCGCCACCAGATCCCGGCCCTGGCCGAGGCGGGCTACCACGTGCTGGCCCCCGACCAGCGCGGCTACGGCGGCTCATCGCGGCCGGCGGCCGTCGAGGAGTACGACATCACCGCGCTCACCGCGGACGTCGTCGGCCTGCTCGACGACGTAGGTGCCGAGCGCGCGGCGATCGTCGGGCACGACTTCGGCGCCGTGGTGGCGTGGAACATGCCGCTGCTGCACCCCGACCGGGTCGCCGCGGTGGCCGGCCTGGCCGTCCCGCCGATACCGCGGCCGCAGACCCCGCCCACCGTGGCGTTCCGCCGGATCTTCGGTGACAACTTCTTCTACATCCTCTACTTCCAGGAACCCGGCCCGGCCGATGCCGAACTGGCCCGCGACCCCGCCCGCACCATGCGCGTGCTGCTGGGCGGCATGCGAAAACCGGAAGACGAACAGGCCGCGCTGCGGATGCTCACGCCCGGCCCGGCCGGATTCCTCGACCGGCTGGCCGAACCGGACCGGCTGCCGGATTGGCTGACCGCCGCGGAACTGCAGCACTACGCGGCGGAGTTCGCCCGCACCGGTTTCACCGGAGCGCTCAACTGGTATCGCTGCTTCGACCGCAACTGGCACATCCTGGGCCATCCGGTGGCCGAAACCATCAGTGTCCCGGCACTTTTCGTCGCCGGCACCGACGACCCCACCCTCGGCTTCACCCGCATCGACCGGGCTTCGGAGGTTGTCAAAGGTCCGTACCGGCAGGTGCTGCTCGACGGCGCGGGGCACTGGATTCAGCAGGAGCGGCCCGACGAGATCAATCGCGAACTGGTGAGCTTCCTATCCGGATTGGAGTTCTGACATGCGGCCCCTGAACTTCGGCGTGTTCATCACGCCGTTTCACCCGACCGGCCAATCCCCCACCGTCGCATTGGAATACGACCTCGAGCGAACCGTCGCCCTGGACCGGCTGGGTTACGACGAGGTCTGGTTCGGCGAGCATCACTCCGGCGGCTACGAGCTGATCGCCTGCCCGGAGGTGTTCATCGCCGCCGCGGCCGAGCGCACCAAACACATCCGGCTCGGCACGGGCGTGGTTTCGCTGCCCTACCACCACCCGCTGATGGTGGCCGACCGCTGGGTGCTGCTCGACCACCTGACCCGCGGCCGGGTGATGTTCGGCGCCGGCCCGGGCGCCCTGCCCTCCGATGCGCACATGATGGGTATCGACCCGGTCGAACAGCGGCGGATGATGCAAGAGTCGCTCGAGGCCATCATGGCCCTCTTCCGCGCCGGACCCGACGAGCGCATCGACCGGCACTCCGACTGGTTCACCCTGCGCGACGCCGCACTGCACATCCGGCCCTACACCTGGCCGCATCCCGAAATATCCACCGCGGCAATGGTTTCGCCCTCGGGTCCACGGTTGGCCGGAACCCTTGGCACGTCGCTGCTGTCGCTGTCGATGTCGGTGCCAGGCGGGTACGCCGCACTGGAGAACGCCTGGCAGATCGTCGTCGACCAGGCCGCCAAGGTGGACCGCCCCGTGCCCGACCGGACGCACTGGCGGGTGCTGGGCATCGTGCACCTGGCCGACACCCGCGAGCAGGCCATCGACGACTGCACCTACGGACTGCTGGACTTCGCCGACTACTTCGGCGCGGCGGGCTTCGTCCCGCTGTCCAACGACGTGGAGGAAGCCTCGCCCTCGCCGCGGGAGTTCGTCGCCAACTATGCGGCCATGGGCAACTGCTGCATCGGCACGCCCGACGACGCGATCGCCCACATCTCCGATTTGCTGGAGCGCTCCGGCGGATTCGGCACCTTCCTGATGCTGGGCCACGACTGGGCCGACCCGCGGGCCACCCTGCACTCCTACGAGCTCTTCGCCCGAAAGGTCATGCCGCACTTCACGGGTCAGCTGCGAGCAGCCGAGGCCTCCCACGAATGGGCCAAGAGCATGCGTGGCGACCTGCTGGGCCGCGCCGGGGAGGCGATCGTCAAGGCCATCGGCGAGCACGCCGGCAAGTCCTAGACCTCGCGCGCTAGCGTGGCAGGTATGTCGATGAACCGACGCTGGGTTGGAATTGTCTTCGCGGCCGTACTGGCCGTCGCGGTGCTGAGCGGGTGTGACTCCGCGGGCGGCCCGGTCGGCGCCAACCCGCGGCAGGTCACCGTCGTCGGCTCCGGCGAGGTGAAGGGCGTCCCGGACACTCTGACCGCCGACGTCAGCATCGAATCCGTGGCGCCCGACGTCACCACGGCGATGAACCAGACCAACGACCGGCAGAAGGCCGTCCTCGCCGCGCTCAGCAGCGGCGGCATCGACGCCAAGGACATCAGCACCACGCAGGTCAGCCTGCAGCCGCAGTACGGCGAGAACTCGACGATCACGGGTTATCGGGCCAGCAACTCGATCCAGGTCACGATCCGCAAGCTCGACAGCGCCTCGCAGGTGCTGGCGAGCATCATCAGCGCCGGCGGTGACGCGACCCGGCTGGATTCGGTGAGCTACTCGATCGAGGACGACTCCGAGCTGGTCAGCGACGCCCGGGCGCGGGCGTTCAACGACGCCAAGGACCGCGCCCAGCAGTACGCCCAGCTCTCTGGGCTGTCGCTGGGCAAGATCATCTCGATCAGTGAGGCACCGGCCGGGTCGCAACCGCCGCCGGTGCCGGTGCCGATGCCGCGCGGGGCGATGGCCACCGAGGTGCCCCTGCAGCCTGGCCAACAGACCGTTGGATTCTCGGTGACGGCGATCTGGGAACTGACGTAGCCGGACACGGCAACTAGTGCTGGTAGACCTTCGGGTCGAGCGTGCCGATGAACGGCAGGTCGCGGTAGCGCTCGGCGTAGTCCAGGCCGTAGCCGACGACGAACTCGTTGGGAATGTCGAAACCCACGTAGGTGATCTCGACGTCGGCGCGCACCGCCTCGGGTTTGCGCAGCAGCGTGCACACCCGCAGCGACCGGGGGTGGCGGCTGGCCAGGTTGCGCAGCAGCCACGACAGGGTCAGCCCGGAGTCGACAATGTCCTCGACGATCAGCACGTCCCGGTCGTGGATGTCGCGGTCGAGGTCCTTGAGGATCCGGACCACTCCCGACGACGACGTCGACGATCCGTAGGAGCTGACCGCCATGAACTCGAGTTGGGTCGGCAGGGGAATGGCCCGGGCAAGATCGGTCACGAACATCACCGCACCCTTGAGCACGGTGACCAGCAGCAGGTCCTGGCCGTTGAGGTTGTCGCCGTAATCCTTGGCAACCAGCGCGGCCAGTTCCCCGGTCCGGGCTTGAATCTGCTCTTGGGACAACAAGACCGATTTGATATCCCCGGAGTAGAGGTCGTCCACCGACACGAGCCACACTGTGCCATGCCCGAGGCCCGACGACCAATTACACGGCCTGCGAGTACAGCACAAGTCTTCCGTCGCGACGCCCCGCGAACAGCCGCCGGTTGGGCAGATCCGAGCCGACCGCCACCCCGCCCTGCCCCCGCCAGGCCGTGACAAGAGCGTCCACCGCTCGGATCTGCTTGTCGGTGAGCCCGCTGGCGCCGCCCCGCAGCAGCCAGCGCCGGATCACCCGCCTGCGCACCGCCGTGGGCAGCCCGACCAGGGTGGCGACCGACACGGGCACCCCGTCCTCGGCATCGTCGAGCGCCCGGTCGGCGAGGTCGTCGAGTGCTTCGGTGTCCTCCCGCAGTGCGGCCGCGGTGCGGGCCAATGCTTCGGCGACCCCGCCGCCCAGGACGTCCTCAAGCAGCGGCAGCACCTCGGTGCGCAGCCGTACCCGGGTGAACCGCCGGTCGGTGTTGTGCGGGTCGTCCCACGGCGTGAGTGCCAGTTCGGCGCACGCGGCGTGGGTGAGGCTGCGCCGCTCGGCCAGCAGGGGCCGGTACCAGGGCGGGTCGCCCACTCGCATCCCGGCGATCGAGCGGGCCCCCGAGCCGCGGCCCAGGCCCAGCAGCACCGTCTCGGCCTGGTCGTCGAGCGTGTGGGCCAGCAGCACCGGTGCGTCCTCGCGCGCCGCGTCCAGCGCGGCGTAGCGGGCGGACCGCGCGGCCCCCTCCGGGCCGCCTTCGGCGCCGACGTCGACAACCAGTACCCGGGCGGCCACGCAACCCAGGTCGAGGGCGTGGCGGCGGGCGGTCTCGGCCACCTCGGCGGAGCCGGCTTGCAGTCGGTGGTCGACGATCAGCGCGGTGGTCGGCAACGTCGCCGCCGCGGCCGCGGTCAGGGCCAGCGAGTCCGGGCCGCCGGACAGCGCCACGCACCAGGCCGTCGCGTCGGGCAGGTGATCCGTCGCGAAGCCGGCCAGCACGGCCCGCAGCCGCGCTACAGCACCCGGTCGATCCACCGCTGCGGATCTTCGATCTCGTCGGGCAGCGGCAGGGTGTCCGGGCCCGACCACACGGTGTTGAACCGGTCCATGCCGACCTTGGTCACCACGTGGTCGACGAACGCCTTGCCGCGGGTGTACTGGCTCATCTTGGCGTCGAGGCCGAGCAGTGCGCGCAGCAGGCGCTGCAGCGGCGGCTGGTGACGCTGCCGGCGTTGGTCGAAACGCTGGCGGATGACGTGCACCGAGGGCACGACGGCCGGGCCGACGGCGTCCATGACATGGTCGGCGTGGCCTTCCAGCAAGGTGCCCAGGACCAGCAGCTGATCCATCGCCGCGCGCTGCGGTTCGGACTGCACCGCGCGCATGAACCCGAGGATGCCGGCTTCGTTGGGATCCTGATCGCCCCTGCCCCGCCCGCGACGCTTCCTGACGAAGTCGGCCAGCCGGGCGGCTACCGCGGCGACGTCGTCGCCCTCGTCGGAGGTCAGCACGCCGAGTGCACGCGACATATGTTGGGCCAGCCAGGGATTCGCGCTGAACTGCACCCGGTGGGTGACCTCGTGCAGGCACACCCACAACCGGAAGTCCGACGGTGACACCCGAAGTTGACGTTCGACGCCGATCACGTTCGGGTAGACCAGCAGCAGCTGACCGCCCTGCCCTTCGACGGCGAACGGGTCGAACTGGCCGAGGATGCCCGAGGACACGAAGGCCAGCACCGCGCCGGTCTGGGCGCCGGTGATGCGGCCGGTGATCGGATTGCTCGGCCGATCGGTGCCGCCGGTCATCACCCGCATCGACTCCGAGGCGGCCCGGATCCACTGCTCCCGGTCGATGATGCGGGCGTCGGGCACGGCCTGGTCGTTGCCCAGCCGGGTGACCTCGCGCACCGGGCGCTCAGCGGCGCGGGCGGCGGTGGCCAGTTCGTCGACGGCCTGCCGGCGGGTGTAGTCGGAGGCCGGTGGTCCGGGTCTGGCCAGCCTCGCGCCCACGGTGCCGGCGAACTGCCAGTCGACAGCCCGCCCGACGCTGACTTGCGATGGCTCGCTCATCCGCCGCAGCCGCAGGTGCGCAGGGTCCCGGCCAGCGCGTCGATGGCCAGCCGGCCGGTCGGCCCGGCGTCGTTGGAGATGAAGGCGAACGTCAGCACCCGGCCGCTGGCGTCGGTGACGATTCCGGCCAACGAGTTGATGGCGGTCAGCGACCCAGTCTTGGCGCGCAGCCATCCGGCTGACGACGTCTTCGGGTCACCGTCGAGGAACCGGTCCGACAGGGTGCCGCTGCCGCCGGCGATGGGCAACAGGTCCAGCAGCGGGCGCATGGCGGGCTGGTCGGAGCCGGCGGCGGCGCCGACCACCTCGTCGAGGGTCTTGGCCGTCAGCCGGTCCAGGATCGACAGGCCGCTGGAGTCCGCCAGCGTCGCACCCGTCATGTCGATCCCGGTCGAGGCGAGCTTGCTGATGACGGCGTCGACCGCGCCCGCGAAGCTGAGCGGGCGGCCGGTGGCCTTGGCCACCTCGCGGGCGATGGTCTCGGCCATCACGTTGTCCGAGGCGTTCATCATCTGCCGCAGCCGCTCGATCAGCGGCGCGGACTGCACCGCCGCCAGCTGGCGCCCGGTCGGCGGGCCAGGGGCGAAGGTGACGGTGGCGGGGTTGACGCGCAGAGCCAAGGCCAGCGCGCGGCCGGCGTCGAGGGCCGGGGTGGTGGAGCGTCGCGACTCGTCGGTGGTGGGCTGGGTGCGTCCGGCGTCGATCATCACCGCCTGGATCGGGGCGATGTCGCCGCCGGCAATGTCCGCCGGATCCCAGCCCGGGGCGAAATCCGGACCGCTGAACAGCGAATTGTCGACCTGCACCGCGGTCACGGTGATGCCGCTCTTGCGCACCTGTTCCGCGAGGTCGCTGATGCGGGCCGCGCCCCGGTACCAGGTCCCAGCGCCGGGCGGGGCCGCCGACAGGACCGGGTCACCGCCACCGACGAGCACCACCACACCGGGCTGGCGGGTCTGGTCGGCGGCGACGACGGTGGTGGTGACGCGTTCATCGCGGTCGAGGGCCAGCAGCGCGGCGGCGGCGGTCAGTATCTTGTTGGTCGAGGCGGGCAGCATCGGGACGCCGGCGCGCTGCTCCCAGATCTGTTCGCCGGTCTTGGCGTCGGTGACGCGGCCGGTGAGATTGCCCAGGTTGGGGTCGGCGACGGGTGCGGCCAAGGCGGCGGCCAGACCAGCGGCGGTGGGCGCGCCGGCGGAGTCCGACACCGGCACGACGACCGGGTCGGCGGTGGCTGGCGGCCGGGCGGCGGGGACCTGCGCATTGCTGGCGTTACCGCCCGTGGTGAAGACGGCCACCGCAGCGACGACGACGACAACCAGCGCGATGACCGCCGCAGCAACCATCACGTGGGTGGAGGAGCGTCGCCACCGAAACGGACTCATGAATCTCCTGACTGCTTTGTTCATTGTGCCCAACCACCCTGTAGCGCAGGGTATCGCTGGCGTTAGGGTTAGGCGCCGTCGCCGCCGTGTGACGAGTATTCAGCGGGAAGGAGTCGCGAGGTGGAGTTCGACGTCACCATCGAGATCCCCAGGGGCCAGCGCAACAAGTACGAGATCGACCACGACAGTGGCCGGCTCCGGTTGGACCGCTACCTCTACACCTCGATGGCCTACCCCGCCGACTACGGCTTCATCGAGGACACCCTCGGCGAGGATACCGACCCGCTGGACGCGATGGTGCTGCTGCCGCAGCCGGTGTTCCCCGGTGTGCTGGTGCTGGCCCGACCGGTGGCCATGTTCCGCATGGTCGACGAGGCCGGCGGTGACGACAAGGTGCTCTGCGTGCCCGCCGGCGACCCGCGCTGGGACCACATTCAGGACCTGCACGACGTCCCGCAACTCGAACTCGACGGCATCAAGCACTTCTTCATGCACTACAAGGACCTCGAGCCGGGCAAGTTCGTGAAGGCCGCCGACTGGGTGGGCCGCGCCGAGGCCGAGGCCGAGGTCGAGCGGTCCCGGGAACGGTTCGCCGCCGAAGGGCACTGACCGCCGTCGAGGTGACGGGGCTCACGCGCATCGCGCAGGAATTAGCCTGCTCGTAACATCAGGTAACCCGGTTGTGGTTTGGCTTTTCCATGATGGCTGTGTGTTGTTGCACCAGGGCATTGGACTCGGAGCGTTCAACGAGCTTCCCGAGAAGAAGGCCGTGCATGCGCTCTACGAGTGCTGCAACAGCGTGGTTCTTGCCCGCGATCTGGCCCGGGGCCGCCCCTATGCCGACCACAACGCGCTGTACCGCCACGCGGACGCGCTGCTGTTTTCGTTGTCGGAGACGTCGATCGACGACATCCTGCAGGCCTATCCGCACGTCGGTACCCGGCCGCGCAGCACCAAGTCGGCCGCCGAGCACTGCTCGGTATGGGACGAGCGTCCCGAGGTGATGGCCGAACTGAACGGCGTCGTCAAGGACTACGCCGAACGCTTCGGCTACCACTTCGTCATGCACGTCGGCGGGTTGGCTCCGGACAACAACGCCGAGTCCGTCATCGCCGCGGTCCGTGACCGCATGCACCATGACCCCGAGACCGAGCGCAAGATCGTGCGCAACGAGTTGGCCCGGATCAACCGCAGCCGCCTTGAGCGCATGCTCGGACCCGAAGGCGGCTACGACTACTGGGCCTGAGCCCCCTGCACTTCCCGCCGAATGTGGATTACCCGCACGCTTGGGCGCGGTGGAGCGTGGGGGTAATCCACGTTCGCGCGACTGACTTGCCTCGGCCGTCGGCGAGATCGCGGCTTGAGAGCTATCCCGCGGCCCACTGCGCGGCGCGGTCGATCTCGTCCAGACCGAAGACCGCACACTCGCCGGGCACCAGCCACGCCAGCGCGTGCAGGGTGTGCGCCACCCACTCCTTGTCGGTCACGATCGCGATCCGCTTGAACGCCGCGTGATGGGGATAGACGGTGCCGAAGCCCATCTTGACGTCCTCGAGCAACCCGCCCGGACCGAAGCCCTCGTAGTCCGACCCGATGACCTCGACGATCCTGATGTCGTCGCCCTTCTCGAGCATCGTGTCGATCGTCGGCTTGAGGTCCTGCAGTTCCTTGCCGCTGAGCCGGCCGGTGACCCGAAAGCCGGTCACCCCGGCCGGCATGTCCGGAAGTATTTCGATCATCGCTGCCTCCTGCTTTCAAGAGTAGGACGGGAAAGGGACTCAGCCCTTGTCGATCACCCGGGTCTTCACCAGGCTGGCCACCATCGTCAGGAACAACGTCAGGATGATGACGGCCAGGCTCAGCAGCGTCGGGATCTCCGGGACGTTGACGTGTTCACCGCCGTTGATGAACGGCACGGTGTTCTCGTGCAGGGCATGCAGCACCAGCTTGACGCCGATGAAGAACAGGATGAACGCCAGACCCTGCGACAGGTACACCAGCCGCTGCAGGAGATCACCGAGCAGGAAGTACAGCTGCCGCAGGCCCATCAGCGCGAACAGGTTGGCGGTGAACACCAGGTAGGGCTCACTGGTCAGGCCGTAGATCGCCGGGATGGAGTCCAGCGCGAACAGCAGGTCGGTGGTGCCCAGGGCGACGATGACCAGGAACATCGGGGTCATCAGCCGCTTGCCGCCATCCTTGACGTAAAGCTTGAGCCCGTCCCACTTGTCGGTGGTGTTCAGGTAGGTCCGGGCGAACCGCACCACTGCGTTCTCGGCGTCGTCGCTGTGGTCGGTGTCGCGAACCAGCTGGATCGCGGTGTAGACCAGGAACGCGCCGAAGAGGTAGAAGATCCACGAAAACTGTTTGATCGCAACGGCGCCCAGCGCGATGAAGATCCCGCGGAAGATCAGGGCCAGCACGATGCCGACGAGCAGCGCCTGCTGCTGGTAGACCTTGGGCACGTTGAAGCTGGCCATGATGATGATGAAGATGAACAGGTTGTCCACCGACAGGCTGTACTCGGTGAGCCAGCCGGCGTAGAACTCCAGCCCGAACTGGCTGCCGTGGAAGTTCCACACCCAGATGCCGAAGGCGATGGCCAGGCCGATATAGAACGACAGGTAAATGGCGCATTCGCGCATCGTCGGTTCGTGCGGGCGGCGGGCTATGACGATCACGTCGAACAGCAGGACGGCGACCGTCACCCCGAGAGTGATCAGCCACTCGAGCTGGGACACGTTCACAGCGGACCTCCGGGCGTCACGCAACGTCCGAGGTCTCTTCCGCCGCGATGCGACCCGCGGCACCGGACGGCCGATGACGACCGACGTGGTGACGACACCGCGGCGATAGGAATACTCCCCTCTGCCGGCAGTCTGTCAGGTCAGCGCAGCGCGGCACAATTCGAGCCGCGTCCAGCGCTCCCCCGCCATCAATGCGGCCTAGTATCCACAGTCGTGGCGACGCCGGAAATTCCCGCTCAGTACCTGTTGTCGGAGCACGCCCCGGCGCCGCGCACGCTGATCGACATCCTGTACGACACCGCCGCCCGCTTCCCGGACGCGGCGGCCATCGACGACGGTGACGTCGTCCTGACCTACTCCGAGCTGATCGCCGACATCGAAGACAGCGTGCAGTGGCTCGGCGCGCGGGGCATCGGCCGCGGCGACCGGATCGGCATCCGGATGCCCTCCGGCAACTACGCCCTCTACGTGGCGATCCTGTCCACGCTCGCCGCCGGGGCAGCCTACGTCCCGGTGGATGCCGACGATCCCGACGAGCGGGCCGAATTGGTGTTCGGTGAGGCCGACGTCGTCGGCGTTATCACCGAGGCCGGGCTGTCCCGAGGTCCGGGCTCCTCCCGGGGCTGGCGCGCGACGGCGCCGCTGGGGCGCGACGACGCCTGGATCATCTTCACCTCGGGATCGACCGGGATACCCAAGGGGGTGGCGGTCACCCACCGCAACGCGGCGGCGTTCGTCGACGCCGAGGCGGAGCTGTTCCTGCAGGACAACCCAATCGGGCCCGGCGACCGGGTGCTGGCCGGGCTGTCGGTGGCATTCGACGCCTCCTGCGAGGAGATGTGGCTGGCCTGGCGGTACGGCGCGTGTCTGGTGCCCGCACCGCGTGCGCTGGTGCGCAGCGGCATGGACCTGGGGCCGTGGCTGGTCGCCCGCGACATCACCGTCGTGTCGACGGTGCCCACCCTGGCCTCGCTGTGGCCGGCCGAGGCGCTGGAGGCGGTGCGGCTGCTGATCTTCGGCGGCGAGGCCTGCCCACCGGAGTTGGCCGAGCGCCTTGCGGTGGAAGGCCGGGAGGTGTGGAACACCTACGGGCCGACGGAGGCGACGGTGGTGGCCAGCGCGGCCCGCCTGGGCGGCGCCGGCGGGCAGGAGCGGAGCGACCCGGGGTCGGGACCAGGCCCGGTCAGCATCGGGCGGCCGCTGCCGGGCTGGGACTTGGCGGTGGTCGACGCGGAAGGCACACCGGTGCCCATCGGAGGCATCGGCGAACTGGTGATCGGCGGTGTCGGCCTGGCCCGCTACCTCGACCCGGAGAAGGACGCCGAGAAGTACGCGCCGATGCCGTCGCTGGGTTGGGCGCGGGCCTACCGCAGCGGTGACCTGGTCCGGCTGGAACCCGACGGGCTGTTCTTCCAGGGCCGGGCCGACGACCAGGTGAAGGTCGGCGGGCGGCGCATCGAGCTCGGCGAGGTCGACTCCGCTCTGGTTCACCTGCCCGGGGTCAGCGGCGGCGCCGCGGCGGTCCGCCGCACCGCCAGCGGCACCCCGATGCTGGTCGGCTACATCGCCAGCGCCAACCCGGACTTCGACCTCGCGGCCGCGCGGGCCCACCTCGCCGAGGCGCTGCCTGCCGCGCTGGTGCCGCGGCTGGTGCTGGTCGACGAACTGCCCACCCGGACCTCGGGGAAGGTGGACCGCAACGCGCTGCCCTGGCCGCCGCCCGGCTACCAGGAGCACGAGCCCGACCTCGGCGGGACGATGGGCTGGCTGGCCGGGCTGTGGCGCGACGTGCTGGGCGCGGTGGTCGACGGGCCGGAGGCCGACTTCTTCGCCCTGGGCGGGGGCTCGCTGTCGGCGGCTCAGCTGGTGGCCGCGTTGCGCGGCCACTATCCAGAGCTGACCGTGGCTCAGCTCTACGACCATCCGCGGCTGGGATCACTGGCCGAGTTCCTCGACGAGCTCGCCCCGGCAGTGGCCGTCACCCCCCGCGACGTCGAGCCCACCCCGGTGAGCACTCAGGCCGCGCAGGTACTGCTGTCGGTGCCGCTGGCGACGCTGACCGCCCTGCAGTGGCTGACCTGGCTGGCGCTGATCAACAACGTGGCCGCCGCCGTGCATCCGCTGCCCTGGCTGGTGCCCGTGAACTGGTGGGTGGTGGTGGTGGCCTTCGTGCTGTTCATCAGCCCGCTCGGGCGGATGGGCATCGCGGTGCTGGGAGCCCGAACCCTGCTGTCCGGGCTGCAGCCGGGCACCTACCGCCGAGGTGGGCCGGAGCACCTGCGGGTGTGGCTGGCCGAGCGGCTGGCTGACGCCAGCGGCGCGGAGAACCTGGCCGGCGCGCCGTGGCTGGTGTACTACGCGCGCGCGCTCGGTAACAAGGTGGGCAAAGGCGTGGATCTCCATTCGGCGCCTCCGGTGACCGGCATGCTGCAGCTGGGCCACCGGTGTTCCATCGAGCCGGAGGTCGACCTGACCGGGCACTGGATCGACGGCGATCAGTTCCACGTCGGGCCGATCACCGTCGGCAACGACTCGACGATCGGGGCGCGCACGACGCTGTTTCCCGGTGCGGTGGTGGGCAAGGACGCCGACGTGGCACCCGGCTCCGGTGTGGTGGGCAAGGTCAAGAACGGCCAGTACTGGAAGGGCTCACCGGCGGTGAAGTCGGGCAAGGCCCGCCACCCGTGGCCGGAGCACCGTCCGCCGCGTGCCGCGCAGTGGCTGGTGATCTACGGGCTCACCTCGATGGTGCTCGGCGCGGTGCCGCTGGTGTCACTGGCCGTGGGCCTGGCCGTGCTGGCCTGGCCGGCCCGGAACACCGCCACCTTGGGCTCCGCGATTGCCGTTGCCGCGCCGTGGATTCCGGTGGCCACCCTGGCGGCGATGGCGTTTTACGCGTTGCTCACCGTGATCAAGGTGAGGGTGCTGTCGATCGGACTGCGTGAGGGTTATCACCCCGTGCGCAGCCGCATCGGCTGGCAGCTGTGGGCCACCGAACGGTTGATGGACGCCGCGCGCAACTACCTGTTCCCCATCTATGCCAGCCTGCTGACCCCGTGGTGGCTGCGGCTGCTGGGCGCGAAAGTGGGCCGCAACACCGAGATTTCGACCGCGCTACTGACTCCCAAGTTCACCGTGATCGAGGACGGCGCGTTCCTGGCCGACGACACCATGGTCGCCTCCTACGAGTTGGGCGGTGGCTGGATCCACGCCGCGAAGGCCACTGTCGGCAAGCGGGCGTTCCTGGGCAACTCCGGCATCACCCAGCCCGGCCGACGGGTTCCCGACGACGGCCTGGTGGCCGTGCTGTCGGCCGCCCCGCACAAGGCCAAGGCCGGTTCCTCGTGGTTGGGCAGCCCGCCGATCCGGTTGCGCCGGCACGCCGACGCCGCCGATGTCGCTCTGACGTATCAGCCGCCGATGCGGTTGAAGGTGATGCGCGCCGCCGTCGAGACCTGCCGGCTGATCCCGGTGATGGTGACGTTCACCATCGGGGTCGGGATGCTGGCCAGCCTGCAGGCCCTGGTGCAGCACTTCGGCTACGGGTGGGCCGCATTGGCCAGCGGCCTGTTGTTGCTGGCGGTCGGCGCGGTGGCCGGCGGTGCGGCGGTGGCGGCCAAATGGCTTGTGGTGGGCCGTATTCCGGCTACTGAGCACCCCCTGTGGTCATCGTTCGTATGGCGCAACGAAGTGTCGGACACCTTCGTCGAGACGGTGGCCGCACCCTGGTTCGCCCGCGCGGCCACCGGCACCCCGGTGATGAACCTGTGGCTGCGGGGGCTGGGCGCCAAGATCGGTCGTGGCGTGTGGTGTGAAACCTACTGGCTGCCCGAGGCGGATCTGGTGACGCTGCAGCGCGGTAGCACGGTCAACCGGGGCTGTGTGGTGCAGACGCATCTGTTCCACGATCGGATCATGCGGATGGACACCGTCGTGCTGGAGGACGGCGCGACGCTGGGGCCGCACTGCGTGGCGCTACCGGCCGCGAAGCTCGGTGCGGGCGCGACCGTCGGCCCGGCCTCGCTGGTGATGCGTGGTGACGAGGTGCCCCCGTCGACCCGCTGGCAGGGCAATCCCATTGCACCGTGGGTGGTTTCGCGAAAGAAGCCACGCGACGAGGACCGCACTGACCGGCCCGAGGACACGGCTGCGTGAAACGTCCCGCCAAGAAGGCCGCCAAGAAGAGCGCCGCCCCGGTCATCGACCCGTACCTGCCCGACAACGGCAACTTCGGCTACCGGGTGTCGCGTTACGAGCTGGACCTGGAATACAAGGTCGCCATCAACCGGCTGACCGCGACCGCCACCGTCACCGCGGTGACACTGGCGTCGCTGAAGACGTTCACCCTCGATCTGTCTGACGCGCTGTCGGTCACCAAGGTGACCGTCAACGGCAGGCGCCCTGCACATTTCCGCACCGCTAACCGCAAGCTGCACATCACGCTCGGCGCCGCGCTGCCGGCGGGCGCGGCGATGTCGATCGAGGTCCGCTACGGCGGATCCCCACGGCCGATCCGAACCCATTGGGGCGAGGTCGGTTTCGAGGAGCTGTCCAACGGCGTCCTGGTGGCCGGCCAGCCGAACGGCGCGGCGTCGTGGTTCCCGTGCGACGACCACCCCAGCGCCAAGGCCAGCTACCGCATCCAGATCAGCACCGAAAGTCCCTACCGGGCGATCGCCAACGGCGAGCTGGTGTCGCGCCGGGTCCGCGCGGCGCAGACCGTGTGGACCTACGAACAACCCGAGCCGACGTCGACCTATCTGGTGACCCTGCAGATCGGCATGTACGGCATCCTGAAGTTGCCGAAGGCTCCGGTGCCGATGCAGGCCGCGCTGCCGGATCGCCTGCGCGCCAACTTCGATCACGACTTCGGCCGTCAGCCGCAGATGATGAAGCTGTTCGTCAAGCTGTTCGGCCCGTACCCGCTGGCCAACGGCTACACGGTGGTGGTCACCGAAGACGATCTCGAGATACCCCTTGAAGCACAGGGGATTTCCATCTTCGGCGCCAATCACTGCGACGGCAGCCGGGGCTCGGAGCGGTTGATCGCGCACGAACTGGCCCACCAGTGGTTCGGCAACAGCGTCACGGCGCGGCGCTGGCGTGACATCTGGCTGCACGAGGGATTCGCCTGCTACGCCGAGTGGTTGTGGTCGGAGAACTCCGGCGGCCAGAGCGCCGACCAGTGGGCGCGCCACTACCGCCAGAAACTGGTCAGCTCCCCGCAGAATCTGCTGCTGGCCGATCCCGGGCCGCGGGACATGTTCGACGACCGCGTCTACAAGCGCGGTGCGATCACCCTGCACGTGCTGCGCACAACAATCGGTGATGACAAGTTCTTCGCCTTGTTGCGGGACTGGACCGACCGCCATCGGCACGGCACCGTCGTCACCGACGACTTCACCGGTCTGGCCGCCAACTACGCCGAGGTGTCGCTGCGTCCGCTGTGGAACGCCTGGCTGTTCTCGACCGCGGTCCCGCCACTGTGACCGACGCGGGTGCGTCGTTCGACGCACTGAGCGCCGCGGGACCCGAACAGGTGCGTGGGGCGGCCATCACCCGCGGCAGTGTCGCCCGCGTCGGCGTGGCCACCGCGGTCTCGGCACTGTGCGGGTACGCGGTGCTGTATCTGGCCGCCCGCGACCTCGACCCGGCAGGGTTCTCGGTGTTCGGCGTGTTCTGGGGTGCCTTCGGTCTGGTCGGCGGCGCCGCATACGGGCTGCTGCAGGAGGCCACCCGGGAGGTCCGCACTGCGGGCTATGTGGAGATGGTCGAGGGGCCGCGGACGCACCCGATGCGCGTCGGAACCGGCCTGGGCGTAGCGGCGGCAATCGTCATGGCGGCAAGCGCACCGCTGTGGGCGCCACACGTCTTCAGTGAGTCCAGGCCGCTGTCGGTGATCCTGCTCAGCGCGGGCCTGGCCGGCTTCTGTGTGCACGCCACCCTGCTGGGCCTGCTTGCTGGACTGGGTAATTGGGGCCAGTACGGCGGTCTGATGGTCACCGATGCGGTGATGCGGGTGGTGGTGGCGGTCGCGACGTTCCTGTTGGGCTGGGGTCTGGTGGGCTTTCTGTGGGCGACGGTGGCTGGAGCGGTGGGCTGGCTGCTGCTGCTGGCGGTGTCGCCGGCGGCGCGGCTCGCCGCACGGCTGCGGACCCCCGGCGGAACGGCGACGTTCCTGCGCGGCGCGGCGCATTCGATCGCCGCGGCGGGTGCCAGCGCGGTCCTGGTGATGGGGTTTCCGGTACTGCTGAAGGTGACGTCGGGTGAACTCGGTGCGGCCGGCGGCGTGGTGATCCTGGCGGTGACGCTGACCCGCGCGCCGCTGCTGGTGCCGCTGACCGCGATGCAGGGCAACCTGATCGCCCACTTCGTCGATCACCGCGGCCGCCGGCTCACGTCACTGATCGGCCCCGCGCTGGTGGTCCTGGCGCTGGGCACCGTCGGAGTGCTGGCCGCGTGGCTGGTGGGCCCGTGGCTGATCCGGGTGGCCTTCGGCGCCGAGTACACCCCTGCGGGTTCGCTGCTGGCCTGGCTCACCGCCGGCGCGGTGGCGATCGCGCTGCTGACCCTGACTGGTGCGGCGACCGTGGCGGCCGCCGAGCACCGGGCGTACTCCGTCGGCTGGGTCGGGGCCACCGTCGCCTCCGCCGCGCTGCTGAGCCTGCCGCTGAATCTGGCGGACCGCACCGTGGTGGCACTGCTGTGCGGACCGCTGGTCGGCATCGCCATACACCTGGCGGCACTGGCCCGCGCCGGAGGCTGAGCGGGCCGCAATCGGCGTGTACCTTGTGGGCATCGACACGCCCTATCCCGACGTCTGGATCATCATCCCGGCGTTCAACGAAGCGAAGGTCATCGGCGACGTCATCGCCGACCTGCGCGGAGTTTTCAGCCACGTGGTCTGCGTCGACGACGGCAGCCGTGACGACACCGCCGACGTCGCACTGCGCGCCGGCGCCCACGTCGTGCCGCACCCGGTGAACCTCGGCCAGGGAGCGGCCATCCAGACCGGCGTCGAATACGCGCGCCGCCAACCGGGCGCGGCGGTGTTCGTCACGTTCGACGCCGACGGCCAGCATCGCGTCAAGGACGTCGTCGCCATGATCGACCGGCTGGCCAACGGTGACGTCGACATCGTCGTCGGCACCCGTTTCGCCGGCACGACCGTCAGCCACACCCCGCCGCTGAAGCGGCTGATCCTGCGCACCGCGGCGGCGCTGAGCCCCAGCAGTCACCGACTCGGGCTCACCGACGCCCACAACGGGCTTCGGGTGTTCAACAAACCGGTCGCCGACCACCTCAACCTGACGATGAACGGGATGAGCCACGCCAGCGAGTTCATCAAGCTCATCGTCGAGAACAACTGGCGGGTGGCCGAGGAGCCGGTCGAGATCCTCTACACCGAGTACTCGATGTCGAAGGGCCAGCCGTTGCTCAATGGGGTCAACATCGTCTTCGACGGGTTCCTGCGAGGAAGGATGCGCCGATGAACTGGATTCAGGTGCTGCTGATCGCGTCGGTGGTCGCTCTGCTGGTCTACCTGTTGCGCTCGCGGACCAATACCAAGGCCAAGGCCTGGGTGAAGGTGGGCTACCTGGCGTTCGTGATCGTGGCGATCTACGCGATCCTGCGGCCCGACGACACCACCGTGGTGGCCAACTGGCTGGGGGTGGCCCGCGGCACCGACCTGTTGATCTATGCGCTGATCATCGCGTTCGTGTTCACGACGTTGAGCACCTACCTGAGGTTCAAGGAGCTCGAGCTGCGCTATGCGCGGCTAGCTCGGGCGGTAGCGCTCGAGGGCGCGCGAGTGCCCGACGCCTAGCCGAGTCCGCGGAAGTACTCGACGGTGCGGTGCACGCCCTCGTCGAGGTGCACCTGCGGGTGCCAGCCCAGCACCATCTGGGCCTTGCGCGGGTCCAGGCATGAGCGCTTCACGTCACCCAGGCGGGTGGGCGCGAACTGCGGATCGTCGGGAGCGCCGGCAGCCTTGGCGACCGCGGTGTGCAGCGCACGGTCGGACGTCTCCACGCCGGTGCCGATGTTGAACCGCTGACCGCCACCGGTCGTGCCGGAGGCGCGCACGAACGCGTCCACCACGTCGTCGACGTACACGTAGTCACGGGTGTTGGACCCGTCACCGAACACCCGGGTGGGACGGCCCCGTAGCAGCGCGGTGGAGAAGATGGCGACCACCCCGGCCTCGCCGTGCGGGTTCTGCCGGGGGCCGTACACGTTGGCCGGGGCGACGTGCGAGCAGTCCAGTCCGTACAGGTGGCGGAAGGTGTTCAGATAGGTTTCACCGGCGAGTTTGCTTGCCGCATAGGGTGATTCGGGGTCCGGCGGCGCGCTCTCGTTGGTCGGGTAGTCCGTCGGGACACCGTAGATGGACCCGCCCGAGGAAGTGAACACCACCTTGCGCACCCTGGCGCGCCGCGCCGCCTCGGCCAGCCGGACCGTCCCGATGACGTTGACTGAGGCGTCGAACTCCGGGTCGTCGACCGAGCGGCGCACGTCGATCTGCGCGGCGAGGTGGTACACCACCTCGGGCCGGTGCTCGGCGAGCAGGCCGACCAGATCGGCGCTGACGATGTCGGCTTCGACGAATGCGAACCCGTCGTGGGCTCGGGCGCTCTCGAGGTTTTCCGCTGCGCCGGTGCTCAGGTCGTCGAGTCCGAGGACGGTGTGCCCGTCGGCGAGCAGGCGGTCGACCAGCGCCGATCCGATGAACCCGGCCGCGCCGGTGACCAATACCTGCATTCGTGTCACCCTACCAACGGGCCGTACAGTCGAGTCGATGGCAGTTCCGGCTCGGGTGGCGCGTGTGCCACCGGTCGCGGCGGTGGCCGTCGCCCTGATCGCGCTGCAGCTGGTGGTGCGCGCGGTGCTGGCGTTCGGGGGCTACTTCTACTGGGACGACCTGATCCTGGTGGGCCGGGCCGGTACGCAGGGGCTGCTGTCGCCGTCGTACCTGTTCGACGACCACGACGGCCACGTGATGCCCGCCGCGTTCCTGGTCGCCGGCGCGATCACCCGGCTGGCTCCGCTGGTGTGGACGTGGCCGGCAGTTAGCCTGGTGATACTGCAGCTGCTGGTCTCGCTGTCGCTGCTGCGGGTGCTGTACGTGATCCTGGGCTGGCGTCCGGTGTTGTTGATTCCCTTGACTTTCGCGTTGTTCACCCCGCTGGGCGTGCCCGGCTTCGCGTGGTGGGCGGCGGCGCTGAACTCGCTGCCGATGCTGGCCGCGATGGCCTGGGTGTGTGCCGACGCAATCTTGTTGCTGCGCACGGGTAACCGCCGGTACGCGGTCACCGGTGTGCTGGTGTACTTCGGTGGCCTGCTGTTCTTCGAGAAGGCTGCCGTCATCCCGTTCGTGGCGTTCGCGGTGGCCGCGCTGCTGTGGCATGTGCGCGGCGAGCCGGTGCGCGTGGTGTGGCGTGCCGGTGTGCACCTGTGGGCGCCGATGATGGCACTGACCGCGGCGTGGGCGGCGATCTACCTGGTCGTCGTCGACCAGCAGCGGTGGAGCTCGGATCTGGCGATGACGTGGGACCTGTTGCGCCGCTCGTTCACTCACGGGATCGTGCCTGGACTGGTCGGCGGTCCGTGGGACTGGCAGCGGTGGGCGCCGGCGTCCCCGTGGGGGGTGCCGCCGCTGTCGGTGATGGTGCTGGGCTGGCTGGTGCTGGCCGCGGTGGTGGCCGTGTCGCTGGCCCGTAAGCAGCGCATCGCGCCGGTGTGGCTGGCAGCGCTGGGCTACGCGGTGGCCTGCCAGATCCCGATCTACCTGATGCGCTCGTCGAAGTTCACCGCCCTGGAGTTGGCCCAGACGCTGCGCTACTTCCCCGACCTGGTGGTCGTGCTGGCACTGCTGGCCGCCGTGGGGTTCTGTGCGCCCAACCGCGCCGCGTCCGGCAGGTTCGATGCTTCGCGCACCCGCACCGCGGTGACAGTCGTTGCCGCGGTGGCGTTTCTGGCCAGCAGCCTCTACTCGACGTCGACGTTTCTGACCAGCTGGCAGACCAACCCGGCTCAGCCCTACCTGCAGAACGCGGTGCGCGGGCTGGGGCAGGCGCGGGCGGCGTCGTTGGCGCCGCTGCTCGACCAGGAGGTGGATCCGCTGGTGTTGCAGCGGGTCGCCTATCCGGAGAACCTGGCTAGTCACATGTTCGCGCTGATCCGGGACAGGCCCGAATTCGACCGGTACACAACACAACTGCGCATGCTGGACAGCAGCGGGCATGTGGTGGACGCCAACGTGACGTGGGTGCGGACCATCGTGGTGGGCCCCACGCCGGGGTGCGGGTACTTCGTTCAGCCGGACGTCCCGGTGCGAATGCCGCTGGACGGGCCGATGCTGCCCGCCGAGTGGACCGCCGAGATCAACTACCTGGCCAACAGCGACGGCTCGATGCTGATGTCACTGACCGAGGGCCCCGAGACGAAGGTGACGGTACACCCCGGGTTGAACCGGGTGTTCGTGCGGCTGTCGGGAGCCGGCGACGCAATCACCGTGCGGGCGGGCACCACCGCGCTGTCGCTGTGCCTGGCATCGGGTCCGGTGGGGTATCTGGCACCGCGTCGGTGACGCCGATGTGAGAAAGTAATTTGCATGTCTAACTTACGCGAGGACGGCCTGCAGGTTTTCCGGGAAATGCTGCCGGGTGTGCTGCCCGACGGCGACGTCGACTTCGGCGGCGGTTTCGCGCCGGAGTTGATGGACATCGGGATCGAGAACATCTTCGGCCGGCTGTGGACGCGCGAGGGGCTGAGCCGGCGTGACCGAAGCCTGGTCACCCTCGGGATACTGATCGCGCTGCGCGCCACCGAGGAGATGAAGGCGCACTTCCGGATCGCCCGGCAGAACGGGTTGTCCGACGAGGAACTGGCCGAGGTGATCTACCACGCCAGCGGGTACGCCGGCTTCCCGGCGGCGGCCACCGCGAAGAACGTCGCCGTCGAGACGCTGTTCAAGAAGAAGTGAAAGCCGCGATTGTGCAATCTCATCCGCTCTCAGCGGCGAGTTGCGGATGAAATCGCACAGTGGCGGGTCAAGCAGTGGTAACTGGAGCCGCCTAGGAGAATCGAACTCCTGACCTATTCATTACGAGTGAATCGCTCTACCGACTGAGCTAAGGCGGCGCGGCCACGTCCGGACCGAGCAGTGAGTCTACAGGTCCGAACGCAACGCCTGACCTACGGTGGCCACCATGGCATCCACCGCGAACTTCGGCTTGACGTTGGTCGCCAGGGCTTCCCGGCACTCCAGCACCGCCTCGATGCAGCGCAGTAACCGCTCCGGCGAGGCGTGCGCGGCGATGGCCGCGACCTTCTCGGCCATGTCCGGATGGTTGGGCGCCACCGACCCGGCGCCCTCGGCCACCAGCAGCGCATCGCGGAAATAGGTCGCCAGGTCGATCAGCGCCCGGTCCAGGGCATCACGCGAGGCCCGGGTCTGCCGGGATTTCTGCCGTCGCTCCAGGTCCTTGATCGCACCCGTCGCGCCACGCAGCGCACCCGCGGTGCCCTTGCCGGTACCGCCGGCCCCCAGTGCGGTACGCAGTTCCTCGGACTCGGCCTCGTCGCGACCGACATTCAACGCCCGCGCCTCGGCCTCCGCGGTAACCACCAGTTCCTCGGCGGCCGCGAAGGCCCGCGCCGGGGTGGCCGCGTCGCGGGGCAGGCCCAGGGCCCGGGCGCGGCGCTCCCGCGCCTCCGGATCGGTGGCCAGCCGCCGGGCCCGTCCGACGTGCCCGCCGCTGACCGAGGCCGCCCACCGCGCCAGCTCGGCGTCGAGCCCGTCCCCGTCGACGAGGACCTGGGCGATCGCCGCGGTCGACGGGGTCACCAACGCGACGTGCCGGCACCGCGACCGCAGGGTGATCGCGATGTCCTCGGGGTCCACCGACGGCGCGCAGAGCAGGAACACCGTGGACGGCGGCGGCTCCTCGACCACCTTGAGCAGCGCGTTGGCGGCGCCCTCGGTCAGCCGGTCGGCATCCTCGACCACGACGACCTGCCAGCGGCCGGTGGCGGGCCGCCGAGAGGCGATCTGGACGATGGCGCGCATCTCGTCGACGCCGATGGAGAGCCCCTCGGGGATGATGCGGCGCACGTCGGCGTGGGTGCCTGCCATCGTCGTCGTGCAGGCCCGGCACTCACCGCAGCCGGGTGTGCCGTCGGACGTGCACTGCAGCGCGGCCGCGAAGCACAGGGCCGCGACCGACCGGCCCGAGCCGGGCGGGCCGGTGATCAGCCACGCATGTGTCATGGTCCCGGTGGCGAGCGCATCGTGAGCGGAATCACCCCGGGCAGCGCGGGCGGCAGCCACCAACTCGGCTTCCACCGCACTTTGGCCGACCAGCCGCGAAAATACCCCGGACATCACCTGCAGACACTAGTGCGCGGGGGCGACACAGCCGTTCCGCGGTGCGTTGCCAAGGTGCAGATCCGTGACTCTGGACCGATACGGTGAACGGGTGAGCACCGAGCCGGCCACTCCGGGGCGAATCAGCGCATTCGTGCGCTGGGTCGCCCGCACGCCGTGGCCGGTGTTCTCGCTGGGCATGCTGCAGGCCGACATCATCGGCGCGCTGCTCGTACTGGGCTTTCTGCGGTTCGGGCTGCCCCCCGCCGACCGCATCATGCTGCAGGACCTGCCGACCCTGAACCTGGTGATCTTCCTGAGCTATCTGTTCATCTCGTTCGGCGTCGGCGCGTTCATCAGCCTCAAGCTTCTGGTCCCCGTGTTCCGGTGGCAGCGACGCGACGCCCTGCTGGCCGAAGACGATCCCGCCGCCACCGAAGCCGCCCGGCTGCGCGCGCTGCGGATGCCCACCTACCGCTCGGCCATCAGCATGACGAACTGGGTGCTGGGCGCGGTCGTGTTCATCGCGGCCAGTTGGCCGGTGGCCAGCCGCGCCGCGCCGGTGCTGGCGGTGGCCACCCTGCTGGGCGCCACCGCGACGTCGATCATCGGCTATCTGCAGTCCGAGCGGGTGCTGCGCCCGGTCGCGGTCGCCGCGCTGCGCGGCGGAGTCCCGGAGAAGTTCCACCGTCCCGGCGTGGTCCTGCGCCTGGTCCTCACCTGGCTGCTGTCCACCGGCGTTCCCCTGTTGGCGATCGTGCTGTCGGTGGTGGCCAGCAAGTTCTCCCTGTTGCAGGCCTCGGCCGACCAGCTGTTCACCCCGATCCTGCTGATGGCCGTCGCCGCCCTGGTGATCGGGCTCGCCGGCAACGTATTGGCGGCCATGTCGATCGCCGACCCGCTGCGTCAGCTGCGCTGGGCGCTCGGCGAGGTTCAGCGCGGCAACTACAACGCCCACATGCAGATCTACGACGCCAGCGAACTGGGCCTGCTGCAGGCCGGCTTCAACGACATGGTGCGCGACCTGTCCGAGCGGCAGCGGCTGCGCGACCTGTTCGGCCGGTACGTCGGTGAGGACGTCGCGCGACGGGCGCTGGAGCGTGGGACCGAGCTCGGTGGTCAAGAGCGCGACGTCGCCGTGCTGTTCGTCGACCTCGTCGGCTCGACGCAGCTGGCCTCGACAGCCCCGCCCGGTGAGGTGGTCAGCCTGCTCAACGAGTTCTTCCGGGTGGTGGTCGACACGGTCAAGAAGCACGGCGGGTTCGTCAACAAGTTCCAGGGTGACGCCGCGCTGTGCATCTTCGGCGCCCCGATCGAGCACCCGGACGCCTCCGGCGCCGCGCTGGCCGCCTCCCGGGAACTGCACGACGAACTCATCGAGGTGCTCGGCCAGACCGACTTCGGCATCGGGGTGTCGGCGGGGAGGGCGATCGCCGGGCACATCGGCGCCCAGGCGCGCTTCGAGTACACCGTGATCGGCGACCCGGTCAACGAGGCCGCCCGGCTCACCGAGTTGGCCAAGCTGGAGAACGGCCACGTGCTGGCGTCGGCGATCGCGGTCAGCGGCGCCCTGGACGCCGAGGCGCTGTGCTGGAACGTCGGCGAGGTCGTGTCGCTGCGCGGCCGGATCGCCCCGACGCAACTGGCGCGGCCGACGAACCTGGTGGTGTCGGCCGAGCAGCGTGAGGTCACCAGCGACGTGTCAAGCTGAGCGCTTCACCGAGATCGACGAAATGCCCTGATCTTCCCTACTTTTCGCGCCCGTTTGTCGGTTTGGGCGGAGGGGACGGGCGAAGTCAGGACTTTTTGCCGGCGGCCTTCTTGGCGGGCGCCTTCTTGCGCACCGCCTTCTTGGTGGTGCGTTTGACCGGACCCCGCGCGCGACGGTCGGCCAGCAGTTCGGAGGCGCGCGCATCGGTGATGGAGAGCACGTCGTCGCCCTTACGCAGGCTGGCGTTGGTCTCACCGTCGGTGACGTAGGGGCCGAACCGGCCGTCCTTGATCACCATCGGCTTGCCGGACGCCGGGTCGGTGCCCAGCTCGCGCAGCGGCGGGGCGGCAGCCCCTTGCCTGCCGCGGCGTTTGGGCTCGGCATAGATCTTCAACGCCTCCTCGACGGTGATGTCGAAGATCTGGCTCTCGGTGGCCAGCGAGCGAGAGTCGTTGCCCCGCTTGAGGTATGGCCCGTAGCGGCCGTTCTGCGCGGTGATCTCCTCGCCGGTCTGCGGGTCCACTCCGACCAGGCGGGGCAGGGACAGCAGCTTCAGCGCGTCCTCGAGGGTGACGGTCTGCAGATCCATCGATGCGAACAGCGACCCGGTCCGCGGCTTGGGCCCGGTCGGCTTCTTGCCCTTCTTGGCCGTCGCACCGCCGTCATCGTCGGGCGGCGGGGGCAGCACCTCGGTGACGTACGGTCCGTACCGGCCGTCGCGGGCGACGATCTCGTGGCCGGACTCCGGGTCGACGCCCAGCACCCGGCCCTCCTGCGGTGTCGCGAACAGGGTTTCGGCCAGTTCGAGGCTGAGTTCGTCGGGGGTGATCTCGTCGCTGAGGTTGGCCCGCTGCGGGGTGGGCTCACCGTCGTCGCCGGTGATCATCCGCTCCAGGTACGGACCGTTCTTGCCGACGCGGACCACGATCGGGCGACCGTGCTCGTCGTCAAAGAGCTTGATGGAGTTGACTTCTCGCGCGTCGATACCTTCGAGGTTGACGCCGACCAGCTTCTTGAGGCCGCCGGCGCGGGCGATCGAGTCGGCCACCCCGTGCTCACCACCGAAGTAGAAGTTGGACAGCCAGTTGGTGCGCTGCTCGTGGCCGGAGGCGATCTCGTCGAGCTCGTCTTCCATCGCGGCGGTGAAGTCGTAGTCGACCAGCCGGCTGAAGTGCTGCTCGAGCAGGCCGGTGACCGCGAACGCCACCCAGGACGGCACCAGTGCACTGCCCTTCTTGTGAACGTAGCCGCGGTCCTGGATGGTCTTGATGATCGAGGAATACGTTGAGGGACGGCCGATTCCGAGCTCCTCAAGCGCCTTGATCAACGACGCCTCGGTGTAGCGGGCGGGCGGGTTGGTGTTGTGCCCGTCGGCGGTCAGTCCGGTGGCGTCCACCCGCTGGCCCTGGCGCAGCTGCGGCAGCCGGCTCTCGGCGTCGTCGGCCTCACCGCCGGCCAGTTCGTCGACGGTTTCGACGTAGGCCTTCAGGAAGCCGGGGAAGGTGATGGTGCGGCCGCTGGCGCTGAACACCACCTCACGCCCGTCGGGCTCGGTGCCGGCTATGCGCAGGCTCAGCGTGGTCCCGCGCGCGTCGGCCATCTGCGAGGCCACCGTGCGCTGCCAGATCAGTTCGTAGAGCCGGAACTCGTCGGTGTCGAGTTCGCGGTGCAGGGCGCCCGGGGTGGCGAACGTGTCGCCGGCGGGCCGGATGGCCTCGTGGGCCTCCTGGGCGTTCTTCACCTTGCGGGTGTACTGCCGCGGCGTGGGGTGGACGTACTCTTCGCCGTAGAGCTGGCGGGCCTGGTTGCGCGCGGCGTTGATGGCCGACTCCGACAGCGTGGTCGAGTCGGTACGCATGTAGGTGATGTGGCCGTTTTCGTAGAGCCGCTGCGCGACGCTCATCGTGCGCTCGGAGGTGAACCGCAGTTTGCGGCCGGCCTCCTGCTGCAACGTCGAGGTCATGAACGGCGGATACGGGCGACGGGTGTAGGGCTTCTCCTCCACCGAGGCCACCGACAGGCTGGCGCCGCGCAGTCCGGCGGCCAGCGAACCAGCCGCGGCCTCGTCGAGGACCAGCACCTCGTCGGGCTTGCGCACCGCGCCCAGCGAGTCGAAGTCGCGGCCGGTGGCGACCCGCTTGCCGTCGACGCTGACCAGCCTGGCATTGAACCGCGGCGGCGAGGCGTTGGGGTCGGAGACGCTGGCGTCCAGCTCGGCGAGCACATCCCAGTAGGACGCGCTGCGAAACGCCATGCGGTCGCGTTCGCGCTGCACGATGATGCGGGTGGCCACGGACTGCACCCGGCCGGCCGACAGCTTCGGGGCGACCTTCTTCCACAGCACCGGGCTGACCTCGTAGCCGTAGAGGCGGTCCAGGATGCGGCGGGTCTCCTGGGCGTCGACGAGGTCGTTGTCCAGGTCGCGGGGGTGTTCGGCGGCCGCGCGGATGGCCGGCTCGGTGATCTCGTGGAAGACCATCCGCTTGACCGGCACGCGAGGCTTCAGCGTCTCCAGCAGGTGCCAGGCGATCGCCTCGCCCTCGCGGTCACCGTCGGTGGCCAGATAGAGCTCGTCGACGTTCTTCAGCAGGTCCTTGAGCTCGCTGACCGTGCTCTTCTTCTCCGGGCTGATGATGTAGAGCGGCTCGAAGTTCTCTTCGACGTTGACACCGAGGCGCGCCCACGGCTCGGACTTGAACTTCGCCGGCACGTCGGCGGCATTGCGGGGCAGGTCGCGGATGTGCCCCCGGGAGGACTCGACAATGTAATTGGAGCCCAAGTAGCCGGCGATTTTGCGCGCCTTGGTGGGCGACTCGACGATGACGAGCCGTCGGACACGGCCATTGCCGCCGCCGCTGTCGCGGATTTCCTCGTCAGCCAACTGCGCTTACGCTCCACTTCTGTCTTGCCCATGGCAACCCCCGGGGTCCGCAGGCACTGACAATTTCGCACCCCGGACGGGCAGACGCAAACCGACCCCCCGAACGCAATCTGTCAGACCCTGGGCCAGGCTGACAACGCCTCGATGTCATCTGGCGGTTCCCCCACGTTCTCTACCAGGCGCGATAGCCGCCTGCGACCACTGATTCGCAACGCCGGGCGGGAGCCCCTGGTGCCGATCAACGTCGGTGCGATTCCCACCCGCATCAGTGCCGACGCCAGCGGCGAATGCGTGTCGGGGGCGTGCGGGTCCAGGCCCAGGAGATAACGGTCGGCCTCGGGAACGCCGGCGGCCAGCGTCCACGCCCTGAGCTCGCGCGGGCCCGGCAACCACTGCGGCGGCACCGTCTTGACCGCCCCCCGTGTCCAGTCGGTGGCGATACCCACCAGACGGACGTCCACGGCGGTCCGCACCAGCGGGGTGTCCTCCTCGGTGCGGGTGATCTCGGCGTCCAGCCCCGCCGCGGTCATCATCTCGGCCAGCGCCCGGGCCCGCCACAACTCTTCGACGACCACCGACAGCCGCGCGCCAACACCGACCATCACCACCTGACCGGCCGCCGCAAGCACCCCGGTCAGGTCGGCGACCGCAGGGGGCACCGACTCGGCCGAGAAGAAGGACAGCTGGCTCACGATTCGACAGTAAGCCAGTCAGTGACGAGCGGGGGGCCGCCGAGCCGGTCGGCCTGCCGCGAGACCAGTTCTGAGCTCACTCGATGTCCCCACAAACGAAGCACCCCCGGCGGGGCCCGTCACCGGGACGCTCGGGGGTGATTCCTAATGTCGCGGCAGATCAGATGGAGCGCACGCCTGTGGCTTGCGGCCCCTTGGGGCTCTGACCGACCTCGAACTCGACCCGTTGGTTCTCCTCAAGGGTGCGGAAGCCCGACCCCTGAATTTCCGTGTAGTGGACGAACACATCGGCAGAGCCGTCCTCGGGAGCAATGAACCCGAAGCCCTTTTCCGCGTTGAACCACTTCACAGTTCCCTGTGGCATCTTTCGTACTTTCCTTCTCTTCCTACCGGGTGCGGCCCGCCGAGTTTTTCGGTAGACCGGGCCCCGTTCCGACCGCCATCCTTCGTGGAGTCGTCGGAACTCACCCGACCTGAAGACTCTCGCAGGAACCGCGATCGCAACGTCGATCCTGCGATTGTGAAGACACGAACACAGAAGCTGCGACCGCCCTCATCCAATCACGTTCAGAGCTTCTGCGACAGTCTCGGTGCTACCAACTGATGAAGAATTCGATACAGGCGTGTACGCAAGGCCCACCAGAACCGGAAAGGGGGCGGAGTCGATGGCCAGTTTCGGCGGCGAGTTGCTGGCCGCTGTCGTCGCGGGCGCCGAGTCCTCCCCCGCCGCGCTTCGCCATGTCGCTGAGCTTCCCGCGCGACGGGCGACCGCCGCCTCGTGGCCGGCGTGGGTGGAGCCAGATGTGCTCGGCGCCTTCGGCGATCACGGAATCACCGCACCCTGGTCGCATCAGGTCCAGGCCGCCGAACTCGCGCGCGAGGGCCGGCACGTCGTCATCAGCACCGGCACGGCGTCGGGCAAGTCGCTGGCCTTCCAACTTCCGATCATGGATGCCCTGGCGCGAAATCCACGCGCACGCGCACTGTATTTGTCGCCGACGAAAGCGCTTGGCCACGATCAGTTGCGGGCTGCGCACTCGCTGACCACCGCGGTGCCCCGGCTCGCCGATGTGGCACCGACCTCCTATGACGGCGACACACCGACCGAGGTACGCCGATTCGCCCGCGAGCGGTCGCGGTGGCTGTTCTCCAACCCCGATATGATCCACCTGTCGCTGCTGCGCAACCATGCCCGGTGGGCGGTGTTCCTGCGCGGGCTGCAGTACATTGTGGTTGACGAATGCCATTACTATCGAGGGATTTTCGGCTCGAATGTGGCAATGGTCCTGCGTCGTCTGCTTCGGCTGTGTGAACGCTACGCGCCGACCGGCGGCCCGGGACCGACGGTGATCTTCGCCAGCGCCACCACCGCGGCGCCGGGTGAGACGGCGGCCGAACTCATCGGCGAGACCGTCGCGGCGGTGACTGAGGACGGCTCGCCGCACGGTGCACGCACGGTCGCGCTGTGGGAGCCGGAGCTGCGCACGGATCTGCTGGGCGAGAACGGCGCGCCGGTGCGCCGTTCGGCGGGAGCCGAGGCGGCCCGGATGATGGCCGATTTGGTGGCCGAGGGCGCGAGGACGCTGACGTTCGTGCGGTCGCGGCGGGGGGCGGAGCTGACCGCGCTCGGCGCCCGGTCACGCCTGGAGGACATCGCCCCGCAACTGTGCGACACGGTGGCCTCCTACCGCGCGGGCTATCTAGCCGAGGACCGCCGTGCGCTCGAGCGCGCGCTGGCCGACGGCGAATTGCGTGGGCTGGCGACCACGAACGCGTTGGAACTCGGCATTGACATCGCCGGTCTGGACGCGGTGCTGCTGGCCGGGTTCCCGGGCACCGTCGCATCGTTCTGGCAGCAGGCCGGCCGGTCCGGCCGCCGCGGACAGGGCGCGCTGGTGGTGCTGATCGCCCGCGACGACCCGCTGGACACCTACCTGGTCCACCATCCCGAGGCGCTCTTGGGCAAACCGGTGGAACGTGTGGTGATCGATCCGTCCAACCCCTATGTGCTCAGACCCCAATTGCTCTGTGCGGCAACGGAGATGCCGCTTGACGATGCTGAGGTGCGGCGGTGGGAGGCGGTGCCGGTGGCCGAGGCGCTGGTCGACGACGGGCTGTTGCGCCGCCGCGGTTCACGCTACTTCCCGGCCGCCGGGCTGGATCCCCATCCAGCGGTGGACATCCGCGGTTCAGCCGGCGGCCAGGTGGCGATCCTGGAGGCCGAGACCGGTCGGCTGCTGGGTAACACCGAGGCCGGCCAGGCGCCGGCAACGGTGCACCCCGGCGCGGTGTATCTGCATCAGGGCGAGAGCTACCTGGTGGACTCGCTGAACCTCGAAGACGGGCTGGCCCTGGTGCATGCCGAGGATCCGGGCTATTCGACGTACGCCCGCGAGATCACCGACATCGCCGTGACAGGCTCCGGTGAGCGGGCGCAGTTCGACGCCGTGAGTCTCGGCTTGGTCCCGGTGTCGGTGACACACCGCGTGATCGGGTATCTACGACGACGGATGTCGGGCGAGGTGATCGACTTCGTCGAGCTCGACATGCCCGAGTACTGCCTGCCCACGACTGCGGTGATGTACACCATCACCCCAGAAGCGTTGCTGGACAACGGGTTTGAGCTTCTCCAGATACCAGGCGCGCTCCACGCGGCCGAACACGCGGCGATCGGACTACTGCCGCTGGTGGCCAGTTGCGATCGCGGTGACATCGGCGGGCTTTCCACCGCGATCGGCGAGGGCGGACTACCGACGGTGTTCGTCTACGACGGCCACCCCGGCGGGGCCGGATTCGCCGAACGGGGCTACCGCCTGGCGAGCACCTGGCTGGGCGCGACGGCGGCGGCGATCGAAGCGTGCGAGTGCCCGCAGGGCTGCCCGTCGTGCGTCCAGTCGCCCAAGTGCGGCAACGGGAACGATCCGCTGGACAAGTCCGGCGCGGTTCGGGTCCTCAGACTGGTGCTGGCCGAACTCGCCACGGGCGGCCGCTGACCCCCAGGTCGCCGACCGACCCCTCGAACGATCGACGACCACACGTCACAGCAGCCATCCGGCTGGTTCGCGCCCCGCGCTGCTAGAGGCCAATGGCAGTGTGCAGTGCCAGCAACGAACGGTCGGACAACTCGATCCGTTCCCAAGTCCGACGAATCGGACGTAGCCGAAAAATACCGAAATAGCTGGGGCAGCGCAAGAAAATCGGCGACGAGAGGCTGGGCGATTGGTGTCTCGTACTCCGTCAAACTGCGAATTCCGTGGCAGCGAGCCCAAGTCTGCGCCGTTACACTGCGTCGCATGAACCACGACTGGCTGCTGGTGGAGACACTGGGCACCGAACCCGTGGTCGTCGCGCAGGGCCGGCAGATGAAGAACTTGGTACCGATCGGGGCGTTCCTGCGACGGAATCCGAACCTGGCGGCCATCCAGACCGCCATCGCCGAGACCGTCGCCAGCGGCAACAGCCTCGCCAGCATCACCCCCAAGAGCGACCGCGTCATCAGGACCGAGCCCGTCGTGATGTCCGACGGCAGGGTCCATGGAGTACACGTGTGGATCGGACCCGCCGACGCCGAGCCACCCGAACGTCCGATTCCCGGCCCGCTCAAATGGGACATGACGGCCGGGGTAGCGACCGACACGGTCGAATCGCTGACGAACTCCGGGATGGACCCCAACGAGGAACGCACCCACGGACGCGCGTTCGCCGAGGACCTGCCCAGCCGCGACCTCAACCGCGACGAGGCGCGCGTGCTGGCGCTGGCCATCGAGCCCGCCCCAGACCGGACCTATTGCACCTCTTGGGACTTCACCGACAAACAGGGCAACTTCCGGCGGGTGGGTTTCGTCGCGCGCACGGCTATGGAGATCGCCGACAACGGCACCGAGCACCTGATCGCCCGGGCGATGAACCTGGAGGGCGAACTCGACGAGGCCGCGACGCCCACCGACCACATCGCCCAACGGATCCTCAACGGCCTGTCCCAGCCGGGTGTGCATCGCGCGCTCGTCGATCTGGGGACCTGGCATCTGCTCAGGTGGCTGGACGACCCATGCCCGTATTACGACTGGCGGCAGAACGTCCAGTTCCACCCCGACGACCAGTGGCAGCTCGAGCCGATGACCGCCGAGTTCGAAACCGGCGCCACCAGCAGGGTGTTGCGGCTGCCCGGCGTCGACGGCGGCTGGGTGCCGATGCACGTCACCGTCAACCGGGTGGAGCTCGACGACGGCGTGTTCGCCGGTCTGATCAGCGTGCGGCTGCCCACCGATGCCGAACTGGCCGAGGCCAAGCTGGGCGGCACTACCTGAGCACCGGCCCGGCGCGGGCGAAGGCGTGCGCGCGTCCTCCGACCGGGCCGCCGGCCGCGACGACGACGGCGATCACCACGTCGAGGTCGGCCACCGTGCAGTCGGCGAGTTCGGCACCCATGGCGCGGCTGACTTCCAGCGCTCCCTGACAGGCCGCCGCCGGGCCACTTGGCAGCCGGGCAGCCGCCGCCAGCGCGGCCAGATCGGCGGCGCTTTGGGCACGGTGGCGGGCAACCACCGCGCTGCCGACCCGCACGCCGATCACGGCGGCGGCCAGCAGGACGACGATCATCACCGCGGCCAGCACCGTGGCCGCGCCGGTGTCGTCACGCGCCGGGTTCGGCCGCGGCGACGGCCGTCGCGGCGATGACCACTCCCGGCAATAGCCCCGACCGGCTGCTGACCCTGGCCACCACGAAGCTGCCGTCGCGGTGCACCTCCAACGTCGCGTTCGGCGGTGCCACCGCGCGCGCCGCGGACCCGGCCGCGACGTCGTCGCCACGCGCGGCGAGCCGTGCCGCCTCTCGCGCGGCGTCGAGACATCGCACTTGCGCCGCGACTGCGGTGACACCGCCGACCGCCATGACGAGCACGGCCACCAGTGCGGCGATCGCGAACGCGGCCTCGACGGTGCTGAAGCCGGCATCGTCGGCTAGACGTTGGTGTTCAATGCTCGGTTGATGATGTTGGTCAGCGCGCCGACGATGGAGTCGCCGGTGACCACGCTGTAGAGGATCGCGCCGAACGCCGCCGCCGCGATAGTGCCGATCGCGTACTCGACGGTCGACATGCCCGCGTCGTCCACCGCCGCCACCACCAGCCGCGCCTTGAGACCCTGAAAACTTTTGGCCATCAATTGATTTCCTTTCTCTCACAACAAACCTGATCCGAACACGTCGCCGGCCAGGCCGGCCACCACCGGCACGATGCCCAGGCAGATGAACGCCGGCAGAAAACACAGACCGAGCGGACCGGCGATCAGTACCGACGCCCGCTCCGCGGCAGCCGCCGCCGCGTGGGTGGCCTCCTGTCGCGACTGCTCGGCCAGATCCGCGACACCCTGTGCGAGCGCACTGCCCGACGCCGCCGACCTGCGTGCCAGCCGGACCAGCGCCTCGCCGGCAGCGTCCGCACCATCGGCCGGCACGGCCCACGCGGTGTCGGGTTCGGCACCCAGGGCGAGCAGGTCGGCAGCCCGCCGAAGCAACGCAGCCAAACCCGGCGGAGCCGACGGGGACGTCGCGGCCGCGGCGGCCGGTGCCGACATCCCCGCCGACAGGCACACCGACAGCACGTCGAGTGTGGACGCCGTCGCCAACGGATCCGTGGGTTGCTCGCGTCGATGCTCGTGACGCGGCCGCACCGCGAGCAACCCGACACGCACCCGCACGACGGCGGCACCCGGCCCGAGGAGCAGCCCGACTGCCAGCAGCAGTGCGGCTGCGCTCATGTCAGCATCCGATCGGTGAGGCGATCGGCCCACACCAGACCGACGCAGACCAGCGCGACACCCACCACCAACAGCCAGCCGCCGACTTCCCCGCCGAGGAGAAAGGCGACGGGCCGGGCACCGATCAGCTGACCGAGCAGAACTCCGACCGCCGGCAGCCCGGCCAGGATGACAGCGGTGGCGCGCGCCCCCGCCAGGCCCGCCTCCACGCGTGCGGTGAACCGCTGGCGCTCGACGATGTCGCGCTGGGCGGCGCGCATCAGGACCGACATCGCCAGTCCGTGCTCGGCGGCCAGCTGCCAGCACACCGCGAGCCGATTCCACTGGGCGGGCACCGAGGACGCCGCGGCCGCGGCCCGCAACCCGGCGGGCACGTCGGCCCCGAGTCGCGCCCGGGCCGCGACCGCGCGCAGTGACTCGCCGACCGGCCCGTCGCATTCGGCGGCGGCCACACTGAAGGCAGTCACCGGATGAGCCCCGACCCGCAGCTCGCCGACCAGGGTCTCCAGCGCCGCCGCCAACCGCTGCGAGTCGGCGAGCCGCCGCCGGGCACGGCGGTTGCGGCGCTGGCGCGTACCGAACGTGCCCGCGAGGATGCCGATCGCGACCATGACCGCCGGCGGCACCAACACCACGACCAGCACGGCGGCGCCGATCAGCACCGGCATCCGGGCAATCCCACGCGACACCGGCGGCATGAGCCGCCGCCGCGGTGGCGGCGCCGCCAACACTGCCGCCGCCAACAGCCAGCCGGCGGCCGCTACGCCGCTCATCCGCCGCGCCGAGCGGCGATCAGGGTGCGCAATTGTTCTGCACCCGCGCCGAACCCGCGATCGACATGCCACGCGGTCACAGCATGGACAAGTCCGTTGTTGTCGCGCCGCAGCACCGCGATCTCGCTGAGCCGGCGCCGCCCGTCGCGGCCGCGGCTGACGTGCATCACCACCTGCACGGCGGCGGCCAGCTGGCTGTGCACGGCGGCGCGGTCCAGACCGCCGAGCGCGGCGAGCGCCTCGAGGCGCGCGGGGACCTCGGCCGGGTTGTTGGCGTGAACGGTGCCGGCGCCGCCGTCGTGACCGGTGTTGAGCGCGGCGAGCAGATCGATGACCTCGGCGCCACGCACCTCGCCGACGACGATGCGGTCGGGCCGCATCCGCAGCGCCTGGCGGACCAGTTGGCGCAGCGTGATCTCGCCGACCCCTTCGACGTTGGCGCTGCGGGCCACCAGTTGTACGAGGTGCGGGTGGCGGGGAGCCAGCTCGGCGGCGTCCTCGACACAGACGATCCGCTCGTCATCGCTGACCGCGGCGAGGGCGGCGGCCAGCAGGGTGGTCTTGCCGGCTCCGGTTCCGCCCGAGACCAGAAACGCCAGCCGGGCCTCGATGACGTCCGCCAGCAGTCGTCCGGCCTCCGGGTCTATCGCCCCGGCCCGAGCCAGGGCCGGCAGATCCTGCGTGGCGGGACGAAGCACCCGCAGTGACACGCACGTGCCGCCGGCCGCCACCGGCGGCAGCACTGCGTGCAGGCGCACGGTGACGTCACCGGCGCCGAGCCCGCTCAGCTGACCGTCGACCCAGGGTTGGGCCTCGTCGAGTCGGCGCCCGGCAGCCACCGCGAGCCGCTGAGCCAGGCGGCGCACCGACGCCTCGTCGGCGAATTGCACGGTGCTGCGCCGTAAACCGGCGCCGTCGTCGACCCACACCGCGTCGGGAGCGGTGACCAGAACATCGGTGGTGCCCGGTGCCCGCAGCAACGGTTCCAGGACACCGGCACCGGTCAGTTCGGTCTGCAGGACCCGCAGGTTGGTCAGCACCTCGGTGTCGCCGAGGACACCACCGGACTCAGCCCTTATCGCCGCCGCGACCGCGGTCGGGCGCACGGAGCCGGACTCGGCCGCCAGCCGCTCGCGGACACGGTCGATCAGCGAGGCACTCATGCCGCCAACACTCCGCGGTGCAGCACGGCGAGCACGTCGCGGGCAGCCGCGGCCAGAGCAGAGCGCCGTCCCAGCCGTAGTCCGCCGCGCTCCAGCCGCTCGGACAGCAGCGGCTCCGGGCGCATCGCGGCCAGCAGCGGCAGCCGGGTGACGTCGGCGACTTCACGGGCACGCAGCCCGCCCGGCGACGGACCGCGCACCACCAGGCCGACGTTCGCGTTGAGGGCGCGCAGCACCGGGGCCATCGCGGCCGCGGACGCGACCGCGCGCACATCGCAGGTAGTGATCGCTACCACCAGATCGGCGCATTCCAATGCGGTGTTCGCCGCGGCCGTCGCCCGCCGCGGCAGGTCGCAGATCACCATGACCCCGCCGCGCCGGCCGGCGTCGAGGATCGACTCCACCGGGCCGGCGTCCATCTCGTGGCATGACCTCGTGCCGGACAGGACGCTGACGCCGCGGTGATTGGGAAGCGCGTCGCGCACCGCCGGCCAACTCAGCCGGCCGCCCTGCAGGCTGAGGTCCGGCCAGCGCAGTCCCGGCGTCGACTCACTGTCCAAGAGCAGGTCGACGCCACCGGACCATGGATCGAGGTCGACGAGCAGAGAGCAGGCGGCGGTTCGGGCCAATGCGGCGGCGAACACCGAGGCGCCGGCCCCGCCGCGGCCACCGACGACTGCTATCACCCGGCCGTCGCCGACGACTCCACGGGATTGTTCCGCGGCATCGGCGAGGTTGCGGGTAAGCAGGTCCTCCTGTGCGGGTAGTGCGCACATGTGTTGGGCGCCAACGGCTATCGCGGTCTGCCAGGTCGCCTCGCAGGGCTCAGCGCCGCACACCAGGATGATCCCGGACCGGCGCGGCATCCCCTCGCAGCGGCGGGCTGCCGGCTCGTCGAGAACCACCGCCGGCGCCGTCGACCAGGTCTTTCTGGTCGGCACTGCGGGCGCCGCCACCACCCGGAGCCCCACCGCGGCCGCCACCCGCTCGACGGCCTCACGCAGCTGTTCGTCGTCGAGCATGGTCAGCACGATGTGGGACGTCACTCGACCACCATGACGCCTGCCGTTACGGCCGGAAAGGGACTGGAACCCGCGCTGTGGATGAAGCCTGGTGTGGGGATGAAGTTCGGATGTTCGCTGACCGGTTCGCCATCGAAACGGCCCCACGCACTACGTCAGGGGCCAGCCGAATCTCCGCAGACCAAACCGTCCATTGGTAGAAGTCAGCGAAGTGCGGGTCGGAACAGCGCAGCGGCAGATCCTGCGTGATCGACCGAAATCGACGCGAGCGTGCAGATGTGGCAACGTTTCATCAGTTAACCGAAATGGCCGCGGAGACTTACCCCAGAAAAAGGACGACCCCCGCCAGGGGGGGAGGAGGCGGAGGTCGTCGTGTATCAGCCCCGGGGGGTCGGGCTGATGCACACCCGGCATAAGCCGAGTAATGCTCACTATACACACGCCAATGCGGAGTCGCGCAAGTCCTTGACACAGATAAAAGCCGTGATTTTGCTGTGAAAATGCAGGGTTGGACAGGTGGCGTGATCTGCCATTTTGGCCTCACCCCCAAGTTGGGAAGCTAGGCACACCTATCCTTGGTCGGGTGACCGACGCCGCTGCGGCCGCCAGCCAGCTAGTTGCCGAGCAAAGTAGCCTCGGCCCGGTGACCCCACCGCGCACGGCGGCGTTCTTCGATCTCGACAAGACCGTGATCGCCAAGTCCAGCACGCTCGCCTTTAGCAAACCTTTCTTCAATCAAGGGCTGCTCAACCGCCGGGCGGTTCTGAAGTCCAGCTACGCCCAGTTCCTGTTCCTCATGTCCGGGGCGGATCACGACCAGATGGACCGGATGCGCTCCTACGTGACCAGCATGTGCGCCGGCTGGGACGTCGAGCAGGTCAGGGCGGTCGTCAACGAGACGTTGCACGACATCGTCGACCCCCTGGTCTTCGCCGAGGCAGCCGAGCTGATCGCCGACCACAGACACTGCGGCCGCGACGTCGTCATCGTGTCGGCGTCGGGCGAGGAGATCGTCGCGCCGATCGCCCGCGCCCTGGGCGCAACGCACGCGATGGCCACCCGGATGGTGGTCGAGGACGGCAAGTACACCGGTGAAGTCGCCTTCTACTGCTACGGCGAGGCGAAAGCGGCTGCCGTCCGCGAGCTCGCGGTCCACGAGGGCTACCCGCTCGAGCACTGCTACGCCTACTCCGACTCGATCACCGATCTGCCGATGCTCGAGGCGGTCGGGAACCCGAGCGTGGTGAACCCGGACCGGGCCCTGCGCAAGGAGGCCGCGGCGCGGGGTTGGCCGGTGCTGACATTCTCCCGGCCGGTGCCGTTGCGCGACCGCATCACCACACCCTCGGGTGCGGCGGTGGCCACGACGGCCGCGCTCGGGATCAGTGCGCTGGCCGCCGGAGCGCTCACGTATTCGGTATTGCGGCGGTTGACCTTCTAGCGTCCAAACCGTTGCCTGCCAAAGTCTTGATGTGACGGCGGTCACGGAGTACAAAGGAAGCACGGACGCCCGGTGAGGCCAAGGTAGCGCCGGAAGAGAAGGCACTATCTCCCGAACCAGGCGGCCCAGCACGGTTCTCGGTACCCACGCGGAGCACGCCGCGATATGGCATAAGTGTTGCGGGCCTGCGTTATTGCGAGAAGCGGACGGACCTGAAGATCCCTTGGGTGGGATCACAACCGGAGCGCACCGCAAGACCGCCGAGGCCAACCCACGCAACCCACGTTGCACGCTTGGTAACCGGGTAACCGTGCTAGCGGGCGGCGAGCCGAACTCTTCTCGGATCGTCGCCCGCTTCATGTCTCGGGTCGGGTCGGCCCCTATTTGGCCGCCGCCTCGGCGATCGACACCGCTTCTCGCGCACCGTCTTCCAGCGCCCGACAGCACAGCAGCAGCCAGGCGCCCACCACCTCCGGCGAGCCTGATGCAAACCCGGCGGCGGCCGAGCGGTACTCGTCGGCACGGCGCATCCAGTACACCTCCGGCACGCCGAGGCCGTGCGGGTCGAGACCGGTGGCCATGGTGATCAGCCGCGAGACCGCCCGCGCGACGATCCCGTCCCCGACCCCGAACGGAGCCAGAGTCAACAGCTCGCCGTGCGCGACCGCCGCCAGAACCGGCGCGGGTGCCGAACTGGCTCCGGTCACCAGCCTGGTCACCAGATCGAGGCGGGCCGCAACCTCCGGGTTCTGTCGCGGACGGCCGAGGCCGTCCGCGTCGATCAGGTCGGCTGCGGCCAGCGCGTGCAGCCGTGCCAATGCCTGCAGCGGGGCGCGTTGCCATACCCCGACCAGAGCCGTCGTGCCGCCCTCGAGCGCCTGGCCGACGCGCAGGGCGCCGGCCAGTACCGGATCGTTGGGTTCGGCGCCGGAGGCATCCAGTTGCACCGCGCCACCGTCGATCGCCGAGGACGACCTGGCTCCCCGGATGGCCGACTCGGCGGCGGTGACGCGCCAGTTGCGCAGGTTCGTGCGATGCCGATGAGCCTTGGCCAATGCCTCCCGGGCACCTTCGGCGGCCTCTGCCACGCCGGGCAGTTCGAGCAGCGGCGCCAACAGATCAGTCACGTCCGGTCACGCTATCGGCGGCGACGACGTGGTGCTGCGGTGGGTCGTGATTCGACCGTTCGGCGCGTGACACGGACCGCCCGCCGACGATTGTGACTCAGCAACGCCGACGCTAATGCAAGTGACTACGCTCACAAACATGACCGAGGCGCACACCGAAGTTCCGTCTTACTATCCGCCGTCCACGGAGTTCACCGACAGGGCCAACGCCACAGCCGATCTGTACGACGAGGCCGAGGCCGACCGGCTGGCGTTCTGGGCCGAGCAGGCCAACCGGTTGTCGTGGGACACCCCGTTCACCGAGGTGCTCGACTGGTCCGAGCCACCCGTCGCGAAGTGGTTCGTCGGCGGCAAGCTCAACGTCGCCTACAACTGCGTCGACCGGCACGTCGAGGCCGGCAATGGTGACCGGGTCGCGATCCACTGGGAGGGCGAACCGCTGGGCGACGCCCGCGACATCACCTACGCCGCACTCAAGGACGAGGTCTGCAAGGCCGCCAACACGCTGACCGATCTCGGCCTGGTGACCGGTGACCGGGTGGCGATCTACATGCCGATGGTGCCCGAGGCCGTCGTGGCGATGCTGGCGTGTGCCCGCCTCGGTCTGATGCACAGCGTCGTCTTCGCCGGCTTCTCCGCCTCCGCGTTGCGGGCCCGCATCGAGGACGCCGAAGCCAAGCTGGTGATCACCACCGATGGGCAGTACCGGCGCGGCAGTGCGGTGTCGCTCAAGAACGCCGTCGACGAGGCGGTCAAGGACCAGCCGTCGGTCGAGCACGTTCTGGTGGTGCGCCGCACCGGAATCGACGTGAAGTGGACCGACGAGCGCGACCTGTGGTGGCACGAGACGGTGGACGCCGCGTCTCCCGAGCACACCCCGGAGGCCTTTGACTCCGAGCAGCCGCTATTCCTGCTCTACACCTCGGGCACCACCGGTAAGCCCAAGGGGATCATGCACACTTCGGGCGGCTACCTGACTCAGGCGTCCTACACCCACTACAACGTGTTCGACATCAAGCCCGAGAGCGACGTCTACTGGTGCACGGCCGACATCGGCTGGGTCACCGGCCACACCTACATCGTCTACGGGCCGCTGTCCAACGGCGCCACCCAAGTGGTCTACGAGGGCACCCCGGCCTCCCCGGACGAGCACCGGCACTTCCAGGTCATCGAAAAGTACGGTGTGACAATCTATTACACCGCACCGACACTGATCCGCACCTTCATGAAGTGGGGCCGCGAGCTGGCTTTCCAGCACGATCTGTCGAGCCTGCGGCTGCTCGGATCGGTTGGTGAGCCGATCAACCCGGAAGCCTGGCGGTGGTACCGGCTGGTGTTCGGCGGGGATGCCGTTCCGATCGTCGACACCTGGTGGCAGACCGAGACGGGCGCGGCGATGATCTCGCCACTGCCGGGCGTGACCAACTGCAAGCCGGGTTCCGCGATGCGCCCGCTGCCCGGCATCTCGGCCAAGATCGTCGACGACGACGGAAATGAGTTGCAGCCCAGCCCCGATCACGGCGAGCACGTCACCGGCTATCTGGTGCTCGACAAGCCGTGGCCGTCGATGCTGCGCGGCATCTGGGGTGATCCCGAGCGATTCCAGGAGACCTACTGGTCCCGGTTCGCCGAGCAGGGCTGGTACTTCGCCGGCGACGGCGCGCGCTACGGCAGCGACGGCGAGGTGTGGGTGCTCGGCCGTATCGACGACGTGATGAACATATCGGGACACCGGATTTCGACCGCCGAGGTCGAGTCGGCACTCGTCGGGCACAGCGGGGTGGCCGAGGCCGCCGTCGTGGGCGCCACCGACGCGCACACCGGTCAGGCCATCTGCGCGTTCGTCATCCTCAAGGCCCACCACGCCGACCTCCCGACCGAAGTCATGGTCGACGAGTTGCGCGCCGAAGTCGCCAAGGAGATCTCCCCGATCGCCAAACCACGCGAAATCCACGTCGTACCAGAGCTTCCCAAGACGCGCAGCGGCAAGATTATGCGCCGTCTGCTGCGTGACGTCGCCGAGGGCCGCGAACTTGGCGACACCTCGACACTGCTCGACCCGACGGTGTTCGAGGCGATCCGGGCCAGCAAGGCTAACTAGGTCACGCGGCCGAACGTGGTTACCCCCCACGCTGAAGGCCGGTGAGCGTGGAGGTAATCCACGTTCGCGCAACAGATGGTGACTAGGCCGCCGGGGCCGGCTCCACATTCGGGGTAGGCACGAAGCCGGTGCCCGGACGGTCTTTGGCGGCGACGTCGCCGAGGATGGTGTTGATCGACATCGTCACCGCGGGTGTATGCAGCGGAATGAACTTGATGACGCACGTCGGCAGGTCCTCGCTGAATGCGCCGTGAATCATGCCGACGAGTTTGTTGTTGACCGTCACCGGCGCACCGGAGTCACCAGGCTGGCCGCACACCTGGTTGACGATGGTGCCCGGATCCTGGCCCGGCCCCCATGTCACACCGCACGAGTAGCCGGTCGTACGGCCGAGCTTGCAGGCCACCTGTCCGAACGTCGGATCCGGCCCGATGCCGTCGATGAGGAACCCGTTGTAGTTGGCCACCGGCTGCACCTTGGCCGGGTCGAACCGGATGACGGCATAGTCCAAGCTGTCGTTTCCGGCGACCATGGTGCCGATCACGCCGTTGTCGGTGTTGGCCTCCGCGGCGACCTGAGCGCCGGGGCCGCCGCAGTGCGCGGAGGTGAAGCCGATGAGGGCACCGGTGTTGTCGTTGCCGATGGCGGTCAGCGTGCAGTAGGTGTCGCCGTTGACCACCAGACCCGCGCCGCCGCCGAGCTCGACCTTGTCGTCGGCACCCGCGGTCGGAACCGGGCTGACAAACAATACGCCGAAGACAACAACCGCAGCCCCCGCCGTCATCCGCACATGCGCGGTCGTCACTGTAAGCAACCTCCATCCGGACCCACCCTGACTTGGGAGTCTACCGCTATCACACCAGTAACTTGCGTAACAGCTCACTGGGTATCCCGGCGGCGACGTGACATGGCAACATGAGACCGCGACGACAGCGACAGTTGGAGGACAGCCGTGAGCAATGCTGATCGCAAGACCGGGGTGCCCACCACCGTGACCTCGATCCCCCTGGTGGACCCGAACGCGATTCCCGCCAACCCCTCCATCGGCGACCTGGTCAAGGACGCCACCACGCAGGTGTCCACCCTGGTGCGCGCCGAGGTCGAGCTCGCCAAGGCCGAGATCACCCGGGATGTCAAGAAGGGCCTGACCGGCAGCGTCTTCTTCATCCTGGCGCTGGTGGTGTTGTTCTACTCGACGTTCTTCTTCTTCTTCTTCGTGGCCGAACTGCTCGACACCTGGCTGTGGCGCTGGGTGGCCTTCCTGATCGTGTTCACCCTCATGGTGATCACCACCGCGGTGTTCGCGCTGCTGGGCTATCTGAAGGTGCGCCGCATCCGCGGCCCGCAGCAGACCATCGAGTCGGTCAAGGAGACCCGCGACGCACTGACCCCCGGTCATGACCGCTCGCCCACCCGGGCGGTCGCCCAGACCAACGGCAGCTCCACCCCCGCCCCGCCGCCCACCGACCCGTCGGGTTGGTGATGACGCAACCGGACCCGTCGGTCACCCGCATCGCGGGGCCCTGGCGTCACCTCGACGTCCACGCGAACGGGATCCGGTTCCACTGCGCCGAAGTGGACAACGAGGCGTCGGGGACGACGCCGAGCACGGCCCGCCCGCTGGTCATCCTGCTGCACGGCTTCGGGTCGTTCTGGTGGTCGTGGCGCCACCAGTTGCGCGGGTTGTCCGGTGCGCGGGTCGTCGCGGTGGACCTGCGCGGCTACGGCGGCAGCGACAAACCGCCCCGCGGCTACGACGGCTGGACGCTCGCCGGCGACACCGCCGGACTGATCCGCGCCCTCGGCCACAGTTCGGCCACCTTGATCGGCCATGCCGACGGTGGACTGGTGTGCTGGGCGACCTCGGTGCTGCATCCGCGGGTGGTGCGGGCCATCGCGTTGGTCAGCTCGCCGCACCCGGCCGCGCTGCGCGCCTCGGCGCTCACCCGCCGTGACCAGGGCCGCGCACTGCTGCCCACGATGCTGCGCTATCAGCTGCCGCTGTGGCCCGAACACGCACTGACCGCCCACAACGCCGAACAGCTCGAGCACCTCGTCCGCAGCCGCGCCTCCGGCAAATGGCTTGCTTCTGAAGACTTTTCCGAGACCATCGCCCACATGCGGCGCGCCATCCAGATCCCGGCGGCGGCGCACTGCGCGCTGGAATACCAGCGCTGGGCGGTGCGCAGCCAACTTCGTTCGGAGGGTTGGCGTTTCATGAAGTCGATGAACCGGCCACTCGACGTCCCGCTGCTGCATCTCCGCGGCGACGCCGACCCCTATGTCCTCGCCGACCCCGTCGACCGGACTCAGCGTTTCGCACCCCGGGGCCGGTTCGTCGCAGTCGCCGGAGTCGGCCACTACGCGCACGAGGAGGCGCCTGGAGAGGTCAATGACCACCTGTGCCGGTTCCTCGACCAGGTGTACGGCCCGGCTAGGTGACGCAGACCCCGGTGGGCACCTTCTCGGTGTTGCCGATCTTGGCCAGCTGACGGGACACCTCGTTGGCGGTCAGCACGAAACCGGTGTCGTTGTCATCGACGGCGGCCCCGAATACCACGCCGAGGACCTGCCCGGCCCGGTTGATCATCGGCCCACCGGAATTCCCTTGGCGCACCGTCCCTCTGATGGTGTAGACCTCACGGTTGACGGTGGTCGTGCGGTAGATGTCCGGACCGCTGAGCTCGATGATCTCGCGCACCCGC
>Ga0209254_10000078_pt1 | contig 58381 bp, 51 predicted proteins | sample FrelakmetDIP11DI_FD_187148 | JGI IMG/M metagenome (GOLD analysis project Ga0209254, IMG submission 187148) | Freshwater lake sediment microbial communities from the University of Notre Dame, USA, for methane emissions studies - DIP11 DI (SPAdes)... | ecosystem: Environmental > Aquatic >...
GGGCGTCGCTTCGGATGCGGCGCCCATCGCGCGCAGAGCGCGCTCCTACAAGGCAGGCACCGCGCCAAAGGCAGGCACCGCGCCCAAGGCAGGCACCGCGCCAAAGGCAGGCACCGCGCGCATCGGGGCTGCAGGGCGGACGCCGCGCGCTAGGCCCGCGCGTCTTCGGCCTTGAGCAGCTCGATCACGGCGTTGAGCGAAGCGCGCCGCATCGGCTGGCCGTCGACGCGGTCCAGCGGCGCCTGGCGCTGGCCGTCGCGCGGCAGCACGGTGAGGTCCATGGCCACGTCGTCGGCGCTGAAGAGGTACACCGGGTATTCGGCCCAGGTGTCGACCGACAGGCGCAGGCGCCGCTCCTGCTCGTCGTAGGGGATGCCATGTTCGTCGAGGAAGCCCTGCACCGCGCGCGGGTCGTCGGCGTACAGGTGCAGGCAGGTCGCGGAGTACTCGTCCGCGGTGCCTTCGAGCACGGCACCGACCAGGCGCGGCTCGAAGGCGGCGAAGAAGCGCATCGCCTCCACCGCGACCTCGCGCAGTTGGCGCAGGCGCCGCGGCTGGGTGTCGGACTGGAACAGGCGCTGGTATTCGCGCAACGCGGCCTCGATCTCGCTGTTGCGCGGCAGCGCGCCTTCGTCGCTCACGCCCAGGCGCTCGGCCGCCTTGTGCTTGGCCAGGTGGAAATCGCGCACGCCCTGCTCGGCCATGATGCGGGCGGCCTCGGCCGCGACCCGCTCGCGCTGCTCGCGGTTGCGGTTGTGCGAATGACGGCGGGCGTCGCTGGCGTCCATCGGGTCTGCGGTCCTCGCGCCGCGGCGCGCGGGGTTCAGAAGATTTCGTAGGCCTGCTGCTCGGCTTCGCTTTCGGCCGCTTGCGAACTGCGCGCGGCGGACAGCTTGGCGATGTCCTCGCTGCGGAAGATCTCGTCCACGCCGCCCTCGGCGCCGGCCGCGAGCAGGGCCCCGGTGGCCTTGTCGATGCGCGCCGAAGTAATGCCCGGCGGAGCCTCGAACGGGGCTTCCGGCACGCCGTCCAGCGCCACCTTCATGAAGCCCACCCACATCGGCAACGCGGTCTTGGCCGCGAACTCGCCCTTGCCCAGCGAGGTGAAGTCGTCGAAGCCCATCCAGGTGGTGGTGACGAACTGGCCGTTGAAGCCCGAGAACCAGGCATCGCGATGTTCATTGGTGGTGCCGGTCTTGCCTGCGAGGTCGCCGCGCCCCAGGACCAGTGCGCCGCGACCGGTGCCGCGGCGCACCACGTCGCGCATCAGCGATGAGACCAGGTACACGTTGCGCTCGTCGGCCACGCGCGGCGCGGCCGGCGGCGGTGGGGCAGGAAGCGCAGGATCCGCCACCACGGCGGCCATCGCCGCGGCGCCTGCGTCCGGGGCCTTGGCATTGCCGAGCATGGCCGACAGGTCGTTGGCGCTGGCTGCCGTGGCGCTGGCCGTAGCGCCGCTGCAGTCGCGGCAGGCCCGCGGCGCCTGGGTCACCGATACCGGCTTTCCGGTTTCGTCCTCGACCCGCAGGATGAAATACGGATCGACCAGGAAGCCGCCATTGGCGAACACGCTGAAAGCGCGCGCCATGGTCAGCGGCGGGACCGAGACCGTGCCCAGGGCCAATGACAGGTTATCGGGCATGGTCGACGGATCGAAGCCGAAACGGCTGATGTAATCGCGTGCGAAGCGCACGCCGATCGCGTCGAGCACGCGCACGGAGACCAGGTTTCGCGACTGCACCATCGCCTCGCGCAGGCGCATCGGGCCGAGGAAGGTCTCGTTGTCGTTCTGCGGCTTCCACAGGCCATCGGCCTGCGAAGGGTCGGCGAACACCAGCGGCGCGTCGTTGACGATCGAGGCGGTGTTGAAGCCGCGCTCGAAGGCCGCCGAGTATATGAAGGGCTTGAAGCTCGAGCCGGGCTGGCGGTTGCTCATGGTCGCGCGGTTGAACTTCGACAGCGCGAAGCTGTAGCCGCCGACCATGCTCACGATCGCGCCATCGGCGGGATCGAGCGCGACCAGCGCGGCCTGGGCCTTGGGCAGCTGCACCAGGGTCCATTCGCCGGCCTCGTTGTGGTTCGACAGCCGCACCACGTCGCCCACGGCGAGCATGGTGGTGGCGTCCGTGACCGCCGGGCCGCGGGTGTCGGCGTCGACGTAGGCGCGCCAGCGCAGGCGCTCGAGCGGCACCGTGGCGGCCTCGCCGCCGGCGATGTGGAAGCTCGCGCTGGCCGCGTCGACCGCGGTCACCAGGGCCGGCATGAGGCCGGCGATGGGCCGGTAGGCAGCCAGGACCGCATCCCACTCGGCCGGACCGGCGCCGGGGGCGATCCCGGTTCTCGCCTCGGGCCCGCGCCAGCCGTGGCGGCGGTCGTAGTCCATGAGGCCGGCGCGGACCGCCGCATTGGCCGCGGCCTGCAGGCGCGAATCGAGCGTGGTCACGATGGTGTAGCCGGTGGTGAGGGCGTCGTTGCCCAGGCGCTCCAGCGCCGCCACCCGCACCATCTCCGCCAGGTACGGCGCGTCGGTCTCGACCGGCGGCTCGTGCGGCTCGGCCTGGTCGATCGCGGCGCGCGCGAGCTCGAACTCGGCCTGCTCGATCATGCCTTCCTCGTGCATGCGCTCGAGCACGTAGTCGCGCCGGGTCAGCGCACGCGTCGGGTTGCTCAGCGGATTGCCGCTGGAGGGGAACTTGGGAATCGAAGCCAGCATCGCCGATTCGGCCAGCGTGAGCTCGGCCAGCGGCTTGCCGTAGTAGAAATCGGCCGCCGCCACCACGCCGTAGGCGCGGTAGCCGAAGAAGATCTTGTTGAGGTAGAGCTCCAGGATCTCGTCCTTGCTGAGCTCCTTTTCCAGGCGCAAGGCCAGGAAAATCTCCGACAGCTTGCGCGTGAAGCTGTATTCCGAGCTCAGGAAGTAGTTGCGCGCAACCTGCTGCGTGATGGTGCTGCCGCCGGGCACGCGCTCGCGGTCGGTGGTGGCGAGCAGCCAGATCGCCCGGGCGATGCCGACCACGTCGATGCCCGGGTGCTGGTAGAAGCGCGAGTCCTCGATCGCCACGAAGGCGTTGCGCAGGCGCTCGGGCACGTCGGCGATCTTGACCGGCGCGCGGCGTGCCTCGCCGAACACGGCCACCAGCTTGCCGTCGGCGGTGACCACGCGCAGCGGCACCTGGAGCCGCATGTCGCGGATCTCGGCCACGTCGGGCAGGCGCGGCGCGATCAGCCAGTAGGCGATGCCGATCGCGGCGGCGCCAAGCACCAGCCCGATCAGGAACAGCACGAGGCTCCAGCGCAGCAGCCGGCGCGGCCAGGACTTTCCGGACATCAGGGAGTTGTGAGGCAGGTCAAGGACAACCCGGCCCGAAGTATAGATGCTGCCCCTTCCCCGGTCGGTGGCAGGACGCGGGCAGGGTCGGCCGGCCGGGGGGGTCCAAAGGGTGCCGGGGGTCTGAAACGGGTGTTCCACAGCGTGATGGGGGTCACGGAAGCGGGTCTTCCCAGGCCTCGAACCGGGGTTACACTGAGCCCAGAAAGCTCCCTGTTGATAATCCGTTAGGTTTTAGATTTAATGTTGTGGCGCATCTTTCGCTCGTAAGAGCGCGTGGGAAGGGGAAAAAGTGTGGGCCTGCTCAGTACCAAGACACCGCCCCTGATCGGGGTCGACATCAGCTCGACCGCCGTCAAGCTGCTGCAGCTCAGCCACTCCGGCGGACGCTACCGCGTCGAGCATTACGCCGTGGAGCCGCTGCCCCCCAACGCCGTGGTCGAGAAGAACATCGTCGAGGTGGAAGCCGTCGGCGAGGCGATCAAGCGGGCCCTGGCCCGTTCCGGCGCCAAGTCCAAGTTCGCGGCCGCCGCGGTGGCCGGCTCGGCCGTGATCACCAAGGTGATCCCGATGCCGGCCGACCTGTCCGAGGACGACCTCGAGGGCCAGATCCAGGCCGAGGCCAACCAGTACATCCCCTATCCGCTGGAAGAGGTGAGCCTCGACTTCGAGGTGCTGGGTCCGGTCAAGGACAACCCGGACATGATGAACGTGCTGCTGGCCGCCTCGCGCACCGAGAACGTGGACGTGCGGGTGGCTGCGCTCGACATCGGCGGGCTCGCCTCGCGCGTGGTCGATGTCGAGGCCTTCGCGATGGAGAACGCGTTCAAGCTCATCGCCGACCAGCTCTCCGTGCCCAAGGACGCCACCGTCGCGGTGGTCGACATCGGCGCCACCATGACCACCCTGATCGTGCTCAAGAACCAGCGCACGATCTACACCCGCGAACAGGTCTTCGGCGGCAAGCAGCTCACCGACGAGGTGATGCGCCGCTACGGCCTGTCCTACGAGGAAGCCGGGCTGGCCAAGCGCCAGGGCGGCCTGCCCGAGAGCTACGAGATCGAGGTGCTGGAGCCCTTCAAGGAGGCGATGGTCCAGCAGATCAGCCGCCTGCTGCAGTTCTTCTTCGCCGGCAGCGAATACAGCAAGGTCGACCAGGTCGTGCTCGCCGGTGGTTGCGCCTCGATCGCGGGCATCGGCGACATGATCGAGGAGCAGCTCGGGGTGCCGGCGCTGGTGGCCAACCCGCTGGCCGGCATGTCGCTGTCCTCGCGCGTGCAGGCGCAGACGCTGACGCAGGACGCGCCGGCGCTGATGATCGCGTGCGGGCTGGCCCTGCGGAGCTTCGACTGATGGCCAGAATCAATCTATTGCCGTGGCGCGAAGAGCGCCGCAAGCAGCGCAACCGCGAGTCGCAGACGCTGTTCGTCGCCGCCGCCTTCGCCGCCGCGCTGGTGGTGCTGCTGATCATCTGGCGCTTCAACGCCATGATCGAGGGCCAGAACGCGCGCAACGGCTACCTGCGCCAGGAGATCACCAAGGTCGATGCCAAGATCAAGGAGATCGAGGAACTGGAGAAGACCCGCACCAACCTGCTCAACCGCAAGAAGGTGATCGAGGACCTCCAGGCCAGCCGCTCGATGATGGTGCATCTCTTCGACGACCTGGTGCGGACCATCCCGGACGGGGTGCGCCTGAACACGATCAAGCAGTCCGGCAATGTGCTCACGCTCGACGGCTTCGCGGAGTCCAACGCGCGAGTGTCGGAATACATGCGCAATTTCGAGAAATCGGACTGGATGGGCAGCCCGGTCCTGCGCATCGTCGAGGCCAAGGGCCCGGACAAGCGCAGCCGCTACCAGTTCACCCTGACCGTGAACCTCAAGAAGCCCAAGGTCGAGGGCGAGGCCGGCGCCGAAGGCGACGTCGAGGGTGACGAGGCGGCGCAGGGGGCGGCGTCATGAACATGAAGGATTTCGACCTCAGCAACATCGACTTCCAGCGGGTCGGCACCTGGCCGATCGCGGTCAAGGCGGTCGCGTGCGCGTTGATCTTCCTCCTCATCATCGGCTTCGGCTGGTGGTGGAAGGTGACCGACAAGCGCACCGAATTGCGTACGCTCGAGGCCACCGAGCAGGAACTGCTGCAGCAGTTCGAATACAAGCAGAGCAAGGTCGTCAACCTCGTGGCCTACAAGGCCCAGCTCGAGGAGATGAAGGAGATCCTGCGCCAGATGCTGCGCCAGCTGCCGAGCAAGACCGAGATGCCGGACCTGCTGGTCGACGTGTCGCAAACCGCGCTGTCGACCGGGATCGACAACCAGAAGTTCGAACCCGGCGCCGAGACCGCGAAGGACTTCTACGCCGAGCAGCCGATCAACCTGCGGATGGTGGGCGACTACCACCAGTTCGGATCGTTCGTCAGCGGCGTGGCCTCGCTGCCGCGCGTGGTGATCCTGACCATGCACGACATCTCGCTCAAGCCGCAGGCGGCCGACCCCAATGCGGGGACAGCGGCCGGCCGACTGGTCCTCGAGGGCACGGTCAAGACCTACCGCTACGTCGACGAGAACGAAAGTGCGGCCGAGCCAGCCGCTGCGGCGCCGGCGGCGGGAGCCAAGCGATGAACGCACGCCAGCTGTCGATGCGGCATGGGCTCGCGGCGCTTGGCGCCGCGCTCGCGCTGGCCGGTTGCGCGCGCGGCCTGGGCGAGCTCGAACAGCGGGTCGAGGAGATCAAGGCGCGCAAGGGCGCGCCGCTCGAACCGTTGCCGGTCATGCGCACCTTCGAGACCTTCGAGTACGCCGCGCAGGGCGACCGCGACCCCTTCTCCCCGAGCGCCGAAGAGCAGGTCGTGGGGTCCGACGGCGGACCGCGGCCCGATGCCAACCGCGTGCGCGAGGAGCTGGAGAACTTCCCGCTCGACGCGCTCGACATGGTCGGCACCCTGGGCCTCGGAGCCGACCAGACCGGCCTGCTCAAGGATCCTGATGGCGTGATCCACCAGGTTCGGGCCGACAACTACCTCGGCCAGAACTTCGGTCGAATCACCGCGATTACCGAAGGCCAGATCGAACTGGTCGAATTGATTCCGAATGGCGTGGGCGGATGGATCGAGCGCCAGGCATCCATCTCGCTCGATGCGAAATGACCCACCGGGGGTAACAGGCATGACCACGAACCATTCCATCGTCCCGACGCGCAGCGGCCACGCCGCCCAGCGATCCCCCCTGCCACGCTTCGGCAGCTGGATCGCCGTGCTGGCGCTCGCCTGGCTCGCGCCGGCGAACGCCGAGAACGTGCTGGAGGCCGTGAGCTTCCAGCCCGGCGCGGGCGGGCAAGTCGACGTGATCATGCAGCTGGCGACCGCGCCGACCGATCCCAAGCTGTTCACCACCGACTCGCCGCCGCGCATCGCGGTCGACTTCGACAACACCCGCAGTGCGGTCGTCGAGCGCCGCATCACGGTCGGAGTGGGCGCGGCCAGCGCCATCTCGACCGTCGAGGCCGCCGGGCGCACCCGCGTCGTGGTCGAGCTGTTCCGTTCCAGCCCGTATTCGACCCGGATCGAGGGCAATCGGCTGATCCTCTCGGTCGGGGCCGGCCAGAGCGCGTCCACGGCCTCGATCGTGGCCAGCAACGACCCGACCAAGGTCGCCAGCGGGCGCGGCGTCGAGATTTCCAAGGTCGACTTCCGCCGCGGCAAGGCCGGCGAAGGTCGCGTGATCGTGAGCTTCAGCGGCGAAGGCGCCTCGGCCGACATGCGGCGCGAGGGCAACAAGATCGTGGTCGAGCTATCCGGCGTGACCCTGCCGGCAGCGGCCACCGAGCGCCTGGACGTGGCCGATTTCGCCACCCCGGTCGAGACCGTCGAGACCCGCGCGCGCCCCAACGGCGCGCGCATGGAGATCCGCGCGTCGGGCGAATTCGAACAACTCGCCTACCAGACCGGCAACGAGTACGTGATCGAGGTCTCGCCGCACAAGCAGGAATCCGAAGCGACCAAGCGCCTCAAGGAGCCGGAGTACGTCGGCGAGCGCGTGACCTTCAACTTCCAGGACATCCCGGTGCGTTCGGTGCTGCAGCTGATCGCCGACGTCTCGGGCCTCAACGTGGTGATGGCCGACACCGTGACCGGCAACGTCACCCTGCGCCTGATCAACGTGCCCTGGGACCAGGCGCTGGACATCATCCTGCAGGCCAAGGGCCTCGACCAGCGGCGCCGCGGCAACGTGATCTGGATCGCGCCGACCTCCGAGATCGCCTCGCGCGAACAGGCCCTCGAGGACGCGCGCATCGCGCTCGAGGACCGCGCGCCGCTGGTGTCGGAGTACATCCCGATCAACTACGGCAACGCCAAGGACATCGCCGAGCTCCTGACCTCGGACACGCTCAAGGCGCAACAGGCCGGCGGCGGCGCCGGTGGCCAGAAGCGCTCGGGTTTCCTCTCGCCGCGCGGCAGCGTGACCTTCGACTTGCGCACCAACACGCTGCTGGTCAACGACACCCCGCAGAAGATCCAGGAACTGCGCGAGCTGATCGTGCTGCTCGACCGCGCGGTCGACCAGGTCCTGATCGAGTCGCGCATCGTGATCGCCGACGAGAGCTTCCGCAACGAACTCGGCGCGCGCTTCGGCCTCTCGGGCGGGTACGAGGACGGCAACGGCAACGTGTTCAATACCGGCGGCACGGTCGGCGCGACCGATGCCATGACCAACCTGGCGCTGCTCAACCGCTTCGCCGGCAGGCCCGGCCTTCCGGTCGCGGCGCCTGGCCCGATCGGCGGCGGCATCCTGACCCCGAGCGGGCCCGGCCGCCTCAATGTCAACCTGCCGCTCGCCAGCCCGGCCGGCAGCTTCGCGCTGGCGATCCTGGGACAGGATTACCTGATCGACCTCGAGCTCTCGGCCCTGCGCCAGGAAGGCCGTGGCGAGGTCATCTCGAGCCCGCGCGTGATCACCGCCAACCAGCGCGAAGCCTCGATCCGCCAGGGCGAAGAGGTGGGCTATGTCACGATCGCGCCGCAAGCTGGCGGCAACGACATCCCGATCCCGAACGTGCAGTTCAAGGAAGTGCTGCTCGAGCTCAAGGTGACGCCGACCATCACCCAGGACAAGCGCGTCTACCTCACGATGTTCGTCAAGAAGGACGAGCTCAGCGGCATCGTCGACACCTCGATCGGCCAGGTGCCGCAGATCGCCAAGCGCGAGATCAACACCGCGGTGCTGGTCGACAACGGCCAGACCGTGGTGCTCGGCGGTGTCTACGAGTTCCGCAGTCGCAAGGATCTGACCAAGGTGCCGTTCCTCGGCGACATCCCGGCGTTGGGCAATCTGTTCAAGACCACCACCGGCACGTCGGACAAGAAGGAACTCCTGATCTTCGTCACCCCGAAGATCATCGAACAGGGTGCGCGCTGAGCGGCCGGTCCCTGCCCGCCGCCCAGTCGAATCAAAGAATCGGAGACACGACATGAGAGCCTTGACCAAGTCGCTGTTCGTTGTACTCGCCGGCGTCCTGCTGGCTAGTTGCGGCGGAGGCGGCGGTAGCGACAGCAGCGGCGGCTTCACGCCGAATGGATTGAAGGTTTCGGTGCAGCCTGCGAGCACCAGCAGCACGCCGAATTCGCTCCTCGGCATCACCGTCCGGGTCAACAACACCAACGACACGCCGGTCGGCGACGGCACCCAGGTGACGCTGCAGGTATCGCCCCCGGGCGTGGGCGTGGTCTCGACCACCACGCCGACCACCAACATCGGCGAGCGCGCCACGGCCTCCACGGCTGGTGGCATCGCGACCTTCCGCTTGCATACCCGCGCGCTGGGCACGGCCACGCTGACCGCGTCGGTTCCCGACATCCGCGGGCCCGGCACCACCGTTACCGCCACGGCCAGCGTCGCGGTCAACGCGGGTGCGCCGAACGACCCGCGCATGACCCTGCAGGCCACCACGACCACGCTGCCGATCCGGCCGCTGGGCGTGGGCATCATCTTCGGCTCGCCCTACGTCGCCGACGTGACCCTGACCCAGCGCTCGCTCGACGGCGCGCTGGTCAGCACCGGCGAGGACCAGTTCGGCGCGGCGATCAATCCGGTCACCATCGCGGCGTTCAGCACGCTCGACGACGGCGATACCGATGACGTCAATGAATTCGAAGTCCTGCTCGGCAACGGGCCGGTCGATGCCGCCGGCGGTCGCGCCACGGTCTTCGTGCACTCCTTCAACCAGGCCGGCCAGGCCGTGCTCACGGTCACCGCGCAGGATCCGCAGACCGGCGAGACCGTGTCGGCGCAGCAGACCTTCACCATCGCCAGCGGCGCTGCTGGCGTGCCGGGCTCGGTGGTCATCACGACCGGGCCGGAGCCGGTGTTCATCCAGGGCGTGAATGGCCCCACCAGCAAGTCGGTCGAAGTGAAGCTGTTCGATGGCGCGGGCGGCATCCTGCCCACGCCCGGTACGCAGCCCACGGCGTTCAACAACATCCAGCTCGAGATCGTCGGCGGCGCGCAGGGCGGCGAACGCCTGCAGGCCGGCGCGCAATCCGGCTCGCTGGTGCGCATCGTGAGCAACAACGGTGTCGGCAATGCAGTCTACGCATCGGGTTCGCGCTCGGGGCAGATCACGTTGCGCGCCACCTCGGATCGCGCCGACAACAACGTCGACAACGGCATCCAGGACGCGGTGACCTCGACCGCCCCGTTCTCGGTTTCCGATGGCCGCCTGTTCGACCTCGAGATCACCAATCCCGCGGCCAGCGGCAGCACCAATGCCCAGGCCTTCCAGTTCAGCGGCGACCCGACCCAGTACGGCCAGTTCGTGACCGTGTCCGCGCGCGACCGCTTCAGCAATCCGGTCCCGGCGGGCACCCAGATCCGCTTCGGCGCGATCGACCACCCGCTGGATGCGGCCGGCAACTTCGCGATTGCCGGTGGCGATGGCGACCCGCAAGAGGGCGGAACCACCTTCACCGCGCCCGGCGGGGCCTTCACCACCGCCGGCGCTGGCGCCGGACCGGGCGACACCCTGATCGTGTTCGGCGAGGAATCCAACGCCAACCGCGACCTCGAAAGCGCGCGCAACGTGCAGCAGATCGTCAGCCCGACGACGCTGGTGGTGCAGAACCGCTTCAACTTCAACGACGACACCGGCTCCAGCGTCAACAACGGTCCGGTGCTGCCGTACGTGATCGGCCGCGCGGTCGACGGCACCACCTCGGGCTTCACGACCCAGATCGTGGTGATCGATGGCAACGAGGTCCTGGTCGTGTTCCCGACCGGCGGCCAGACCGTGACCACGGATGAACTGGGCGAGGCGACCTTCCTGCTGCGTTACCCGGCCAGCAAGCTCGGCAAGAATGCGATCCTGTGGGCGCAGGGCAGCGGCGACCTCGTCAACGGCACCGCCGAACTGATCACCGATGCCGAGCGCATCCGCTTCCAGGGCGCGGGTCCGGCCAGGATCACGGCGACGCCGCCCTCGATCCTGTCCAACCGCACCGCGGCGGTGAAGGTCTGCGTGACCGACGCGATCGGCAACCCGATCCCGAACGCGATCGCGCGCTTCGCCTTCCGCAGCCTCAGCACCGCCACCGGCGATGTCAACGGCACGGCCGGATCGGGCAACCTGGCGGCGACCGGTGCCGATGGCTGCGTCAATGCCAACGTGACCACGGCCAACCTCTTCACCAGCGGGGCCTTCGTCGAGTTCGGCTTCGAGGCGGCGACCGCGCAGGTGCAGATCCAGTTGCCGGGCACGCTCGCGCTGACGGCCACGCCGCGCTTGATCCCGGCCAGCCGCAACGGCTCGCAGGCGGTCACCCTGTTCCTGTCCGACGGCGGTGGCGGCGGCATCCCGGGCCAGTTGATCTCCGGCACGTGCACCGTGACACCGCCAGCCGGCGCCTCCGGCACCTTCGTGCCGACCACGCTCAGCGTGTCGCCCGGAATCGCCGGACCGACGCCGGCCTCCGGCCAGGTGGGCGTGCTGCTCTCGTGGACCAACATGGTGGCGCCGGTTCCGCCGACGTCGACCAACTTTGTCTTCGGCAGCGGCGTCTGCACCTTCACTGCCGCGGTCGGGACTTCGAACCTGACGACGACGGTGACGGTCCAGGGCGCAACTGCGGCATGCACCGACGGCTTCAGTCCGCCGCCGCCGGGATGCCCTTGAGTTCGCCATGACGGCATCGTGATTTCGGCGAAGGGGCTGCCACGGCAGCCCCTTCTTCGTTGTGGCGGCAATGGCTGACACCGTCCCGGGCCCTGGCGCCGGTCCCGCGGGCAGGGAATCCGGGCGCGCCAGCATCGCCGCGGGATGACGGGGGAAGGCATGGCCAACGGGCGGGTCGAGTTCGAGTCCGGCGTCGTGATCTTCCGCGAGGGCGATCGCGCGGAGGGCGCCTTCCTGATCGAGTCGGGCACCGTGGAGATCTCCACTGGCGAGGGCGCCGACGGCGTGGTGCTGGCGACGCTGGGTCCTGGCGACCTGTTCGGCGAAATCGCGATGCTCGAAGCCTCGACCCGCGCGGGCACGGCGATCGCGGCCAGCCCCTGCGTGTTGATGGTGGTCGACCACGAACAATTGAGCGAGCGGCTCGAACAGGCCGACCCGGTGGTGCGTGCCTTGCTGCGCGGACAGTTCCAGCGACTGCGCTCCACCCTCGCGCTGGTCCGCGGCGACGTCGATCCGCATCCGCCGCTGGCCTCGGTCGCGGGCCACCCGGATTCGCTCGCCTTCGGCAAGATCCGGCTCGAGAACGAGCTCAAGGAGGCGCTGGAGAGCAAGGCGCTGGAAGTGCGCTACCAGCCCCTGTACGACATCCCCGCCGGCCGCATCACCGGCTACGAGGCCCTGATCCGCTGGACCCACGCCGAGCGCGGCGCGATCTCGCCGGCCGAGTTCATCGCGCTGGCGGAGGAGACCTCGCTGATCAATCCCGTCGGGCGCTACGTGTTCGCGCGCGTCTGCGAGACCCTGGCCGAGCTGCGCGACCGCGGCCTGCGCGAGCTGCCCTTCGTCGCGGTCAACGTGTCGGGCCGCCAGCTCGAGGGCGACACCCTGCTGGCGCAACTGCTCGAGGCGGTGCACCTGACCGGCGTACCCGCCGGCGCGCTGAAGATCGAGATCACCGAGAGCCTCGCCCTCGACGTTGCGCGCGTCAGCCAGCTGATCGAACGCGCCCACGCCGCCGGGGTGCGGGTCGCGCTCGACGACTTCGGCACCGGCTATTCGAACCTCGGCCACCTGCACGCACTGCGCTTCGACACGGTCAAGCTCGACCAGGGATTCGTGCGCCAGATGCTGGATTCGCCGCGCTGCCTGGCGGTGGTGCGCGCGATCGTCAACATGGTGCGTGCCCTGGAGGCCGACATGGTGGCCGAGGGCGTCGAGACCCAGGAGCAACTGGACGCGCTGCGCGACATGGGCGTGCGCTACGCGCAGGGGTACCTGATCGGCAAGCCGCGCGAGCGCGCGCAGATGCTCGCGGAACAGCTGCGCCGCTGAGCGCCGCCGCCGCTCAGTCGCTTGCCTGATGCGGGACCCCGGGCGTGATCGCGGCCGCGAGCTCGGGTCCGATATCGCCCTCGGGCCGCAGTTGGCCTTCCCACTTCGACACCACTGCCGTCGCCACGCTGTTGCCGATCACGTTGGTGGCCGAGCGCGCCATGTCGAGGAAATGGTCGACGCCCAGCAACAGCACCAGGCCGGCCTCGGGGATGTTGAACTGGACCAGGGTGGCGGCGATCACCACCAGCGAGGCGCGCGGCACGCCGGCCATGCCCTTGGAGGTGACCATGAGGATCAGCAGCATGGCGCCTTGCTCCGCCAGGCTGAGCTCGATGCCGTAGACCTGCGCGATGAACATCACCGCGAAGGTGCAGTACATCATCGAGCCGTCGAGGTTGAAGGAATAGCCCAGTGGCAGCACGAAGGACGCGATGCGGTTGCTGCAGCCGAAACGCTCCAGCATCGCCAGCGTCTTCGGGTAGGCGGCTTCGCTGGACGCCGTGCCGAAGGCCAGCATCACCGGTTCGCGGACCGCGGCGAACAGGCCGAATGCGCGCCGCCCCAGGACCACGAAGGCGGCCAGGAACAACACGCCCCACAGCACCAGGATCGCGAAATAGAACTCGGCCATGAACACGCCGTATAGACGGAGCACGTCGGCGCCGCTCTGCGAGATCGCCGAGGCCACCGCGGCGAACACCGCGAAGGGCGCGAACCACATCACGATGCCGGTCAATTTGAGCATCACGTAGGACGCGCCCTCGAGCGCATCGACCAGGCCGCGGGCCTTCTCGCCGATGCCCGCGCAGGCCACGCCGAACAGCACCGAGAACACCACGATCTGCAGGATCTCGTTGCGCGCCATCGCATCCGCGATGCTGGTGGGCACGAGATGGGTGATGAAGTCCTTGAGCGAAAGCGCGCTGGCGGCGATGCCGGCGTTGGCATCGCTGGCCGGCAGCGGGATGCCGGAGTTCACCCCGGGCTGGAACAGGTTCACCAGCGTCAGTCCGAGCAACAGGGACACCAGCGAGGCGCCGACGAACCAGGCGAAGGCCTTGATGCCGACGCGGCCGACGCTGCTGGTGTCGCCCATCTTGGCGATGCCCACGGTCAGCGTGGCGAATACCAGCGGCGCGATGATCATCTTGATCAGGCGCAGGAAGATATCCGTCACCAGCCGGAACCACTCGACCCAGGGTTTGGTGTCGGTGCCGGAATAGTAGAGGGCAAAGCCGCAGGCGGCGCCGGCGACCAGCGCGACGAGGATCCAGGTGGTCAGGCTGCGGCCGTGCTTCATGGCGTTCCCCGGCAGGGCTCGAAGGCGCACGACGCGGCCTCGAGGCGGACCCCGCGGGCCCCCGCCCGATTGTATGCCAGCTCGGCGCGGCAGCCCGCACGGCCAATCGACTTCCTTGCGGGGGTTGCGGGCTTCCGCGACAATCCGCGCGCCGTTTCGCCCCGGGCGCGTTGCGCGCCAAACCCCCGCAGGATCTTCCCGCATGTCGAGCCGTCGCGAACTCGCCAACGCCATCCGTGCGCTGGCCATGGATGCCGTGCAGCAGGCCAACTCCGGCCACCCGGGCATGCCGATGGGCATGGCCGATATCGCCGAAGTGTTGTGGAACGACTTCCTGCGCCACGATCCGGCGCAGCCGCGCTGGCCGGACCGCGACCGTTTCGTGCTCTCCAACGGGCACGGCTCGATGCTGCTGTACGCGCTCCTGCACCTGGCCGGCTACGAGCTGCCGATGGCCGAGCTCAAGCGCTTCCGCCAGTTGCATTCGAAGACCCCGGGGCACCCGGAGGCCAGCGAGCATCCCGCGATCGAGACCACCACCGGCCCGCTGGGCCAGGGCCTCGCCAATGCGGTCGGCATGGCGCTGGCCGAGAAGCTGCTCGCGCAGCGCTACAACCGGCCGGGCCTCGCGATCGTCGACCACTACACCTACGTGTTCGTGGGCGATGGTTGCCTGATGGAGGGGATCTCGCACGAAGTCTGCTCGCTGGCCGGCACGCTCAAGCTCGGCAAGCTGATCGTGCTCTACGACGACAACCGGATCTCGATCGACGGCCGGGTCTCGGGCTGGTTCACCGACGACACCGCGCGCCGCTTCGAGGCCTATGGCTGGGAGGTGATCCCCGAGGTCGACGGCCACAATGCCGAGGCGATCAAGGCCGCGCTGGTGTCGGCCGCGCTCGATCCGGACAAGCCGACGCTGGTCTGCTGCCGCACCCTCATCGGCTACGGCGCGCCGAAGAAGCAGGATACCGAGGGCGCGCATGGCGCGCCGCTGGGCAAGGACGAGGTCGCCGCGGCGCGCGAACGCCTGCAGTGGCCGCACCCGCCCTTCGAAGTGCCGGCCGCGATCCGCGCGGGCTGGGACGCGCGCGCCAAGGGCGCGCGCTGGTCGGCGCAGTGGGCGACGCTGATGGAACGCTATCGCGGCGAATTCCCCGGGCTCGCGGCCGAGTTCGAGCGCCGCCTGCGCGGCGAGCTGCCGGCGGAGTTTGCCGCCAGCGCGACCGCCTACGTGTCCAGGATTCAGGCCGAGGGCCCCGCGGTGGCCTCGCGCAAGGCCTCGCAGATGGCGCTCGATGCCTTCGGCCCGTTGCTGCCGGAGCTGGTCGGCGGTTCGGCCGACCTCGCGCACTCCAACCTCACGCTGTGGAAGGGCTCGAAGGCGGCCACCAGCGCCGATCCGGGCGCCAACTACGTCTACTACGGCGTGCGCGAATTCGGCATGAGCGCGATCAGCAACGGCCTCGCGCTGCACGGCGGATTCGTGCCCTACGACGCGACCTTCCTCGTGTTCAGCGACTACGCGCGCAACGCGGTGCGCATGAGCGCGCTGATCCCGGCCGCCGCGATCCACGTCTACACCCACGATTCGATCGGCCTCGGCGAGGACGGACCCACGCACCAGCCCGTCGAGCACCTGGCGAGCCTGCGATACATCCCCGGCAACCGGGTCTGGCGGCCCTGCGACGCGGTCGAGAGCGCGGCGGCATGGCAGTCCGCGATCGAGCACCGCGCCGGCCCGAGCTGCCTGGTGTTTTCGCGCCAGACCCTCGCGCACCAGGCGCGCGACCCGCAGCAGCAGGCCGACATCGCTCGCGGCGGCTACGTGCTGCTCGATCCGCTCTCGGCGAAGCTGCAGGCGATCCTGGTCGCGACCGGCTCGGAGGTCGAGCTGGCGATGCAGGCGGCGCGCGTGCTCGATGGCCAGGGCGTGGGCGTGCGCGTGGTGTCGATGCCCTGCGCCGAGATCTATGACCACCAGCCGATCGAGTACCGCGAGGGCGTGCTGCCGTCCTGGTGCCGGGTGCGCGTGGCGGTCGAGGCCGGCGTGCGCGACTACTGGCGCAAGTACGTCGGGCTCGATGGCGCCGTCATCGGCATCGACAGTTTCGGCGCCAGCGCGCCGGCGGAGCAGCTGTACCAGCACTTCGGCATCACGGTCGAGGCGGTGGTCGAGGCGGTGCGGCGGCAGCTCAAGGCCTGAGCCCTTGTAGGAGCGGCTTCAGCCGCGACCGGCGCTTATCGCCCGCAGAGCGGGCTCCTACGAAGCCGGCTTCGTGGGAGCCCGCTCTGCGGGCGATGGGCGCTACAACCAGCGTTTGCGCTTGAAGTAGGCGTAGGGCACCACCGCCGACAGCAGCATGAACACGATCGCCATCGGATAGCCCGCGAGCCAGTCCAGTTCGGGCATGTGGCGGAAGTTCATGCCGTAGATGCTGGCCACCAGGGTCGGCGGCAGGAACACCACCGCGGCGACCGAGAAGATCTTGATGATGTTGTTCTGCTCGATGTTGATCCGGCCGAGGGTCGCGTCGAGCAGGAAGTTGACCTTGCCGCTCTGGAAGCCGGCGTGGTCGGTCAGCGAAGCGATGTCCCGTGCAAGGGTCTTGACGTTTTCGCGCACCAGCGGGTCCTCGGCGTAGCCGAAGGGTGCATAGCCGAAGTAGGTCACCGCGCGCGACACGCTGACCAGCGATTCGCGCACGCGGCTGGCGAGGTCACCGGCACGGCCGATCCCGACCACCTGCTGGTCCAGCGACAGCCGCACGGCGTCGCGTTTGCCGGTGTCGAAGACCTGGCGCGACAGCCGGTCGAGGTCGGCGCTGATGCGCTCGAGCGAATCGGCGAAGCGGTTGACCACGGCATCGAGCAACTCGAGATAGAGCAGCGCGGGACGCACCTGGGTCAACTGCCCGCGCTCGATGCGCTGCAGCGCGCCGCGCAGCGAGATCGGGTCGACGTAGCGCAACGTGATCAGCCGATCGGCCTGCAGGATGAAGGTGACGGCGCCGGTATCGGGTTCGTCCGAATCCAGGCGCACGACCAGCGAGATGGTCATGAACAGCGTGCCGCGTTCCTCGTAGAAGCGGCTCGAGGGCTCGATCTCGGCCATTTCCTCGCGGGTCGGCACCTCGATGCCGAAGCGGGCGCCGACGCGCGCCTTCTCTTCCTCGCTCGGTTCGAGCAGGTCGACCCACAGGGCGGACTCGAGCGCCGCCTCGGCATTGCCGCGCGCGACCAGGTGGGTGCCGCCGGCGTCGCGTCCGTAGCAGTTGAGCATCGGTCCGGCGTCCCCTGGATTCGGAAGTGTCAGGCCGCCGGCGGCGGTACCTCACCGTAGTATCGCGCGAACGCGGCGTGGACTTCCGCGTGGTGTTCGGCGAGCACGTCGGGCGCGGTGAAATAGTACTCGCTCACCACCGCGTGGAACTCGTCGGGCGATTCCGCCGCATACGGATCGAGCACCGTTTCATGGCCGGCCTCGACCGCCGCGGCATGAGCATCGAACGCGCCTTGCATCACGCGCAGCCAGTCGCGGCGCTGCGCCGCCGGCAGCGGCGGCACGCCGTCGCTGTAGCCGTCGGCCATGTCGATCTTGTGCGCGATCTCGTGGATCACGACGTTGAATCCCTCGAAGGGCTCGGCCATGTCCTGTTCGATGTCGGCCCACGACAGGATCACGGGGCCCTGCGACCAGGCCTCGCCGGCGAGCTCGTCGTCCCATTCGGTCACCACCTCGGAGTCGGAATCGTGGTGGCTGCGGCGCACGCGGAACTGGCCCGGATAGAGGATCAGCTCGTGCCAGTGACCCAGGTGCCCGTCGGGCAGGTGCAGCATCGGCAGGCAGGCCTGGGCCGCCACCAGCATGCGCATTCGCGGCGTGATCTCGAGCCCGTGCGCGCCGCTGAAGCGGAACCGGCCCAGGAACCACCCGGCGCGCTCGCGCAGGGCCTCCAGCGCGGCCGGCGACCGGGCATCGAGCAGGCGCAGCTCGGTCACCGCGGCGTCCCAGCTCGCGGCGTCGATCGGTTCGGGGCGGGATCGCAGGCGTCGGAACCAGTTGCGCATGGCGCCAGCGTGCGGGGACTTGCGCCGGCAGGCAAGCGCCCCTTGGGTTGGACAGAGCAAGGATTCCGCGGGCGCCACGTTGCAGCGCAGCATCCGCAACGCGTGGCGGTCGATACACTCGCCGCGCCCGTCGCCGCGCCGGGATCGGGCGACGACCGGGGTCCGGTCCGGGCCGGTTTCGAACGCAGTGCAGCGCCCCCATCGGATCCATCGCGCCATGCCATCGCTAGCCCTGGGCACCCTATCCGCGACACCGGTGCCGCGCCGGATCGAAGGGCAGCGGACCTCGGGCTACGCCCTGCGGCGCGCGCTGGCCGCCGGCATCCAGCGCGTCATCGCGCGCCGCGACGAGATCAACCGGATCAACGTGTTCCCGGTCCCCGACGGCGATACCGGCACCAACCTCGCCTTCACCCTGGGCTCGATGCTGGGCGTGGTCCGCGAACGGCGCAGCAGCCACGCCGGCGAAGTGCTGCGACGGGTGGCGTCGGAGGCCATCGACGGTGCGCGCGGCAACTCGGGCGCGATCCTCGCGCAGTTCTTCCAGGGCGTCGCCGAGCGGCTCTCCGGCAGCGCGCGGCTCACGCCTGCGGCGTTGGCCGCTGCCGCGGTCGACGGCTCGCGTCTCGCGCGCGAGGCGCTGGCCGATCCGCGCGAGGGCACCATCCTGTCGGTGATCCAGGCCTTCGCCGCCGAGTGGGGCCGCGCGGTCGACGGCGGCGCGCGCGATTTCCGCAGCTCCTTCGAGCGCGCGCTGGCGCGCGCACAACAGGCCTTGCGCGACACGCCGCTACAACTGGCCGTGCTGCGAAACGCCGGCGTAGTCGACGCCGGCGCGATGGGCTTCGTCGACCTGCTCGAGGGCATCGGCGATTACATCCGCGCCGGCCATGCCGTGGCCGACGCCGACGCCGACGCCGATACAAGCGGCGGGCTGGCGGTAGCCGGTGTCGATGCCGTGCCCAACGTGCTGCATGGCGGCGCCGAGGTGCATGGCTACTGCACCGAGTGCGTGGTCAGCGCCGACCCGGTCGATCGCGGTGGCCTCAAGGTGGCACTGCTGGCGCTGAAGCTCGACAGCCTGGTGCTGGCCGGCACGCGCGAGAAGGTGCGGGTGCATGCCCATACCGATACGCCGGCGCAGCTGTTCGAAGCCTGCGGCCGCTTCGGCCGCCTGTCGAGCCAGAAGGCCGACAACATGCACCTGCAGGCCGAAAGCGCCGCGCAGTCGCGCGAGCGGGTCGCGATCGTGGTCGATTCGGGTGCCGACATCCCGGCCGAGGAGATGGAGCGGCTCTCGATCCACATGGTGCCGGTACGGATCAGCCTGGGCGCGCGCGACTTCCTCGACAAGGTCTCGCTCTCGGCGCGCGAGTTCTACGCCGAACTGCGCGACGGGCCGGTGCCGCCGCGGACCTCGCAACCGCCGCCCGGTGATTTCCGCCGCATGTTCGAGTTCCTGCTCTCGCACCACGCCGAGCTGGTCTATGTCGGGCTCTCGCGCGCGCTGTCGGGCACGCTGCAATCGGCCGAGAGCGCCGCGACCCGCATCGCCTCGGGCGCGACCCACATCGTCGACAGCCGCATCGGTTCCGCCGCGCAGGGCCTGCTGGCCATGGATGCCGCCGCCGCCGCCGCCGCGGGCTGGAGCGCCGAGCGCATCGTCGCGCGCGTGCAGCACATGATCCCGCGCACCCACTTCTATGCGGTGGTGCGCGACCTTTCCTATGGCGTGCGCGGCGGGCGCGCGCCGGCGCTGGCGCTGCCGCTGTCGCGCCTGTTGCGCATGCTGCCGATCATCCGCGGCACGTCCAAGGGCCGGCTCGGCATGGGCGGCGCCCTGTGGGGACGCGAGCGCCTGGCCGAGCGCTTCGCGGCCGCGGTGGCAAGGCGACTCGACCGCGGCAAGCGCTGGCGCGTGCTGGTCGGCCATTGCGATTGCGCCGAGGACGGTGCGCGCCTGCGCGCAGCATTGCGCGCGAAGCTACCCTCGATCGAGCAGGACTGGCTGATCGAGGCCGGGGTCGCGATCGGCGCGCATGCCGGACCGGGTTCGCTGGTGGTCGGGTTGCAGGAGGTCGTGCCGCTGGCCGACGAGGTCGGCGCGTGAGCGTCGCGATCCTGCTGGTCAAGGTGCTGGCGGCCTACCTGCTCGGCTCGCTTTCGGGAAGTCTCATCCTGGGCAAACTGCGCGGTGTCGACATCCGCACCCTGGGCAGCGGCAACGCCGGTGGCACCAATGCCTTGCGCACCCAGGGCTGGCGCTTCGCGCTGGCGGTGGTCGTGATCGACATCGGCAAGGGCGCCGTCGCGGCCGCGCTGGCGTGGCTGCCGCCTGCTGGGGGATTCGCGCCGCTGCCGGTCGCGGCCGTGCTGGGATTTGCCTGCGCGGTGGGCCATGTGTGGCCGCTGTACTTCGGATTCCGCGGCGGCAAGGGCGCGGCGGTCGTGGTCGGTGCGGTCGCGGTCTTCATGCCGGCAGCGCTGCTGGTCGCGGTGCCGGTGTGGCTGCTTGGCCTCGCGCTCAGCGGCTACGTCGGGCCGTCCACGGTGGCGGCCGCGTTGAGCCTGCCGTTGAGCGTGCCGCTGGTCGTCGCGGCGGGCGATCGACCCGCGGCGCTGGCGGCGATGGTGGCCTATGCGGTGCTCATCGCCTGGACCCATCGCAGCAATCTCGCGCGGCTCGCGGCCGGCACCGAGAACCGCTTCGAGCGCGCCCGCATCCTCGGACGCTGGCTGGGGCGCGGCGGCGGCGCATGAGCTTGCACGCGGTGCTGGACGCGCTCGCCGGCACTGATCCCGTACCCATGTCCGAACTGGCGCGGCGCACGGGGCTCGCGCGCGCGGCGATCACGACGCAGGTGGCCCGGGCGCGCGCGCTCGGCGTCCGCATCGAATCCCGGCGTGGTGTCGGCTACCGCTTGAGCGCGCCGCTGGACCTGCTCGATGCCGTTGCCCTGCGACGCGCATTGCCGGCGGCGTCTCGGCGCCTGCTGGCGGGGCTCGATGTGGTCCCGACGATCGACTCCACCAACAGCGAGCTGCTGCGTTGCGCGGCGGACGGCGCGCCGTCGGGCACGGTGCTCCTGGCCGAACACCAGGGCGCGGGCCGGGGTCGTCGCGGGCGCGCATGGCAGTCGCCGTTCGGCGCGCAGGTGTGCCTTTCGATCCTGTGGCGATTCCCGCGCGGCACGGCGGCACTGGGCGGGCTCAGCCTCGCGGTCGGCGTGGCCGTGCAGCGCGCGATCGCGCAACTCGGTAGCGGGGCAACGGCGCTCAAGTGGCCCAACGACGTGGTTGCCGGCGAGCGCAAGCTGGCTGGCGTGCTGGTCGAGGCGGGTGGTGAACCGACCGGGCCATGCCATGCGGTGGTCGGCGTCGGGCTCAATGCGCGCCTGACGGCGGCGCAGGGCGCGGCGATCGACCAGCCATGGACCGATCTCGCGACGCTGCTGGGTACCGCCATGCCGGCGCGGACCCAGGTGGCGGCGACACTGGTGGGTGCGCTCCTGCCGGCGCTGGAGCAGTTCGCGCTCGAGGGGCTGGCGCCGTTCCTGCCCGAGTGGCGCGCCCACGACGCACTGGCCGGGCGCGAGGTAGACCTGCACGAGGGCCCGGATCAACAAACGGCGATGGTGCTGGGCATCGACGCGCAGGGCCTGTTGCGGGTACGCGACCGCGCCGGGCGCGAACGCGCGCTGGCCAGCGCCGGGTTCAGCGTGCGCCCGATTCCCGGCGATTGAGTCGGGTCCGGGGCTTGCCGCGAACGGCAAAAGCAGGCACAAGCGCAGGATGGATCCGGACGCCACGCCGCGCTGGTTGCTGCTCGACCTGGGCAATTCGCGCCTCAAATGGACCTGGGCCACGGACGCTCGCGTCGGCGCGATCCAGGCCGCCGTCCACGGGGCCCCGGGCTGGCTGCAGGCAGCCCATGCGGACTGGGCGGCGGGTGCGGCGCCACGGCGAATCCTGCTTTCCTCGGTCGCCATTCCGGCGCTCGCAGCCGAGGTCCGCGCGGTCCTCGCCCGATGCCGTCCCCAGGTCGAGGTCGAGGCGATCGCCAGTCCGGCCGACGCCGGCGACTGGCGCTCGGCCTATGCGCAGCCGGATCGGCTCGGCGTGGACCGCTATCTCGCCATGCGCGGCGCGATCGCGCTGCAGTCGGGCGCCGTGCTGGTGGTGGGCTGCGGAACGGCGGTGACGATCGACCTGGTGGATGCGCAGGGCCGGCATCGGGGTGGGTTGATCGCGCCGGGTCCGGCCCTGATGCGACAGTCGATCGTGGCCCGCGCCGGGCGCGTCGACTGGCAACGGGAAGGGCGATTGCAGGCCTTCGGCACCGACACCGAAGATGCGCTGCAGTCCGGCTGCTGGCAGGCGGCCGCGGGTCTGGTCGAGAGGGCCCTGGCGGCCGCGACCGGCGAACTGGGCGCGGCCGTCACCACGCTCCTCCACGGCGGCGACGCGGAGCAGCTGGCGTCGCTGCTCGGTCGCGCCGTGCGGATCGTTCCGCAACTGGTGTTCGAGGGGATGCTGCGCCACGCCCGCTAGAATGGACCCCTGTCGTTGCCGGAATCCCGCCCCTCGATGCTGTCGCGCCTGCTCGTGTTGCTGTTGCTGGCTGCCAACCTGGGCGTCGGCGCCTGGCTGTTCCTGACCCCGCGCGTGGTCGTACCGGCGCCGGTGGCGGCCGATCCCGGCGTGGCACCGCTGGTGCTGTTGTCGGAACGCGAGGGTGCGACGTCGCCCGGCGCGGAAGAACTGACCGCCGCACCCGAAGCGGCCGACGCCGCGCGCGACGACCGTTGCCTCAGCCTCGGCCCCTTCCCGACCCAGAGCGACCTGCGGCGGGCGGTCAATGCGCTGACACCGGCGGTCAAGCGCACGCGTACCCGCGAGTCGCGGACCACGCAGTCGCGCGGCTTCCTGGTCTACCTGCCGGCGCCGGCCAGCCGCGAGCAGGCCCTGTCGGTGGCACGCGAGCTTTACGGGCGCGGCGTGCGCGACTACTACGTCGTGACGGCGGGCGAACAGCAGAACACGATTTCGCTCGGGCTGTTCCGCGACCGCAACAACGCCGAGCGCCGGCGCGCCGAGATCGCCGCGATGGGCTTCACGCCGGCGATCACCGAGCGCCTCGAGGAACTGCCGCTGTACTGGCTGGATTTCGCCGTGAGCAAGGACAGCGCGTTCAACTGGCGTGACCGGCTGCCGGACCTGCTCGGTGTCGACGAACAGGCGGCGGCCTGCTTCTGAGGCGCGAATGGCCGAGACCTGCGCCGATCGTGCGAGAATCGCGTCCGCGCTGGCATAGCTCAGGTGGTAGAGCAGCCGCCTTGTAAGCGGCAGGTCGTCAGTTCGACTCTGACTGCCAGCACCAGGAAAAAAAAAGGGAGTCCGCGCACGTCTTCATTGGGCGAAGACGTGCGCGCACTCCTTTTTTCTTGCCTGGTGCTGGCGCATTCCCCCAAACCCCCGCGGGTGGCCGCTGCGCGGCCAACCCGCGCCCCCTGACCCAGGGGGCTGAAGAGCAAATTTGCCGAGTGCCGGACGATTCATCGCGGACGCTGGGCCCTTTCAAATCGCGAACGCGTGAAATCGAACCGGGTCCCGGCGTCAGCGGTGCTAATCTTCATGCCATTGGGGGGGGCGATGGAACGTCGTGGTGACAGCAGTGCGGCGGTCGACGCCCTGGCGGCGCGTTTTCGCGCGTCGCTGCCCGACAAGCTGCGCGAGCTGGCGCTGGCGTGGGAACGCTGGCTGGCAGCCCCCGAATCGCCGTCGGCCAAGGGGGCCATGCAGCTGCTGGTGCATCGCCTGGCCGGATCGGCGCCCGCGTACGGATTTTCCGACCTCGGCCGGCATGCGTTCCGGGTCGACCAGCGCCTGGGCGAATGGGATGCCGAGGTCGTGCCGCTGCGCATGACGCTGGAAGCCTTGTGCCGCGAGATCGGCGGCCATGTCGAGATGCTGATGCGCGCGCTGGGCCGCGCCTCGCGCGACGCCAGCGGCGAAGCGCGCGCGCCGCGCGCCGGCGAGGAACGCGGCGCGCCGCTGTACGTCGTGCTGGTGGAGGATGATCCGCAGCAGGCCGAGCAATGGCGCGAGGCGCTGTCCGCGCACGGCCTGCGCGTGCGCGCGGTGCTCGACCCGCAGGCGATGATCGCCGAGATGGTGCTCGAGCGCCCCGACATACTCGTGATCGACTACTGGCTTGCCGGCGTCACCGGCACCGAGGTCTCGCGCTCGCTGCTCGACACGCCCGAGTTCGCCTCGGTGCCGCGCGTGTGCCTGACCGTCGATGCCGGGCCGTTGCCGCGCCAGGTGGCGATGGACGCCGGATTCGCCGCCGTGCTGCGCAAGACCGTGAGCCCGGCCGACCTCGCCGACGTGCTGCGCCAGGTCGTCGCCGCCAGCCGTCGGCGCTGAGCGCGTCGCCAGCGCCACGCCGCGCCGCTATCCTTGCCGCCCCTTCGTCGTCACTGCGAACCGCCATGCGCAGCTGCCTGCCCATTTCATTGATCGGCGCGCCGACCGACATCGGCGGCGGGCATCGCGGCGCATCGATGGGCCCCGAGGCCCTGCGCGTCGCCGGCATCGGCCACGCGTTGCTGGCGCGCGGCTTGGCGGTGACCGATCGTGGCAACCTGGTTGGCCCGATGAACCCGATGCTGCCACCGGTGGATGGCTACCGGCATCTCGCCGAAGTGGTGGCCTGGAACCAGGCGGTACGCGCGGCGGTGGCTGCCGAACTGGCCGCTGGCCGCTTGCCGATCGTGCTGGGCGGCGACCACTGCATCGGGATCGGCTCGATCACCGCGGTGGCGCAGTGGTGCCAGGCGAACCACCGGAAGCTGCTGGTGCTGTGGCTCGATGCCCACGCCGATTTCAACACCAGCACCATCACGCCCTCGGGCAACATCCACGGCATGCCGGTGTCGTGCCTGTTCGGCATTGGCCCGCGCGAACTCACCCACCTGGGCGGTTCGGCGCCGGTGCTGCGCGCGAGCGAGATCCGGCAGATCGGCATCCGCTCGGTCGATCCGGGCGAAAAGCGCCTGGTCAACGAGCACGGGCTCGACATCTACGACATGCGCTACGTCGACGAGATCGGCATGAAGCGCGTGATGGAGGAGGCCCTCGCCGGCATCGACGGCGACACCCACGTGCACGTGAGCTTCGACGTCGATTTCCTCGATCCGGCGATCGCGCCGGGCGTGGGCACCACCGTTCCCGGCGGGCCCAACTACCGCGAGGCGCAGCTGGTGATGGAGATGATCGCCGACACCGGCCAGCTGGGTTCGGTCGACGTGGTCGAGCTCAACCCGGCCTTCGACGACCACAACCGCACCGCCATCCTGTCCGTGGACCTGGTCGAAAGCCTGTTCGGCAAGTCGACCCTGATGCGGGAGTAGCGCGCCGCCGGCTCGCGGCGGTGCGCACCTGGGCCTCAGCGCCAGCGGCGCGAGGCCGGCGGGTCGGGCACGAAGCCCTGCGGGAACGCCTGCGGCTCCAGCTCGCAGCATGGCGGCGCGATGATGCCGCGCGACACCAGCGCCGCGGTCGCGTCGTAGTACAGGCTCAGCACCTCGTTCGCATTGCGGCTTTCGCGCTCGAAGGCGGTGTAGGTCGCCGGATCGTGGCGGCGCTGGCCATGGCCGGTGCCCAGTTCCTGGCGATTGGCGCCGAGCGCCGCTTTCGAGCGCGCATCGCCCATGCCGCTGGCCGGCGCCGACGGTGCTGCGGCCGACTCTGCGGCCGAATCGCGCCGCGCTTCCGCGTCGGCCCCTGCGAGGGGCTGCATCGCGATCGGGCGCTGATAACGCTCGCGGAAGGCCGCCACCCCGATCACGCCGACGTTGCGCGGCCGTCCGGTGCGGGCGGCGTAGCTGTCCGGCACGCTGGTGAAGACGAAATCGGCGACTTCATCCAGGCTCTTGCGCCAGCCACGGATCTCGGCGCGCTCCCACGGGCCCAGCACGTAGCCCGACTGCTCTGGATTCGCGGTCTCGCCGCTGACGGCGTTGACGCCGTCCACGGAAAGGACGGCCAGCACGCGCCCACCGGTGCGGTTGACCAGGGTGACGGCATAGCGGTGGCCGGGCGATCCCGCCACGTAGTCGCGCCCCGCGTGCGGATAGGCGGGCAGGGTGGTGCCGGAATCGAGGTCGGTGATCGAGACGTCGACGATCTGGCCCGCGGTGGCGGGCAGGGCGGCGGCAAGCAGCAGGCTGGTCAGCAGGCGTTGCATGGCGGGTCTCCTTGGGGCCTGCAGGATTGAACGTGGCGGCGCGGCGAACGGGGTTAAGTCGCGGACCGGGTCGCAGCGCGGGCCTTCGCTACAATGCCGGGCCCTTTCCCTCGCAGCGCCCGCGCATGCCCGTCCGTCGCGTCCTTACCGGCATCACCACCACCGGCACCCCGCACCTGGGCAACTACGTGGGCGCGATCCGGCCCGCGATCCGGGCCAGCGTGCAGCCGGGCGTGGAGTCGTTCTATTTCCTGGCCGATTACCACGCGCTGGTGAAGTGCCAGGAGCCCGAACGCGTGCAGCGCTCGACCCTGGAGATCGCCGCGACCTGGCTCGCGCTGGGGCTGGATCCGGACAAGGTCTGGTTCTACCGCCAGTCCGATATCCCCGAGATCCCGGAGCTGACCTGGTTCCTGGGCTGCGTCGCGGCCAAGGGCCTGCTCAACCGTGCGCACGCGTACAAGGCCGCGGTCGACGCCAACACGCAGGCCGGCGAGGATCCCGATGCCGGGATCAACCTCGGGCTGTTCAACTATCCGGTCCTGATGGCGGCCGACATCCTGCTGTTCAACGCGCATGAAGTGCCGGTCGGCCGCGACCAGATCCAGCACATCGAGATGGCGCGCGACATGGGGCAGCGCTTCAACCACGTCTACGGCAGCGAATACTTCACCTTGCCCGAGGCGCGGGTCGACGAGTCCACCGCGCTGCTGCCGGGGCTCGACGGCCGCAAGATGTCCAAGAGCTACGACAACGCGATCCCGCTGTGGCTGCCGGCGCAGGAATTGCGCAAGGCGATCCTGGGCATCGTGACCAACTCGCAGGCGCCGGGCGAACCGAAGGATCCTGCGACTTCGCACCTCTACACGATCTACCAGGCATTCGCCGATGCCGCGGAAGGCGCGGCGATGCGTCGTGCCTATGCCGATGGCATCGGCTGGGGCGACGCCAAGCAGGCGCTGTACGAGCGTATCGAGCGCGAGCTGGCGCCGGCGCGGGAGCGCTATGTCGAGCTGATGGCGAATCCGGCGCGCATCGAGCAGGTGTTGCGCACGGGTGGCGCAAAGGCGCGCGCGCGGGCGATACCGTTCATGGCGACGCTGCGCGAGTCGGTCGGACTACGCTCGCTTGCGACCGGCGTGGCAGCGTCCGCCAGCAAGCGGCGCAAGGAGGCTGCCGCGCCGCGTTTCGTCCAGTACCGCGAGGACGGCAAGTTCCGCTTCAAGCTGGTCGACGCGGCTGGCGCGACCCAGGCACTGAGCGTGCCCTTCGACGACCCCAAGGCTGCCGGCGAGGCGATCCGCCGATTGCCTGCCGAGGGCGAGCTCGTGGGGCGCGAGCTGCAACTCGATGGACGTACCGTCGCCGTCGCCGAAGCAACTGTCTTGACCATCATCACGGCCGCGATTCGAGCCCTCGCAAGCGACGAATGAGCGGGATCGGGAAGCCACGGCAAGCAACTCACGTCGTTCGAATGCGCTATCTCGCGCTGACCCTGTTCGTGCCGGCCTTCGCCATCCTCGGATGGTCGTACTGGCACTTTCCGCGCGAGCTGCCGCGCAGCCCACCACGGAGACGCTACGACTTCGCCGCGCTCGCGCTCGCCCCGATGCTGACAGTGCTCGCGCTCGAGGGCGCGATGTCGGTGCGCTTTCCCGGCACCGGGCCGATCTGGCCGCAGGTGTTCGCGGTGCTGGCGGTCTACCACGTGTTCCCGTTGGTGTTGGCGGGGGCGTGGTGGTGGCGCGGGCGGCGATTCGCGACTGGATCCCGGCGTGCGCCGGGATGACGTCATTGGGGTAGGCAGCCGCCAGGGCGAAAATGGATTCCCGCTTTCGCGGGAATGACGGCGGGGGGTGCGGACGGCCGCGGGCCATCGGCGTTCGTCGGCTGGGGTGCGGGTCGCGTCAGGCGAGCGGGGCGATCCGTTCGAAGACCTGCTCGCGGCTCAGGGCCTCGTTGTCGCTGGCGCGACGGGCGCGGTACTCGAAGGTGCCGGCGGCGACGCCACGCTCGGAGACCACCACGCGGTGCGGGATGCCGATCAGTTCGATGTCGGCGAACATCTGCCCAGGGCGCAGGCCGCGGTCGTCGAGCACCGCATCGATGCCGCGTTGCTTGAGCTCCGCGTAGATCGAATCGGCCACTTCCGTGACCTTGGCATCGCCCTTGGGATTGATCACGCACACCGCGACCCGCCAGGGCGCCATCGAGTCGGGCCAGATGATGCCGGCGGCATCGTGGTTCTGCTCGATCGCGGAAGCCACGATGCGGCTCACGCCCACGCCGTAGCAGCCCATGTACATCACGCGCGCCTTGCCCTGCTCGTCGAGCACGGTGGCCTGCATGGCTTCGGCGTATTTCTGCCCGAGCTGGAACACGTGGCCGACCTCGATCCCGCGCGCGATGCCCAGCGTGCCGGCGCCGTCGGGCGCCGGGTCGCCCTCGACCACCTTGCGGATATCGGCCACGCGCGTCACGCGCGCGTCGCGGTCCCAATTGGCGCCGGTGTAGTGCTTGCCGTCGGCATTGCCGCCGCAGACGAAGTCGGCCACCACCGCGGCGCTGCGGTCCACGATCACCGGGATCGCCGCCGGCAGGCCCGCAGGGCCGATGAAACCGGGACGACAGCCGATTGCCGCCACGATCTCGGCCTCGCTGGCGAGCGCCGACTCGCCCGGGAGTTCCGCCAGCTTGGCGGCCTTGACCTCGTTGATCTCGTGGTCGCCGCGCACGCACAGCGCGACCAGGCCTTCGCTGCCGCGCACGATGAGGGTCTTGATGCACTGCGTCGGCGCGACCTTGAGGAATGCAGCCACTTCCTCGATGGTCTTCTGGGTTGGCGTATCGACCCGCACCAGCGCAGCGCCGGGCGCGGGCCGCGGCGTCGCCGGCGCCACCGCCTCGGCCATCTCGACATTGGCGGCGTAGTCCGATCCGGTCGAGAACGCGATCGCGTCCTCGCCCGAATCGGCCAGCACGTGGAACTCCTGGCTGGCGTCGCCGCCGATCGCGCCGGAGTCGGCGCGCACCGCGCGGAATTTCAGTCCCAGGCGGGTGAAGATGCGGGCGTAGGTCTCGTACATGTTGCGGTATTCGCGCGCCAGGCACTCGGGCGTGAGGTGGAACGAGTACGCGTCCTTCATCAGGAACTCGCGCGCGCGCATGATGCCGAAGCGCGGGCGGATCTCGTCGCGGAACTTGGTCTGGATCTGGTACAGGTTCAGCGGCAGCTGCTTGTAGCTGCGCAGTTCCTGGCGCGCGAAGTCGGTGACCACTTCCTCGTGGGTCGGGCCGTAGCAGTACTCGGCGTCCTTGCGGTCGCGGATCTTGAGGAGCTGCCCGCCGAATTTCTGCCAGCGCCCGGTTTCCTCCCACAGTTCCTTCGGCTGGATCGAGGGCATCGACAACTCGACCGCGCCGGCACGGTCCATCTCCTCGCGCACCACCTGCTCGACCTTGCGCAGCACGCGCAGGCCCAGCGGCGACCAGGTGTAGATCCCGGCGCCGAGCTTGCGGATCATGCCCGCGCGCAGCATCAGCTGGTGGCTGACGACCTCGGCATCGGCCGGGACTTCCTTGACGGTGGCGAGGTGGAACTGGCTGAGGCGCATCGGCGTGGCCTGGAACGGAAAGCGGCCGGCGATGATAGCGGCGCGGTATTGGAGCAGGCCACCCATCGACCCGTGGGGTCTATGGCCGCGACCGAGGCCTATCGCCCGCAGAGCGGGCTCCTACACAGCCGGCTGTAGGAGCCCGCTCTGCGGGCGATAGGCTTCGGTCGCGGCCAAAGCCGCTCCCACAGGGCAAGCGCGATCCCGTTCGCGCCGATTCGAAGCGAGGCCGCGACCGTCGGCATCCGGTTGGAGGCGAGTTCCACTGAATGTTTGAGCCGCCAACCGGATGGCGGCGGGCGCGGACACCCACGGCCGCGGGTGCCGGCGTTTTCGCGCCACCGGCCGCGGCCAAAGCCGCTCCTGCAAGGTGGCGGTGGCAATCAGGGCAGTCATGGCGGGGGCTCGGTTTGTCCCGGTACCACGGTCGGCACCACGTTGGTGGCCGGGTCGACCACGATTTTCTCGTAGGGTCGGTCAGGCGGCGGCCGGTCGGTGATCTGCCACTGGCCGCGCGCGTCCTTCCATTTGTACAGCGGCGGATTCGCCACCGGCGAGCGTGGCGCGTGCTCGCGCGCGAAGGCCGGCAGCGTGTCGGGTGCGTAGCGCCACCAGGCCCAGCCGGCAGCGCCCAGCACGGCGACGACCAGGATCAGGCGCGTGCCGCCCTTCATCGGTCGACTCCCGCGGTCCCGCGCGCCAGGGTCAGGCCGGGTCGCAGAAGCCCTCGACCAGCGAGGTCGTGCGCTTGACCTCCTCGGCCTGCTGCGCCTCGGTCAGCATCTCGGGCGTGCCATCCCCATCCTTGTCCATCTGGATGAAGGGATTTTCGGTCAGGGTCTGCAGGTGCGCCCGGGCCTTGTCGCAGGCCAACCGGCGCTTGGCGACCGCGTCGGCAGGGACCGCATCTGCGGCGTTTGCCGCCGGCGTGGGTGCCGCCTCGGGCTGCGAGGACCTCGCATCAGGATCGACGTTGAGTTCGGCGCTGATGGCGCCATCCGGGGGCGGCGTGGTGGTGTAGTGCCAGGTGCCCGCGGAGTCCTTCCACTTGTAGAACTGTTCGGCTGCGACCGTTCCGGCGCAGGCCAGCAGCGCGACGGCGACGAGGACGATCTTCATGGCGGGGTCTCGGTCGGCAGGAATCGCTCCAGAGATTCGCACCGAAGGCATGGCCAGACAAGGGGATACGTCACGCTTCCGGGCAAGCCAGGGCGGCCCCATCGGGTACACTGGCTCGGCCCCCGACCCATCCCGCCGATGGAAACCCCGACCCCACCCACGACCCCGCGCCGCGGCGCCTACCTCCTGCCGAACCTGTTCACGACAGGCGGCATGATGGCGGGCTTCTACGCGATCGTGGCCGCAATCGGCGGACGCTACGAGGAAGCGGCGCTGGCGGTGTTCGTGGCCGGCGTCCTCGACGGCATCGACGGCCGGGTCGCGCGCCTGACCAACACCCAGAGCGCCTTCGGGGTCCAGTACGACTCGCTGGCCGACCTGGTCAGCTTCGGGCTGGCGCCCGCGCTGGTGATGTACATGTGGTCGCTGGCGGCACTCAAGGGCTACTCGCCCCTGCTCGGCAAGGTCGGCTGGGCGGCGGCGTTCCTGTATGCGGCCTGCGCCGCCCTGCGGCTGGCGCGATTCAATACCCAGGCCGGCTCGGTCGACAAGCGCTGGTTCATCGGCTTGTCGAGCCCGGCCGCAGCCGGGTTGATGATGTCCTACGTCTGGGCGCTGGCGGAATTCGGCGCCGACGGTCATCGCTGGGCGCCGCTATCCGTCGCGGTGACCGTGGTCGCGGCCCTGCTGATGGTGAGCCGGATCCGCTACTGGAGCTTCAAGGGCGGCGGCAAGGACGACGCCCATCCCGATCGCGTGCCCTTCCTCACCATCGTGCTGATGGTGGGCGTGTTCGTGCTGGTGGCGATCGAGCCGCCGCGGGTGCTGCTGGCGATCGCCGTCACGTACATGGTTTCCGGGCCCCTGATGGCATTGTTGCGGCGGCGCCCGCCGTCGCCGTCGCCGGCGCCCTGAAACGGTCATGGCGACGCCCGCGCGCGCCACCCCGCCACGGCAGCCCGACGCCGCCTTCGAGCGTCGCGCGCTCAACCTGCTGGCGGAACTGTCGCAGGCGCTGGCCGTATCGGTCGACATCGAGGAGACCCTGCATGAAGCGGTCAATCGCATCGCCGACTGCATGCAGGCCGAGGCCGCCAGCGTGTTCATGCTCGATCCCGGCGGCGAGCAGCTCGAATGCCGCGCGTGCGCAGGGCCGGTCGACATCACGGGCCTCAAGGTGCCGATCAGCAAGGGCATCGTCGGCCGCGCGCTGACCAGCGGCCAGAGCCAGATGGTGCGCGACGCGCAGGCCGATCCCGATTTCGCCGGCAAGGTCGACGCCAAGACCGGCTTCACCACTCATTCGTTGCTGTGCACGCCGCTGGCGACCACGCGCGGCCCGATCGGCGTGCTCGAGGTACTCAACAAGCGCGGCGGCGGCTTGTTCGACGACAACGACTGCGACCTGCTGCGTGCGCTCGCCGGCCCCACCGCGCTGGCGGTGAGCAACGCCAAGCTGGTGGCGGAGCTGGTCGAGCAGAACCGGATCCGGCGCGAGCTGCAGCTGGCGCGCGAGATGCAGCGTTCGCTGCTGCCGCGACGGCGGCGCGAGGCCTATCCGATCCTGGCGGTCAACCGGCCGGCGCGCGAGATCTCGGGCGACTTCTACGACTACTTCGACCTGCCCGACGGGCGCATCGCCTTCACCATCGGCGACGTGTCGGGCAAGGGCCTCAACGCCGCCCTGCTCATGGTGCGCACCGCCAGCCTGCTGCGCTGGTCGGGCAAGGACCACCTGCCGCCGGACCAGTGGCTGAGCCGGGTCAATGATGAGCTCGCCGACACCGTCTCGGGCGGCATGTTCGTGTGCGCGGTGGTGGGTTACTACGACCCCAGGACCAAGCGCGCGACGTGGTCGAATGCCGGATTCCCGCCGGCGTTGGTGCGCGACGATCGCGGCGGCTACGTCGAGATCGAGGCCGACGGCCCGCCGCTCGCCATCCTGGCGGGCGTGGGCTACGCTGCCCAGGAGGCCGACCTGTCCGCGGCAAGCCTGTATTTCTTCTCCGACGGCGTGACCGACGTACGCGACGAGAACCGCAATTTCATCGGACTCGATGGCGTGCGCGCGCTGTTCGAGCGCCATGCGGCGCTGGCGCCCGAGGCGCGCCTGCGCGCGATCGTGACCGAATTGCGCCGCCTGCGCCTGGCCGACGACACCACCTTGATGCTGATCGAGGACCGCCACGCGTGAACGCGGCGCGCAAACCCAGGCAGCACCGGCGGCGGGGCGCGCGCTGAATGGCCGGCCGCGCGCTGCTGGCGCTGGAAGTGCCGGCGCAGCCGGAGGCGCTGCGCAGCGTGCGCGGCGCCCTCACCGCGGCGCTGGCCCGCAGCGGGGTCGGGGCCGAGGACCGCGACCGGCTGGTGCTGGCGGTGGACGAGGCGATGGCCAACGTGATCCGCCACGCCTACGGCAATTCCGGCACCGGGCGCGTGCGCTTCACCCTGTCGCGCGGACGCGGCATGCTGCGCTTCCGGTTGCGCGACTTCGCCCCGCCGGTGGACCCGGCGCAGGTGCGGCCGCGCGACCTCTCGGTGTGCCGGCCGGGCGGGCTGGGAATCAACTTCATCGACGAGACCATGGATCGCTGGTGCCTGCGACCGCTGCCACGCGGCAAGGGCAACGTGCTGACGATGTGCAAGCGGCTGCGGCCGGGGGGCAAGGCATGAACGACTGCAAGGTCGAGCTGGACGGCGATTTCGCCCTGGTGCGTGTCAGTGGCGAGGTCGATTTGTCGTGGTCGCAGTCGGTGCGCAAGGCGATCCTCGATGCGCTGGGCAAGGTCAGGAACGTCGGGGTCGAGCTGTCGGGCGTGGCCTACATCGATTCGTCCGGCATCGCGGCCCTGGTCGAGGGCTTCCAGAGCGCACGCGGCAAGGGCCAGAAGTTCTCGCTGGTGGCCGCGAGCCCGCAGGTCCAGGCCGTGCTCAAGCTGGCGCGGCTCGACCGCGTGTTCCCGATGGTGGATTCGGTGGCCGCGGCGCGCGCCTGAGCGCGCGCCGGGGGCCGGGGGGAGTCGATGGCACTGGGCGCCGTGCTCAAACCGATCAACCGCCTGGGTCGCCAGGCGGTGTCGACCGTGGGCGACCTCGGCTACGCCGGCGCGCTGCTGGCCGAAAGCCTGTACTTCACCGTCATGGGCCGGCGCATCGGCCAGCCGGTGCGGCTGCGCGCGGTGCTCGAGCAGATGCGCCAGGTCGGGGTCGACGCCATCCCGATCGTGATGCTGCTGGCCTTCACCATCGGCGTGATGCTGGGCATCCAGTTCATCGCCGCGCTGGGCGAATTCGGCGCCGAGAGCGAGGTGGTGATCGCGGTGGCCAAGTCGGTGACGCGCGAGTTCGGCGCGCTGATCACCGGGATCGTGGTGGCCGGCCGCTCGGGCTCGTCGTTCGCGGCGCGCATCGGCTCGATGAACGTGTCGCAGGAAATCGACGCGCTGGCGGTGACCGGAATCGAGCCGGTGCGCTACCTGGTGGCGCCGGCCCTGATCGCGATGCTGGTGATGATGCCCACGCTCACCATCCTGGCCAATCTCGCCGCGTTGCTGGGCGCCGCGCTGTACTGCTCGCCGGCGATCGACACCAGCGTCACCGCCTACCTGGCGCAGACCCTGCAGAGCCTGGAAGTGCGTGACCTGGCCGAGGGACTTTCCAAGAGCTTCGTGTTCGCGGTGCTGATCACGCTGGTCGGCGTGGCGACCGGCTTCGGGGTCAGTGGAGGGGCCGAGGGCGTGGGCCGCGCGACCACGCGCGCGGTGGTGGTGTCGATCTCCTCGCTGGTGATCGCCGACATGATGTTCAGCTTTTTCCTCAACCGCTGAGCCTGCGTTCCGGCCCGATTGGAATGATCCGTTCCTGCGCCAGCCACTCGTACTTGCCGTCATCCCGGCGCACGCCGGGATGACGGCACGGGGGGCGACGTGACGTCCATGGGCAGGATCGCGCAATGAACCAGCGCGCCACCCCGGTCATCGAGGTCGAGAAGCTCAACGTCTGGTTCGGCAAGCGCCACATCCTGCACGACGTCGATTTCAGCGTGAACTCGGGCGAGATCCGCGTGATCATGGGCGGCTCGGGCTCGGGCAAGAGCACCCTGCTGCGGCACCTGCTGGGCCTGCTGCGGCCGCAGTCGGGCAGCGTGCGCATCCTCGGCACCGACGTGCGCAACGCCGGGGCCGAGGAGATGCTCAAGCTGCGCCGGCAGATGGGCGTGAGTTTCCAGGGCGGCGCGCTGTTCACCTCGATGACGATCGGCGACAACGTCGCCCTGCCGCTGCGCGAGCACACCCGGCTCGACGAGAACACCGTGCGCATCATGAGCCGGCTCAAGCTCGAGGTGGTGAACCTCGGCGGCTTCCAGGACCTCATGCCGTCGCAGCTTTCGGGCGGCATGATCAAGCGCGCGGCGCTGGCGCGCGCGATCGTGATGGATCCGCGCCTGCTGTTCTTCGACGAGCCCTCGGCCGGCCTCGACCCGGTGGTTTCGGCCGAACTCGACGAGTTGATCCTGCGCCTGCGCGACGCGCTGCGCATGACCATCGTGGTGGTGACCCACGAGCTCGAGAGCGCGTTCAAGATCGCCGACACCATCACCGTGCTGGACAAGGGCTACAACCTCAAGACCGGGACCGTGGCCGAGGTCCGCGCCAGCGACAACGAGCGCATCCAGGACCTGCTCAACCGGCGCCCGCGCGAGATCGAGGTCGACACCGACGAGTACCTGCGGCGCCTGACCGAGGACGAGGCATGATTCCGTCGGCGCAGCGCCGCCGGGTGTCTGGTTCCCGTCCCGGCAACCGGGCGGGGGCAGGGCAGCGGATGCATTCGCTGCGACAATCGAGGCGCCGACGGGCCTGCGTCCGCCGTGGGCGCAGGGGAGGGACCGCCGCGCCAGACCGCGCGCGCGGCTGCAGGAGTCCGGGAAGCCGATGAAGCGCGAGAACGTCAACTACACGCTGGTGGGGCTGGTGGTGCTGGCGGCGATCGTGCTGCTGCTGGTGTCCCTGTTCGCCATCACCGGTCGCGGCGGCGCCGCGGTCGAGTACTTTGTCAGATACCGGAACGTTACCGGGCTGGCCTTCGGCGCGCCGGTCTTCTACGAGGGCTTCCGCGTCGGCCAGGTCGAGGGCATCGCGCCGGAGCGCAAGGACGGCGAGACCCAATTCAAGGTCACCCTGAGCGTGCGCCGCGACTGGCCGATACCCGCCGACAGCGTGGCGGTGCTGGCCTCCAGCGGCCTGCTCGCCGACGTGGCGGTGGCGATCCGCGAGGGCAGCGCGGACGCGGTCCTCAAGCACGGCGCCGAAATCGCGGGGCAGGAAGGCGCCGACGTGTTCGCCGCGCTCAACGAACTGGCAAGCGAGGTGACCAACCTTACCCGCACGCGGATCACCCCGCTGGTCGAGACCCTTTCCAAGCGGGTCGATTCGATCACCGCGAACGTCGATGCGCAGACGCCGATCCTGCTGGGCGAGGCCGAGGCCTTGCTCAAGCGCCTCAATGTCGCCGCCAGCTCGATCAACGAGGTCCTGGGACCGGGCAACCGCGGCAATATCGAGGCCACGCTGGCCAACGTGCGCGAGGTCACCGGCGAGCTCAAGGCCACGCAGGCCAAGCTCGATGTCCTGCTGGCGCAGGCCGGCGACCTGGTGGCGGAAAACCGGCCCGACGTGCGCAACACCATCCGCGACCTCGCCCAGGTGACCAGCGCGCTGGCGGCGCGCATCGACGCCATCTCGCACAACCTCGAGTCCTCGAGCCGCAACTTCAACGAGTTCACGCGCGAGATCCGCAAGAGTCCCAACCGCCTGATATTCACCCCCGAGGCCGACGACGTGGTCGTGGAGGACGAGCGATGAGCCCGAAACGCCTGCTGCCTGCTGTCGCCGCCGTCCTGCTCGCCGCCTGCGGCAGCGCGCCGGTGCCCGAGGTGCGTTACTACTCGCTGCCGCGCGCGACCGGCGTCGAAGCCGCCACCGAACCGGTCCTGGCGCTGCCGATCCGGGTCGAGACCTTCAGCGCCGACGGCCTGCACGCCGAGCAGGGCATCCTGTACAGCAACAGTGAAACCGGGCCGGTCCGTACCTACCACTACCAGCTGTGGAACGACCCGCCGAGTGCGCTGCTGCAGAAGCGCCTGATCGCGCGGCTGCGCGCCGCCAACTACGCGTCCGTGGTCGCGGCGCGCCTGCCGGGGCAGATCGGCGCCTTCCAGATCAGCGGCGACGTGCAGGCCTTCGAGCGGGTCCAGAATGCCGATGGCAGTTGGCGGGTCGATATCCGGCTCGAACTGCGCGCCGACGTCGGCGATGCCGAACTGCCGGTCGTGCTCCAGACCTACGAGGCCAGCATCGTGGCCGAGTCCGACAGCATGCAGGCCTCGGTGCGCGCGTTCGCGCGCGGTGTCGACGAGATCTATGCGCGCTTCATGGCCGATCTGGCGAAACAGGGGGCATGAGCGCAACGCCGGCCAGCATCCTGCCTGATCGCCAGCGGCGCCTGCTGGCGTTCATGGGCATCGACGTCTACGTGCGGCGTGGGGCGGCGTCGCCGCCGGAGGAGAGTGCGAGCGCCGCGCAGCCGCTGCATGCGGAGGTCCGGCCCGCGCCGGCGGCGGCGCCATACGCGCCTGCGCAACCGGCCCCGCGATTGCTCGTGCGAGTCGACGGAAATGCGCAAGCGCTGCTCGCGCGGCATCGGCGCCTGGTCGACCACGTGGTCGCGTCGCTGGGCATCGAACGAACCTGCGTGCGCATCGACCAGGGCAAGGCCGCGTCCGCGACAGTGCCCCTGCTGTGCCTGGGCACCACGGCGGGCGACCATCCGCGCGCGATCCTGGGTCCGCCGCTGGCCGCACTGGCCGCCAGCGGGGCGGCCAAGGCCGGGTTGTGGCGCGAGCTGCGCCGCCTGCGCGTCGAACTGGAGCGCGCCTGACCATGGTGGCGGTCGTGCGCCCCCGGTTGCCCGAGCTGCGGCCGATGTGCGAGGAGGACCTCGAGCCGGTCGCGCGGATCGAGGCCGCGGCCTACGAGTTCCCGTGGACGATGGGCATCTTCCGCGACTGCATGCGGGCCGGCTACGCCTGCTGGGTGATGGCCCTGGACGCGAAGGCGATCGGGTATGCCGTGCAATCGATGGCAGCGCGCGAGGCGCATGTCCTCAACGTGTGCGTGGCGCCTGACGAACAGGGGCATGGCCACGGCCGGCGAATGATGCGGCGCCTGGTCGACCTCGCGCGCTGGCACCGGGCGGAGCGGATCTTCCTCGAGGTGCGACCAAGCAACCTGCGCGCGATCGCGCTCTACCACGACCTCGGATTCAACGAGATCGGGCGCCGACCCAATTACTACCCGGCGCGCAACGGGCGCGAAGATGCACTGGTGATGGCCTTCGAACTGCTCGACGCCGAGGGCCAATCGACATGAACACGGACGAGGTGCCGCGCCCGATCCCGCGCGCAATCGTCCTGCGCGCCGCGCTGCCGACCCGGCGCGACGCCCTGTTGCCGGCGGACGCGCCGATCCGGATCGTGTCCGACAGCGTGCTCGACGGCGTGGCCCTGGGCGTGCTGGTCACCGAGCGACCGGAGGTCGCGATCATCGACCTGCGCGGCGCGCTGGCGGCCGAGGTTGCACCCGCGATCCGCCGTGTCCGCGACGCCAGTCCGACCATCCGCATCGTCGCCATCGGCGACGCCGGCGCCGACGCCGACGTGCTCGCGCAGCAGACCATCGCCGCCGGCGTCAGTGCCTACCTGAGCCAGGATCCCAACCCGGACAACCTGCTGCGCGCGGTCACCGAAGCGGCCGCCGGGCAATTGCACCTCACCCGCACCGGGCAGAAGGCCGTGCGCGTGATGCTGGGCGGCGAGCCGCCGCACGACGCCAAGCGCTGACCGCCTCAGCCCTGGCCCAGCCGCTGCGCCTGCTCGCGCAGCCCGGCCAGCGTGGCGGCGAAGTCGTGCAGGCGCTGGCGCTCCTGGTTGACCACCGCGGGCGGCGCGTTGGCGACGAAGCTCTCGCTGCCCAGCTTGCCATTGCAGCGCGCGATCTCGATCTCGATGCGCGCGATCTCGCGAGCCAGGCGCGCCTGTTCGGCGGCCACGTCGACCACGCCGGCGAGCGGGATCAGGATCCGCAACGGGTCGACGATGCCGATCGCGGCAGCCGGTTCCGGCGCGTCCGGCGCCAGCCAATCCAGCGAACCGAGCCGGCCGAGGAAACGCAGCTGGGCGTCGAACTCCACCAGCAGCTCGCGCTGCTCCATGCTGCCGCCGGCCAGCAGCGCCGCCACGGTGCGCGATGGCGCGACGTTGAACTCGCTGCGGATGCGGCGCACCTGCGCCACCACCGATTTGAGGAACTCGACCGCGTGCTCGTCGTGCTCGGCCACGCGGTGCGAGAGGTCGAATGCGGTGGGCATGCGCGCGCGGCTGATGGTGGGCGCCGCCACGTCCAGCTTCGGCGCCACGTCCTGCCACACCGCCTCGGTCAGGAAGGGCACCAGCGGGTGCAGCAGGCGCAGCACGGTGTCGAGCACGTAGAGCAGGGTGTGGCGGGTGGAATCCGCGCGCACGGTGTCGCCGGCGGCGAGCGCGGGCTTGGCCAGTTCCAGGAACCAGTCGCAGTACTCGTTCCACGTGAATTCGTACAGCGCCTGCGCCACCAGGTCGAAGCGATAGGCCGCGTACTGCTGCTCGACCTCGCGCGTGCAGCGCCACAGGCGGGTCAGGATCCAGCCTTCGGCGCGGGTCAGCGCCGGCGGCAGCGGCGCCAGGCCGCCGGGCGAGCCGACGCCGGCCGGTAGCGAGTAGCCCTCGCAATTCATCAGCACGAAACGCGCCGCGTTCCACAGCTTGTTGCAGAAGTTCTTGTAGCCCTCGGCGCGCGCGAGGTCGAACTTGATGTCGCGGCCATGGGTGGCGAGCGCGGCGAAGGTGAAGCGCAGCGCGTCGGCGCCGGTGGCGGCGATGCCCTCGGGGAATTCCTTGCGCGTGGCGCGTTCGATCTTCTGGGCCATCTGCGGCTGCATCAGCCCGCCGGTACGCTTGGCCACCAGCTCGTCGATGCCGATGCCGTCGATGATGTCGAGCGGGTCGAGCACGTTGCCCTTGGACTTGGACATCTTCTGGCCGTCCTTGTCGCGGACCAGGCCAGTGATATAGACGTCGCGGAACGGCACCTTGCCGGTGAAGTGGTCGGTCATCATGATCATCCGGGCGACCCAGAAGAAGATGATGTCGAAGCCGGTGACCAGCACCGAGCTCGGCAGGTAGCGCTCGTACCCGTACTTCGCCATGTCTTCGGGAATCGGCCAGCCGAGCGTGGAATGCGACCATAGCGAGGAGCTGAACCAGGTCTCGAGCACGTCCTCGTCCTGGCGCAGGGGCCCGGTGAGCCCATGCTTCGCGCGCACCTCGGCTTCGCTGCGGCCCACGTGGGGCGTGCCGGTTTCGTCGTACCAGGCCGGGATGCGATGGCCCCACCAGAGCTGGCGGCTGATGCACCAGTCCTGGATGTTCTTCATCCAGTGCTCGTAGGTCGAGACCCAGTTCTCGGGGACGAAGCGCACGCTGCCGTTGCGCACGAGCTCGAGGCCGCGCGCGGCCAGCGTATCCATGCGCACGAACCACTGGTCGGTGAGCATCGGCTCGATCACCTGGCCGCTGCGGTCGCCGCGCGGGACCATCAGCTTGTGCGGCTTGGCTTCCCCGAGCAGGCCCGCCGCTTCGAGGTCGGCGAGCACGGCCTTGCGCGCGACGTAGCGGTCCATGCCGCGGTACTTCGCCGGCGCGTTGTCGTTGATCTTCGCATCCAGCGTGAAGATGTTGCGCGGCGCCAGTTCGTGGCGCTTGCCGATCGCATAGTCGTTGAAATCGTGCGCCGGCGTGATCTTGACCACGCCGGTGCCGAACTCGCGCTCGACGTAGTCGTCGGCGATGACCGGGATCTCGCGTTCGCACAGCGGCAGCTTCACCGTCTTGCCGACCAGGTGCCGGTAGCGCTCGTCCTCGGGATGCACCGCGACCGCGACGTCGCCCAGCATCGTTTCCGGGCGCGTGGTCGCCACCGTGAGCTGGCCCGAGCCGTCGGCCAGCGGGTAGTGGAGCGACCACAGCTTGCCCTGCTCCTCCTCGCTCACCACCTCGAGGTCGGAGATCGCGGTCAGCAGCACCGGGTCCCAGTTGACCAGGCGCTGGCCGCGGTAGATCAGGCCCTCCTCGTGCAGGCGCACGAAGGTCTCGACCACGGCGGCGGAAAGGCCCTCGTCCATGGTGAAGCGTTCGCGCGTCCAGTCGCCCGAGGTGCCCAGGCGGCGCATCTGGCGGGTGATGGTGGAGCCCGACTCCTGCTTCCATTGCCACACGCGTTCGATGAAGGCCGGCCGGCCGAGGGCGTTGCGGGTCTGGCCCTCGCGCTCGAGCAAGCGGCCGACCACCATCTCGGTGGCGATGCCGGCGTGGTCGGTGCCGATCTGCCACAGGGTGTCGTAGCCGCGCATGCGATGCCAGCGGATCAACGCGTCCTGCAGCGTGTGCTGGAATGCGTGGCCCATGTGCAGCGTGCCGGTGACGTTGGGCGGCGGCAGCATGATCGAGTACGGGGTGCCCTCGCCGCTGGGCTGGAAGCAGCCCATGGCTTCCCAGCGCGGGTACCACTGCGATTCGATCGCCTTGGGGTCGAAGCTTTTTTCCATGGGAGTTCGAAGCGACGTCGCCGCACGCTCCGTCCAGGCAAATTCGGGATGTCGGGATTGTAAGGCCAGCGCGATCCAAGCGCCGCTGTCGCAGTAGCGCTGCAAACGCCCGCGCGCCTTACATGTCGTGCTTGGCCAGCGCGTAGCGCAGCGCCGCGTAGGCTTTCCAGCGCAGGCGCGAGCCCTCGCGCGCCGCCGGGTCGGCCGGCACCACCTCGATCACCCGCTCGAAGGTGCCCGGCACGATTTCCTCGCGCAAGTTGATCACCAGCGGCCGCTGCGCCGTCTCGATGCCCGGCGGCACGATCAGCACCGCGGTCGCGGCGTCGCCCTCGTCGCCGGCGATCTGGTGCGGGACGAAGGCATCGTCCTTGAACTCCCACAACTTCTCGTCCAGCGCTTCGGCCTCAGCCTCGGAGCGCACCAGGATCAGCGTGGGCTGGCCCTGTTCGAAGGCCCGGAGCGCCAGCTCGCAGACCAGCAGGAGCGGGTCCTCGAGGAAACGCGGCTTGGCGATCAGGTAGAAGTCGGCGCGGGGCATGGGGCAGGGCGAAAGTTGCGGCCGCTCAGCTGAGCTTGAGGATCCAGCCCAGCACGCGGCGGATGGCGCGCCGCAGGCGCGGCACGTCGTAGCGTTCGGGCGGGACCAGCAGGGCCTCGTACTCGAGCCGCATCGCGGTGCCGAGCAGGAGGTCGGCATCGAGCGCCGCCGCATCCGAGCCGAGCAGGCGGCACAGTCGCACGATCGGCGCGGCCAGCCGCGCGCGATGCAACTCCGCCAGTTCGGTCAGGCGCGGATCGACCAGTCCCTCGAACAGGAAATGATGCTCGGTGGCGAGGTCGACGCGGTTGTGCAAAATCTTGTGGTGCAGGAAATCGACGAACTGGTGGGCCAATGCGTCGCGCAATTGGCCGCGGCCCTTGCGCGTGCGCAGCGCGCGCGCGGCGTCGCGCTTGACCCTGGGCAGCACCTGCGACCAGCGCAGGCCGAGTTCGGCCTGGCTGCGCTGCATCAGGTCGCGGAACGCCGCGGCGACCAGGTCGTACAGGTCGACGAAGTAATACGTGGTCAGCGACAGGTTGACCCGCGCCTCGCGCGCCACCGCGCGGTGGGTGACGCCGCCCACGCCCTGGGCCGCGATCACGCGCAGGGTGGCCTGCACGATCGACTCGCGCGTGCGCTCGCCGCGCTGCCGGCTGCCGCGCTGGCCACGCGCGACCGCGGCGTTCGGCGCGACCGCGCGTTCGCCGCCGCCGCGGACCGTCGACCGGGCCGGGGCGCGCGCGCTCACGCGCCCACGCGGTCGATCAGCCATTGCGACAACAGGCCCACCGGACGACCGGTGGCCATGCCCTTGCGGCCCTCGTCCCAGGCGGTTCCGGCGATGTCGAGGTGGGCCCAGCGCTGGCCATCGGTGAAGCGCGCGAGGAAGCAGCCGGCGGTGATCGCGCCGGCGGTCTTGCCGCCGACGTTGGCCATGTCGGCGAAGGCCGAATCGATCTGCGGCTGGTAGTCGTCCCAGAGCGGCAGGCGCCACGCGCGGTCGAGGCTGGCGTCGCCGGCGGCCAGGAGCTCGCCGGCGAGGTCGTCGTGGCGCGACATCAGGCCATGCGCGTGCTTGCCCAGCGCCACCACGCAGGCGCCGGTCAGGGTGGCGACGTCGACGGTGGCGCGCGGCTCGTAGCGCTGCACGTAGGTCAGCGCGTCGCACAGGATCAGGCGGCCCTCGGCGTCGGTGTTGACGATCTCGATGGTCTGGCCCGACATCGAGGTCACCACGTCGCCCGGCCGGTAGGCGTCGCCATCGGGCATGTTCTCCACCGCCGGCACCACGCAGACCAGGTCCAGCGGCAGGCGCATGCGCACCGCGGCCAGGAAGGCGCCCATCACGGTCGCCGCGCCCATCATGTCGAACTTCATCTCCTCCATGCCGGCGCCGGGCTTGATGCTGATGCCGCCCGAGTCGAAGGTGATGCCCTTGCCGACCAGCGCGTAGGGCCGCGTGCCGCCGGCGCCCGCGCCCGCATAGCGCAACACGATGAGCTTGGGCGGATTGGCGCTGCCACGCGCCACGCCCAGCAGCGAGCCCATGCCGAGCTGCGCCATCTCCTCGCGCTCGAGCACCTGCAGCGACACCCCGGCCTCGCTGGTGGAGATTCGTGTCGCTTCGGCGGCCAGGTAGGCCGGGTTGCAGATGTTCGGCGGCAGGTTGCCCAGTTCGCGCGCCAGCCGCACGCCGGCGGCGATCGCGTCGGCCTGCGCCAGCGCGGCCGCGGCGCCTGGCGCGCGCAGCGCCAGTTCGAGCAGGGCATCGCCGTTCGGACGCAGCTTGAGCGTGGCGCTGTAACGATAGGTGTGCGCATCGAAGGCGATCGCCGCGGTGCGCGCGCGCCAGGCCAGGTCGCGACCGGGCACCTCGATCTCGGGCAGGTACACGGCAGCGCGCCGCGCCGGCCCGGACCTGAGCGACTTGGCGGATTCGGCGCAGGCCTTGAGATAGCGGGCGCCGTCGAGCTTGCCTGCTTCGCCCAGGCCCACCAGCACCACGCGGCCGGCGGCGACGCCCGCCAGCTCGAGCAGGCGCGTGACCGCGCCCGGCTTGCCGGAAATGTCGCCCGAAGCGAGCAGCCGCGTGATGGCGCCGCCGGCGGCAAGATCAAGCTCGGCCGCGGCCGCGCTCAGGCTGCGGTCCTCGTAGACCCCAGCGACCACCGCGTCCGCCGCGACCTGGGCCGGTGAATCGGGGGTGAGGCTGAACGCAAGCGTCATGCACGATCTCCGGAGGGGCAGCCGCGGGTCCGGGGACCCGGCAGCACCCCGGCTTTGGCTACACTGCACGCCGGCGGGCTCGAAGGCGGCTGTGGCGGCGACTGGTGACCTGTGTGGCAGGATTCGGTAGTGGATCGCGAAGGGAAGGGCGCGATTGGCGCTGGTCTGGAGCGAGCGCCAATAGCGGTGGCTATTGGCCGAGTGAAGGCCAAGCCAAGCGCGGCCAGACCGAGCGAGGCACTACCGAATCCTGCCATACAGGTCACTATCCCCGCAGTTTAGCGGAAAGGCGCGCTGCGCCTGCTTCCGCGGCCGATCGCCGCCCTGTCGACCCGTCCCGGACATGACCCGCATCGTCGACCGCTACCTGTTGCGCGAGCTGCTCGGCGCCCTCGGCGCGGTGAGCGCCGTACTGTTCCTGATCCTGCTCGGCGGCACGCTGACCATCACGCTGGACCGCATCGCGCGCGGCAAGGTGCCGGCCACGCTGCTGCTGTCGCAGCTGGGCCTGCGCTCGATCGATGCGCTGCCGATCCTGCTGCCCCTGGCCGGATTCCTGGCCGTGCTGCTGGCCTACGGGCGGCTCTATCGCGACAGCGAGATGGCCGTGCTGTCGGCCTCCGGGTTGACCACGCGCGGCCTGCTGCGCGCCCTGTGCTGGGTCGTGGTGCCGATGTCGCTGCTGCTGGCCGTGATCGGATTCTGGGGCGGGCCGGCCGCACTGCGCGCCTCCGACGCCATGATCGAATCGGCCAACCGCTCGCTGCTGGTGGTGGGCATGGAAGCGGGGCGCTTCGTCGAACTCCCGGGACGCGCCGGCGTCGTGTTCGTCTCGCGCATGGATCCCGACGGGACCCGCTTCGAGCACCTGTTCGTCTCCAACGAGCGCGACGGCCGCATCGACATCACCACGGCCGAACGCGGCGAGCTCTACCAGGACCGTGAGGGCCAGGAGCGTTACCTGGCCCTGCACAACGGCTTCCGGGTCGAGGGCCAGGTGGCGAAACCGGACTTCCGCACCATGCGTTTCGCCCGCAACGACGTGCGCCTGCCCGAGGCGCCGCAGGACGACAAGCGCGCGGTCGAACGGCGCCTGCATACGGTGGAGCTGTTCGAAAGCGACCGGCCGCCCGACATCGCCGAGCTGCACTGGCGCCTGGCGCTGCCGATTTCGATGACCGTGCTGGGCCTGCTGGCCTTGCCGCTGGCGCGCGTGCAGCCGCGCGAACCGCGCTATGGCAAGGCCCTGCTCGCGGTGCTGGCCTACCTCGTCTACTCGAACATGCTGGCGATCGGGCGCGCCTGGATCGCCGACGGCAGCGTGCCGCCGGTGGTCGGCCTGTGGTGGGTGCATGCGGGCGCGTTGATGATCGCGCTGTTCCTGATCCGCCGCGGCGAGACCTTCGTCGCCAGGCGCGGGCACTGAGGTGCGGCCCCTGGTCCTCACCGCGGATCGCCTGGTCGGTGCGAGCGTGCTCGGCGCGATCGCGCTGGTATGGGCCTTCCTGGTCGCTTTCGACGCCTTCGTCGCCTTCGGGCGCGAGATCGACGAGATCGGCCGTGGCAGCTACAAGCTGGGGACCGCGGCCGCCTACATCGCCTGGACCGTGCCGCGACGCGCCTATGAGCTGTTCGGCACCGCCGCGGTGATCGGCGGCCTGCTCGGCATGGGTGCGCTGGCGCCGACCAGCGAGCTGACCGCGCTGCGTGCCGGTGGACTGTCGCCCCTGCGCATCTCGCTGGGCGCGATCGCCGCAGTGGCGCTGCTGGCGGCGTTCACGGTGCTGATGGGGGAAACCATCGCCAGCAGCGGCGAGCGCCGCGCCCAGTCGCTGGCCGCCGGCGCCAAGTCGCAGGACCTGATCGCGACCGGTCGCTCCGGACTGTGGGCGCGCGAAGGCGAGACCCTGATCAATGCGCGGCGCGGCCAGGTGGTGGGTGCCGACGTGGAGCTGTACGAACTGCGGCTCTACCAGTTCACGCGGCAGGGCGAACTCGCGGTGATCACGCTGGCCGACAGCGCGCGCCACCACGAGGGCAAGTGGCAACTGCGCGGGGTGGTGCACCGGCGCTTCACGCCGGATCGCGTGGTCAGCGAATCGCAGGACAGCATGGACTGGCCTTCGACCCTGGACCCGCGCCTGCTGACCCTGTCGATCGTGCGGCCCCGCTACCTGTCGATCGCCGACCTCGGCGCCACCATCGCGTACCTGCGCGCCAACGACCTCGATGCCGGGATCTTCGAGTCGGCTTACTGGGGGCGCGTGTTCTACCCCTTGTCGATCCTGGTGCTGGTGTTCGCCGCGCTGCCCTTCGCCTTCGGCACGCTGCGCTCGGGCGGCTTCGGCAAGCGCCTGTTCTTCGGCATCGTGATGGCGGTGGGCTGGTACTTCTTCCAGCGCATGGTGGTGAACCTGGCCTCGGTATATGCGCTGGACCACCGGCTGGTGAACCTGATGCCTTCGCTGCTGCTGGGTGGCGTGGCGCTGGCCTGGTTCCGTACCGCGCGCTGAGGCGGCGCGGCCTCAGCGCGACGGCAGGTGCCGGACTTCGGAGTTGGCGACGAGGTCGTGCAGCATGCGCCGGCGCGGGTCCAGCCACGCCCACCACAGGCCGATTCCGAACGCCGCCACGCCGGCCAGCGCAACCACGAAGCGCAACAGCGCCGCGCCGGCACCGAGCCTGCGCCCGTCCGCGCGCGTGACCCGCAATCCCCACGCGCGCATGCCGATGGTCTGCCCGGCCGCGGCCCAGGAGCCGGCGTAGTAAGCGCAGGTAACGCCCAGGAGCCAGGCGCGGAAGGCCCAGTTGGCGACCGCCCAGCGGCCGTAGGATTCCAGCGCCGCGCGCTGCTCCGGCCACAGCCATTGCGCCAGCGCGATCCACGCCGCCGTCGCCGCCATCCACAGTGCCGCCATCGGCAACAGGTCGTAGAGGCCGGCGGCAAGGCGACGCCAGGCCGGCGCGGCAGCGTGGGCATCGGGCATGGGGTGGGTCGCGGCGGTACGGGACCCGGATGATAGATTGGCGCCGGTGAAATCCGCCGCCTCCCGCGTCCCGCGCGCGACCGCCGCCACCGCGGTGGTACCCGCGATCAACGCCTTCCTCGACCGCGCCTGGGGCGAACTGGGGCTGTCGCGCAACACGCTCGCGGCCTATCGCACCGACCTGGCCCACTTCGAGGCCTGGCTGCGCCCGCGCGGCCGCGAGCTCGATCGCGCCACCCGCGAGGACGTGCATGCCTACCTCGCGCAGCGGACGCAGGCCGGCTATCGCGCGCGCAGCAACGCACGCCTGCTGTCGTGCCTGCGCCACTATTACCGCGACGCCGTGCGCGAGGGTCGCACCGCGCTCGACCCGGCCGCGCTGGTCGAGGCACCGCGCCTTCCGCGCAGCCTGCCCAAGGCAATGACCGAATCCGAGGTCGAGGCCCTACTGCGGGCGCCGGACACCGCGCGGGCCGAGGGCGTGCGCGACCGCACCCTGCTCGAGATCATGTACGCGAGCGGGCTGCGGGTCTCCGAACTGGTGTCGCTGCTGCCCGATTCGGTCAATCTGCGCCAGGGCGCGGTGCGCGTGCGCGGCAAAGGCGGCAAGGACCGCCTGGTGCCGGTCGGCGACGAGGCGCAGCACTGGCTGGAACGATACCTCGGCGATGCGCGCCCGGAACTCCTGGGCGCGCGGGTCTCGCCGCTGCTGTTCGTGAGCCGGCGCGGCGCGGGATTCTCGCGCCAGTCATTGTGGAACACCGTACGCAAGCTGGCCGCGCAGGCCGGCATCGCGCGCGGCGTCTCGCCGCACGTGCTGCGGCACTCCTTCGCCACCCACCTCCTCAACCACGGTGCCGACCTGCGTGCGCTGCAGTTGCTGCTGGGCCATGCCAGCCTTTCGACCACCCAGATCTACACCCTGGTGGCGCGCGAGGGCTTGAAGCGCCTGCACGAGCACCACCATCCGCGCGGTTGAGCGCGGCGCCGCGCCGCGCGAGCGACTGGCACTGCTGGCTTGGGGGGGCGGGCCCGCCGCCATCCGCGTGTCGGCTCAGACATTCAGTGGAACTCGCCGCCACGCGGACGCCGACGGTCCCGGACTCGCTTCGATTGAATGCGAAAGGGATGGGTGTCGCCCTGGATCGAAGCGCGTCCGCGAATGGCGGGATCAGGGTGCCGGCGAGTTTGCTTCACTGTCTGAGCCGGCACCCTGATCCCGGCAGTCGTGGACCCCCAAGTCTGGCGGCACGGCGATGCGCGGCGTGGGTCGCGGCTGAAGCCGTTCCTACAGGGGCGTTGTGCCACGGGTCGCCCGATCGCTGCCGGCCAATGCGGCTAGACTGCGCGGCCGCGGAACTTTCGGCGCCGGTGGCAGTCTGCGCTGGTGCCGTTTCCGCGGCAGCTCATCCCCCCGACAGGAAAGCCCCGATGTCCCGACTCATGCTTGGAATCCTGCTCGCCTTCGGCGCGGGCAGCGCGCTGGCGGCCGATGCGGCCGAACAGAAGGTGCGCGACGCGATCAAGACGCTGGTGCCCGACGCGCGCATCGACAGCGTCAGGCCCTCCGAGCTCACCGGGTTCTACGAGGTGGTGATGGGCGGCCAGCCGCTCTACGTCAGCGCCGACGGGCGCTTCCTGATGTCCGGCGCGCTGTGGGACATCGGCGCCAAGCGCAACCTCACCGAGGCGCGGCTGGCCAGCGTGCGCAAGGACGCGATCGACGCCGTGGGTGCCGAGCAGCGCATCATCTACGCCGCCAACCCGCAGAAGCACATGGTCACCGTGTTCACCGACATCGATTGCGGTTATTGCCGCCGCCTGCACCAGCAGATGGCCGAGTACAACAAGGCCGGCATTTCGATCGAATACCTGTTCTTCCCGCGCGCCGGAATCGGTTCGGAGTCCTACGACAAGGCGGTTTCGGTCTGGTGCGCAAGCGACCGCAACGTGGCGCTGACCATGGCCAAGAACGGCGATGCGGTCGAGAACAAGACCTGCAGCAACCCGATCGCGTCGCAGTTCGACCTCGGACAGAAGGTCGGGATCTCGGGGACGCCCGCGGTGATCGCCGAGGATGGCAGCCAGATCGGCGGGTACCTGACCCCCGAGCAGATGATCGCGCGGCTGGACCAGATCAAGGCGGGCGCGAAGGCCAACTGAGCGACTGGCGCGGTCGATCCGCGCGCGCTGCAGCGCGGCCTGCGGACTGATCGACGGCGTCGTTTCCGCCAACAGACGTCATTCCCGCTTGCGCGGGAATGACGTGGCGAGAGGGAAGTCGGGCGTCGGGAGCATGGGGGATATCGGGTGGGTTCACGGGGAAATGGAGGCATCCGCTACAATCGGGGCTCCCTTCCCGCGTCCAGGCCCGATGATCCTCCTCGACGGGCAGCCGGCCCTCTCCGCGTTCCGACTCGAGCGCCTCAATGCGCGGCTGGTCGCGATGGCGCCTCGGGTACGCGTCACCGCAGTGACCTGGTTGTACCTCGTCGAGTCGATGCCGCAAGGCGAGCCGGATCGCGCGCGCCTGGCGCAGGTCCTCGATGCCGCGTCCACGCCGTCGGCCGCCTTGGGTAGCGACGAGTTGTGGGTGGTGCCGCGCCTCGGCACCATTTCACCGTGGTCGTCCAAGGCGACCGAGATCCTGCGCGGTTGCGCGCTGCCGGTGGCGCGGATCGAGCGCGGGCAGCGGGTGTCGCTCGCGGGCCTGGAGGCGGTCGACGCGCGCGTGCTGCAGGCCTTGCACGATCCGATGACGCAATCGGTACTGCGCGGGGTGGGCGAGGCCGAGGGCCTGTTCCTGCACGGCGCTCCGGGGCCGTTGGCGCATATCGCGCTGGGCGGCGACGCGTCCGCGTCACTGGCGGCCGCCAACCGCGCGCTGGGCCTGGCCTTGTCGGCCGACGAGATCGAGTACCTCGTCGAACGCTACGCCGCGCTCGGCCGCGATCCCACCGATGCCGAGCTCATGATGTTCGCGCAGGCGAACTCGGAGCACTGCCGCCACAAGGTTTTCAACGCCAGCTGGCGCATCGATGGCGCGCCGCAGGCGCAATCGCTGTTCGCCATGATCAAGCACACCCACGCGACCACGCCGGCCCATACGCTGAGCGCCTATTCCGACAACGCCGCGGTGGTCGAGGGTTCCGTGGGCGCGTGCTTCGCGCCCGACCCCGCCACGCGCGACTGGCGCGCCACGAGCATGGCGATCGACTATGCGATCAAGGTCGAGACCCACAACCACCCGACCGCGATCGCGCCTTTCCCGGGCGCCAGCACCGGATCCGGCGGCGAGATCCGCGACGAAGGCGCGACCGGCCGCGGCGGCAAGCCCAAGGCGGGGCTGACCGGATTCACGGTCTCGCATTTGCGCATCCCCGGCCTGCCGCGATCGTGGGAAGCGCCGCGCGAGCTGCCGCCGCGCATGGCCAGCGCCTACGAGATCATGCGCGACGGCCCCATCGGCGCCGCGGCGTTCAACAACGAGTTCGGCCGTCCGGCGCTGGGCGGCTACTTCCGCAGCTTCGAACTGCCGAGTCCCGACGCGGGACTGGTGCGTGGCTACGACAAGCCGATCATGCTGGCCGGCGGGCTCGCCAACCTGCGGCGCGAGCATGTCGACAAGCGCAACCTCTCGCCCGGCGACGCGGTGGTGGTGCTGGGCGGGCCGGCGATGCTGATCGGGCTCGGCGGCGGCGCGGCCTCGTCGGTCGCCGGCGGCGAATCCAGCGAAGCACTCGACTTCGCCTCGGTCCAGCGCGACAACCCCGAGATGCAGCGCCGCTGCCAGGAAGTGATCGACGCCTGCCGCGCGCTGGGCGAGCACAATCCGATCGTCTCGATCCACGACGTCGGCGCCGGCGGCCTCTCGAACGCGATCCCGGAGCTGCTCAACGACTCCGGCGTCGGCGGCGAGCTCGAGCTGCGCCGGATTCCCTGCGCCGACCCGCAATTGAGCCCGATGCAGATCTGGTGCAACGAATCGCAGGAGCGCTACGTGCTCGGCATCGCGCGCGAGCACGTGGCCGGGTTCGAGGCGCTGGCGGCGCGCGAGCGCTGCCCCTTTGCCGTGGTGGGCCATGCCACCGCGCAGCGCCAGTTGCGTGTCTCCGACGCACGACTGGGCGGCCACCCGGTCGACCTGCCGATGGACCTGATTTTCGGCAAGGCCCCGAAGATGCAGCGCGATGCGACCCGCCGCGCCAGCGGACTGGCCGCGCCGCTGCGACTGCCGGCCGCCGGCATCGGCGACGATCTCCTGCGCGTGCTGCGCCATCCCAGCGTGGGCAGCAAGGCCTGGCTCATCAGCATCGGCGACCGCACGGTCGGCGGCCTCTGCGCGCGCGACCCGATGGTCGGGCCCTGGCAGGTGCCGGTGGCCGATTGCGCGGTGACCCTGCTCGACTTCGAGGGCCATGCGGGCGAGGCGATGGCGCTGGGCGAGCGTACGCCGCTGGCCCTGATCGATCCCGCCGCGGCCGCGCGCATGGCGGTGGGCGAGGCCCTGACCAACCTGGCGGCGGCGCCGGTGGATTCGCTGGCCGAGGTCAAGCTCTCGGCCAACTGGATGGCTGCCGTGTCGCATCCGGGCGAGGACGCGGCGCTCTACGACGCCGTGCGCGCGATCGGGCTCGAGCTCTGTCCGGCGCTGGGCGTGTCGATCCCGGTCGGCAAGGATTCGTTGTCGATGCAGGTGCGCTGGCACGCCGATGGTCGCGAATACCAGGTCGTCGCGCCGGTGTCGCCGGTGGTGACCGCCTTCGCGCGGGTTGGCGACGTGCGCCGCGCGCTGACGCCGCTGCTGCGCTTCGACGAGGGCCCCAGCGAACTGCTGCTGGTGGATCTCGGCGGCGGTCGCAACCGCCTCGGCGGCTCGGCGCTGGCGCACACCCATGGCCAGCTCGGCGACAGCGCGCCGGACGCGGACGACGCGGCGGGCCTCAAGGGCTTTTTCGAGGCGATCCAGGTCCTCAACCTGCGTGGCCTCCTGCTCGCCTATCACGACCGCTCGGACGGCGGCGCGATCGTCGCGTTGCTCGAGATGGCCTTTGCCGCGCATTGCGGACTGGACCTGCTGCTCGATGGCTGGGCGCGCGACACGCGCGCGGCATTGTTCGCCGAGGAGCTGGGCGCGCTGCTGCAGGTGCGCGACGCCGACGTGCCGCTGGTGCGCGAAATCCTCGCCGCGCACGGCCTCGGCCCGCGGGTCCATGGCGTGGGGCGGCCGCTCGAGGGCGAGACCGTGCGCCTGCGCCAGGACGGCCGCGTGCTCGGCACCTTCAGCCGTTCGGAGCTGGCCGCCGCGTGGCACGAGACCAGCCACGCGATGCAGCGCCTGCGCGACGACCCGGCCTGCGCGGACGAGGAACGTGCCGCGCTGTGCATGGCCGACGACCCGGGCCTCGTCCCGCGCCTGGGCTTCGATCCCGCCACCGACGTGGCGGCGCCGTATATCGCGACCGGCGTGCGACCGCGGGTCGCGATCCTGCGCGAGCAGGGCGTGAACGGCCAGGTCGAGATGGCGGCGGCATTCACCCGCGCCGGCTTCGACGCCGTCGACGTACACATGAGCGACCTGGTCGAGGGACGCGCGCAGCTCGCGGACTTCAACGGGATGGTGGCGTGCGGCGGTTTCTCCTACGGCGACGTGCTCGGCGCGGGACGCGGCTGGGCGACCTCGATCCGCTACCACGCCGCGTTGGCCGGGCAGTTCGAGCGCTTTTTCGCCGATCGCGGTCGCTTCGCCCTCGGGGTCTGCAACGGCTGCCAGATGCTCGCCGCGCTCAAGGACCTGATTCCCGGCGCGCAGGCCTGGCCGCGATTCCTGCGCAATCGTTCGGAGCAGTTCGAGGCGCGGCTGGCGCTGGTGGAGGTCATGCGCTCGCCCTCGCTGTTCCTGAGCGGCATGCAGGGATCGCGCATCCCGGTCGCGGTGGCCCATGGCGAGGGCCGCGCGGCCTTCGACTCGCCGGCCGACCGCGCCGCGGCGCTGGCCTGCGTGCGCTACGTCGATGGCCAGGGCGCGCCCGCGCAGCGCTATCCCGCCAATCCCAACGGTTCGACCGACGCGATCACCGGCCTGACCAACGCCGATGGCCGCGTGACCGTGCTCATGCCGCATCCCGAGCGCGTGTTTCGCAGCGTGCAGATGTCGTGGCGCCCGGCATCGTGGGGCGCGGACTCGCCGTGGATGCGGATGTTCCGCAATGCGCGCGCCTGGGTCGCCTGACCGATGCCGGCACCCGATCCCATGGCCACGACCGACGATCCCAAGCCGGGGCTGAAGGGCTTCTTCCTCGCCGCGCTGCTGTGGCTGCCGGCGGCATTCTTCCTCTGGTTCGTGCTGCGCTCGGTGGTGGTGTTCGCGCCGATCCGCCTCGCCGGCTTCGTCCTGACACGCTGGATGCCCGAGCTGTTCCGCTCCAGCGCGCAGGAGTACGAGCGCTTCATCTACACCATCGCGGCCAACGTGGCCGGGGTCGCGGGACTACCCACCGGCACGCTGGAAATCTCGCTCGACGTCAACGCCCTGCAGTACTGCTACGGCTTGCCGGTCCTGGTGGGCCTGGTCATGGCGACACCGCTGGACTGGAAGCGCACCTTCGCGCAGCTGCTCGGCGGCTGGGCGCTGCTGGTGCCGGTGCAGGCCTTCGGGCTGGTGTTCGAGGCCTTCCGAGACGTCTATTTCGGCCTTGGCGGCGCGGTGGCCTCGGGCCTGGTCGACGCCGGCTACCCGGCCGCCGCGTCGGCCGCGGGCCAGGCCGCCGCCAGTGCCGGCGCGGCTACACTGGCGGCCCATGGACTGTCCGCGGAGCTGGTCGGCGTGGCCTATCAGTTCGCCTACCTGGCCTTGCCGGCGATCGCCCCGGTCGTGATCTGGGTCGCCTTCAACCGGCGCTTCATCGAGGTCCTGACCCTCGAGGGCCGGCCGATGATGGAACCCGCGGGCACCCGCCGCGGTCCAAGCGACTCTTGAGCACGCGCCCCGCATGACCGCCACCGCACTCGCCGTCGCCCCCGCCCCCGCCAATCCCGACGTCGACCTCGACATGGCGGCGCTGGACGAGCGCATCGCGCACCTGCTGCAGGTCCGCGGGCGGCTCAAGGAAACCGACGTGGTGCGCGCGCGGCGGCTCTACGACGAGGACCCGCGCGGCAGCTTCGTGATGCTGCTGGCGCGCCTGGGCCTGATCTCCGAGCGCGACCTGGTCGAGGCCACCGGCGAGGTGCTGGGCCTGCCGCTGCTGGCGGCCAAGGATTGCCCCGACGGCCCGCCGGCCGGCGTGCAGGTCTCGGTCAAGTTCCTCAAGGCCCACCACGTGGTGCCGGTGGGCGAGAACGACGACGAGGTCGGGCTGCTGGTCGCCAATCCGCTCGACCGCTATCCGGTCGAGGCGATGCAGCTGGCCACCGGCAAGCGCATCGCGACCAAGCTCGGCCTGCAGAGCGAGATCGACGATCTGATCGAGCGCTACTACGGCTCCGGCCGCAGCGCGATGGGGACCATCGTCGAGAACCTTTCCGACGAGGCCAGCCGCAGCGAGGACGACGTCGAGCACCTGCGCGACCTCGCCTCCGAGGCGCCGGTGATCCGGCTGGTGAACCTGGTGATCCAGCGCGCGGTGGAAGCGCGCGCCTCGGACATCCACATCGAGCCTTTCGAGAACCGGCTCAAGGTGCGTTACCGCATCGATGGCGTGCTCGAGGAAGTGGAGTCGCCGCCGGCGGCCTCGACCGCGGCGGTGATCAGCCGCATCAAGATCATGGCCAAGCTCAACATCGCCGAGCGGCGCCTGCCGCAGGACGGCCGCATCATGTTGCGCGTGCAGGGCAAGGAACTCGACCTGCGCGTGAGCAGCGTGCCGACCGCGTGGGGCGAATCGGTCGTGATGCGAATCCTCGACCGCGAGAACGTGGTGCTGGACTTCCACGCGCTGGGCTTCACCGACGAGTTCCTCGGCAAGTTCATCAGCGTGCTGCAGATGCCGCACGGCATCCTGCTCGTCACGGGTCCTACCGGTTCAGGCAAGACCACCACGCTCTACACCGCGCTCAGCAAGCTCAACACGCCCGACGTCAAGATCATCACGGTCGAGGACCCGATCGAATACCAGCTCGAGGGCGTCAACCAGATCCAGGCCAAGCCGGCGATCGGGCTCGACTTCTCGCACGCGCTGCGCTCGATCGTGCGCCAGGATCCCGACATCATCATGATCGGCGAGATGCGCGACCTCGAGACCGCGAAGATCGCGATCCAGTCGGCGCTCACCGGACACCTGGTGCTGTCCACCCTGCACACCAACAACGCGGCGGGTGGCGTCACCCGCGTGCTCGACATGGGGGTGGAGGATTACCTCCTGACCTCGACCGTCAACGGCATCCTCGCGCAGCGCCTGGTGCGGCGCCTCGAGCCCACCCACGCGCAGCGCTACGAGGCCATGCCCGAGGTGATCGAGCAGTTCGGCCTGCGCCGTTTCCAGCCCGAGGGCACCATTTACCTGTACAAGCCGATGCCTTCGCCGCTCACGCCGACGGGCTACCTCGGCCGCACCACGATCATGGAGTTCCTGGTCATGACCGACCCGCTGCGGCGCCTGGTGATGCAGCACGCCGGCATGGGCGAGATCGAGGAAGCCGCGCGCGCCGAGGGCATGCGCACCATGTACGAGGACGGCCTGGTGAAGGCGCTGGGCGGCGTGACCACGATCGAAGAGGTGCTGCGCGTCACCCAGGAGAATTGACGCCGCTGCGAGACACTCGGATCCACCGAGCAGTTGGGCGGCGTCATCCCGGCGCACGCCGCGATCCAGTGGCGCGCAACGCCGTCCTCCGAGGTCGCGCCACTGGGTCCCGGCGTGCGCCGGGATGACGCCAGAAATGAGTTACGACCACCGGAACCCCGTCCCGCGGTCGCCTATCGAGCCGAGGCTGCACGCCCACCATGGCGCTATTCCGCTACAAGGCCGTCGCCTCCACCGGCGAGACCATCGAAGGCCAGATGGAGGCCGCCTCGCGCGAGGAGGTCATCGGCCGCCTGCAGGAAGGCGGCAACGTCCCGATCGAGGCGCGCGAGGCCGCCGCGGGCGCGGGCATCGGCTTGGCTACGCTGTTCCGCCGCGCCGACCTCAACCAGGGCGAGATCGTGGTCTTCACCCAGCAGCTTGCGGTGCTGCTGGGCGCCGGACAGCCGCTCGACCGCTCGCTGCAGATCCTGCTCGAGCTGCCCGACAGCGAGCGCGCGAAGAAGCTGCTCGAACGCGTGCGCGAGTCGGTGCGCGGCGGCACGCCGCTGTCCTCGGCGCTGGAGCAGCAGCACGGCGTGTTCTCGCGCCTTTACGTCAACATGGTCCGCGCGGGCGAAGCCTCGGGCTCGCTGCAGGAGACCCTGCGCCGCCTGGCCGAGTACCTCGAGCGCAGCCAGGCCATGCGCGAGGGCGTGGTCAGCGCCCTGATCTATCCCGCGATCCTGCTGGTGCTGGTGGTCGGCGCGCTGGCGCTGCTCCTGATCTACGTGGTGCCGCAGTTCGTGCCCTTGTTCGAGGACATGGGCGCCGAACTGCCCCTGATCACGAAGTTCGTGCTCGCGCTCGGCGATTTCCTCGCCGGCTGGTGGTGGGTGATGTTGGTGGCCGCGGCGGGCCTTGCATGGTGGACGCAGAACCAGCTCCAGCAGCCGCAATCGCGCCTGGCCTTCGATACCCGCCTGCTCGGCACGCGCTGGATCGGCGGGCTGGTGGCCAAGGTCGAAACCGCCCGTTTGGCCCGTACTTTGGGAACTTTGCTCACCAATGGCGTTCCATTGCTGACCAGCCTCGCGATCGGGCGCAACGTGCTCGGCAACACGGCGCTGGTGGCCGCGGTCGACGCCGCGTCCGACGAGGTCAAGACCGGCGGCGGGCTGGCCTGGGCGCTGGGCCGCAGCAAGCGCTTTCCCAGCCTCGCGCTGCAGATGATCTCGGTCGGCGAGGAATCCGGCGAGCTCGACGGCATGCTGCTCAAGGTGGCCGACACCTTCGACGGCGAGGTCAAGCGCTCGATCGACCGTTCGCTCGCGGCATTGGTCCCCATGCTCACCATCGTGATGGCGCTGCTGGTGGCGTTCATCATGCTGGCCATCCTGCTGCCGATCCTCGACCTCAGCCGCAACATCCAGTGACAAGGAACCCGAACATGACGCGCCCGAGCTTCCCCGCACTTCCGCGCCGCGCCGCGCGCGGCTTCAGCCTGATCGAGATCCTGGTGGTGATGGCCCTGATCGGCATCGTGATCGCGCTGGTCGCCAACCGCATCGGCGACGGCGCGGTGCGCGGCAAGGTCAACGCGACCCGCATCGCGATCGACTCCCTGGCCGGCAAGATCGAGACCTACTCGCTCGACAACGGCTCGCCGCCGCAGCGCATCGAGGACCTGGTGCAGAAGCCCGGCGACGCCAGCAACTGGCAAGGGCCCTATGCGAAGGAGAAGGAACTCAAGGACACCTGGAACCACCCTTTCGTGTACCGCTACCCGGGCGACAAGGGCGGCGATTTCGACCTTTACTCGCTCGGCCCCGACGGCAAGGAAGGCGGCGAGGGGCTCAAGGGCTCCGACATCGGCAACTGGTAGGCCTGCGACCGCGCGCCGGACGCCGCCCGTGAATTGTACTTTTCACCGGACCCGAACGCTCTCCGTAGGAGCGGCTTCAGCCGCGAGTGGGGCCCATCGCGCGCAGAGCGCGCTCCTACAGAGTTG
>Ga0209254_10000079_pt1 | contig 58068 bp, 49 predicted proteins | sample FrelakmetDIP11DI_FD_187148 | JGI IMG/M metagenome (GOLD analysis project Ga0209254, IMG submission 187148) | Freshwater lake sediment microbial communities from the University of Notre Dame, USA, for methane emissions studies - DIP11 DI (SPAdes)... | ecosystem: Environmental > Aquatic >...
CGTACACCGGCACGGCCAACGCCAGCCCTTTCAGCAGCAGGCTCTCGATCCCCTGCCGTGCAAAGATCTCCAGCAGCTTCTTGAGGGCTTCCGCCTGCCGCAGGTTGCGCTGCGCGCTTTCCAGGTAGGCGGCGTGCAGGATTTGTTCGATCTCGCCGGGCAGGATGCCAGTCCCTTTCAGGCTGCTGTACAAAGCCGGGGCCACGTAGCGTTCGGCGGCATACGCCAGTACCCCTTGCCAGTCCAGCTGCCCTGCCATGTTGCGCGCCGCTTCCAGGTCGGGCGGCTGGTGCTTCGAATTCAGGCACAGGCGCAGGAATTCGTGCAGGGCTGGATCGCTTGGAAGAGTAGGATTCGAACCGATCATCCCTGTGATTATAACCGTTGAGCCTGCCAGGTCGCAGCCGGCGGTCTGTTCATATCCGACAAGTCGCATCAGAATTGTGAATATTTTCCCAATGAATAATGAGAAAATAATGGAATCATCAAAATAAGCCGGAAATCACCTTGCTTTTTTTTTGAAACTGCGGTAAACTCTACCGCTAAGGTCATATAAGAGCATTTACATCCAAAATCTTAATGATAATATGACTGAGGAGGAAATTATGGATACGAAGACCAAACGCTCCTGGAATACGCCGCAGGCGTATATACTTCGTGGTGCGCAAGCAGCTTCTGGGACCCCCACGCCTGGCATGCAAGAAACAACAAAAACTGTAGGAGTTCTCGAAGAAACTGTGTGGACTGAAAAAGGTTTAGCTACACAACCAAGTTAGATGCTTCTGAAACGAAGAAGGGCTTTGAGAATACTTTTTGAGGTTAATTTCTCCAAGTATATAGAAGGATAACCCTTTTGGATTTAGGAATGAGTTTATTAAGTTATCCCGGCTAAGATAATTTTAGAACCATTTGTCCTAACTTTTTTACCATACGCCCAGGTTCATAGAATCTGGGCGTTTTTTATTAATATTTATTAATGAAGGCCCTGACTAAAAGATCAGGACAAAAGGGATTGATGTCTGGCAGCCACAAATGCTAACCACGTAGCACTGGAATATATAACTTCTGGTTGTTTATCCTTAGGTTTTTGTTCCTGAAACTGATAAAGTTCTTCTAACAAATCGTCAGGATTCACATACCCGGCGGAGAGAATTTCGTCACGGCGCTTCTTCAAGTTATCCACCATAAAGCTGAATCCCGTTTCTCTGTTTTCTCTCATTCCTTGTAACCAGGCCGGGTCGGTTTTCTTTTTCTTCCATTGGATGTCCTGAGGTAGGATGCCATTTGCAGCGTGGCGAAATATATAACGTTTCCACCCACCCTTGAAATAAAGCCAGGAAGGTATATTCAGACAATATTCAATAATGCGCCTGTCTGTGAGCGGATATCGGTACTCGATGTTGTTAACCGCACCAATTAATGCCCACGATTCCATCCTTGCGGCCAGATGACCGTTGTTGATCAAATCGATCTGGTTGCGGCGAACGCCTGGACGTTCCCGTAAGTTTGGTTTTCTAAGCGGACTAATCGACTGTAATTTCGAAGCGAAGGCTGGCTGTAGGCTTTTGGGCAATGGCAGATGTGAATTTCTTTTCAAAGTATTTGGTCGAAGGAAAGACAGCATGAGATCTGGTATTAATGGCAAAAGTACGGAAGCACGGATTCCCTCCCAGATATTCCACTCTTGCAGATGGGCGCGCAGATATAGCTCACGGGTCAGAGTAGTCCAACGAAAACAGCGAAATAAATCAGCAAAGTAACCGCGACCATTGAAAGCTGGGATTTCATCCCCTCCCCAGCCAGAAAGCAGAACGCGTATGCCCAGACCAGCAGCTTCGCGGCAGACGATGCGCTCATGAAACGAGGTTTGACTAGGTTGGGTGGTGATATCTTGAGCCTGATCGTCAAGCACGTATTCTGGAAGCAGGGAAGTATAATGCGCGATCATGCCTTCTTTTTGGCAAATTGTCTCTATTAAGGCGCGTTCGTCAAATAAGGGATATTCTTCCGGTTTTGGAGGCGGTGCCCAGGAAAATACATGCAGGGGTCTTACCTCTGCGGGAAGAGCACGGGACGCTAGAACAGAAACTGTAGAGGAATCAAGCCCACCACTGAGGTGTGAACCCACATGAAAGGCTGAGCGAAGGCGGCATTCGACAGACCGCTGCATCAATTCACGAAGTTGATCGATGTACTCCTCTTCCCGTTGGTAACGCACCTCGGTGGTTTCAACTGGTGACCAAAAAACCGAATGATGAAAATCTCTAGAATTGACTAGTAGGAAATTAGCAGGTGGGAGCTTGAAAACATCCTGATAGAAGGTGAACTCTTTATGGTAGAAACCTGGTTCCTCCAGGAAAGCACGTACGTATTGGAGATTTAAATCCGTAACGACCTCAGGTGACATCAGCAATGCAGCCATGTCGCTTGCGAAGCAGAAAGAATAATTATTATGAAAGAAATAAAAAGGCTTTGCGCCAATGATATCGCGGGCGCAGAAGAGCTGTTGATCTTGTCCGTTCCAGATGGCGAAGGCGTAATCGCCTAATAAATACCGAGTGCAGTCCGAACCCCAGCGCTGATAGGCTTTCAAGATCAATAGGCTGTCAGGAATGGTAGCACTCTCCCCAGTGTGTATCTTCAGCAGCGAGAAGAGCTCTTCCCGGTTGTCTATGCGAGCGTCGGCGGTGATCACCATGCCGCTTTCGGAATCCTCGTAAGGCAGTTTTTCACCCAACGACTCGGGGGTAACATGAGTCATCTGGTGACCTAGCGCGAGCGGTCCTTCTTGCCAGGTGTGTGCGCAGTCGCGCCCATATTGCCTCATGGCATCCATGATTGGATCGAGAGCTTGCGTGGGCAGGGGCTCCCCTTTACGATGAAAAACTCCACAAATTGCGCTCATATATGGTCTTCTATTAATCTCCGGATTGGAACTGGAATTTTGCTTGATCTAAAGTAAGTTTACGTGTAATCGCCCTATACTGAATGGGCTCCTTCATACCCTGACTTCAGCATTGAACCTCGAGATTTCGGATGTTGACTCGCTTACTTGTATAATTCCAACTTCTAAAACGAAGTTTATTGCTCAGCGAAAGTGGCAACCACGGTGAATTGTTCGTGCCCAGGTTCGCCGGTTATGAAATACTGCCCGCAGCGCAGCCAGGCGTGTGCGATCAGCGTGCTGGGATCGCTTTTGCTCACCCCCAGGTATAAAGTGCTGGCCATCCCGCGTTTTCTTAACAGTCGCTTACCGGCCAGCGAGCGCGCCAGGCAGTTGCTGTCCCAGGGCGTGGCCCAACGCACCGCGTCGATGGCCCAGGTAACTTTCTCCACCACCTCTTTTTTTTCAGCCGGGACGCCATCTTCAGACTGTGTGTTCTGCTGACCGGCCGTGCGCATCACCCAGCGGAAAGGTAAAAACAGCACCGCCAGCCGTGAAATCAACAGCCAGGCGGTGGTTTCGACCAGCAGGAACCAGTCCTGCCTGGTCAGGGGTCTGGTCTCAGTTTGCTGCGGGACCAATTTTCACTAACTCTTGCTTGAATAACCAGTTCAGCAGCTCTAGTGTCTCGCGCTGGCAGGTCTCGTTATCGACCTCGAATTCATCCAGTAGTGCAGCGCACAGGTCGGCGACCGTGATGGGCTGCTCGATGCGCTTCCAGATTTCGCTGGCGATGCCGTCCAGGCCGTAGTACATACCACGCTCCAGGCTGAACATCACCAGCTCGTCTTCCATCGGTGCGGCCACCATCTCTGGGTCGTGAAAAACGATGGTGTCTAAAGTGATCGGTTCTATGTTGTTTAGCTGACTGGTTTTCATTATTAAATTCCTGATGCTCAGGTAAATCAACCGGGTTTTAAGCCAGAAAATCCGCTTCGACCAATTTTACCATTTCCTCCAATTGCAGCAGGTTTTCAGGGCGCATGAGCAGGCTGATCCTGGTGTTCTTGACGGTGGCGGTCGCCAGCTGCAGGTGAGTTGTACGCCGGTCCAGGCCATGCAGGAAAAACTCACGGTAGGTGTTGTGCAGCACAACCTGGAAGCCTGACATTTTATCGAGTGGTGTGATTTTGGGTTCGCTCCCTTCGCTGGTCAACAACAGGTAGATGCGGGAAAGTGGAACCGGGCAGTGGGCAAAGCGTTCATGCTCTGTGCGCTCGAACTTGTCTTCGCCGGGGCGCAGGCGCGGCAGGGTGTCCAGGTCGTGTCCCAGGTGCCTGACGGCGTCCGACCACAGCTTGGTGCGCGGCATGGCCGGCAGGGCGATCGGGCAGCCCTGACGGTCGAGCACGATGCCGGTCACGTCGTCTGCCAGCATGTAGTATCCCATGTTCAAAAAAGCGGACATCAGGGTGCTCTTGCCGATGCCGGAACGCCCGGTGAATAAAACCGCGCCCTGCGGGGTCTCGATGGCGCTGGCGTGCAGCGCCAGGATGCCGCGCTGGTGCAGCAACACGCCCAGGCAGGTGCCAAACAGGAACAGGCGCACTTCCGCATCCAGGCTGCCCGGCGCCGGCTGGATGACAATCTCGTTCCCATCTTTCACCCAATAGCTGGCGATGCCCTCCAGCTTGAGCAGGAATTGGCTCTCATTCACCTGGTATAGGGTCGGCTCGCCGGTGGAGGATGCCAGCTGCTCTGGAACTTCGCCCAGGCGTAGGGTGACATCCGGCTGGCCGCTGCCTTCCAGCAGCTCGGGGATCTCCCAATCGGATTGAAAAACCAGGCTGTAGGCTGTGTAGACCTTGTCCGGCATCCGGCAGATTATAATCCATAACCGGGACTTATCCGATTTTTAGGCTCAAATTCATCCGGGACGTGTATTTCTCCTGTATAATATAGGGTCTTTGCGCCCGATTTCCAATCCATTTCCGGGGAATTCATCGGCTGGATCGATGGATAAGCACGCCTCCCTTCGAATTCAGGCTGTGCGGGAATTTCCCGATTAATAAATGGAAGATTCTGGCGCGTCTGGTTACCTGGAAATCTGATTATTTTTTATTGAGGGAAATGCAATGTATATCTTGGGGATGAATCTGAGTCACGACCGCTCCGCCTGCCTGCTCAAAAACGGGAAAATCGCCTGCGCCATCGCCGAAGAACGGCTGGACGGTGTTAAAAAGTCCACCCTGTACGCCTCCGTGAAGAAGAAAGACATGAGCGGGCGCATCCCTCCCATGCGCGCCATCGACTACTGCCTGCAGGCCGAAGGCATCAGTATCGATGATCTAGACTTAATTGTGGCTGACCATGCCGTCGAACCGGTCAATCTTGACAGCCTGAAAACCCTGCTGCCCATCAAAGATAAATCCAAGATCCATGCCATCCCTCATCCATCGCACCACCTGGCGCACGCCTGCAGCACATATTTCTGCTCCTCTTTCGACGAGAGCGCCGTGCTGATCATCGATGTGTACGGCAGCGATTCCGGCAACGGCACCGAGGCCGAGAGCGGTTTTCACGCCAGCGGTACCCGTCTTACTCCCGTCTTAAAAAACTTCCAGACGCTTTGGAATGAGAAGCAGCCCGACCTGAAAACGGATTATTCCCTGACGTACCTGTATAACTTCATCACGCTGGCTTTGGGTTTTACCATCGGGAAAGAAAAAGTCACCACTGGTAGCATGGTCTCGGAAGCCGGCAAGACCATGGGACTGGCCTCCTTTGGAGAGCCATTGGGAGATCCGCCTGGCTTTATCGTTTGCAGTGAAAAGCACCTGGAGACCGGCGGCTTCACCCGCTGGGCCCTGGATCGCAAGATTGCCAGGGTGGTGGACGGTCAGCTGGTGCCGCGCGTCAAGCAGAAACGTTATAAATTAAATAAATTCCACCGCGACCTGGCCTACACGGCGCAGGCTGAGTTTGAGAAAGGGATCATCTTCCTCGCTCGCCGCTTATACGAGATCACCGGGTCGAAGAACCTGTGCATCGCGGGAGGCGGGGGTCTGAACTCGATCGTCAATAAAAAAATCCTGGACGAAACCCCCTTCGAGAACATTTTCGTCCAGCCGGCTGCCACCGACGACGGCAATGCCGTCGGCTGCGCCCTGTATGGCTGGCACCAGATAGCCGGGCAGGATGATCGATACCGGATGAACCACGCTTATTTAGGGCGTTCGTACCGGGCAGAAATCCCGGCCTTGCTGCAGAGGCAGCAGTTGAAGCGGGAACCACTTGCAGAGGATGAACTTGTCCGGCGGACTGCACAGTACCTGGCAGAGGGTAAGATCGTAGGCTGGTTACAGGGCGGCTCTGAATTCGGCCCGCGCGCCCTCGGCCACCGCAGCATCCTGGCCGACCCGCGCCGGGCTGAAATGAAAGACATCATGAATGAGAAGATCAAGCACCGGGAAGGTTTTCGACCCTATGCCCCCAGCGTGCTGCTGGAGCACAGCCGCGAGTATTTCGATCTCTCCTGTCCCAGCCCCTACATGCTATTGGTGGCGGATGTGATCGAAAGCAAACGAGAAGTGATCCCGGCGGTGGTGCACGTGGACGGCACGGCCAGGGTGCAGACGGTCACTCAAAAGGAAAACGGGATTTATTATGACCTGATCCAGGAATTTCAACGCCTGACCGGTGTGCCGGTCATTTTTAACACCTCTTTCAATGACCAGGGCATGCCGATCGTCGAAACACCCGCGGACGCCCTGGATATGTTCCTCGACTCACTGCTGGATGTCCTGGTGCTGGAAGATACCATCCTTGACAAGCAGGAAAACGACACCCTGGCAGCCCAGGTCGAGCATTTCGATCGCAAGGGGAAAGCGGAGAAGGCCATGGAAATCGCGCAGATTGGCCTCGAGCGTTTTCCCCAGGATGGGCGCTTTCTGACCCGGCTTGCCCGCTGGCACTTTGAGAAGGAACAGTTCCTGGAAGCTGCGCAGGCCTGTGAGGGAGTATTACAATCGAATCCGGCGGATGGAAATCCTCACCTGCACCGCATCCTGGGAATCAGCTACACGCGGCTGGGTGAATTCGATAAAGCTGTCCCGGCGCTGCAGCAGGCCGGGGTTCACGATCCTGATAACGAGGCGATCAATTTCAACCTGGCGCGCTGCTACCGGGAATTGAAACAGGTAGACCTGATGAATGAGGAAACGGAAAAAGGGACCTCCAAGATGATGCGCAAGCTGAGGGGTTTCTAGCGCTTATGGGATTTATGAAAGGGAAAATCGAGAATATCCGCAAGCAATTCCCTTATATCCTGCGGGTTTTCAGCCTGATCTGGAGCGTCTCGCGCGGCTGGACGCTGACCTGGGTGGCGCTGCTGGTTGTCCAAGGATTGCTGCCGGTGGCGGTGGTGCAGCTGACGCGCGTGGTGGTCGACAGCCTGGTCCTGGTGATCGAAGAAGGTGCCAATTCAGCCGGTGTGACAACCCTGGTGCTTTCGGTCTTGGGGATGGGCCTGGTGTTGCTGCTGCAGGAGCTGTTGAGCAGCTTCTCCAGCTATATCCGCACCGGGCAGTCGGAGCGAGTTCGAGACCATATCAATGAATTAGTTTTGGACAAATCATCCATGGTCGACCTGGCCTTCTACGACTCACCCGAATACTTCGACCACCTGCACCGGGCGACTTACGAAGCCGGCAGCCGTCCGATCGCCATCCTGGAAGGGACCGGATCCCTTCTTCAGAATGGGATCACAATGGTATCCATGGCCCTGGTACTGATCCCTTACGGCTGGTGGCTGCCGCTGGCGCTCTTCTTCAGCACCTTACCGGCGCTGTTTGTCGTCCTGCGGCACCGGGTGCGATTTCACCGCTGGAGCCTGGAGACCACCAAGGACGAGCGCCGGAGCTGGTATTACCGCTATAACCTGACCTCCAGGGAAACCGCCCCCGAGCTGCGCCTGTTCGCTCTGGGAAATAACTTTCGTGAGCGCTACCGCATCTTGCGGACGCGCCTGAGGGGAGAGCGCCTGAAGCTGCAGCGCGATCAGAGCGCCTCCGAGACGGTCGCTGGTCTGATAGCCCTGCTGATTACCGGTCTGGCGATGGTATGGATGATGACTCAAATCCTGCGCGGTGCTTTTTCACTCGGCGACATGGCGCTGTTCTACGCAGCTTTCAACCAGGGCCAAAAGCTGATGCGCTCTCTATTATCTCAGGTAGGGGAAATTTACAGTAATAGCCTGTTCTTGAGCGACCTGTTCCAGTTCCTGGAGCTCGAGCCGCAGGTGCTGGACCCTGAAAATCCGCTTCCGGTGAGTCAATCGATCCAGGAGGGAATCACCTTCAAGGACATCTGGTTCAACTACCCGGGCAAGGAGCGGCCAGTGTTATCTGGATTGAACCTGATTATTCCGGCCGGTAAAATGATCGCCATCGTGGGCGTAAATGGAGCCGGGAAGAGCACGCTCATCAAGCTGCTGTGCCGTTTCTACGACCCGCAGAAAGGCGCCATCCTGATCGACGGCAAAGACCTGCGCTCCTTCGCTGTCGACGAGCTGCGCCAGACGATCACCGCTCTGTTCCAGGAGCCGGTGCTATTCCAGGAAACGGCTGCGACCAACATTGCTTTTGGGAATATTTTTATCGAGCCTGATAAGCAGCTAATTAAGGAAGCTGCCGAAATGGCTGGAGCAGATTCGGTGCTCGAAAAGTACCCGCAGGATTATCAAACGCAGCTCGGCCTGTTATTCGAGAGCGGAGTCGAGCTGAGCGTCGGCGAATGGCAGCGCATCGCCCTGGCGCGCGCCTTCTACCGCGACGCCCCGATCATCGTGCTGGACGAGCCCACCAGCGCCATGGATCCCTGGGCGGAGGCCGACTGGCTGAAGCGCTTCCGCAAATACACCGCCGGGCGCACGGCCGTCCTGATCACCCACCGCTTCACCACGGCCGCCTATGCGGATATCATCCATGTCATGGAGAATGGGCAGATCGTCGAGTCGGGGGACCACCAGGAGCTGCTACTCAGAGGGGGGAAGTATGCCGAATCCTGGCGGGAGCAAATCCAACGCTGGATGCCATCTGGGATGGCGACCAAGAATAACCCTGGCAGGGAAACCAACCAGGTTTCCAATCTCTAGTAGCTTCCAGCATTTATTTCTATTGTTACGGGTTGCCCTATCATCAGTGACTCCTGGATCGCTCCTGCGATGATCAGGCTATCGCCAGCCTCTCGCACGCTGACTACAGGCTGTTGTTTGCCATCCAGGCAGTCCAAAAAGTGCTTCAGCTCGTCCAGGAACAGCTGGTTGCGCGGGAGGTTGGAAAAATCCAGCAGGTCCAGAGTCATACCCTGCTCATTAAACCGCTCGAGCCTTCCGGCATGGTAATCCCAAACCACTTTCCCCTTTTCCCCAATCATCTGGCAGGTACGGCTGGCCGGCCTTTGGATGTAATCTTGCTGCAGATACACCGGCAGGACACGCCCGTCGGGGTGCCGGTATTCCAGCAAGCTGCTGGCCAGGTCTTCCACGTCAATTTCCAGGTTACTCACCTTCCCCCCCAATGAGAATACCCGCTTTGGCATGCCGAACAGGGCGTACAGGTAATCAAGCTCGTGGATCTGTGAGAGCACTACTCCTCCGCCCAGCTCGCCTCTAGCTGCATACGTATTACGGTAGTCTTCATAGGTGTGGTATCCAGGTAAATACTCGCCTACTTCTGCCCTCACAGCCAGGATGCGACCGATCGATCCTGCACTCACCCATTTCTGGATCTGCTGGAAGGCGGGGTGAAAGCGCAGCTGATAACCCACGCAAGCTGTCAGCCTGTTCTGCTCGACTAGAGAGATCAGTTCAGCCACGCCTTCCATATTATTTGATAGAGGCTTCTCGATAAAAAGATGCGAGCCTGTCCGGGCAGCTGCCAGGGCTACCGAGATATGCAGGCTGCTGGGATTGGTAACGAAGACTGCGTCGGGAGTCATTGCCAGTGCTTGTTCCAGATCGGTAAAGACCTGGATGCCGTATTGCTCTTCCAATCCGTGATCTCGCTCGATTGTCAGCTGTTCGGAGAGGATGAAGTTGCTGCCTCGAGTCCGGTATGCCAGTACCTGCACCCGGTCGCCGAGCAGGCTTTTTAGGTTCCGGAGATGGCGCTGCCCGATGGAGCCAAGACCTGCAAAAAGCACCCTTAACATGTCATTTAATGGAATTCCGTGTCCGCAAGTTGTTTAACTATAACATCAAAGGCAGCATTCCCCAACCGGTATGGATGCTGCCTCCTGATATCACGAACAATTTAGAAGCTTAACTTCTCCAAGAAGTTTAGCTTCTCCCTTTGTACGAAATTCTGGCGTCAAATCAAATGCCTGCGCATAACTGTGATATACTATCGGGCGCATTGGGATTGTATGTGCTTCATAACCTGATCTTAAGTAATTGACAATCATTACTTAATCATTTATAATCGTAAACCTCGCGGGCTGCTCTATAATCCAGGCTATCGGTGAACCCGACCAGGAGAGGGCATATCGAAACAGCGATTTAATGGACAACATCGGCTAACCAGTTGTGTGCTCGGCTGTCCCGCGATTGTCAGCCGAGTATTTTTTAAGCCGGTGCTTTGGATGCGAAGCCAGGGACCTTCCCTGGCCAGGCAGGATCATGTCGTTTTGATGCACGGAAGGAGGTGAGACAATTGGCTTCAGTTACACTGCGTCCAAATGAGTCGCAGGACCAGCTGCTTAAGCGCTTCCGAAAAAAGGTAGCCAAGAGCGGCATTCTCAGCACGGTCCGGCGCAAGCGGTGGTTTGTCTCTAAGAGCGAGCTCCGGCGCATCAATAAGAAGAAAGCAATCAGGCGCATCAAGCGCCGCCAGTTCACCGAGGAAGGCTAAGCGTTCTTCGGTTTGGCTGGTTCAGATAGTCAGGTTATGCCAGGAGGTATGGATGGCAAAAGAAGAAGATAAAATCCAGGTTGAAGGAACGGTGGTCGAAGCCCTTCCTGGTACCCAGTTTAAAGTACGCCTTGAAAATGGGCACGAGGTACTGGCTTATCTCTCGGGCAAGATGCGGAAATACTACATCCGCATCCTGTTGGGAGACAAGGTGCGCGTGGAGATGTCTCCTTATGATTTGACCAGAGGGCGCATCGTCTACCGCTTCCGTAAGGCTACCGAAGTAGTCCCCGAATACACATAACGCTATTTTAATTTATCCGGCGGATAAAGTAAGGGATAAGAGCCGAGGATCCTTCATTTGCCATATTCACCTACCTGTTGAAGCATGATTTGCTTCACTAAACACGTTCGGGGCTGCCCATCTTTATTGGACAGCCCCGATTATTTTAATTACCGTTGAAATTTTCCAAACCTCACTGCTCTTCCAAACCTCACAGGTCTTCAAGACCTGTGAGGTTTTCTTGCAACTCTGCCTAATAAGACGAAAGCACCTTCATATAATTTGCCCGCTCGAAGGCGGCTGGCTCGGCCACAGCCTGCTGGCTCATACTCCCTTTCATCTGTTTGATCGAGATATATTCATGCTCTTCCATCCAGGAGGTTGCTTCCGCCAGGATTTCGGCTGCTCGCCCGATGCCGTTCTGTAGGAATTCCGAAGTGACAGTGGTGACGCAGGCGCCCGCCATCATGGCCTTGAGCACATCGAGGCCCGAGTGCACTCCTCCGGTCAGGGCCAGGTCCGCCTGGATGCGCCCGAACAGGATCGCGATCCAGCGTAGCGGCAGGCGCAGCTCGTCTGAATTGCTCAACACCAGGTTTGGCACCACTTCCAGCAGCTCCAGGTCAAAGTCGGGCTGGTAGAAGCGGTTGAACAAAATCAAGCCGTCGGCGCCGGCTTCCACCAATCGGCGGGCAAAATTGGGCAGGGAAGTGTAGAAGGGGCTGATCTTAATGGCTAATGGCAGGCGGATCTGCTTGCGCACATCGTTGACCAGCTTAAGGTAGGAATCTTCCAGCTCGCTGCTGGTCAGGTCCGGGTCTGCAGACAGGTAGTACAGGTTAAGCTCCAATGCGTCTGCGCCGGCAGCCTCGATTTTCTGGGCGTATTCGATCCAGCCCCCGGTTGTCACGCCGTTCAGGCTGCCGATAACCGGTATCTTGACCGCCTCCTTAATGCGTGTGAGATGCCTGACATAAACCTCCGGACCGATGCTGTATTGGCCGTAATCCGGCAGGTAGGTGAGCGCTTCGGCGAAGGATTCGGTGCCGCGCTCCAGATCGCGATGCAGCTTCAGGCTTTCGTTGATGATCTGCTCTTCGAAAAGCGAATACATCACGACTGCCGAGACACCAGCCGCTGCCAGCTGCTGCACTGTTTCGGTTTTTTGCATCAGCGGCGATGAGGAAGCCACCAGTGGATTCTTCAAGCTCAAGCCCAGGTAGGATGTGGATAAATCAACCATGATCAATTTCCTTTTTGCGTTTTCTTCTTGTCTTATCGAAGGTATTGGCGCAGTTATGCAGTCTCTTGGCCGTCCGCAGGATCATTCCCCGCAGCATCATTTTGAGGGCTGTCATAGTGCATGGCTGCCATCTGGCGGTAAAGCGCCCAACGCTTGTCCGCATCGGATTGGGCATTTTTCATCAATAACTCAGCGCGCTGTTCATCCGACTGCAGCAGCATGCGGTAGCGTGTCTCATTATAGGCATACTGGCTGTAAGGGATGGTCGGTGCTTTTGAATCGATCGTCAGGGGATTCTTCCCCTCATCGAGCAGCATCGGGTTGTAGCGGTAAAGCGGCCATGCGCCGCACTGCACGGCCAGCTTCTGCTGATCCAATCCCTTTCGCAGGTCGTAGCCGTGGTGGATGCAGTGGCTGTAGGCGATGATGATCGAAGGGCCGTTGTAGGCATCTGCTTCAATGAAGGCGTTCAGGGTCTGCTGGTCATTGGCGCCCATGGCAATGCGGGCCACGTAGATATAGCCGTAGGCCATGGCAATCATCCCCATATCCTTCTTCGGGGTTCCTTTCCCCTGGGCTGCGAATTTCGCTACCGCCGCGCGTGGGGTGGCTTTCGACGACTGCCCTCCGGTGTTTGAATAGACTTCGGTATCCAGCACCAGCACGTTCACATTCCTGCCGGTAGCCAGGACGTGATCGAGGCCGCCGTAGCCGATGTCATAAGCCCAGCCGTCACCTCCCACGATCCACACGCTCTTGCGCACCAGGATATCCGCCAGGCTGAGCAGATCACGGGCGCGCGAGTCATCCACCTCGCGCAGCTGAGTTTTGAGGATATTCACCCGCTCACGCTGCTGTTGAATTCCGAGCTCGCTGGTCTGGTCTGCATTCAAGATTTCAGTCACCAGCGTCTCACCAATTACTCCGGCCAGCTGCGGCAGCAGCTCGGTGGCATATTCGGATTGTTTATCCCACGTCATGCGCATCCCCAACCCAAATTCGGCGTTATCCTCGAACAACGAATTTGACCAGGCTGGCCCGCGCCCGTCTTTGTTCTTGGTATAAGGTGTGGTGGGCAGGTTTCCGCCGTAAATAGATGAGCAGCCGGTGGCATTGGCGATGACGATGCGGTCTCCAAACAGCTGCGTCAGTAATTTGATATAAGGGGTCTCTCCACAACCGGCGCAGGCGCCCGAGAATTCAAACAGCGGTTGCAGCAGCTGGGTGTTCTTGACGACCCGTGGGTTGATTAGCGAACGCTCCATTTCCGGCAGGCTGAGGAAATAGTCCCAGTTGATGCTTTCTCGCTCGCGGATCGGCGGTTGGGGTGCCATGTTAATGGCTTTCCTGCCGACCTGGCTCTTATCTTTCGCCGGGCAGACCTCAACACACAGGCCGCAGCCCGTGCAGTCTTCTGGGGCAATCACCAGGCTGTATTTCATGTCCGGCAGCTCTTTCCAGCGTGCGTCTTCAGCCAGCCATGCTTCAGGAGCATCCTTGAGATAAGAGGGATCATATACCTTGGCACGGATCACAGCATGTGGGCAGACAAGGGTGCATTTTCCGCATTGGATACAGAGATCGGGTTCCCAGACCGGGATTTCCAGGCTGATGTTGCGCTTCTCCCATTGGGTGGATCCGGTTGGAAATGTCCCGTCTACAGGCATAGCGCTGACTGGCAGACTGTCACCATCCCCCGAGATCATTCTTCCGAGCACATTCTTGATAAAATCGGGCGCCTGCTCGGGAATTGGAGGTCGAATGGTGGTCTCGCTGGTCACCAGTCCGGGTACTTTCACTTCGTGCAGGTTCTCAAGAGTCTGGTCGACCGCTTCGAAGTTGCTGCGCACCACCACTTCACCGCGCTTGCCGTAAGTTTTTTGGATATATTTTTTAATTTCGGAGATGGCCTGCTCACGCGGTAGCACACCGCTGATGGCGAAGAAACAGGTCTGCATGATGGTGTTGATGCGCCCACCCATGCCGGTGTTTTGCGCCACTTCGTAGGCGTTGATCACGTAAAAGCGCAGTTTTTTATCGATGATTCCGCGCTGGGTTTCGCGCGGCAGGTTTTCCCACACTTCTTCGGTTGGGTAGATGCTGTTCAGCAGGAAGACGCCGCCTGGCATGGAGTATTTCAGCACGTCATAGCGCTCGAGGAATGAAAACTGGTGGCAGGCGACAAACTGGGCTCTATCGACCAGGTAGGGTGCTCGCACGGGCTCTGGTCCGAATCGCAGGTGAGAAACGGTGAGCGAACCAGACTTTTTGGAGTCGTAGACAAAATAACCTTGCGCCCAGTTATCGGTCTCCTCGCCGATGATCTTGATGGAATTCTTATTTGCTCCTACTGTGCCATCGGCGCCCAGGCCCCAGAAGATGCAGCGCACCGTGTTAGGCGATTCGATATCAAATTCAGGATCGAATTCCAGGCTGGTGTGGGTAACGTCATCGAAGATGCCGATCGTGAAGTGGTTTTTCGGTTTCTCCTTTGTTAGCTCATCGAAAACGGCCTTGACCATGGCAGGGGTAAATTCTTTTGAGGACAAGCCGTAACGCCCTCCGATGACCCTGGGTTTCGGCCCATTTTCTTCGGCGATCGCAGTCAGGACATCGATATACAGCGGTTCTCCGGCGGAACCCGGTTCTTTTGTCCGGTCAAGGACTGCCACGCTCCTCACACTTTTTGGAAGTGCACTCACAAAGTGCTGCACTGAAAACGGCCGGTACAGGTGCACGTGGACCACACCCACTTTTTTGCCCTGCTTCACCAGGTAATTGGCTGTCTCCACCGCTGTTTCAGCGCCGGAACCCATTACCACGATCACGCGTTCAGCGTCTGGAGCACCCGTGTAATCAAACAGCTGGTATTTGCGCCCGACCTGGCTGGCGAACCTGTCCATATACTTTTGAACGATCGCGGGGCAGGCGTCATAATATGGATTTACCGTCTCGCGCGCCTGGAAATAAACGTCAGGATTCTGAGCGGTACCGCGTAAGACCGGGTGGTCGGGCGAGAGCCCGCGGCTGCGGTGAGCATGGATAAAGCGCTCGTCCATCAAGGCCTTCAGGTCATCCACGGTTAATTGTTCGATTTTACTGACCTCATGGGAGGTGCGAAAGCCATCAAAGAAATGCATGAACGGAACGCGTGCTTCCAGGGTCGAAGCATGGGCAATCAATGCCATGTCCTGGGCTTCCTGAACCGAGCTGGAGGCGAGCATGGCGAAACCCGTGGCACGAGTTGCCATCACGTCTGAATGATCCCCAAAAATCGATAAAGCATGGGCAGCCAGTGTGCGTGCTGTTACATGGAATACAACAGGGGTCAGCTCACCGGCGATTTTAAACATATTCGGGATCATCAACAGCAGCCCCTGCGAAGCCGTGAAGGTGGTCGTGAGGGCGCCGGTTTGCAGTGCGCCATGCACCGCTCCGGCAGCACCTCCTTCCGACTGCAGCTCAACCACAGAAGGTATCGTGCCCCAGATATTGGGTTTCTTCAGGGCAGTCCATTCATCAGCGAATTCCCCCATTGGTGAAGAAGGGGTGATCGGATATATGGCGATTACTTCACTTAATTTGTGAGCAACATATGCTGTTGCTTCATTCCCGTCGAGTGTTACCATCTTTCTTTTCATTATTTTCTCCGAGGTTTTATTTTCGGTCATTTTCTTTGGATCCGACAATATGGAATAGGACGTGCATCCAACATTTGAGTTTATTCTGACTTATAGGATTATGTAAGTTATTTATGGCATGAAAAACACCTGTGACCTGTCATATATCCAGTTTGCAAATTCGCATATTTCATTGTCGCCAGGAAATATTATGAAGAAAATCATGCTAAAATTAGCAATGGCTTCAGCACATTTGTCGAGTAGAATGCGTCATTATGAATGTGGACGGTGATCAGAGCTTGTGGGAGGCCTGGGCTGGTAAAATTCACCGCTGGGGGTTTGATAACTGGGTGGCTTCTTTCCTTGAGTTGCTAGGACCATTGGCTTTCCTGGGAGCCCAATTCGTTTATATCGTAAAGCCTTTCATTGGACGGTCGATTCCCGAGGATCACCTGGATGCAGCAGCCAGATTGATGGAAGATACCCGCCATATTGAGGCATTTACAAGGATGCTGAGGGAGACTCCTTCACCATGACCACAGCCTCATTTGCGAGCAGCATCTTCCTGCTGCTATTCGGGGGATTGATCATATATTTTGCCAGATTTAAACCAGGAACCTCAAACAGCGCCCTGCGCGACGTACCGGCATTTTCTAAGATACGGAGGGGAATCGGCCTGGCGGTCGAAGCAGGCCAGCAATTGCACCTGGCTTTAGGGCATGGAGGAATTACCGGCTTCAAAGGGGGATCAGGATTGATTGGCCTGAGCCTTCTCGAGCGTATTGCCCGCGCGGCTTCAAACAGCGACCGGCCGCCTGTTGCCACCAGCGGTGAAGCTTCACTGACATTCCTCTCCCAGGATACTCTCAAATCGGTCTATCGTCTAATGTATGCCGAAAGCCAATACGACCCTGAAGCAGGCCAGCTCACCGGTCTGACGCCCTTCTCATACGCGGCAGGGGCAATTATGGTCGTCAATGATCCCGAGGTATCCACGAACGTGTTTGCCGGGCATTTTGGGAGCGAGATAGGATTGATCATCGACGCCGCGGAACAGAACGACAGCCTGACGTCAGGCGGCAGTGATGACCTGCAAGCCCAGGCCATCTTATATGCAGCTGCTCAGGAACCCCTGGTCGGTGAGGAGCTTTATGCAGCAGGCGCATATTTGCAGGTCAATCCTTACCATCTTGCCAGTGTGCGGGCGCAGGACATTGTGCGCTGGGTCCTGGCAGGTGGCATCCTGGCAGGTGCAATTCTCAAAGCTTTTGGATTGATATGAAGTCAAATCCGTTTGTCTACTTACTGGTTGCAATCGCGATCGCAAGTGGAGCCACTGTTCTCGTCGGCTATTTTTTTCCATCGCTGGCGGAAATTAAGGGGGAGATGCTGGATTGGGCAGTGATCTTTACTGCTGTACTGCTGCTGATCGGTGTAGTCAGCCTGGTAAGAACTCACTGGCGGAAAACAATGCAGGATCACAACGACCGTGTATACAGTCTGGTTCTCATTATTTCATTCATACTCACTTTGCTGGTCACAGTTCCGTCGGGACCGACTTCAAAATGGTCGATGTGGTTGTATAACAACTTAATAATCCCGATTGAGAGCAGCCTGCTGGGAATCCTGGCAGTTTTTTTGATCTATGCATGTGCACGCTTGTTTAACCAGCGAATGAGTATCTACACCTTGGTCTTTATTGGGACGGTACTGCTGGCAATGCTGGGTTGGGTGACGATTCCAGGAGTAGAACTGGAGGGGTTCAAGGATTTCAGGGATTGGCTTTTGAGCGTCTGGGCAGTAGCCGGGGTGCGAGGTATTTTGCTGGGCGTCGGATTAGGAACCGTGGCAACGGGTCTGCGGGTTCTCATCGGAGCAGACCGGCCATATGGGAGCTAAATGGAAATAGTCAGCTGTCCATTCTGTGGAAAGGAGAACCCGCCGGAAAGTGAAACCTGCCAGTATTGCCAGGCTCGCTTAATTCCGCTGAAGATCAATCCCGCATCACAGCCTGATTCGATTGGCCAGCCCCCTGAGGAAGAATCACCTGCAAAATCAAATAAAGATCAGGTACCTGAAAGTCAAGATGGTCTGCAGGCAGCAGGTGAAATGAATCGATCTGAAGCAGCCCCTGTCAGCGATGCTTCCGATTGGCTCTCGGGATTCCGCAATCAAATAAACACCCAGGACCTTTCATCACAGCCGGTAGCTCAAGATGACGGACCTCGGCCGGAGATACGGGATATTCACCCAGATATTGAATCCGGAACAATGCAGAATGACTCTATCCGCAGCCTCCTGTTTACAGATGCCGGGCAGAAAGAAGAACAGCCCCCTGAGAATTCGGTAATTGGTCCCCAGGATGTTGAGAGGACCGGCGATACGGCTGCGGACGACCTGGCGTGGTTAAGAGAGCTGCAGTCGCAATATCAACAGGTCGAAAGTCTTTCATCTGCCGGGTCAAAAAAAGACGAAGATTGGTCGGCAGCGAACGAATTGAGCCAGGATTCACAGAAGCGGGAAGACGATGTGGTTCCCAGCTGGGTGGATGAAATCTATGCCGGCCCGAGGGATGAAAAGGAAGCTGAATCTGATCTTGGATTATCTCCCGCTGAGCTGCCTGCCTGGCTGGATGCAACCCGTCATTCTGGCACCCATCAGGATATTTTTAGCATTCCTTCAGACTACGGGGGCCAGGTGGAGATTGCCGGACCTCTGGCGGGTTTACCGGGAATCTTACCCGCTGAACCTGAAATTGCACTCGGGCGGAAAGCAGCCGCGTACCCTGCTCAATTGCAGGTGACGGAAACGAATCGCGTGCAGGCGGAGATTTTCGATCAGGTTCTCCAATCTGAAGGCCAGAACCAACCCATTCCAGACCGGGGGCTGGTTACTTCCCAAAAAGTGATGCGAATGGCATTTGCCATAATTATCATTTTTGCCATATTGGTACCTGTTTTTTCTCTCCAGACTCTCGAGCGCTACCCGCCAATTGCGCCGGTAGCAGTCCTGACCGCCAGCCAGATAATATCGAGTATTGGTAATGAATCACCGGTGCTTGTGGCAGTTGAATATGAGCCCGGTTTTTCGGGAGAATTGGATGCGGCTCTCGCAGCGGTGTTGGATCACCTGATGATCCAGGAAGCATTCCTGGTATTCATCTCATCCAATCCTACCGGCCCGCTGCAGGCTGAACACATAGTCACTGTCAGCAACCAGGTCGGATCGCACCAGTATGTAAATACTGAGGGTCAAATTGAATATATCAATCTTGGATTTATCCCGGGTGGGCCGGCTGGGCTCAGGAATTTCGCTGAGAATCCTCGCCTTTCTAATCCGAGTGATATTTCAGGTGAGCCAGCATGGCAGAACCCGGTGATGATGACCGTCGATGATATCAATGATTTTTCCCTGGTCATCGTAGCTTCGGAGAATCAAGATAAGTCAAGGGCGTGGATCGAACAGGCCGGCACTTTACTGGCAAACACACCGCTGATCTATATCGTCAGCGCCCAGTCAGAACCGCTCATACGTCCATTTTTTGACGCTACCCCGCGACAGGTTCAGGGCATCGTCAGCGGAGTGATCGGAAGTGTCCAGTATGGCACCACGATTGGGCGGCAGGGGATCGCTCAACTCTACTGGCCTTCCTTCAACAGCGGCCTGCTGGCTGCCGCAATCCTGATCGTAATCGGCGGCGGCGCAAATGCCTTGCTGGTGTTGAACGCCATCAAGAACGGTCGAAAAAAAGGGGGTAATTAGCTTTGAGTCTCTTTGATCTGGGCGTAGCGGACTTCATCGGTGGATTGCTTGGTTTTACGTTGACACTGGCTGTATTCAGTCATTTCATCGGCGATAATGTTGCCTTCAGGTTGGTATTACACATTTTCATCGGAGTATCAGCGGGTTATATTGCCGTGGTTGTTGCTAATAACATCCTGTGGCCGAAATTATTGCGTCCCGTTCTGGAAGCTGATGGGTGGGAATTATTGTGGGCTGGCCTGCCGCTATTCTTCAGTTTATTGTTGTTTGCCAGGCTCTTCCCACGCTATTCAATCCTCGGATCGCCAGTACTGGCATTTATCGTGGGTGTAGGTGCAGCAGCTGCCATTGGTGGGGCTGTTATTGGTGTGATATTTCCACAAGCCAGAGCAACGATTAACCTTTTCGATCTGGATGCAATCCGCCAAAACCAGGAAAATGTCAACCTGGCACTCGTCAATGGCAGCATCATTTTGCTGGGCACGATCAGCAGCCTCGCCTATTTTCACTTCGGCGTCCGGAAGCAGGCAGGTGCAAAAACTCAAAGACCGGATTGGATGGAATGGCTTGCACAGGTCGGCCAGGGTTTTATCGTGATTGCCTTCGGGCTGATCTTCGCCGGTATATATGCTGCGGCACTGGCAGCGTTGATTGAAAGATTGAGCTCCATAACCAGGTTCATTTATTCCCTGATTGCTGGATTCTAATAAACAGTGACTACTGGATTGATAGATACCGACTCTTTGCTGTTGCTCGATGTGGGATCGATCTCCACGCGCGCGTTATTATTCGATCAGGTCAGGGATCGCTACCGCTTATTGGCTGCTGGCTCAAGCCGTTCTACAGCTGGCGCTCCATTCAATAATGTCCTTGAAGGCATTTTCAGTGCCCTCGAGGGCATTCAAAAAGTTACAGGCCGTACCGTCCTGGGGAAGGATCAAAACCTGATCAAGCCCTCGACGGAATTCGGCACAGGTGTGGATACTTGCGCTGCGACGATCTCCGCTGGCCCACCTCTCAATGCATGTATCGTTGGGTTATTGGATGATGTCTCATTGAATTCTGCCAGGAAACTGGCTTCAACCACATTTTGCAATGTCGTTCAGACGATCAGCCTGAATGATCGCCAGAGACCAGAAGCCCACATCGATTCATTCCTGCAAGCACATCCCGATTTGGTCATAGTGGCTGGCGGGACCGATGGGGGTGCCTCGCAATCCGTGATGAAGCTGCTCGAATCAGTCGGTCTGGCATGTTACTTGATGCCGGAGAACCAGCGTCCGGTCATGCTTTTCGCAGGCAATCAGGAACTGAAAGAGGAAGTGGAAACCAGTCTGTCATCATTGCTCGAGCTGCATTTTACGGAAAATATTCGACCTTTATTGGATTTCCAACAAAATAATGCTGCTCAATCAAAATTAGCTCAAATTTACACGCAGATCCGCAGTCGCCAGTTAAGTGGTGTGATGGAATTGAACAGCTGGGTAAACGGAGGATTGATCCCCTCCCCGACTGGTTTGGGACGTGTCGTTCGTTTCCTAAGCAGAGCCAACGAATCGCACAAAGGGGTTTTGGGTATTGATGTTGGTTCAGCGGCTGTCACGATTGCTTCCGCAATGGAAGGGGAATTAAGCCTTGGTGTCTATCCTCAGTTTGGAATGGGTGAAAGCACAGGTAATATACTCGAGTATGGAAATATCTCTGAACTCAAGTCCTGGCTCCTGCATGATTTTTCCGAGGATCAGCTCAGGGAATACCTGTATACGAAATCGATTCATCCAGGCAGCCTCCCGGTAACAGAAGCAGAAATTGATATTGAACACGCCCTGGCACGGTTCGTGATGAGAAAGGCGGTCGGATCGCTCCTGGATATTATGCCTGAAGGGGTAGGATATCAAGGTGATGCCCTGCTGCCATGGATGGAACCACTGATCGCTTCTGGAAGCGTATTGACTAAGGCGCCAACATTGGCTCATTGTGCCTTGATGCTGCTGGATGGCATTCAACCAACCGGTGTCACTCCTTTCCTTCTGGATACTCACCACCTGGTGCCCGGGTTAGGAGCAGCTGCAGCCGTGAATTCGCTTTTGGCTATCCAAATTTTAGACTCGAATTCCCTGGTGCATTTGGGTACGGTGATCTCTCCGGTTGGATCAGCTCGTCCTGGAACTCCGATCCTGCGGATCAAGGTAACCTACGAAAATGGACAGGAAACGAATTTCGATATCAAATACGGGACTATCGAGGTCCTCCCAATCCCTCATGGGAAGAGTGTGCGGCTGCATTTACAACCCCTGCACAATTTCGATATCGGGATGGGCGCACCTGGGAGAGGTGGAACGCTGCGGCAGGTGGCAGGAGGTGCATTGGGCGTCATCATCGATGCCCGCGGACGGCCTTTCCAGCCACCTTCTGACTTGAGAAGAAGGCAAGAGAATTATCGAAAATGGTTATGGACTTTTGGGGTGCATTAAGGTGAACGGATTGCTGGCGCCAACTTTCCATATGTTACCTCTGACGGTGATTCGGCGGGAACGCAAGCTCCCATACCCCGGGAAGATATTGGTCCGTAAGGGACAGAAAGTTGGGGCAAACGATGCAGTCGTAGAGGCAAAGCTCAGCCCCAAACACCTGATGCTGGATATCGCTGTGGGTCTGGCCGTTTCACGAACCCAGTCAGAGCGATTTATCCGCGTCAAGCCTGGCGATCGTCTGGCGAAAGGCGATCTCATAGCCGGGCCTGCTGGGATGGGGAAAAGAGTCATGCGGGCTCCGCTAAATTGCCAGGTAATCCTGGCGGGTTCAGACCAGGTGCTGCTGGAATTAACTGACAATCTAATCCAGGTAAAAGCCGGTATGTCTGGAGAAGTAGTCGAGCTGATCTCGGATTGCGGTGTGGTGATAGAGACTTCCGGCGCATTGATCCAGGGAAATTGGGGAAATGGCCGCGTTGATTTCGGCGTGATGACAGTCCTGGCGAAGGAAGCTGGCGGAAGTCTCCTCCCAGATCAGCTCGATCTGAGTATGCGCGGGGCGGTGATTCTGGGCGCACATTGTGATAATGAGGAGACTTTAAACCTCGCTCAAGAGCTTCCTGTACGTGGCCTGATTCTTGCAAGCATGTTAATATCACTGCGATCAGTCGCCGAGAAAATGGATTATCCAATTCTTTTGATCGAAGGGTTTGGCAGCCAGGGAATGAGTAGACCAGCTTTTAAATTGCTTGCCAATAGTGGAAGACGGGAAGTTTCTGTGAATGCTCAAGGGTGGAATGCCTTCAAAGGGGTCCGCCCGGAGATCGTGATACCGCTCCCAGGGGAGGGGGTGGTTGCGCCTCCTCGGCTGGTGGAAAGGTATTCAGTCAACCAGCAGGTTCGCTCAGTGCGTGCTCCACATACAGGTGAAATTGGCCGGCTAATTCGACTATGCGGAACGGTTTCATTCCCCAGCGGCATTCGTACCCAGGCTGCCGAAATCCAATATGAAAATGGTGAGAAGGCTGTCCTGCCGCTTGAAAATCTCGAAGTATTCATATGATATTCCGGTAATGGACTGCGGAAATTTATTCTCCTTCAGGACAATGTGATGGATTTCAAACGAGGAGAATCCCTACAAGCAGGAGGTTGAAATGACATTCGAAAACACCGAACTCGATGATGATCTGGGAGCCGAGGAAACCCCACCCGAGGAATCAGGCAACCGCCTGTTTCTCATCATCGCCGGCATCCTGGGAGGCATCGCGATTTTGACGTTAATTTGCATCGCTGCCTATGCATTTCTGTATTTACCGAGACTGCGGCAGGCGCAAGAGTCAAACAAGGCGACCGTAGACGCGCAAAACACTCAAGTTGCGGTAATCATTGATCAAACCAGGACGGCGGCTGCGATCGAGGCATTCACCGCTACTCCTACCAACACCCTCGTTCCCCCGACTGCCACGAATACCAGTATCCCCACCCAGGTGGTCGCTATGGCAACTACGGCTGTCTCACCACTTTTGACCTATCCTCCCGAGACCGCTACCGCAATGGCCCTGGTCCAGACTCTGGACGCAGTCCAACTGACCCCGACTCGCATCTCCCAGGTCACCGGGACACCCAGGCTGACGGATACTGGCTTTGCCGATGAGTTCGGGCTGCCGGTGATGCTGGGTGCGGCTGTGTTGTTGATCCTGGTGGTTATCGTCGCCCGGCGGTTGAGGACTTTTTAGTTAATTCATGCGCTGCTGCTGGCCATTTTTTCTCCGAACAGCAGCAGCTCTTTTACCATAGCTTTACTGCGGCCCTCGGCATAAACTCGCAGCACTGGCTCGGTACCCGAAGGGCGAATTAATAACCAGGATTCATCGGACAGGATATATTTCACACCATCTGTGTCCCTGGTCTCGATTACATTTTCCCCACCGACGCTTGTTGGAGCCGTTTCTAGCAGGCGTTTTGTCATCAGTGGTTTCGATATGGGATTTTTCAGCCGCATATCTTTGCGTTCATAGAATGCTGGCCCTACCTTCTCCAACAATTCTTCTACCATCTCATAAAGCGAAGAATTTGAGTTGGAGACAATTTCAACCAGGAGCAGGCCCATCAGGATGCCATCTCCTTCTGGAATATGCCCTCGAAAAGAAATCCCACCCGATTCCTCCCCGCCGATCAGGATGTCTTCAGTCAGGATCTTCTCTGCGATATGGTTGAAACCCACAGGGGTCTCGAACACATTTACCTTGAATTGCTGGGCGAGACGGTCGATCATCCCGCTGGTTGATACGGTTCGAGCTACAGGTCCGATCCATCCGCGTTTCTCGATCAGGTAACTCATGCCCAGTGCCATGATTCTGTGTGGATCGACAAAATTCCCGCGCTCATCCATTGCGCCTATTCGATCTGCATCTCCATCTGTGGCCAGCCCGTAGTTTCCCATGTGAGTGCTGATCGCTCCAGCCAGGGCTCCCAGGTATCTCGAGATCGGCTCAGGGTGAACCCCACCAAAACCAGGATTCATTTCGCCGCGAATTTCGCTCGCTTCACAGCCGGTTCCCTGCAAAATACCTTTGATGACGCCTCTACCCGAGCCATACATCGAATCGATCACGAAACGCTGGGGAGTCTCGGCGATAATATCGAAGTCAATCAGCGTTCTCAGATGTTCGTAATAGGCAGGGATGGGGTTGAAGCGCTGGATTAAACCCAGGCTGCGAGCCTGGTCAAAGTCCATCAGGTTTGGTCCGCGCCCGCGTACTTCATTGTCGTTCAGGTACACTTCGACCAGGCGGCATTGTTCGCTGGTGGCGGATCCTCCATACGCCGCCTTCAATTTCACTCCATTGTATCTGGGCGCGTTGTGTGAGGCGGTAATCATGACCCCGGCGATAGCTCCCAGGTGTTTTACGGCGAAAGAAATCGCCGGTGTCGGTGCATCGGCTTGAGCCAGGAAGACCGTAAAGCTATTTCCTGCCAGCACCCGCGCTACCTCCGCAGCATAGCGGTCGGAGAGAAAGCGTGTGTCGAATCCAACCACGACTTTCCTGGAATCGACGGGTTTGGGTGGCAGAAATCCATTCTTCCATGTATCGCCAGGTATGGCATCGGCGATCGCCTGGGCAACCAGGCGTAGATTATGAAAAGTGAATGTATCAGAAATTACTGCACGCCAGCCATCCGTTCCGAAATGAATAGGCACGGGCACCTCCAGGTCGAATTTTAGCAACCAATTCTATCATCGAAACCCGCCCAGTCATTATTCAGGAACGCTTATTGCATCGTTGTGTTAAAATTTTGATATGGCAGCAGATCTGACTCAAGTAATCCAGGTTTTAAGGCGCGAACATCTGTTTACAGGGCTGGAAACAGACCAGATTGCGCGCGTTGCCAGGTTCTTCGACCAGGTTGATATCGAGAAAGGCCGGACTATCTTCCGCCAGGGGGAAGTAGCCGACTATTTCTATCTGGTGCTCGAAGGAAACGTACGCCTGACTCGGGTTATCAAAGGGAAAACTCAAGTCGACAGCCTGATTGGACCCGGAGATTACCTGGGAGAGGCCTCTTTGCTTTTTCACCAACCGCGATCAGATACCGCGGTGTCAGAAAACCAGGTCACCCTGCTGCGGCTTTCACCAAACCGCTTCCACCTGTTAATGAAAGAATATCCTCCACTCCGCATGAACCTGTCGGCGACAGCAGAGAGCAGGAGGTTGGTCCAAAAGCTGCAGTTTGATTGGTTAGGATCGGACGAGCTGATTTATTATGTAACTCGCAAGCATCTCCTGTTCTGCATCTTGCGGTTGTTTCTCCCTCTCGTTTTATTCGGGATTGGGATAGTGCTGGCCTATTTCCTGCTTTCAGGCGAAATCTCCCTCCTGGACATCGTTCTCCTAGCTGCGGTCATGCTCGCGGCCATCTCCTGGGGTGTGTGGACCTGGATCGATTGGAGCAACGATTATTACATTGTCACCAGCCAGCGTGTGGTCAGGCAGGAGAAAACTTTGGTTTTTTCTGACAGCCGGAAAGAGGCGCCGCTTGATACCGTACTGGCAGTCAATATCACCTCAGACCAGCTAGGACGCATCCTGGACTATGGCAACGTCGATATCCGGACCTTTACTGGCGGCGTAATGATGTCCCAAATGTCCCAACCCAGGCGGTTCGCTTCATTTGTCGAGGGTTACCGCAAGCGCATTATGGCCATCTCGAAAGAGAAAGAAAAAGAAAAGATCGAAGAAGAGCTGGAACGGGCGTTGCATCCGGGGCAGGCTGATGGCTCGCGCTCACATCCAACGATCCGCATCCCGGTAGCGCCGGATTCCAATGCAGCGCCTGTAAAACGCAGGTCATCTCTCGGTCAAATCCTGGCTACATTCCTCAAAGTCCGCTATGAGGAGGGAAATGTAATCACTTACCGGAAGCACTGGTTTGTACTGATGCGCAAGACCTGGTTAAGCTTATTCTCTATTTTTGGGTTTACGCTGGTGTTGATCTTCCTGGTTCAATACGAATTATTTCTTACCGCTTTACCCTGCGTGGCTGGCATCACCTACGCAATTCTTTTTTTCTGGCTGGGGTACCAGTACCTGGATTGGAATAACGACATCTACCGCCTGACTCCGGAAAGCATCCTGGATATTGAGAAGAAACCCCTGGGCAGAGAACAGAAAAAAACAGCCGGGCTGGATGCGCTGGATTTCCGCGTTGAGCACACTCGCGAGAGTCTCCTAAACATCATGCTTAATTTTGGGACGGTAATGATCAGCATAGGTCAAACCGAATTTATTTTTCACGGTGTACACAATCCCGAGCAGGTTCACCAGGATGTGGCTGATTACCGGGAAGCGTTTAAGCGCCGCAAGCTCCAGGAAAAAGACGCACGTGATCGAGAACGCATGCTGGACTGGCTGCTCACCTACCACAAAAAGTCGGGGAGAAACGAAGACCAGGAGAAGCTGCCTGGGATCAACGATTTTTCAGGGTAAAATATTGGGAGTATTAATATCGGAATGATATGAGGTAGAAATGGCGTTGTTGGATATTGTCACTATTCCCGAGCCCGTCTTGCGAAAAAAAGCTCGAAAAGTTACCGATTTTGGTCCTGCATTGCAGGATTTGATTACCAATATGGTCGAGACGATGCATGCAGCGCCAGGCGTCGGTCTGGCTGCACCGCAGGTGGGAGTGCTTGAGCGGGTGATCGTGGTCGAATTTGGCGACGAACTTGATGACCAGGCTCCGTTGAAATTATTTACCCTGGTGAATCCGGAAATTAATCGTTACTCCGAGGAGAGCGAGACGGGTGTGGAAGGCTGTCTCTCGATTCCCGGCTTTTTAGGTGAAGTCGAGCGTGCAGAGAAAGTGCTTGTCAAAGGCTTCAACCGGCATGGTCAGCCAGTGAAAATCAAAGCAGGCGGCTGGTTGGCGCGAATTTTCCAACACGAGATCGACCATCTTGACGGAATATTATTTACGGATCGAGCAGAAAAGGTGTGGAAAGCAGAAGGGGAAGCTATGCAGGCAGTGCCTGTAGATTGAGTTACACTGGATAAAGCAGTTAGAGAGCTGGATTTAGGCTTTTCCCTGCGGTCTTTGAATGCGGCTCACGCATCTCTCGTTGACGAATTTCCGGAATTTTGCCCGCCTGGATATTGATGTACCCGGCGGGCAGGTGTTATTGGTAGGGGGTAATGGTCAGGGAAAAACCAGCCTGCTGGAAGCGATCTACTTCTTATCCACTTTCGTGTCATTCCATGCAGCCAACGAGCGCCAGTTAGTTCATTTCATCGCGGGTAGGGAGCCTTTGGCAGTGGCCCGCATCGTCGCCGATTTCTCACTGACCGACATGGTCAATCCAACTTCTCATCGCATTGAAGTCCGGCTGATCCAGGAAGAAAATGGTTACGACAACACTCCCCGGCTGAGGAAGGAGATTTTGGTCGATGGAGTGAAAAGGAAAATCGGAGAAGCAATCGGCTGGTTCAACGCAGTCCTTTTTTTGCCCCAGATGATGCAGATCATCGAAGGTGCGCCTGAAGAAAGGCGGCGCTATCTGAACCTGGCAATGGGTCAGGTGATCCCAAACTACGCGGCTTACCTTTCTATCTACGCCAAAGCTCTATCCCAACGCAACGCTCTCCTGAAACAATTGTCGGAAAGAGGTGGAGATGCCGGGCAGCTCACCTATTGGGATGAACAAATCGCCGACGCCGGTTCTCGCATCATCCACGCTCGCATCCGCGCTGTGCAAGAAATGGAAAGGCTGGCTTCGCGCCTCTACAATGATCTCACCCATGCACAGGATATTTTGCGTCTTTCGTACTTGCCTTCCTATGACCCCCTGCCGCAGCCCTCAAATCAATATTCGCTGCCGATTGATTCACCCCTGGATCGTTCTGGAATCACAATAGATAAAATCTGCCAGGGATATATCGATTGCCTGGCAGGCCTGCGTAGCGAAGAAATCTCACGAGGAATGACCACCATCGGCCCGCACCGTGATGAGCTGCGTTTTCTCAGCAATGGCATCGACCTGGGAATCTACGGCTCGCGCGGCCAGTCTCGCACAGCGGTGCTGGCCCTGAAACTGGCGGAAGTAGAATGGATGCTTGCTAAATCCGGGCAGAAGCCAGTGCTTTTATTGGATGAAGTCCTGGCCGAGCTGGATCCTGCACGGCGTTCTGACCTGCTGAGCAGGCTGCTCGAAAGCGAGCAGGCTTTACTCACCACGACCGACCTTGATTTATACGCACAGAGTTTTGTTCAGCATGCCAGGATTTGGAACATCCAGGAAGGCCGGATCCATACGTAACGCTGTTATTACCAACTGATCAATAGCGTGAGAGCCCCGGCTTTCTTAAGAAAGAAATAACAGTTGTAAAGCAAGAGGGGAAAAATGAATACGATAGAACAGGCTATCTGGTATTGAGAAGAAGAGGCTTTTTGGCCGGAACGCCCGTCCGCCGCGGGTATTCATGCGGCGTGGCGGCAATCTTATCAATTACCACCAGGAAGCGTTCTTCTGCGACTCCCGGTAGCGCGACTGCTTCCAACCTGCGCAGCCGGCCCCCGAGCAGGCGAACGGCGTGTTCAGCCGCCTGGGTTTCCGCAGGCGCTCCTTCTCCTTTCATCGCCAGCATAGCGCCTCCCACCCGTACCAGTGGGAGCAGGTATTCGACCAGGATAGGCATTTCAGCGACTGACCGAGCTACCGCCCAGTCATATCGCTGGCGGTGGATCTCATCCTGGCCAATCATTTCCGCTCGCTCTTGAACGATTTCCACTCCGCGCATTTCCAGCACCCTGACGATATGCCGGCAGAAATCGGCTTTCTTCCCTACGGACTCGACCAGTGTCAGTTGAATTTCCGGGCAGGCAATTTTTATAGGTAAACCCGGAAATCCGGCGCCTGATCCGACATCGATCACGCGCTCCATGGATGAACCGCCCATCGCCATCAGGCAGCTGAGCGAATCCAGGAAATGCTTGATTTGGATTTGTTCTGGATTTCGGATGGCGGTCAGGTTGAAGCGCTGATTCCATTCGATCAAAGATTGCTCGTAGAGCTGAAAATCCCGGTATTGAGCTCCTGACAGCTGAATCCCCCCTAAAGCCTGCAAATGTTGTGAGAGTTCCTTCATATTTCTGGATTATAGCAGGTGGCGAGGTGCGAAAAAAAGAGGATGGTCCGGCATTCCTCCGAAACATCCTCTTTGAACCTGATCTGGTTTTACTAGTTGGTATTTTCCGCTGTGGGACCGATTTTCTCCGCAGCGGCGGCTTCCTTACGGCGTGTACGCCTTCGCCGGAGAGCCCGGAAAATCAGCATCAGTGGTAGGACGAAGAGCACGAAAAGCACAAGCAGAACCGGAACCACGATGATCAGCACATTGATGAAGATTTCAATAATCACCTTCAGGATGTCAATTAACGTTTGGACAGCGTCTTTAACGACGCCCACCGGTTGCCACCCGCCGATCGACAGCGGCTGCACGGCCTCATTGGGGATCAATTCGACGCTCACAGCCGACATGGCTGCCGACTGCTCGTAGTATTTCATTTGTCCCTTGATCACTTCGATCTGCTCGCGTGTCTGGACCAGCTGGTTGTAGACACTCAGTACATCTTCAGTCTTGACCGCCGATTCCATGATACGTGTCAGCTGTTCTTCGGCTGCTTCCAGGTTGCCCAGGCGGGATTCAAGGTCGGTGTATTCGCCGGTCACATCCTGGCTGGTGACGTTTTCGCTGATAGGGTCCTGGCTGCTCTCCGATTTTATCTGTTCCAGTGCATCGTTGAGCCGCTCCGCCGGCACGCGAATGGTGACAGACCCACGCCAGATCGGCGCGCCGCTCTCGAGCTCGCTCTGGTACAGGTTGGCTGAAACCACGAAACCACCCATCTCCTCCGCCATGCGAGAAATGCGGTCTACCGACCCGCTGGGATCATCAACTACGATGGAGAGGTTCCCGTTCTTGATCACCAATCGTTCCACGTCAGCTGGTGGTGATTGGAAATTTCCCGAACCTGCCGACTCCTCGACTGCATAGGCATCTGTCACCTGCATTTCCATGGGTGCTCCCGGTTGGACTGCATCCAGAGCCTCTCTCTCTTGTGATGCCGACATAGCCGGAGCACAGGCGGTTAATAAGAAAGTAAAAATAAAAATTGCAGAAAGTGTTCTTCGATTTGAAAACCTGGATAAGTGTGTCATTTCTTCCTCCTTGAGCGAATATCAACTAAAAGACGCAGCTCTGACCCGAATTGTTCCCCTTGTATACACCAAGTTTTTTTTACCAGCCGCCAGATAACCTCAGGATATGCCTTTCCGGCAGGCTGTGGTGTTCCATGCGGGTTTGAACGTCCTCAATGTTATAAGCCACGCGCTGGTTCGTCCAGGTGTTCTGCTCGCTATCGAAGATCGCATAGCTGGCCCTGGGATCGCGGTCGCGCGGCTGCCCGACAGATCCCGGATTGATGATGGCTCGCTTGGGAAGCGGTAGAAATTGGCCAGGTGTCGGAATCTGCAGGCTGGCTGAATACCTGTCATTTTGTAAGGAAAAGATCGCCGGTAGATGTGTGTGACCAACCAGGCATACAGGTGTCTCGAAGTAATTGAAATTTGCCGTGGCGGTATGGACGTCCAGTAAGTATTCCCACACCGGGTGTCTCGGACTGCCGTGCACCAGGGTCATTCCCAGGTCCTCGATCACTATCCTTTCGGGTAGTACTTCCAGAAACTTACAGACTTCTTCCGAGATTGTCTTGCGAGTCCACAAGAGCGCACTGCGGGCTTCCGGATTAAAAGTATCCGCGTCGATCTGCATCAAGACCGCTGCATCGTGGTTGCCAATCACGCACTGCAGGTTCGGCAGCTGCCGCAGGCGGGCAATGCATTCATTCGGGTCCGGACCATATCCCACCAGGTCCCCCAGGCACCAGGTCGAATCGAATTCCCCGGCTGCGGCAATCACCGCTTCCAGGGCTGTCAGATTGGCGTGCAGGTCAGATATTACCAGGATGCGCATGTTCCAGTTAAATCACACTTTTTTAATCAGATTCCCGGCATAATCCTATGATTATACTATCCTTGTTTTTTCCAAATTTGATACAGGCTCAATTTACCCCCTTCACCATCTGAATTGAATTGTTGAGTCACCTGGAATCCGTGAGACGCGGCAAGGTGGGCTAATTCATCTTCCGTAAAATGATGGACATAGCGCAAACCATACCCGCCGTGCTTCCAATCCAGCAGGTAATCTCCCGGATCTACCTGGTCCCGTTTCAAATCTATCGTCTCCCAGGACTGCAGGCGCTTGACGAGACGGGGAGAATTCAGGAACTGCCAGACCGACAGGAAGAAAAGCCCATCTGGCGGCATTAGCTGGTAAATGGATTTCACTAGATTTGCCCGGTTCATTTCGCCGGGGATATGGTGCATAGAGGCGAAGGCCAGAATCACCCGGAAACTCCGCTTCGCCAGGGGTTTTTCCCACCCACTCTTGAACAGGTCCGCCTCTACGAAACAGGCGTGGTATCTCAGGAGAGCCTCTTCGATGGCTTCGCTCGATGCTGGCTGTTCGATTATCTGTCTATCTGGGGAGGAATCGGAAACGGTTTTGAGCAGCGGCAGGCTGAAATCGATGCCGATGTAGCTGCCTCGATGTCCATTTTTCACTAATGCGTTCCACAGTTCCCCGTTCCCGCAGCCTAAATCCAGGATGTCTTGATCAGAGTGTATCTCATCCAATATACGCACGACCCCGGGCTGCAGGCGGCGGCGTGTCTCAGAAAATGACCCGGCGAAGCTTTGGTAAAATTGACGGTTGAGTTCTATCAGGCGATTAGCGCTATCGGAATTCACTTTTCAATTATACTGTTGGCAGCCATGAGTGATAGCAGGCAAACTTGGTTGGAGTTGCACGAGGCAACGCCCGAGAGGCTTATTCAGGCGCGCAAAGTGCTGGAAGAAGTTCGTCTTGGGCGACCGGTGGCAGACGCTATCCGCCGTCACCCGCTGCCTGGGGGAGGCTATGTCGGGAAGAACATGCTGGTGCGGGCCTACCGGGATCTCACAGAAAGCGGCGAATTCAATTCCGATGCGACATTGCTGGCGCGTATCCGCATGAAACCGGTACGCACGTTGTCTGGCGTCACGACTGTAACCGTGCTGACCAAGCCCTACCCGTGTCCCGGGAAATGTATTTTTTGCCCGACCGATTTGCGCATGCCGAAAAGCTATCTGCCGGATGAACCGGGAGCACGGCGCGGCCTTGAGCATGCCTTCGATCCCTACGCCCAGGTAGCCGCCCGGATCAGGTCGCTCGAAGAAGTAGGTCACCCGACCAACAAGGTAGAGTTGCTGGTACTGGGCGGCACCTGGAGTGCCTACCGCCGTGATTACCAGGAATGGTTTATTCAGCGCTGCCTGGAGGCCTTGAACAAATCGCCATCGACCAACCTTGAGGAAGCCCAATCCATCAATGAGACTGCCCATCACCGGAATGTGGGCCTGGTGGTAGAAACTCGCCCGGATCACATCGACGCGGACGAGCTGACCTGGCTGCGCTATCTGGGCGTCACTAAAGTACAGCTGGGTGTGCAGAGCCTGGACGACCGCATCCTGGAAATAAACCAGCGCGGGCATTCGATGGCTGACAGCCAGAGAGCGGCCGCCTTGCTGCGCTCGGCAGGCTTTAAAATCGTCGTACACTGGATGCCAAACCTGCTTGGGTCCACTCTCGACTCAGACCGCCAGGATTTCAACCGGCTGTGGCAGCTGATCTTCCCCGATGAGATCAAGATTTACCCGAACCAACTGCTGGAAAATACGGAGCTCTACCCTATCTGGCTGAAGGGTGAATACCAGCCGTACACCACCCAGGAGCTGGTAAGCCTGATAGCGGATGTAAAAACCACGATTCCCATCTACTGCCGGGTTAACCGTGTGATCCGTGATATTCCTTCCACCTATGTGGTGGATGGCAACAGGCGCACCAGCCTGCGCCAGGACGTGCAAATCGAGCTGCAGCGCAGGGGACAGGCCTGCCGCTGTGTCCGCTGCCGGGAAGTGCGCAACCAGAAGGTGGATAGCTCAACTTTGGTATTAAACGGGTCGCATTATTCGACAGGTGGATCTGAAGAGTCCTTTCTGTCTTTCAACACTCCAGATGGTCGCCTGGTTGGATATTTGCGTCTATCTTTGCCTGCCGCCGAAGCGCCGACCAGCCAGATTCCAGAGCTGGAGGGTGCTGCCCTGATCCGGGAGGTGCATGTTTTGGGGCAGTCGCTTCCCGTCGGAGAGGGGGAAAATGGTTCAGCCCAACATACTGGCCTTGGCGCACGCTTAATCAATAAAGCAGAAGAAATCGCCCGGGAGCGCGGTTTTAACCGGCTGGCAGTGATTTCAGCCATTGGCACACGCCAGTATTATCTGAAATTGGGGTTCCAGCGCGGGAAACTCTACCTTCTCAAGGATTTGAGATAATCCCAAATATATTCATCTCGTTTCTGAGTTTGGGGAAACAGGAGGGACGATGGAACATCGTAGTGAAAAAAACCCGGTTTTGTTAGGCGGGATTGAAGCAGGAGGCACCAAGTTTGTCTGTGCGGTAGGCACTGACCAGGGCAGCCTCCTGCATAAAAACACTTTTCCGACCACTTCCCCGCTTGAAACTCTTGCGAATGTAGTTGATTTCTTTACTCGCCAGTCGAGTGAGCTGGGTCCTATCGCAGGTCTTGGAATTGCTTCATTTGGACCGCTGGATCCCTCCCCAAGCTCGCCAACCTATGGCTATATCACTACCACGCCCAAGCCGGGCTGGGCAAATTTCAACTTCCTGGGAACGCTGAAAAATGCGCTGGACGTGCCCGTGTATTTTGATACGGATGTAAACGGGGCTGCTTTCGGAGAGTTCCGTTGGGGTGCGGGACAGAACCTCGATACCTTCATCTACATAACCATTGGCACCGGCATTGGCGCCGGAGCCATCGCCAACCAGAGCCTGATCCACGGCCTGGTGCACCCCGATATGGGCCATATCCGTATCCCGCACGATTGGCAGGTCGACCCCTTCCCTGGTACATGCCCGTATCACGGAGATTGCCTGGAAGGGCTGGCTTCCGGTCCTGCCATGGAAAGGCGCTGGGGAACACGCGCCGAAAATCTGCCCGACGACCACCCTGCCTGGGACCTGGAATCTCAGTACTTGGCTCTGGCCCTGGCCAATTTTGTCTGCACGCTTTCACCGCAAAGGATTATCCTGGGAGGTGGAGTCATGCAGCAGCCACAGCTCTTTCCAGTCGTGCGCAGGAAAATGCAAGAATACCTTAACGGGTACGTCCGCTCTTCCAGGATTCTCGCTGAAATCGACACGTATATTGTGAGTCCAGGCCTGGGATCCCAATCAGGAGTTCTGGGTGCCATCGCGCTGGCAGATTTCGCCCTCCACGGCACTAAAACATGACACTTGGCATAAACGAGACAGGATATGCGTCAATTGTCAACAAACGTGATTTCTGTCACAATATACTGACTACCCAAATAGTTGAGATTCATTAAGGAGAAGGCCATCCCATGAGCAAACAAAACGATTTTCCCGGATTACGAAAATTCACACCCATTCCACTCAAGCTGCGCACACCCGTCCCCTCAGATATCGAAATCGCCCAGGAGGCAGTGCTGAAGCCGATCAGCCAGATCGCTGAAGAAGTCGGGCTGCTTCCTGAAGAGATCGAATACCATGGATCCTTCGAGGCCAAGATCAGGCTCGATGTCCTGGAACGTTTGCGAGATGTCCCGGATGGGAAATATATCGACGTGACTGCCATCACACCCACGCCTCTGGGCGAAGGCAAAAGCACGACCATGATGGGTCTGAGCCAGGCGCTGGGGGCGCACCTGGGAAAGCGCGTTTTCACCTGCATCCGCCAGCCAAGCCAGGGACCTACCTTCGGCATCAAAGGCGGCGCAGCCGGCGGTGGGTACAGCCAGGTGGTGCCGATGGAAGATTTCAACCTGCATCTCACCGGCGACATCCACGCCATCACTGCCGCCAACAACCTGCTGGCAGCTGCCATCGATGCCCGCATCTTCCATGAATCCAAGCAGCCCGATGACGAAAAGCTGTTCAACGCCCTGTGCCCGAAGGATAAACAAGGCAAGCGCCGGTTCTCACCTTCCATGCTCCGGCGTTTGGAAAAGTTAGGTATTAAAAAGACCGACCCTGAAACACTGACTCCTGAAGAGCGCAGCCGTTTCGCACGCCTGGACATCGATCCGGCCAGTCTCACCTGGCGACGGGTGGTGGATACCAACGACCGCTTCCTGCGCGAGATCGAAATCGGTTTGGGACCCGAAGAGAACATGCCTCGCCGGACAGGATTTGACATTGCCGTGGCGAGTGAAATCATGGCCATCCTGGCATTAACTACCGATCTTGAAGATATGCGTCAACGTATGGGCCGCATCGTCATCGGTACCAACCGGGCCGGCGAAGCAGTGACCGCCGAGGATCTGGGCGCGGCAGGTGCCATGACAGTTTTGATGAAGGATGCCATCAAGCCGACCCTGATGCAATCGCTGGAAGGCACGCCCGTCTTCGTCCACGCAGGACCGTTCGCCAATATCGCCCATGGGAACAGCTCGATCATCGCCGATCGCATCGCCCTGAAGCTGGCTGATTACGTGGTCACCGAATCGGGATTCGGTGCCGATATCGGCATGGAGAAATTCTTCGACGTAAAATGCCGCTATTCCGGACTTGTCCCGCAGGTGGTCGTGCTGGTCGCAACAGTCCGGGCGCTCAAGATGCACGGCGGCGGACCGAAGGTGGTGGCAGGCAGGCCGCTGGACAGCGCATACACCGATGAGAACCTGGAGCTGTTGAACAAGGGTATGGGCAATCTCAAGCACCACATCAAGAATGCCAGAAGCTTTGGCGTCAACGTGGTGGTGGCAGTCAATTCCTTTGCCACCGACACCCCGGCAGAAGTTGAGATGGTGCGCAAGGCAGCTTTGGAAGCCGGCGCCGAAGATTCGGTGGTTTGCACCCACTGGATGGAAGGCGGCAAGGGCGCTAAAGCGCTGGCAGAAGCAGTCGTCAAGGCAGCCGAAAAACCAACCAATTTCAAATTCCTCTATCCGCTGAACCTGTCAATCAAAGAGAAGATCGAGATTATCTGCAAACAAATATATGGGGCTGATGGGGTGGAATACATGCCAGAAGCAGAGAAGAAGATCGAGCTGTACACAAAACTTGGCTTCGATAAACTGCCGATGAATATGGCCAAGACCCATCTCAGCCTGAGCCATGATCCAGAATGGAAGGGAGTTCCAACTGGATTCACAGTTCCCATCCGTGACATCCGGGCCTCCGTCGGCGCTGGCTTCCTGTACCCGCTGCTCGGAACCATGCGCACCATGCCTGGCCTGCCTACCCGGCCTGTCTTCTACGACGTCGACCTGGACCTCGAAACCGGGCGTGTGGTCGGATTATTCTAGTCTTTTAAAGTTCTGAACAGCGTTCCACTCCAGGTAACAGGCAGTTCAGAAAACAACTCGCCCCTGGATCGACCAAACGATCCAGGGGCGTTTCTGATTAAGCTGCTTGCCTACCCTGGTTCCAACCGCAGGTGCACCATGCGGGTGGTTTCGGACGAGATACTAAAATCGTGCGCCAGGCGATACCCGGGCAGCCAGGCGATCGCACTTCCGGAAAGCACCAGCGGCCAGCTTCTGCGAGCTGCTTCCGGCAGCTTGACATTGATCATAAAATCGGAGATTTTAATCGAGCCTGCTGTCATCCCGAGCGGCTGAAAGCGGTCACCAGGCAGGCGCGTACGGATGGCCAGTGGATTTTCCAGCCGGTCGGCGTCCAGCCAGGTCTGGAAAGGGTCTATGTTCTGTTTCATCTCAGAAACAGCAGTTGGGCTGCATTCGAGCACCTCAGCCGTGAGAGTACATCCATCCACCAGGATGACATTCCCCGGAATTTTAAGCCGCATTGTTCCTTCGGTGGGTGCTTTTGGCCAGCGGATGTCAGTAAAGCTAGCCTGCATGTCTGTCAGCACCAGGCGCCGCGCCTCCAGTTTTAATCTTAATCCAAAGACCAGGTCTGTTCCGGCTTGCGGCGCGCTCTGGTTTAGAAAATCGATGGCCCGCTCGATGGCCCGGAAATTCAAATCGCGGGTATCTGGCCGCAGTCCCAGGACGGCTTTGTGAAATATCCGTCTTTGGATTCCGAGGGGCAGTTCCTTCAATGCCTGGTAATCAAAGACGATCATCGCCTCATCCATTTGGCGTACGACTGATTCCCAGTCGTCCCGCAGGCGCTCCTGCAGGATTTCATCTTCCTGCCGCAGGATATCTGCCGTCCGCCAGATAGACTGGCGCAGGCGCGGGTTGAATGTCTCCAGGTACGGGATCAGCTCATGCCGCAGTCGGTTGCGGAAGATGCGCTCATCCAGGTTGCTGGGGTCAAGGCTTGGGTTTAATCCCTGGACGTTAAGATATTCCCAGACCTCCTCTCGCCATACGCCCAGCAGGGGTCTCAGCAGCGGGATTATTGCACTCCAGGCGTTCGGCAGGCTGCGGTAAGGCATGCCTGACAATCCTGGTAGGCCTGCCCCGCGCAGCAGGTGCATTAATACCGTCTCGACCTGGTCGTCGGCGGTATGGCCAACCATGACTGCCGCGGCGTGGGTTTTCTCGGCTTCCCGGAAAAGAAACTGGTACCTCGCCAGGCGTGCTCCTTCTTCCAGGGATAAACCTCGCTGCCGGCTGAACGACTCGACGTCACTGCTTTCGCGGACGAAAGGCAGACCTGAACCGGCTGCCATTTTTTTCACCCTCTGTGCTTCGTCAGCCGATTCGGGGCGCAGCTGGTGATCCAGGTGTGCGACAATTACTCGATATCCCAGACTGTCCAGCACGTGCATCAGGCACAGGCTGTCCGGACCGCCGGATACGCCTGCCAGGACCACCTCCCCGGGTGTGATCTGGCATTTCTCAAGAAGGATGGAGCTTATCTCATTTAGCATTTCAAAAATTATAATTGGAATTACAGGTTTTCAAGTCTTGCTGCTCAGAGTGCTTCGTGCTAGACTTCTTTCAGCACGGGATAGCTTTGAAGTCACACCCAAAAACTTCGCGATCATGAACGATCGAAACCCAAAACCTGAAATCCCCGAATCGACCTGGATGGGAATCCGCTGCGCTACGGATATCATCCGTGGCAGCAAACATGGAGTCGTTCTCTCTGGAGCGGGCATCTCCACTCCGTCCGGCATCCCGGATTTTCGCTCACCTGACACCGGGTTGTGGTCGAAATTTGATCCCATGGAGGTAGCCTCCCTGGCTGCCTTCCGCTATGATCCCCAGAAATTCTATCAGGGTCTGCGTGGGCTGACGGAGTTGGTGTTCACAGCCAGGCCGAACGCCGCCCACCTGGCCCTGGCGCGACTGGAGCAGGCCGGTTATATCCAGACGGTGATCACCCAGAACGTTGATTTGCTGCACCAGCGAGCGGGGTCGAAAAATGTGCTGGAGGTGCACGGGTCTTTCCAGACTCTCACCTGTGTATGGTGTTTTACAAAGGTGGGCTCCGAATCCTACATCAACCCCTACCTGGAACAGGGTCTGGTTCCCACCTGCCCGCGCTGCGGGCATTATCTCAAGCCGGACCTGGTATTGTTTGGTGAGCAGCTACCCAGCAAGACCTGGCTGCAAGCCCTGAATGCCAGCAAGAATTGCGACCTGATGATCGTGGCCGGCTCGTCGCTGGAAGTGTTGCCGGTGGCTGGTCTGCCGATGCGCGCCCTGGAGAACGGTGCCCACCTGATCCTGATCAATTATTCACAAACCTATCTGGATGTTCGTGCAGATGTAGTCTTTCATGAAGACGTAGACCACATCCTGCCTTACCTGGTTGACCACTTACTGGAGAATTAATACTGGCTATGCTCGGGACTGATTGGATCGATCAGTATCTTGAGCGTGCCTGGTTGACCGGCGTGTTTGAACGCCTGTATCCCTTGCGAAAGCGGGTAGCGTCCTTCTACCAGGGGCAGGGGATCGATTTCATGCTTCGCCAGCAGGTTCAAGGCAGGCTGAAATGGTCCGCAGCGCGAGCCCACCAGGGTGATTTCATCGACCACCACTGCCGACAGGTTCAGCACATTCTCCCCTTTGAAGGTGCTTTTTAATACGATCATCCCGCGCGGTCGAACCGCCCGGCGCGCCAGCTGGAATCCTTCTGGATTGCCGGAAGCTTCCACGACACAATCCCACCTGCTGCTTTGAATTTCATGTTCCTTCAGGGTGCGGATGCCGCATTTGTCGAGAAGCGCTTTGTGAGCGGCATGGCGCACAACCACGGCAAGCCCACATCCTGTGATCTGCAGCGTACGGGCAATTAATTGTCCCAACCGTCCTGCGCCGATTACCAGCACGCGATCTTTTGGGGAAATGTCCACCTGTTCCTGGATTTCGAGGGCTGCAGCCAGCGGTTCTGTAAAAACCGCGGCTTCGTCCTTCACGTTCTTGGGTATTGGATGCAGGTTTGCGGTTGGCAGAGTGAGATATTGTGCAAATGCTCCGTTCTGGTTTTTGATCCCCAGCACCCGCCTGTTTTCACAGTGCCTCGTGCGACCAGTCCGGCACTGCTCACACTTTCCGCAGGACAGGTTGATCTCTCCGATAACACGCTGTCCTACCAAAGTGGGGAAGCCGTCAGCCTGGACGACCTCTCCCACGAATTCATGACCTGCTACCCCACTAAAAGGATAGTAGCCGCGCACCAGCTCCAGATCCGTGGCGCAGATGCCAGCCAGCCGCACTCGAATGAGTGCTTCTCCTGTTTGAGGCTCTGGCAGGGGTAAATCCTCGCGCAGCCGCAGAGTCTGGTTTTCCAGCCACAGTGCTGTCATGCTCTGCGGTAAATACATATTCAACGAGCTCCTCTTCGTCCGAACTGGCGTTCCAGCAGGTCAACCGACAGATAAATCATCGTCGGCCGGCCGTGAGGGCAGGTGCGCGGCGACTGGCAGGCTTCCAGGTCGGTCAGCAGGTTGCGTCCTTCTTCGGTCGACAGCGATTGACCGGCTTTCACAGCCGCCCTCTTGCACACCCTGGCCACCAAACGCGCTTCTGTCTCCTCTCCCAGCGGTTTCTCGTCTTCTTCGAAATCTTCTACCAGGACCCTCAGTGCAGCCTCGGGATCCAGTTTCTGCAGCAGGGCCGGGAGTGCTCGAACCAGGAAAGTGTTCGGTCCGAACGGCTCGACCACAAATCCAAGCTTTTTCATGGCTGGCAGCTGCTCCTCCAAAAGACGTGCTGCCGGCGGGCCAAGCTCTACGCTGGCGGGCTGGAGCAGGGATTGGGAAGGGATCAGTTCAGTATTCTGCTGCATGAAGCGCTCAAAAAGGACACGTTCGTGTGCAGCATGCTGGTCCACCAGGTACAGGCCGTCCGGAGCCTCAGCTACCAGGTAGGCGTTGGCAATCTGACCGACCAGGCGCAGCAAGGGAATGCGTGTCGAGGGAAAGTCAGGTTGGGCGTCTCCCTGTTGGGGTATTAAGTCGCCGGCAGAAGCAGTTTCCTGGGCGTTGTAGGCATCCGCAGCCGGGAGGTCCTGGTTCGCCATTCTCCAATCCAATCCCGAAAAAGTTGGGCGGGGCTGGGTATTCCAGCGCCAGCGCGGGTCCAGGTCGGGCACCGGATTATGCGCCAGCAGACCGCGCCGCACCGCATTCTGAACGCCGCTGAAAATCCGATCGGCTCCTCTGAAACGCACCTCGGCTTTTGTGGGATGGACGTTGACATCCACCTCTTCAGGGGGGATTTTTAAGAATATGATCGCCATCGGGAAGCGCCCGACCATTAGTAAAGTCTGGTAGCCTTTCATCACTGCTGCGCTGAGTGCGGGTTCCTGGACCGGTCGCCCGTTGACGAAGAAAACCAACCCGCTCCTGTTTGAACGGGTGATGGAAATCGGGCTGATGAAGCCGGCCACGCTCAGGTTTTCTTCCCGGTATGTGATTTCCAGCATCTGGCGTGCGATCTCTGGTCCATATATTAACGCCAGCACACTGCGCCGGTCGCCGCTGCCGCTGGTTTGCAGGGTAAAATGCTCTTCATGGCTCAGGTGGACACGCACATCCGGGTAAGCCAGCGCGTAGCGTGTCACCAGGTGGTCGATCTGGTTGCGTTCGGTGATATCTTGCTTTAGAAATTTCAAACGTGCTGGAACGTTATAAAACAGGTCCTCGACCTGCACCAGTGTGCCAAACGGTGCTCCAACTGGTTCATGCTTCCCGCTGATTCCACCTTCCACCCTGATTCGACTGCCTGCCGAGGAGCCGGCCTGCCTGGAGGTCAGTGTCAGCCTGGAGATCGAGGCGATTGAGGCCAGTGCTTCGCCGCGGAAACCCAGGCTGGTGATTCGAAACAAGTCCGCGGCTTCGACCAGTTTACTGGTGGCATGGCGTTCCACCGAAAGGGCCAGCTCGCTGGCTGGTATTCCGCAGCCATCATCGCTTATTTCGATCAGGCGTTTACCGGCTTCTATGATTTTGATGGAGATTTGTTTCGCCCCGGCATCCAGCGCGTTCTCGACCAGCTCCTTAACGACCGAGGCTGGTCTCTCAACCACTTCCCCCGCCGCGATCTGCGAGGCGATTTCAGCCGGCAAGATGTGGATTGGCATGAGATAATTATAAGCTGTGTAGAAGAATTATAATAAAATCATGCCTTTCACCACCATATTTTGCGACCTGGATGATACGCTCTATCCCAGCGGCAACGGCCTGTGGGAAGCTATTGGGCAGCGCATGAACCGCTTTATGGTAGAACGGGTGAAACTGCCGGAAGAACAGGTGCCCGCCATCCGCCGGCACTATTTCCAGACCTACGGGACAACGCTGCGCGGACTTCAGAATCACCATGCAGTCGACGCGGATGAATACCTGGCATTCGTCCACGATCTAGACCTGACACAATTTCTTCAACCTGACGCGTATTTGCAAGAAATGCTTGGCAGCCTGCCTCAAAAAATCTGGATCTTCACCAATGCGGATGCCGCACATGCCGGGCGCGTGATTGCAGTCCTGGGCCTGAAAAATTGTTTTGAAGGCATCATTGATGTACGCTCCATCCAGTTTGCCTGCAAACCTGAAAAACAGGCGTATGAACGTGCGCTGGCCCTGGCTGGAAACCCCTTTCCAACCGAATGCATCTTGGTAGATGATTCGGCTGCCAACCTGGTTCCAGCCTTTGAGATGGGAATAAGCACGGTCTGGATCAACCAGAATGGAAGCTCAAGCCATTCGGTAGTCCACACCCTTTCAAAATTAATCGAGCTGCGGGAAGTGATGCCGGAATTATGGGACTTAAATGACCTACGGGCGGGGATTTGAGCGCACCTGGTTGACGGAGGATGTGCTGGTTGAATAAGCAAATTTCACTGGAACAGGCAGCCTCCATGGTACCCTCCGGCTGCACTCTGGCTATCGGCGGGCTGACCTTATACCGCCGTCCGGTTGCCTTCGTGCGAGCCTTGATCCGGCGTTTTTTTCAATCTGGAGAGCCCAAGGACCTGACCCTGCTTTCGTTTACGGCAGGACTGGAGTGTGATTTTCTGGTTGGGGCAGGGATGGTCGCGCAGGTGCGCACCTGTTACTTTGGCTTAGAGATCTTCGGACTGGCACCCATGTTCACAAATTTTGCAAACCGGGGAGCCATTAAAGTAATTGAAGAGACAGAGGCCAGCCTGGCTTTAGGCTTGCGCGCTCGCATGGCCGGGGTAGGTTTCATGCCCGGGCACGGCTGGCTGGGCACTGATTTGCCTGCTCTCAGGCCGGATGTTCTCACCGTGACCGATCCGTATAATGGTGAGCAGCTGGTGGCATTCCCGGCCATCTATCCGGATATTGCTGTCATCCATGCCCTGCGTGCAGATGCCGAAGGTAATGCCATGATCGGGGGCAATAAAGGCATCGATGAAGAGCTGGCTCTGGCTGCTTCTCAGGTCATCCTCACCAGCGAAGAGATCGGGCCCGATCTGCTCCGGGCTGATATCGTGGCGCCTTTTGTCAGCGCACTGGTCCTGGCACCTGCAGGCGCGGCTCCCACCTCCTGCCATCCTTTGTATCCGGTTGATGGGGAAAAAATTATGGCCTATACTGAGCAGGTCAGCGACCAAGATAGCTGCCGGGAATACCTGGAAAAGTGGCTGGGTGAATGAGCCGGGCGGTGGGATTAGATTCAAGTATTATGACCTGATAGCCGCTCTTTTCGTGGCTGTGCTGCTGGTCAGCAATGTAGCTTCTTCTGCCAAGATCGTCGACTGGGGGATTTCTGTGGCAGGTATCCCCCTGGCATTCGATGCGGGTACGCTGTTGTTTCCAATCAGTTACATTTTCGGTGATATTTTGACCGAAGTGTACGGCTACCGCTATGGGCGGCGTGTGATTTGGATCGGTTTTGGCTGTACCGTTTTAATAAGCCTGACTTTATGGGTGGTCGGGCTTCTGCCGGGTGAGAAATACTGGCAGCGCAACGTCGGGCAGGAGGCCTACAATGCTATCCTGGGAGGCCTGACCACCGGAGCCATTGTCCTGGCCAGCCTGGTCGCCTTTTTGGGGGGCGAGTTCACCAATTCATTTGTACTGGCCAAGATGAAAATCCTCACCCGGGGTCGCTGGTTATGGTCACGGACCATCGGAAGCACCCTGGTCGGGCAGGGAGTGGATACAGTCCTGTTCGTTTCCATTGCCACCCTGTTACATGCGCCGGGTTTTGTGCCTGAGATCTGGTTAACACTGGTTGCAGCCAACTATATTTTCAAATGCGGTGTGGAGATCTTGATGACGCCTGTTACGTACCGGGTTGTCAATGGTCTTAAGAGAGAAGAAAACAGTGATTATTTCGACCACGATACCAAATTCAATCCTTTTAGCATCGATTGACAGGTTTAACATTGGAGTTATTGGATTTCTTTTGTGATGTTTATATAATTCTAACCTTGGTGTGATAATCTAGCTCTGTAGGTATAAATTTCATTTTTTTAGGGATAAGCTGAGGCAATTGTTATCAACATGGATGTGAAAGAAACGGAGTCAAGAATGAATTCCCGACCTGTATTGGTTGTGGTAAGTGTGATCGTAGGGCTTATATTGCTGACCGGGGTATGCTCTGCGGGCTTCATAGCCGGAAAGGTGTACGATACCTCCGGTTTCCTGGATAATGAGACCCCGGCACCGCAGGTGACGGTAGTTACAGAGAACATGGAAGTCAATACCCAGGGCTCTTCACCGGAAGAGCTGGAGCAGCTGTTTGAGCCATTCTGGCAGACCTGGAACCTGGTTGAGGACCAGTTCGTCGAGCAGCCAGTCGACCAGGAAGCGATGATGCGCGGGGCAATTCGCGGAATGCTCGAGACCCTGGATGATGCCCACACTTCCTACCTGGATCCCGATATGTTCGAACGAGCTAACGCTGAGCTGGAAGGGGAAGAATATGAAGGCATTGGAGCCTGGGTGGATATCACGGGTGATTTCTTAACGATCATCAGCCCTATGCCCGGTTCCCCGGCTGAGGAAGCCGGCCTGCTGCCTGGTGATAAAGTAATTGCGGTGGATGGGGATGATATGACCGGTATCGATGGTGAGCTGGTACGGCAGCGGATTGTCGGTCCCAAGAATACCGTTGTTCGCCTCACAATCCAGCGCGCAGGCGTGGAGCCGCTCGAGGTGTCCGTAGAACGCGATGTGATCGTGGTTCCTTCTGTCACCAGCAAGATGCTGGAGGGTGACATCGGGTACGTGCAGTTATTTAATTTTGGTTCTGACACTTCCGATGAATTACACGACCAGCTGAAGGACCTGATGCGTCAGAATCCAAATGGCATGATTTTAGATCTTCGCTTTAACGGTGGAGGTTACTTGGATACAGCCATCGAAGTGGCTTCCGAATTCATTGGCGAAGGTGTGGTCATGTATGAAGAGTACGGGGACGGCACCCGCAAGACCTATGAAGCCAGCCGGGGAGGCCTGGCAACGGAAATCCCCATGGTAGTATTGATCAATGAAGGCAGTGCTTCAGCCTCCGAAATTGTGGCCGGCGCGATCCAGGACCTGGAGCGAGGCGACCTGGTTGGAGTGACTTCCTTTGGCAAGGGCTCTGTGCAGAATTACCAGAAATTGGTGAACGATCAGGGAGCGGTGCGTGTGACGATTGCACGCTGGCTGACTCCCGATGAGAGGCAGATCAACGGGATTGGCCTGGAACCGGATTATGTGGTTGAGCAAACAGCGGAAGCCGTTTCTCAAGGACTTGACCCGCAGCTCGATAAAGCCATCGAATTACTTACCAACCAGGCATACCAGATAAATTCGACCGTTGTCAATTAGGAGGAATCTAAATGTTCGGCATGTTTATGGATCCACGCTATTTGATGTTTATGCTGCCAGCCTTTATCCTGATGCTGGTGGTGCAGTGGTATGTCAAATCGGCGTATACTCGTTGGAGCCAGGTGATCTCTCGCTCACGCATCTCCGGTGCGCAGGCGGCCCAAAGGCTGATGCAGGCAGGTGGCTTATCCGATGTGCGCATTGAAGGTGTCCAGGGACACCTGACGGATCATTACGATCCCAGGTCGAAAGTGCTGCGTCTCTCCCAGGGTGTGTACCAGGGGAATTCGGTAGCCGCATTGGCGATTGCCGCCCATGAACTCGGGCATGCCATGCAGGATAATGAAGGTTATTTCCCGCTCCGTTTTCGATCTGCCATCGTGCCCGTCGTGAATATCGGCTCCTACCTGGGCTGGATTCTGATTTTCGCGGGGATGCTGCTGCAGCTGACTGGGCTCGCCTGGCTGGGTGTGGCAATTTTTTCCGGCGGGGCTTTATTTGCACTCGCCACCCTGCCGGTAGAGTTGAATGCCTCTTCCCGTGCCCGCCAGCTGCTGTATACTTCCGGTTTGATTGCCGGGGAAGACGAGATGCGCGGGGTCAACAACGTGCTCAACGCCGCCGCACTGACCTATGTAGCCGCCCTGGTCGCGGCAGTCTTGCAGCTGTTGTATTGGGTGACGCTCGTCCTTGGTATGGGCCGTCGCAGGGACTAGATCATTCCTCAGGGTATTCGATAGGTAATGCAACCAAGACCTCACAGGCAAGTCCTGGCGTATTTGGCCAGGGTTTTCTTAAACCTGTGAGGTCTTTTTTTCACCGCGTGTGGAAATGGCTCTGCAAGCCTACGAAATACGCGCATTTTCCTTGGTGTATAATCTAAGCCAAGCTCTCCTGGAGCGATCCTCACCTGGATCTTACCGCACACTTTCCCCAATAAAATATCAGGAGATGTTATGCTGTCAGTAGGTAAATCATTCGAACGCATCGACGCACTGGCAAAGGTCACCGGCCAGGCGCTGTTCCCGGGGGATATCAGCCTGCCGGGGCAGTCGTACATGAAGATCCTGTTCGCCAACCGTCCGCATGCCATCATCAAGCGCATCGACACCTCCAAGGCTGAAGCGCTGGAGGGCGTCCTGGCTGTGTTGACTGCCAGGGATGTCCCGGTCAATGAATACGGCTTGATCATGCCAGACCAGCCCGTGCTGTGTGGCCCAGGCTCCAGCAAGCCCTATGCAGAGCGAGTCCGTTTTGTCGGGGACCAGGTAGCTTTGATCATTGCCGAAAGCGAAGAGATCGCTTCTCAGGGTCGCGACCTGGTAGAAGTCGAATACCAGGACCAGCCATGTATCACAGATGTCCAGCAAGCCATGCAAAACAGCGACGTCCTGCTGCATCCGGACACTGGCTCCAACGTGTTCTGTCACTACCGCATTCGCAAAGGGGATACTGATGAAGCCTTTCGCCAGGCGGATGTGATCATCGAAGGCGAATACCGCACTCCCGCCCAGGAACACGCCTATCTTCAGCCCGAAGCCGGTCTGGGATACATCGACGACGAAGGACGCGTCAGCATCATCGTCGCGGGCCAGTGGACGCATGAAGACCAGGATCAAATCGCTCATGCCCTGGACCTGCCTTTGGAAAAGGTGCGCGTCCAATATGCTGCCATTGGTGGCGCTTTCGGAGGACGTGAAGATATGTCCGTCCAGATCGTGCTGGCGCTGGCAGCCTACAAACTGGAACAGCGCGGCCTCCGTCGCCCGGTAAAAATCATCTGGAGCCGCGAGGAATCGATCATCGGCCATCACAAGCGGCACCCCTACCTGATTCGGACACGCTGGGGAGCTTCTCGGGAAGGGAAAATCCTGGCAGCTGAGGTGGAAGTGATCGCCGATGGTGGAGCCTATGCCTACACATCCACCAAGGTGCTCGGCAACGCCACATTAATGTGCACTGGCCCTTACGAAATTCCGAATGTTCAGGTTGATTCCTATGCGGTCTATACCAACAATATCCCTGGAGGTGCATTTCGGGGCTTCGGCGGACCACAGGGGACCTTTGCGGCCGAAACCCAGGTAAACCGCCTGGCCGAAGCATTGGGAATGGATCCGGTCGAGCTTCGCCTGAGAAATATCCTGCGCGAAGGCTCCTTGCTCTCCGTCGGGACACCGCTGCCCAAAGGGGTTTCCCTGCCTCAGGTGGTCGAACATTGCGCGAAAACTGCCGGTTGGCAGAGGCTCCCTTCCGGTTGGAGCAGGGCTGGGAATGGAGAGTTATTAACTCCGGGCTCCGATCCGAAGGAAATCCCCGCACATATCAGGCACGGAGTTGGCTTCTCCACCGCCTTCAAGAACATTGGTTTTTCATTTGGCGCTCCCGAGAATTGTTGGGCGATCGTCGAGTTGCATGGAGGAGTTAGTATCGAAAAAGTTGTGGTCCGCCATGCGGCAGCGGAAGTCGGGCAGGGAACGCATACGGTCATCTGCCAGATGGCTGCCGAGGCAGCCGGAGTCCCGCTTGAAAAAGTCCAGCTGCTGCCTTCAGACACTGCCTTCACCTTGAATTCCGGCAGCGTCTCTGCTTCCCGCATGACCTTTATGGCCGGCAACGCCGTTAAAGGCGCCGTAAAGGCTGCACTGGAGTGCTGGCAGAAAGAAGAACGGCCGGCTGTGGGTACCTTCCAATACCGGCCGCCGCCCACCACGCCGCTTGACCCGCAGACCGGAAAATCCGAGCCGAACTTTGCATACGGGTATGTAGCCCAGGCTGTCAGCGTGGAAATCGATACCGAGACCGGTATGGTGCGCATCCTGGATGTGATCTCGACCAATGATGTCGGTAAAGCGATCAATCCCCAGCTCGTGCAGGGGCAGATCGAAGGCGCCGTAGTTCAGGCTGGCGGTTATGCTGTCCTGGAGAACTTCGTTCAAAAAGACGGCTATGTCCACACCCAGCACCTTTCCACGTATTTGATCCCAACTGTCCTGGATGTTCCACAGCGCGTTCAATCTGAAATCCTGGAATTTGCCGATCCGATTGGGCCGTGGGGAGCGCGCGGCATGGCTGAAATGCCGTTCCTGCCTTTCGCGCCGGCTGTCATCGCTGCCGTACATGCCGCCACCGGTGTCTGGTTTTTTGAATTCCCACTCACACCGCAGCGGGTGTTGAAGGGTTTAGGGAAAATCTCGTAATATGCCTGTGATCCTCGTGATTCGGGGTGGGGGCGACCTGGCCTCCGGAACTGCTTATCGATTGTTCCGTGCGGGATTTCATCCCATCATCACTGAACTTCCCCAGCCCCTGGCTGTGCGCAGGTCGGTCTCCTTCGCCGAATCGATCTACACCGGTTCCATAACGATTGAGGGGGTGACAGGGAGATTTACCCGGGACCTGGACCATGCGCTTGAAATCACCCGGCAGGATGAAATCCCCGTTTTAGTCGATCCACAGGCTGTTATATTACAGCAGCTGGTTAATCAAGAAATCATGGGCCGGAAATCCATCCTGGTAGATGCCCGCATGAAAAAAAGCGCGGACAATACTCCGCGACCACCCGCTGACCTGGTGATCGGATTGGGGCCGGGTTTTGTCGCTGGTCAGAACTGCGACGCCGCCATCGAAACCATGCGCGGTCACTTTTTGGGCCGTGTCATCTGGCAGGGCGCAGCAGAAGGGGATACAGGTGTCCCGGATTCCGTCGCTGGTCGCGATAACGAAAGGGTAATACGGTCGCCTGTCGATGGAATTTTGGTCGCGCTGGCTGAGTTGGGCGATATGCTGGAGGTGAACCAGCCAGTAGTGCAAATCTCTGATGTGATCCTGCGTGCTCCCTTCCGGGGTGTGCTGCGCGGCCTCTTGCACCCGGGAATCGCGGTAAGTACAGGAATGAAGATCGGAGATATTGATCCGCGCGGCGATCCACGCTTCTGCCAGGTGGTTTCGGACAAATCCCTGGCTGTCGGTGGAGGGGTGCTGGAAGCAATCCTTTCCCGTCCAGACCTGAGACCATTTTTATGGGATTGAAATGCGTTTAGCACGGGCTTTACGCTGCACGGAGCCTGTGCGCCTGGCCCTGGTCGGTGCAGGCGGAAAAACCACTGCCCTGTTCAGGCTGGCCCACGAATTGTCCACGAGTGAAAGAAACCAGGCAGAGAGGCGCCTGGTACTTGTCTCGGCCTCCACCCATCTGGCCGAGGAGCAGTGCGGCTTTGCTGATTTTCATTATCAAGTTAACGATATAAATGAATTGGAGGCGCTAGAGCCAATCCTGCCAGATGGCGTGGTGCTGATAACAGGAAGCCACAGGGAATCCGGCCGTATCGCCGGACTGGACCTGCCCCTTTTAGATCGTCTCTTCGATCACTCCGAAAACCGTCAATGTTCCCTGTTAATTGAAGCGGATGGCTCGCGCCTGCGTCCGCTGAAGGCGCCCGCTGCCCACGAACCCGTACTGCCGCAGTGGGTGGAAACTGTGGTGGTGTGTGCGGGATTATCCGGCCTCGGTAAGCCGCTGAATTCTGAATGGGTGCACCGTCCCGAATTTTTTACACAGATTTCCGGACTCTCACTGGATGAGCCCATCCATCCAGTTGCATTGTGCAGAGTCTTACTGCATCCGCAAGCAGGGCTGAAATCGATCCCTGAAAAGGCACGCCGCCTCGTACTTCTCAACCAGGCAGATACTTTGGAGCTGCAGTCCACCGCCTCCGGAATGGTTGCTAGCTTGCTTAATAAATACCATGCTGTGTTGATCGCCGCGCTGGCTCCTTTCCAATCCAGTCAGCTTCCTGTGGAGGAAGGAGAAATATTCGCGGTGCACGAACGCGTGGCAGGCATCGTCCTGGCAGCCGGTGGCTCGACACGACTGGGGCAGCCCAAGCAGCTCTTGCCCTGGCAGGGCGAGCCGATCGTCAGGCATGTTGCGAAAACCGGCCTGGCTGCTGGCTTGCAGCCGGTGATCGTGGTAACAGGCGCCGCAGCCAGCACTGTCGAAGAGGCGCTCGTTGACCTGCCCATCCAGATAGTTCGCAATCCGGATTGGGAAGCCGGGCAAAGTACTTCAGTGAAGTCCGGCCTGCATCAAGTGCCTGCTGAATCGGGAGCTGTAGTATTTTTATTAGCCGATCAGCCGCGCGTCTCAAAAGAATTGTTGAGCGGCCTGGTCGAACTGCATGCCGCTACTTTCGCTCCGCTGGTGGCGCCGGAAGTGCAGGGCCAGCGCGGAAATCCGGTGTTGTTCGACCGCCAGACTTTTCCAGCATTCTTTACACTGGAGGGAGACGTTGGCGGTCGTCCGTTGTTCTCGCGCTTCAAGGCGGCCCACCTGCCGTGGCATGATGCGTCTATTCTTCTGGATATCGATTCTCCAGAGGATTACCGGTTGCTGTTGGAGGGATAATTTGGTCGCCGCGATCATCCTGGCAGCCGGCTTATCGAGACGCATGGGACAGCCCAAAATGCTCCTGCCATGGGGGGATACGTCCGTCATCGCTGCGATCGCGCAGAAGTTGGTTGCGGCCCAAATTCAGCCCATTTGCGTGGTGGTGGGTGCAGTAATAGGTGATATCGCCGAAGCCCTCGGCAAGCTGCCAGTTCAGCTGGTTTTCAATTCACGCTTCCAGGAAGATTCCATGGTGGTGTCTTTACAGGCCGGGCTGGCCCACTTGCCGGATGAAACCCAGGCAGCAATGGTTGTATTAGGTGACCAGCCGCAGCTTTCTGTCGAGGTGATCCGTTTGCTTCTCGATGCTCATCATCGCTCCGCTTCAGCGCTGATAGTGCCCAGTTACCAGATGCGCCGCGGTCACCCATGGCTCATCGACCGCAGCCTGTGGGGCGAAGTGAGAAATTTAGCTCCCGGTGATACACTACGCAGTTTCTTGAATTCCAATGACGAAAAGATTTTCTATATTGACACGGATCAGGAAGCCGTGATTCAGGACCTGGACACACCGGATGATTATGCCCGCTACCGTCCCGAATAAACAGGTGTGGTGATCTGCAAGTGAAAAATAGCTAAAGGATGTTTGAAGATGGCAGAAATTCGAGCGTTTATCGCGGTCAGCTTACCTCCCATTCTGCAGTCACAGCTGGACTTAATCAGCCGCCAGCTGCGGGAGATGCTGCCAGCGGTTCCGATTCGCTGGGTGCCAGTAAAAAATATTCACCTGACCCTGAAATTCCTGGGGAATATCCGGGAGGAACATCTGGGGGCTTTGAGAGAGCACTTGAATGCAGAAGCGGCTCGCCACCACTCCTTTGAGTTTGGCCTTGGCTTGCCAGGCGTTTTTCCTTCCATCAAGCGCCCGCGTGTGATCTGGGTAGGTGTCACCGCTGCCGAGGTGCTGAAGGAGCTGGCGCGCGGTATTGAAAAACAGACAGAGAGTCTGGGATTCCCGAATGAAGAGCGGCCTTTCTCTCCGCACCTGACATTGGGTCGGGTCGGACGCGAAGTATCTTCCAACGAAATCAGACTGATCGCCGACACTGTCCAGTCTTTGAAAATTGAAGTTGCCGGCACAACCAGGGTAACGGAAATTCACCTGTACCGCAGCGACTTAAATCCCGGCGGAGCGGTTTACACACGGCTTTACTCAGCTTCGTTATTGTAATTCGCATAGCAAAAACCCGGGAATTCTGAGGGCCTGATTAACCGAAATTCTGGAGTATCATTGGATTTTCTTAAGTTCAGACATATATCGAAGATTTCAGATTCTGAGAGGTGAATTCTGGATACATTTGAGATTGCACGTGATATGGCTTCCGTGCTGGAAGACAAGAAAGGCGAGGATATTTTGGTTTTGGATATCCGAGAGCTCTGCGATTTCGCCGATTATTTTGTAATTTGTACAGGCACAAGTGACCGCATGTTGAATGCGCTGGCTGACGATGTCCAGGAAAAAATGCGCCAGAGATACCGCCTGTCTGCCCGGCTTGAAGGTCTCCCGGAGCACGGCTGGTTATTATTGGATTACGGGGATGTAGTCCTGCACCTGTTTTCTCCAGACCGGCGGAAATACTACCGACTGGAGGAGCTTTGGGGCAAAGGCAAGGTTTTGCTGCACCTGCTCTAAACCAGGATCACTTATCCTGGCGCTGGATCCGGGTGTGCGATTCTAAAAATGTTGTTAATTCCTTAATCCATATAAGCTCATGTGACTTGGGACTGAGTATGTTGTTGGGAGCAAACCATGTGCAGGAATATTAAAAAATTGCGTTACCCGGACCGGGCGCCAACAGATTCTGAGCTGGAGGAGGCCGCGCTTCAATTCATCCGCAAGATAAGCGGTTACCGTGTACCTTCACGCCGGGCTCAACCTGCCTTTGACAGTGCCGTAGCTGGTGTCACAGCGGTTTCGAAGCTGCTGTTCGATGAGCTGTCTGCCCTCAATCCACCCCAATAATAATTAAAGATAACCATCGAGGCACATCATATGGCTGAAAAATCCTTTCAAGATTATTATCCCGATTATTTTGCCTATTGTTATGGCTGCGGTCGGTTGAACGAACACGGTTTGCACATCAAGAGTTATTGGGAGGGCGATGAGACGGTATGTATTTTCCAGCCGCGGTCTTATCACATCGCCGTCCCGGGATTTGTATATGGAGGTTTACTGGCCTCCTTGATAGATTGCCATGGGACAGGCAGTGCCGCCGCCGCGGCTTACCGGATCGAAGGAGCCAGCATGGAGTCAGATCCGCCCAAGCGCTTCCTGACCGCTTCTCTGCATGTCGACTATTTGAAGCCGACACCATTGGGTGTTCCGCTGGAAGTGCGCGGTGCTGTCAAGGAATCGAAAGGGCGCAAAATCGTGATTGCGGAAACGATCTCGGCGGATGGCATCATAACAGTGCGCGGCGAAGTCGTTGCCGTGCAGGTGCCCGAGCAGATGATCGAAGAGCTGATGAGAAATTCAGGCGTTGCTTAAGAGATATTCTCCCTTTCTGGGAATTATGCCGCTGTCCTGGCAGCTTCCAGGGCCGCACGCATCTGGTCGAGATGGTTGTGGAAGTGGAAGGGATCTTCCAAAGCATTATAAGCCACGCGCCAATAACTGCCTTTCCTTTCAATGAATTTGTCCGGCAGGTTCTCGAACAGTGCGATCGTTTCCAGGTGAGACCGCTTGAATTCCGCCAGGAGTTCAGGCAGGCTTGGATAAACACTCACGGTTGCCTTGATATACGCGTATTGGTTTCCCCCGAAGTCGTCGGACCACTGTTCTTGCCCATCAACGACGCCGCAAATGTAATTTTGGTACCCGCGCTCGCCCTGGATAAAATGCGCCAGGGTTTCTTTGACACTCCATTCCTCAGGACCAGGTTTGAAAGCTGCCTGTTCATCGGTAATTTCAGTAAAAAAGGCATCTGCTTCAGCTTCAATTTTGCGCCAGCGCGCTGTCAAAGCCTGGGATAGGCCTTCAATACTGGTGGGAATGGCGGGGATCGGCCGGCGAGACAACTGCATGGCGAGGGTCATCTTTTCGCTGCCGCGATAAATCTCGACGTCCACCACATCACCTGCCCGTTTTCGCTGCAGGGCAGCCGCCAGGTCGGCAAAGTTCCGGACTTCTCGGCCAGCCATCGCCACGATTACGTCGTTGGGCAGAAGCCCAGCAGCTTTCGCTCCCATCCCGTCGATGACACCATCCAATCGCATGCCGTTGCTGACTGGAATGCCTTCTTTGGCGGCAATTTCCGCATTAAAATCGGTGATGGTGATTCCCAACATCGGTCTCAATGTCAGGCGTAAATCCTCCCCGGTTTCCAATACTGAAACCAGGTTTTCAAGGCTACCTTTCCAGCCGTCTTCGATCTCGCGGATGCTCTCTGCCCAGGCCTCACCTTCCCCGTCCACGCTGTGTTCCAGTGTGATGCGTGTGCCTTCATTGACCTGGTCGATATTCACCCGCACCTGGCTGGCGGATGGGTCACTGCGCCCGCGCCAGCTGAAAGCGACTTTGCGGTCAGGCTCCAGCGCGCTGTATTCGCCGCAGGTGTAATAACCGGAATTCCAGGCCAAAAAGACCCTTCCACCGGCTCGCGGGAGTACAGTGGCTATATCGCACAGCCATTCTTTCATTGCAGTGGCGTTTATGAAGGCGCTGTACGCCAGTGAGGGGGCGGCTTTTACAACATAGACGAATTTAAATGTCTGACTTGTCATCACTACCTCCTGTTTCAGTACTTGTGTCGATTAATAATACAAAAGAATCTGGATTCTAGTTCGAATTTCTTCAAAAGATGGTAGCACCGATTCCATTGAACGAATATTGTACGGTATCGGGATATCCGGCACAGCCATCCGTTCGATCGGGGCATCCAGGAAGGAAAAGCCCTGGCTTGCAACGGTCGCAATGACCTCACCGGCGAATCCGCCCGTCCAGGTGTCTTCGTGTACCACCAGGAGTTTACCCGTTTTTCGGACGCACTCCAGAACAGTCTCTGCATCCCAGGGGATGATGGTGCGCAGATCGACCACGCACACCCGGCCTGCGAACTGCTCGGCAGCTTCGACGCAGCGCTGGACCATCGCACCCCACGTGACCACGGTCAGGGCCTCTCCATCGATTACACGCTTCGCCGAGCCAAAAGGCAGGCAGTAGCTGTCTCCTGGATAAATCCGTCGCCCCGCTTTAGTATCCAGCAGCGCACGATGCTCCAGGAAGAAAGTCGGATCATCCCCTCGCAGTGCGCTGCGCAGCAATCCAACTGCATCTTCAGCGTTGCTGGGATAGGCAATGCGCCAGCCTGTCATGTGTGCCAGGACAGCCTCACCCGACACGCTGTGCCACGGATCGCCAGTCTTCTTTCCATGACCGACCGGGATGCGCACCACCACCGGTGCCGCGAATCGATTTGCCGTCCTCCAGCGGATTGTACCCAGGTCATTCAGCTGCTCATAAGCCGGGTCGGCGTATTTCCGAAATTGAATTTCCGGAACCGGCAGCAGACCTGCCAGCGCCATGCCGGTCGAACGTCCAATGATGCCCTCTTCGTTCAGAGAAGTATCAAAAACGCGCTGTGCACCGAAGTGCGCCTGCATGTCGAGTGTCGCCCCGTGCACTCCACCCTTCACCCCCACGTCTTCACCAAACACCAGCATTCTTAAATTGCGGCCCATCTCGGTTTCAAGCGTGCGGCGCACTGCATCGACCAGGTTAATTCTCGGGCCGGCCGGTACTGCCCTGCACTCCTCCACCGGGAGCATGGCATTTTCAGCGCGCAAACCGCCCTGGACGGGGGCTGTACCCTGGTAAAACACGTGGCTGGTCACCTGGTCCGCAGGAGGATCCGGAAGAGCCTCAACTTCCGAGAGTGCTGCTGCCACCTCCTGGTCGATTTCATGGCTGATTTTTTCCCAGTTGCCGGAATCCATCCCCAGGGTATGGAGGTATTCTCTCAGCCGGATGAGCGGGTCCTGCGCGGCTTCCGCAGCGATCGTTTCCGGGCTTTTATATGCCTGGTCATCGACCAGTGTGTGACCGCTCAATCGAACCACCCTCATGCGCAGCAGGCAGGCACCCTTCCCGCTGCGCACGTGTCGCACCGCCTCCTGGATCACCTGCCATGCTTCGGCGGGTTGTGTGCCATCACCATCGAGGATCAACATTCCCTGGAAGCAGGCCAGGTTCACCGTGATGTCACCTCCAGGGGTCTGGAGCCCGGCAGGCACGGAGAGCCCGTACTGGTTGTCTTCGATGAAGAATAAAATCGGTAGCTGTAGAGTGGCGGCGATATTAATTCCAGCCCAAAATCCATTCGCAGCTGTGCTGCCTTCCCCTCCAGCCGCCACAGCGATTGCCCCGGACCACTCTTCTTCCCCCAATACATTCTGGCGGTAGCGGATTGCCTGCGCCCATCCGACGGCGGGTGTGTATTGGGCGCCGACATCACCGGATGAAGGCAGGATTGTTGGTCCGGAGCGCCTGGGGAGATTGTATACCACTCCCACGTCCCGTCCCTCACTCGGGCTTCCGCCTCGCGCCATACCCGCCGCCAGCACTTCCCGGGCTGTCAATCCGCAGGCCAGCATAAATGGCCTTGAGCGGTAGTACGTTACCGCTGCATCGTGCGGGTGATCCAGGGCCTGGGCCAAAAGCACCTGCGCCAGCTCGTGACCGCCCGATGAGAACTGGTACGTGATTTTTCCTTGAGGGGCGAGAGTCTCGACTTCCAGTTGGTCTAATTTACGGGACAGCAAGACGCAGCGCGCTACTCTTTCCCAATCGATCATATCAAGCTCCATTGACCTCACACTCCAGCGGCTGAATGTGCCAGGCGATAGCGGACTTCACGGCTCCGGTACCAAAGCCAGATGGTCTGGGTGGTCATGCTGGTAGTCAGTGCCAACAAGCCAATATATAACCCTGCTGTCTTTCCAAGCGCAACACCTGCCGCTAAAATTAGTGCACTGGTCACCAAATATATCACCACCGATTCGGTTATGCCGCGCGTCTGTCTGCCGTACAGGATCACACCCTGGTACCAACTCTGGAGTGCCGCCAGCAGCGGCATGGGTAGTGCGATCCAGATGCCCTTCCTCGCCAGCTCGGATAGTTCTTGCGAAAGAGCCGACACTTTCTCGAACCAGAAATTCGCCAGCGGTGTAGCCGCCAGGACAAATAAGGCCAGGGAAGTAATACCGCCGAGAGCCCACATGAAGCGCATCAGTACCTGGCTGGCATTGGGCTTTTCAAGCAGAGCAACGACCACCTCATTAAAGGCTATACCTAGACTGCGCAGCATGAATATCAGCCCGGTGACCACCGACCAGACCGCCAGTGAGGGAATCGAATCCGGCATGCGGCTTAATGCGCTGCTGCCGATCGGATTCGACAGCAGGAAGATCAAAGAAGTCATGGCCAGGGGGATATAGAAATCCCAAAAATCTTTCCATGATAGAGCCGGGAAAACAACCGGGGCAGGTTTTACTTCATTATCAAGCACGGGTCGAACCACCAGCCCGATATAGATTGC
>Ga0209254_10000080_pt1 | contig 58018 bp, 62 predicted proteins | sample FrelakmetDIP11DI_FD_187148 | JGI IMG/M metagenome (GOLD analysis project Ga0209254, IMG submission 187148) | Freshwater lake sediment microbial communities from the University of Notre Dame, USA, for methane emissions studies - DIP11 DI (SPAdes)... | ecosystem: Environmental > Aquatic >...
CCTCGCCGCGGGGCTGATGCCGTGGCCAAGTTATGGGGCACCGGCCTACCACCATAAAGTGGCCAACTGGCCAATTTATGGGGCAAAACGCACAGTGACCGGAATAGACCTGAGAGAAGTGGTGGCCAAGGACGGAATTGAACCGCCGACACAAGGATTTTCAATCCTCTGCTCTACCAACTGAGCTACTTGGCCTGGGTACGGCAGGACGGCGTCTGATGCCGTCGCGAAGGGCGCGAAGTATAGCGGAGCGGCGGGCGGGCAAGGCGGCCTCGGGCCGTCGCCCCCATGCCGCTCGTACCGCGGCCAACGCAGCTAAGCTATGCGGGTTCACCCGACTGGAGTCTCGCGATGCCACGCACTTCGCTGCGCGCCCTGGGCGCCGCACTGTTTTCGCTCCTCTTTGCGGCCGCGGCCCAGGCGGCCGACCTGACGATCGGCCTGTCCACTCCGGTCACGTCACTGGACCCGCACTTCCATAACCTGACGCCGAACAACAGCCTCAACCGCCATATCTTCGAAACCCTGGTCAAGCAGGACGAAGCCCAGCGCATGCAACCGGGCCTGGCGGAATCCTGGAAGGCGCTGAACGATCTCGAGTGGGAGATCAAGCTGCGCAAGGGCATCAAGTTCCACAACGGCCAGGAGTTCACCGCCGATGACGTGATCGCGACCTTCAAGCGCGTGCCCAACGTGCCCAACAGCCCGGCGTCGTTCGCGTTCTTCGTGCGGCCGATCGTCGAGATCAAGGCGGTGGACAAGCACACACTGCGGTTGAAGACCGACAAGCCGCACCCGCTGCTGCCCAATGACCTCGGCGCGATCATGATCCTGCCGAAGTCCGTGGCTGATACGGCTAAGACCGAGGACTTCAATTCCGGCAAGGCGATGATCGGCACTGGCGCCTACCGGCTGACCGAGTATGTCGCCGGCGATCGCGTCGTGCTGAAGCGCAACGACGCCTACTGGGGCACGAAGCCAACGTGGGAGAACGTCCGCTTCAAGATGATCCCGAGCGCACCGGCGCGGGTGGCGGCGCTACTGGCGGGCGACGTGCAGATGATCGAAGGTGTGCCAACAGCGGACATTGCCAAGCTGTCGAAGGACGGTCGCGTCGATCTTTCGTCCGCGGTTTCGAACCGGATTATCTATTTGCATATGGATTCGAATCGCGAGAAGAACTCGCCATTCGTGACGACGGCCGACGGCAAGCCGATGGAAGCGAACCCGCTGCGCGACCCGAAGGTGCGCAAGGCGATCAGCAAGATGATCGACAGAGATGCGATCGTCTCGCGCATCATGGAAGGCCAGGCAGTCGCCGCCGGTCAGCTGCTGCCCGAGCAGTTCTTCGGCACCAGCAAGGCGCTCAAGCCCGAGAAGTACGACCCCGAAGGAGCGAAGAAGCTGCTGACGGAGGCGGGCTACCCGAACGGATTCGGCCTCACCCTGCACGCGCCGAACAACCGCTATATCAACGACGCGGCGATCGCGCAGGCGGTGGCCCAGTACATGACACGCAACGGCATCCCGACCAAGGTCGAGACGATGCCGTCGAACGTGTTTTTCTCGCGCGGTTCGAAGCTCGAGTTCAGCTTCCTGCTGGCCGGCTGGGGTGCGGAAACCGGGGAGACATCTTCTCCTCTGCGCGCACTGCTGGCGACGTTTGATCAGAAGCAGGGGCTCGGCACCGCCAACCGCGGCCGGTTCTCCGACGCCGGAGTCGACGCGCTGATCACCCAGGCGACGACGACGATCGACGACACCAAGCGGGGCATCATGCTCGGCCGCGCCTCCGAGAAGGCCGTCGGCGAGCTGACCGGCCTGGTGCCGCTGCACTACGAAGTCAGCACCTGGGGCACGAAGAAAGGCCTCACGTACAAGGCGCGCGCCGACCAGTACACCTTCGCCTACGACGTCCGACCCGCAAAGTGAACGCGTACGCCCCTCGTGTACGCGACCCTGCGGGTCGCACGTGCACTTGGGGCGGACGATTTAGCGCGGCCGCCTTCGGGCGGCCGGGCGGCGACCGCGATTACAACGGCACACTGGATCCAGCGCAGCGGGAAACCGGTCTGACGGGACTCGCATGACGGTATTCATCTTGCGCCGGCTCGCGCAGACGCTGCTCGTGCTGCTGATCACCTCGGTACTGGTGTTCGGCGGACTCTTCATGATCGGCGATCCGGTCGAGATCCTCGTCAACCCTTCGGCCGACCAGATCGAAAAGGAGCGCGCGACTAAGGCGCTTGGGCTCGACAAGCCGCTGCACGAGCAGTACTTCGGTTTCCTGCGTGGTGCAGTGACCGGTAATCTCGGCAATTCGTTCGTCTACGCACGCCCGGCACTCGAGGTCATCTTCGAGCGTATGCCGGCCACGCTCGAGCTCGCGTTCCTCGCGATGGTGATCGCGGTCGTGCTCGGCATTCCGCTCGGGCTTTATGCCGGACTGCGTCCGCACAGCGTGGTTTCGAAGACGATCATGGCGGGATCGATCCTGGGCTTTTCGCTGCCGACCTTCTGGGTCGGCCTGATCCTGATCCTGGTCTTCGCAGTCACGCTGGGGTGGCTGCCGTCGACGGGCCGCGGGCCCACGACCGACGTGCTCGGGCTGCAGCTTTCGATCTTCAACTGGGAGGGCCTGCGGTATGCGCTGCTGCCAGCGATCAACCTAGCGCTCTTCAAACTCTCGCTGATCATCCGTCTGACGCGCGCGCAGGTGCGTGAGCAGAGCCTGCTCGACTACATCCGGTTCGCGCGTGCCAAGGGCCTGACGAACTCGCGCGTCATCGGAGTTCACCTGCTGAAGAACATTCTGATTCCGCTGGTGACGGTGGTCGGGCTCGAACTGGGCTCGGTGATCGCGTTCGCCGTCGTGACGGAAACGATCTTCGCCTGGCCCGGCATGGGCAAGCTGGTCATCGACTCGATCTTCCAGCTCGACCGGCCGGTCGTGGTCGCGTACCTGATGGTGGTCGTGTTCATGTTCATCATGATCAACCTCGTGGTCGACCTGCTCTACTCGGTGCTCGACCCGCGCGTGCGGCTGGCGGAGGCGAAGGGATGAGCGCCGTGGTCGCACCGGTTGCGGTCGTCGAGACACCCTGGTTGCGGTTCCGGCGTCAGTTCGCGGAGAGCCGACTGGCGCTGCTCGGGCTGGCACTGCTGGCTGTGGTCGTTGCGATCGCGCTGCTGGCACCGTGGCTCGCGCCGCAGAACCCGTACGACCTCGCCAAGCTCGACCTGCTCGATGCGCGCCTGCCACCCGGCGCCAGGGCCGCGGACGGCATGACCTACTGGCTGGGCACCGACGGCCAGGGCCGCGACATGCTGTCGGCGATCCTCTACGGGCTGCGCGTGTCGCTGTACGTCGGCGTGGCCAGCGGCGTCATCGCGCTGACACTCGGCGCCGTCGTCGGCGTGCTCGCCGCGTATCTCGGCGGCCGCTTCGAGCAGATCGTGATGCGCGTCGTCGACATCCAGCTCGGTTTTCCGGCGATCCTGGTCGCGCTGATCCTGCTGGCGGTGCTCGGCAAGGGGGTCGACAAGATCATCATCGCGCTGGTCACCGTGCAGTGGGCGTATTACGCACGCACCGCACGCTCGGCGGCGCTGGTCGAACGCAGCAAGGAGTACATCGAGGCGGCGCGCGCGCTGGGCCTGAGCGCGTGGCGCATCGTCCTGCGGCACCTGCTGCCGAACGCGCTGCCGCCGCTCATCGTCGTCGGCACGGTCCAGGTGGCACATGCGATCGCGCTCGAAGCCACGCTGTCGTTCCTGGGCCTCGGTCTGCCACCGACCGAACCTTCGCTGGGACTCCTGATCGCCAACGGCTACGAGTACCTGATGTCCGGCAAGTACTGGATCAGCGTGTACCCGGGCATCGCGTTGCTGGTCACGATACTTTCGATCAACCTGGTCGGCGACCAGCTGCGCGACGTGCTGAACCCGAGGCTGTCGCGATGATGTCGCGGTCCCCGCTGCTGCAGGTCGCCGGTCTGCGGACGGAGTTCGCGACGCGCGAGGGTGTACTGCCCGCGGTGGCCGACGTTTCGTTCGATCTCGCGCGCGGCGAAGTGCTCGGCCTGGTGGGCGAGTCCGGCTCCGGCAAGTCAGTGATGGGCTTTTCGATCCTCGGGCTCATCGATCCACCGGGGCGGATCGCTGCCGGCAGCATCGTGTTCGACGGCGTGGAACTCGTCGGCGCCGCACCGGAGTCACTGCGTCGCCTGCGCGGCAAGCGCATCGCGATGATCTTCCAGGACCCGATGATGACGCTCAATCCGGTCCTTTCCATCGAGACGCAGATGGTCGAAACGGTGCTCGCGCACGACGACACCCCACGCGCGGCGGCGCGCCAGCGGGCGATCGAGGCGCTGGGCCAGGTCGGCATCGCCGCCGCGGCCGAGCGGATTCATCAGTATCCGCATCAGTTTTCCGGCGGCATGCGCCAGCGCGTGGCCATCGCAATTGCGCTGCTGCACAAACCCGATCTCATCATCGCGGACGAACCCACGACCGCGCTAGACGTCACGGTGCAGGGCCAGATCCTCTACGAAATGCAGAAGCTCGTGCGCGAGTCCGGTACGGCACTGGTCTGGATCACGCACGACCTGGCGGTGGTCGCGGGGCTGGCCGATCGCATCGCGGTGATGTACGCGGGCCGGATCGTCGAAATGGGCGACGCGGCGGCCGTGCTCGACGCCCCTTGCCATCCGTATTCGCGCGGGCTGCTCGATTCCGTGCCGGCCGCGACCCGGCCGGGAGCGCGTTTGCGCCAGATCCGCGGCTCGACGCCCTCCCTGCTCAGTCTCGGCCCCGGCTGCGCCTTCCGCGAGCGCTGCGACCGTGCCACCAAAGCTTGCGCCGCCATGCCGCCGCTCACGGAGCACGATGGCCGCGCGGTCCGCTGTGTACACCCGCTGGAGTTGGCATGAGCGTGCACGGCCGCTCCGAAGCGCTCATCCCGCAGCGCGTAGCGCGGAGGGTCCGTCGATCCGTGCGCGGCCGCTCCACGGCGCGACTGGCAGGCCGCACCGGCTACGCGGGCACCGCAGCACGCAGGTGCTGCGGTGAATTCCCCGCTTCGCCCAAAGCGCTCATACCGCCGCGCGCAGCGTGGAGGGCCGTTCAATGACAGCACTCCTGCAGATCGAGGGTGTCAGCAAGCGCTTCAGCAAGAAGCTGGACGCCATCGAGAAACTGGCGCGCAGCCTGGGTGCGAAGGTCAGCGAGCACACGGTGCATGCGGTCGAGCGCGTGAGCTTTGACGTGGCAGAGCGCGAAGTCGTGGGGCTGGTGGGCGAGTCGGGTTGCGGCAAGTCGACCCTCGGACGACTGGCCTGCGGCCTGCACGCGCCGACCGAGGGAACCGTGCGGTATCGCGGCCAACCCGTGACGACCGAACCCGGCGTGCGGCGACCGATCCAGATGATCTTCCAGGATCCGTTTGCATCGCTGAACCCGCGCATGCGCGTGACCGACATCGTCGGCGAGGCGCCGCGCGTGCATGGCCTCGTCGCTTCGTCGGAGGTCGCGGATTACGTTGCAGATGTACTGCAGCGGGTCGGGCTCGATCCGTCGTTCGCGCGCCGCTATCCACACCAGTTTTCAGGCGGCCAGCGCGCGCGCATCGGGATTGCGCGGGCGCTGGCGGTCAAGCCCGAGTTCCTCGTCTGCGACGAAGCGGTGGCGGCCCTCGATGTCTCGATCCAGGCGCAGGTGCTGAATCTCTTCATGGACCTGCGCGACAGCTACGACCTGACGTACCTTTTCATCAGCCACGACCTAGGCGTCGTGCGGCACCTGTCCAACCGCGTCGTGGTGATGTACCTGGGCCGGGTCGTCGAGGTGGCGGCCACCGAGGAACTTTTTGCCCAGCCGAATCATCCTTACACACAGGCGCTGCTGTTCGAAGTCCCGCGGCTGGACCGCAAGCGGAGGACGTTCGTCCCGATCAAGGGCGAAATCCCGTCGCCGCTGGCGCCGCCCACCGGCTGCCACTTCCACCCGCGCTGCCCGCGCGCCATGCCCAGGTGCTCCGCCGAAGCACCGGCGCTGCGTGAAATCGCGCCCGGACATCTGTCGGCCTGCCATCTGAACGATCACTGATGTCGCATCATTGAGGCTGATCCGACCTGCTCACGATGTCTGAAGCCATTTACCTTCACGGCCCTGCGCGGCCACGCGTGCCGCTTGTCCTCGATTCGCCGCACTCCGGCGTCGACTTCCCCGCGGACTTCGACGCCGCGGTATCCGAGTTCGACCTGCGTGATGGCGAGGACTGCTTTGTCGATGAGTTGTACCTCCCGGCCATCGAGCACGGCATCCCGCTGCTGGCGGCCCGCACTCCGCGCACGTATCTCGACCCGAACCGCCATCGCGGCGACATCGATCTCGAGCTGATCGAAGGCGGCGCGTGGCCGCACGAGTACGTGCCGAGTGGCAAGGCCGCCATCGGCAAGGCCCTCGTCTGGCGGACGCTGGACGATGGCCGCCCAATCTACGCGCGCAAGCTGCGGGTGGACGAAGTGCGGTCGCGCATCGACCGCTTTCATGCGCCGTACCACCAGGCTCTGACAGCGCTGATCGGGTCAGCACACGAGGCCTTCGGTGTCGTCTATCACCTCAACTGCCATTCGATGAACTCGGTCGCCGGCAAGATGGGCGAAGGCGGCGAGGGAACGGAACGTGCGGACTTCGTGCTGGGTGACCGCGATGGAACGACGTGCGACCCCGCGTTCACCGATTTCGTGCGGGCTACGCTTGCCGCACTGGGCTATCGGGTTGCGGTCAACGATCCCTACAAGGGCGTCGAACTGGTGCGCGCCTACTCCGACCCGGCTCGCCGCCGCCACAGCCTGCAAGTCGAGATCAACAAGCGTCTCTACATGGACGAGACCGCGCGGGAGAAAAACGCCGGCTTCGCGCCGCTGCAGCAGAACCTGCAGCGCTTGCTGGAGGCGGTCCGCGATTACATCCGCCGGGAGACACGCCGTGCCTGAACATCATCCGATCGAGATCCAACCGCCCGACATCTCTCCGTACCGCACGGGCACGAGCGGTGTCGACTTCGTGCACGTTCTCGATTCCGGCAACCCCGGGCCGACCGTGATGCTGCAGGCGCTGACACATGGCAACGAGTTCTGCGGCGCGCATGCGCTGATCGAGCTGCTCGAGTCCGGGCTTCGGCCGCAAGCGGGGCGCCTGATCATCGCCTTCGCCAACGTCGCGGCCTTCGCCCGCTTCGACTTCGAGGACCCCGACGCCTCGCGTTACATCGACGAGGACTACAACCGCGTCTGGGCCGACGAGGTGCTCGACGGTCCGCGCGACTCTGCCGAACTGCGCCGCGCGCGCGAGCTGCGTCCCTTCGTCGACGACGCCGACTTCCTGCTCGACCTGCATTCGATGCACGAACCCGGCCGCCCGATCATGGTCTGCGGCATGGTCGACAAGCACCTCGCACTCGCCCGCCGGGTCGGCCTGCCGGCCGACCTTCTGATCGACACCGGTCACCCGGCCGGGCTGCGCATGCGCGACCGCGGCGGCTTCAACGACCCCGCGAGCCCGAAACTGGCGCTTCTGATCGAATGCGGCCAGCACTGGGAGCGCCGCGCGCTCGATGTTGCGCGCGACACCACGCTGCGTTTCCTCGCGGCCACCGGCAGCGTTCCGCTCGACCGCATCGCGGGACGCCTGACGGTGCCGTTGCCAAAGCAGCAGCGTGTCGTGCGGGTCACCGAACCCGTCGTCGCTAGGTCGCTTGCGTTCGAGTTCCTAGTGCCGATTGAAGGGCTCGGCGTCGTCCCCAAAGCCGGTACGCCGATCGCGCGCGACAGCGGTACTGTATGGACCGCTCCCTATGACGACACCGTGCTGGTGATGCCTTCGCTGCGGCATCTGAAGTCCGGTAACACCCAGGTGCGGCTCGGCCGCTACGACCCATGATGATGACCCGCTGCCTTCGGTTTTTGCACATCGCCTTCGGGCTGGCCGCTTGCGTCCTGTTGCCTGGTGCAGCATCAGCGCAGCAGGCCCTGACGCCGCTTCGTGCGACTGAGAACGTTTACTACTTCCAGGGCGACTCCGGCATAGCCTCGACCGCCAACCATGCCTTCAACTCGAATGCGGCGTTCATCGTCACGCGCAACGGCGTGGTCGTTTTCGACGCCCTCGGCACGCCGGAACTCGGTGCTGCGATGAAGCGGGCGATCGCGACGGTCACGCCGCAGCCGATCCGCGCGGTCATCGTCAGCCACTTCCACGCCGACCACTTCTACGGCCTGCAGGCGCTGTCAGGCCCGGATGTCGAGATCTGGGCCAGCGCGAAGGGCCGCGAATCGCTGGCCGGACCGCAGACGCAGGAACGGCTCGCGCAGCGGCGACGTGACCTCTGGCCCTATGTCGACGAGAAGACGAAGCTGCTGGGGCCTAGTCGCTGGATCGAATTCCCCGGCGGCAAGGAGTACTCGTTCGAACGCGGTGGCATGCGCTTTCGCCTGATCGATGTCGGCGGCGCGCATTCGCCCGAAGACATCATGCTGTGGATCGAGAACGACCGCGTGCTGCTGGCCGGCGACCTCTACTTCAGCGGACGGATACCCTTCGTCGGCAATGCGGATACGCGTTCCTGGCTCGCCACGCTGGACCTGATCGCGCCGCTGAAGCCGGCCGTTGTCATTCCGGGTCACGGCGCCGCATCACGCGACCCGGCGCCCGACATTGCACTGACGCGGGACTACCTGCTGTACCTGCGCGAGCAGATGGGCAAGGCTGTACGCGACCTCGTGCCCTTCGATGAAGCGTACGCCGCCGTCGACTGGTCGCGCTTCGAGAAGGTCCCGGCGTTCGCAGCCGCCAACCGCATCAATGCCTACGGCACCTACCTGGGTCTGGAGCAGGAAGCGCTGCGCAAGTAACGCGGTGCTGCCTTCGGCTGCCGTGCTCCGTGCCCATCCCGTCCGCTAACGCGAGGCGAGCCATGAGGCCGCGGTTGGTTCCGGGGCTTGTCGACGCGATGGCCACGACCCGCGCGATCTGAGCGCGCTGCCTGCGGGACACCTCGGGCTATTGGTGGGCAACAACGGGGCCGGCGAGGTCAATCAGCGTGTCAGCCACCTGCACGCAGTCCTCGATGTGCCGGTCACCCAGGTACTTCAGCGCGGCAAAACTCAGCGAGGCGGCCACCACCTGTCCGGCAAACGGCACGGCGCGGGCCGCCTGCTTCGCCGTCAGGCGCACCCCTACCGTCTTCAGCAGCTTGATGACCAGTTCGCGCGTGACAACGCGGCCAACCAGCGCACTGCCGACCGCCATCACGGCCTTGTAGGCGAACACCTTGCGCCGCGGCGCGAGGCGTTCGATCTGGTCGGGCGTCAGGCCGAAGGCGGCATTGATGTCTTCGATCATCGACATCAGCACGCCGATGTCGACGGCCACGTCGACCCCCGGGATCGGCACGACCGAGGCGCCGGCAGAGATCAGCGCCCGCCGCGTCGCCAGTTTGCGGCATTGGCGCGCGACCGCGTCGATGTCGCGGCGCGTCGACGGCACCACGACCAAGTCGCGCGATTGGCTGGCGGCCCTGCCCATGGCGTAATCGTACGCGGCAGGTGTACGGGCCGGCTGGGTTGGCGTTCGCGCTGGCCGCCCGGCCCGAAGCCGGCCGCGCGTCCGGAGCCCGAAGTAGACCTAGATCAACGATCTGTCGTGCTCGCGTAAGCCGCGTGACAGCTTCAGGGGCTACGGTCGGCAACGCCGAACGAAACCAGCCACGGCGGCTGCCGGGTCAGGACGCACCCGGTGCCGTCACCGGCGACTGAAGCGGCGCCATAACAAGACTTTCCCTCGGGAGGGAAGAACATGTCCACTGCTGCACTCGCCGGCGCGGCCGGGCAGAGGGCGCCACTCAATTGGGTGGCGATCGATGCCGATCCGCGCTTTCAGTCGCTACACCAGAAGAAGGTCCGCTTCCTTGCCGGACTCATGATCTTCTCCGTCGCGTTCTACTTTCTGCTGCCGATCGGCGCCGCCTACTTTCCCCAGCTTTTCAGCGTGAAGGTCTGGGGACCGCTGAATGTCGGCATCCTGTTCGCCTTGTCGGAGTTCGTCGTTGCGTGGGCCATCGCTTACTACTACGCCCGGCGCGCCAACCGCGAGTTCGACGCGATGGCGCGCGAACTGATCGCCGATGCCGAGAACATCGGGAGGCAGTCATGAACCGCCGCATGGGGCTGTACCTCGCGGCCGGCGCGCTCGCGCTGCCGCTGATCGCGTTTCCCGCCTTTGCACAAGGCGCCGTAGGTACCGAGTGGCGCTGGCTGACCTTCACCGTCTTCGCGGCGATCATCGGGATGACGATGTTCGTCACCTACATTGCCGCCAAGCGCGTGAAGTCGGCTGCCGACTTCTACACCGCGGGCGGCGGTGTCTCCGGCCTGCAGAACGGCTGGGCGATCGCCGGCGACTACCTCAGCGCGGCCTCTTTCCTCGGCATCGCCGGACTGATCTCGCTCTACGGATACGACGGCTTCATGTACTCGGTGGGCTGGCTCGTTGCCTACATCACAGTGCTGCTGGTGATCGCCGAACCCTGCCGCAACATCGGCAAGTACACGCTGGCCGATATTCTGGCCTATCGCAACGACCCGAAGAAGGTGCGCGTGGTCGGCGCGATTTCTGTCATTACCGTATCGACCTTTTACCTGACCGCGCAGATGGTTGGCGGCGGCGTGCTGGTCAAGACGCTGATCGGAATTGACTACGAGATTTCGGTCATCGTTGTCGGCACCCTGATGCTGGGGTACGTGCTGTTCGGCGGCATGGTCGCCACCACCTGGGTGCAGATCATCAAGGCAGTGCTGCTGGTGACAGCGTCGATCCTGCTGGTGATGTTCGTCTGGATGCCCTATGGCTTCTCGCTGCCGGCCTTCCTGCAGGCCGCGGTCGGCGATGCCAAGGTCCAGGCCCAGGTCGCGACGCTGCTCGGGGATGCCAGCAAGAACATGACGCCGGCCGAACTCGGCCAGCGTTTCCTCGAACCGGGGCTGTTGTTCAAGGCGCCGATCGACCAGATATCGCTCGGCATGGCGCTGGTGTTCGGCACGGCCGGACTGCCGCACATCCTGATGCGTTTCTTCACCGTGCCTACGGCGCAAGAAGCGCGCAAGAGCGTGATCTGGGCAATGGCAATCATCGGCGGCTTCTACGTGTTGACGCTTTTCCTCGGCCTCGGTGCCGCGATGAACGTCGGTGCTGCCAACATCCGCGCCGTCGATGCCGGCGGCAACATGGCCGCTCCCTTGCTGGCACAGTTTGTCGGCGGCGGTCCTGACAGTTTCATGGGCAACCTGTTCCTGGCCTTCGTAGCGGCGGTGGCCTTCGCGACGATCGTCGCCGTGGTTGCCGGCCTCGTTCTGGCGGCGGCCAGTGCGATGGCGCACGATCTCTACGTCGGCGTCATCCGCAGCGAGCACGTCACGCCACAGGAGCAGGTCAAGGCGGCGCGCATCGCCACCGTCATCGTTGGCGCGATGGCGATCGCCATCGGCATCGCGGCCAAGGGCCAGAACGTCGCCCACCTGGTGGCACTGGCATTTGCGGTCGCTGCCAGCGCGAACTTCCCGTGCGTGCTGCTGACGCTCTACTGGAAGCGCTGCAACACCGGCGGCATCATGGCCGGCATGGTGATTGGCACGCTGACAGCAATCGGGCTCGTTCTGGTGTCGCCCAACATGACCTACCCGAAGGCGATCAAGGCCGCCGCGCAGAAAGTCGTCGATGGAGCGCCGGCCCGGCTGGCTGCCCTCAACGATGCGCTGGCCTCCGGCGATGCCGCCAGGGTCGCCCGTGCCGAGAAAGACAAGGCCGGACTGGAGAAGGCCGTGGCGGCCGCGCAGGCCAATCTCGAGAAGTTCAAAAATGACAATACCAGCCTGGTCGGTCTCGAAGAGCCGCTGTTCGGACTGAAGAACCCGGGCCTCATCTCGATCCCGCTCGGCTTCCTGGCCGTGATCCTCGGCTCCCTGCTGTATCGCGACAAGCGCGCCGAGGACATGTGGGACGAGTTGTACGTGCGCCAGAACACCGGCATCCTGGCCGCCAAGGCGCACGCGCACTGAGGCGTCGCCAGGAGTTCGAAACGACAACACCACTCACAGGGCCCCGACCGCGGGGCCCTTTTTCCATTCGTCCGTTTCTGCGCGAACATGCGGCCTTGCCAGTTCGGCTGAACTGCAGCGACTCCAGCCGCCGGCGCGCTGACGGCCGAACGCTTTTAAGTTACGCGATGCCATGAACACCCCCACCACGCCACCGCTTGTCTACGGGGCCGTTCGCGAGTTTCTGGGCCGGCACACGCCGTTTTCGCGCATGTCCGACGATGCGCTGCAGTTCCTGATACCGCGGCTCAAGCTCGCCTACTTCGCGAAGGACACCGTCATCGTCGACCGCAGCGCGGAGTTTCCGCCGCTGCACATCATCCAGAACGGGCACGTGGCGAGCGTCACGGCCGGCCTCGACACGATGCCGGACCGCGTGCTGCAGGCCGGGGACTGCTTTCCCGTCGGCGCGCTATCGGCCGGCGGACATCCGACACGCAGCTATCGGGCGGCCGACGATGTGTTTGCCTACTTGCTGACGGTCGATGACTTCCAGAAGCTGCGCCAGATCTCACCCGAGTTCGCCGCGTACTGCACCGAGGCCGTCACCGTCCTGGCACAGCAGTCGCTGGCCGAGCTGCAGCGACATTACAGCCAGGTCGCGTCAGACCAGCATTCGCTGACCCGCCCGCTGGCACAGTTGCTACCCGCGGAGCCCGTCACCTGCCTGGCAACGACCTCGCTACGCGACGCTCTTACGCAGATGCGTGAGCATGCGGTGCGCTCGATCATCGTCGTCGACGAGGCCTCGGCTCCGGTGGGCGTATTCACGCTCAATGACCTGCGCGACCGCGTGGTGCTGCAGGGCCTGCCGCTCGAGACCCCGGTGGCGCGCGTGATGACGCCGGACCCGATCACGCTGCCGGCCGAGGCGACCGCCGCGGAAGCAATCCAGAGCATGGCGGCCGGCGGATTTCACCAGATGATCGTGACGGCCCATGGCAAGGTGCTCGGCACGATCTTCGAGCACGATCTGTTCGCGCTGCAGCGCGTAAGCCTGCGGCAGATCCACCATGCGATCCGCTCGGCGCGTTCGATCAAGCAGCTGGGCCACGTCGCGGGTGACATCCGCAACCTCACGCGCAACCTGCTGGCCCAAGGCGTGTCCGCCGAGGCGCTCACGCGGACGGTCGCTGCGCTCAACGACGCACTGACGCGGGAGGTAATCAATCGAACGCTGCAGGAGCACGAACTCGAGGGCCTCGACTGGTGCTGGCTCGCGCTCGGCAGCGAGGGACGCGGCGAGCAGACGCTGGCCACCGACCAGGACAATGCGCTCATCTTCGCCGCACCGAGTGAAGGCAAGGAACTCCTGCGTGCCCGGCACGAGCTGATCGCCTTCGCGCGCGATGTCAACGCCGCGCTCGACCAGCTGGGCTTTCCGCTGTGCAAGGGCAACATCATGGCGAGCAACCCGCAGTGGTGCCTGACCGAGGCCGAGTGGCGGGCACAGTTCACCACATGGATCAGCGAGCCCACGCCGGAACGGCTGCTGAACGCGAACATCTTTTTCGACTTCCGGCCCCTGTATGGCGACAGTGCACTGGCCGATCGCCTGTGGGACTGGCTGCTCGCGCGCACGCAGGACAACAAACTCTTCCTGCGGCTGATGGTGGCCAACGCGCTGCAGACCGAACCGCCGCTGGGACTGATCCGCGCGTTCCTTGTGTCCGACAAGCCGGGGCGCGAGGGCACGCTCGACCTGAAGAAGCGCGGGGCGCGGATCTTCGTCGACGCCGCGCGCGTGTTCGCGCTCGCGTACGGCAGCCGGGCCACTGGCACGGCCGATCGCATGCGCCATGCCGGCGAGGTGATCAAGGCCGATCCACGCCACGTCGAGGCGACCATCGAGGCGTTTCACTACGTGCAGGTACTGCGGCTGCGGGCGCAGGAGCATCCACACCCGACCAATCCGAACCGCATCGACCCGAATTCGCTCAACGAAGTCGATCAGCGCATGCTGAAGGAAGCCTTCCGCCAGGCCCGCAAGGTGCAGCAGCGGCTCAAGGAAACGTTTTCCTTCGCTCTCTAGCGCGCCGGCATGCCTGAACGTCGCCACCGATCGGACGCCACGTCATGGGGTTGCTGAGCCGCCTGCTGCGGCCGTCGCCGCGCCTGGCGCCCGAGCTCACCGTGCGGCTGCAGCGGCTGTCGGAGCTCTCGCCGCCGCCGACGCGCAACCACCACCGTGCCTCGCGCTACGTGACGGTGGACGTCGAAACCACCGGACTCGACATGCGCCGCGACCGGGTGCTGTCGATCGGAGCGGTCACGGTGGAGCGAGGCACGATCGATCTCGCCCACTGTTTCGAGGTCGTGCTGCGACAGCCCGAGTCATCGAGCCGCGACAACATCCTGGTTCACCGCATCGGCGGCCAGCGGCAACTGGGCGGTCAGGATCCGGCCGAGTCGCTGCTGCGCTTTCTGGAGTATGTCGGCAGTTGTCCGCTGGTGGCGTTTCGCGCCGAGTTCGACCGGACGATGATCGATCGCGCGCTCGACGAGACGCTCGGCACGATCAGCCAGAGCTCCTGGCTGGATCTCGCCGAACTGCTTCCGGCGCTCTACCCGTCGAACGAGAACAAGACGATGGACGACTGGCTGACGATGATGAACATCCACATGCTGGCGCGCCACGACGCACTGGCGGACGCGCTGGCCACGGCGCAGATGCTGCAGGTCTGCCTGCATCAGGCCGAAACCCTGGAGATGACGTGCCCGGCGCACCTGCTGGAGATGCAGAAGGCACAGCACTGGCTCGGCAAGCGCTGAGGGACAGCGGCCCGGGCGCCGCCGGCTCGGGCGAGTCGGGAAAACCCACACGGGTGCCACGGGCGAGGCACTGCTGACCCCGTTGGTGCGGCGCAACGTCGGAACCGCGTCGGATGGCTAGTCCGACCGTCGGGTCAACGGACGACGAAGATCAAGAGTGGCTCTAAAGGGGGGCGCCTATAATTCGGCGGTCCTAGTTATCCGGGCGCCACACCCGTCCCGGCAGCCATGCAACTTCTGACCCTGGGCCTCAATCACACGACCGCGCCGCTCGCCGTGCGCGAACGGGTGGCGTTCGTCCCGGAAGAGGTTGGCCTGACGATCGGACGTCTTCGCGAGCGACTTTCACAGCCGTCCGGCGGCCGTGTTTCCGAGGCCGCGATCGTGTCGACCTGCAACCGCACCGAGCTTTACTGCGCGGCGGACGAGCCGGAGCGCGCCCAGCAGGCGCTGCAGGAGTTCGTCGCCGCCGAAAAGCAGCTGAGCCTGGATGAACTGCAGCGCCACACCTATGTGCTGCCGCAGGCGAGCGCGGTGCGCCATGCGTTCCGCGTGGCGAGCGGGCTCGATTCGATGGTGCTCGGCGAGCCGCAGATCCTCGGCCAGATGAAACAGGCCGAAAAACTCGCCCGCAGCGCCGGCGGCCTCGGCCTGATGCTGAACCATCTGTTCCAGCGTACCTTCGCCGTGGCGAAGGAAGTTCGGACCACGACGGAGATCGGCACGCAGTCGGTATCGATGGCGGCGGCAGCCGTTCGGGTGGCGCAGCGCATCTTCGGCAACCTCGGCGGCGAGAACATCCTGTTCGTCGGCGCCGGCGAGATGATCGAGCTCACCGCCACGCACTTCGCCGCTCAGCATCCCAAGTCGATCACCGTGGCCAACCGCACCCAGGAGCGGGCACAGGCGCTGGCCCACCGCTTCCACGCCAACGCCATCAAGCTCGCCGAACTGCCGGACACGATCGCGCATTTCGACATCGTCGTCTCGTGCACGGCCAGCTCGCTGCCGATCATCGGCCTCGGCATGATCGAACGGGCCATCAAGTCGCGCCGGCGCAAGCCGATGTTCATCGTCGACCTCGCCGTGCCGCGCGACGTCGAGCCCGAGGTCTCGCGGCTCGACGACGTCTACGTGCACACGGTCGATGACCTCGGCCGCATCGTGCAGTCGGGCAGCGAAAGCCGGCAGGCCGCGGTGGCCCAGGCCGAGGCCATCATCGAGTCGCGCGTGCGCGACTTCGAGGAGTGGATCAAGGCGCGCCGCGCGGTGCCCGTGATCCAGGACCTGCGCACGCGGGCTGACGCGCTGCGGCGACGCGAGCTAGATCGGGCGCTCAAGCAGCTGGCCCGCGGCGATGCGCCGGAAGCCGTGATCGAGCAACTGTCGCAGGCGCTGACGAACAAGTTCCTGCACGATCCGATGAGCACACTGCGCGATGCCGGCGACGAAGCCGAGGCGGCGCGCGTGCAGGCGCTGCTCGCGCGTTTCTACTCTTCCGATCATTAGCGTCCGATGTTCCGGCCCGTTCTGCGGGCCGCGTCGGTCGCGCGCATGACGGCGTTCTCCGATTTGCGGCCCTGCCGCCCACGCACCTGCCGCCGATCCGCGGCCGGAGCGCTGCGGTGCCGACCACCCACACCCACGCAAGCCCCATGAAGACTTCGATGAAGACCAAGCTCGAGCAGCTCGCGAAGCGGCTCGACGAAATTGACCTGCAGTTGTCGAGCGCCGACTCGGCACGCGACATGAATCGGTTCCGGGCGTACGGCCAGGAGCGCGCCGAGATCGAGCCGGTCGTCACGCGGTTCCACGAGTACAACCGCGCGAGCGCGGACCTGCTCGGGGCGCAGGAAATGCTGACCGACCCCGACATGAAGGCCCTGGCCGAGGAAGAGATCCATGCCGCCAGGGCGCGCATGGAGTCGCTGGAGGATGACCTGCAGCGGTTGCTCTTGCCGAAGGACCCAAACGACGAGCGCAACATCTTCCTGGAGATCCGCGCCGGCACCGGCGGCGATGAGTCGGCTCTCTTCGCCGGCGATCTGCTGCGCATGTACATGCGCTATGCCGAACGCAACCGCTGGTCCACGGAAATGATCTCAGAGAGCGCGTCCGATCTCGGCGGCTACAAGGAAGTGATCGTGCGCATCGTCGGCGCCGGCGCCTATTCGAAGCTCAAGTTCGAGTCCGGCGGCCATCGCGTGCAGCGCGTGCCCGAAACCGAAGCGCAGGGACGCATCCATACTTCGGCCTGCACGGTGGCGGTGCTGCCGGAGGCGGACGAGATCAACGAGGTCAAGCTCGACCCGACCGAGATCCGCATCGACGTCTATCGCGCCTCCGGCGCCGGCGGCCAGCACGTCAACAAGACCGAAAGCGCCGTGCGGATCACGCACCTTCCCACCGGGATCGTCGTCGAGTGCCAGGACGACCGCTCGCAGCACAAGAACCGCGAACGCGCGATGAAGATCCTCGCGGCGCGCATCATGGACCAGCGCACGCGCGAGCAGCAGGCCAAGGAAGCCTCGACACGCAAGAGCCTGGTCGGCTCTGGCGATCGCTCCGAGCGGATACGCACCTACAACTTCCCGCAGGGGCGCGTGACCGACCATCGCATCAACCTGACGCTCTACAAGATCGACCAGATCATGGACGGCGACCTGACGGAGCTCACGGAGCGGCTCGCCGCAGAGCACCAGGCAGAGCAGCTCGCAGCGCTGGGCGAGACCGCGTGATCGAAGCGTCGGTTGCGGGCGACCTCCCGGAGTCGAAGTTCCGGTGCAGACATCGCTCTCGCGCGAACGGGATCGAACTCGGCTGACCACGCGGTTCGATGACCCTACACACCGCGGGAACGCTATTGGGCGCGCCGCCATTGCCGGTGAGCGAAGCACGCGCCCTGCTCGCAATGGTGCTACGCACTTCACGCGAGCACCTGATCGCGCACCCGGAACTGCCGGTCAATTCGCCCGCGCAACAGGCCTACGAGGCCCTCGTCGCACGCCGCCAGTCCGGGGAGCCATTGGCCTACCTGCTGGGCGAGAAGGAGTTCTACGGCCGGCCCTTCAGGGTCACGCCCGACGTGCTGGTGCCGCGTCCCGACACCGAGACGCTGGTCGAGGTCGCACTCGCGTGCCTGCGCGGACTCACCGCACCCCGCATCCTCGATCTCGGCACCGGATCGGGCTGTGTGGCCATCACGCTGCAGAAGGAGCGGCCCGACGCAGCCGTCACTGCCACCGACGTTTCGGCGGCCGCGCTGGCCGTGGCACGCGCCAACGCGCAGTCGCTGAAGGCGGACGTCATCTTCCAGCAGGGTGACTGGTTCGCGGCACTCGCTCCTGGGAGCACGTTCGACCTCATTGTCAGCAACCCACCCTATGTGGCGGCGGCCGACCCCCACCTTGCGGCGCTCAGACATGAGCCGGGCCTGGCGCTGACCGACGGTGGCGACGGCCTGCAGTGTCTGTCGATCCTCATCGCCGGGGCACGTGCGCACCTGTGCGCAGGAGGCTGGCTGGTGCTGGAGCACGGGTACGATCAGGCAGCGGCGATCACGCCGCGCATGCGCGACGCCGGCTTCCAGGAGGTGACTGTCTACCGCGATGCCGGAGGTCAGACGCGGGTCACGGCCGGCCGCGCCTGAGTTAGTAGCGACTTCGTTGCCGGACCGCGCCGGGGCCTGCGGCCGCGAAATGCGGCGGGCCTGCCATGTGGCCCCGGGGCGAAATTGGTGCGCCGATGTCGGTCGTGGCGGCCGCCGAGTGCGGCGACATCTCCGGGTTGCGGCGCATGCGCATTGGAACCGCGGAATCGATCGGCGGTTGGCCCGAAAACCGGCTGCGCTTAGGGCGAATTCAGTGCCATGTCCCGACAGTAGTGCTGTACCGGGCCGGAATAACCCGCCGCGCCCGCGGGTCGCCCGGTTTGACGGCCCGCCGCCCGACTTCCTACACTGGCCCTCCCTCTCGAGGTCAATCGCATGGACGCCAAGGAATTCATCCACAAGACCGTCACCGAGCACCCGGTGGTGCTGTTCATGAAGGGGACGGCGCAGTTCCCGCAATGCGGCTTCTCCGGTCGCGCCATCCAGGTGCTGAAGCAGGCCGGCGTGCAGAACCTGGTCACGGTAAACGTGCTTGACGACGACGACGTACGGCAGGGCGTGAAGGAGTACGCGAACTGGCCGACGATCCCGCAGCTATATGTGAACGGCCAGTTCGTCGGGGGCTCGGACATCATCATGGAGATGTTCCAGTCGGGTGAGCTGCAGACGCTGCTCAAAGACACGAAGGCGGCCTGACGGTGCCAGCGCGGCGCCTGATCGTTGCGATCACCGGCGCCAGTGGCGCGGCGTATGGCGTGCAGTTGCTGCGGCGCCTGCGCGAACAACCGGATGTCGAGACACACCTGCTGCTGTCGGCGGCCGGGGTTCTCAACGCCTACCAGGAACTTGACCTCAAGCGCGGCGATGTCGAGGCATTGGCGCATGTCGTGCACAGTGTCAACGACATCGGCGCCACGATCGCCAGCGGATCCTTCGCGACGGTGGGCATGGTCGTGGCCCCCTGCTCGATGAAGACGCTGGCCGCGATCGCCCACGGCTATGCGGACAACCTCATCGCGCGCGCGGCCGATGTCTGCCTGAAGGAGCGGCGCCGGCTGGTCCTGATGCCGCGCGAAGCGCCGCTCAACCTCGCTCACATCCGCAACATGGAAGCGGTGACGCTGATGGGAGGTGTCATCTTCCCGCCTGTGCCGGCGCTCTACCACCGACCGGCGTCGATCGAGGAGATGGTCGACCACACCGTGGGCCGCGTACTCGACCTCTTCGGGCTGGGGGTGGAGGAGGCGCCGCGGTGGGACGGCGCGATCGGTGCTGCACGCGCTTAAGACCGCCGCAGAGCGGTCGTCCGCCACTGCGCCGTCTTAGCCCCCGTGGGGGTTCATGCTGTCGGTGTAGGCCGGTTCGTCCGCGCGCTGAAATCGAGGTGCAGCCGCAGAATCCGCTGCCGGTCCCGTATCGGCGACCGACACGTCTGCGGGTGCGCTCGAAGCCAGGTTCGCGACGCTGGCTGCCGCATAGTCAACGCGCTCGGACCGGTTCGCGCCAGGCTGAACGACGAACGCCACCGAGCCAATGGCAAGCGCGATCACCGCGCCGGTGATGACACGCGCCGTGCGAGGTGAGGCGTGATCGTTCGAAGCGGCAGTGCCGGATTCAGCTGTGTCGTCATGCATGGTGGGCTCCCTCGGGGCGACCGCGTCAATTTCGACGCAGGGCCATGCCGAGCCACCCGGCCCCGAGGCGCCATTCAACGGAAGTCGAAGTCCCGTCGCACAGATGGCCTATGCCGTCGGACATAGGACCGAGCCTGTTCCGACGCGAGCGGGCGGCCGGGAAGAACCTCGTGCGGCGGGAGGGTGTGTCGCGATGCGGCGTCGCTGCGCTCGCCGCCGGGAAGCCCGCTGCGTTGGTGCCGGCAGAGGGACTCGAACCCCCGACCTTCGGTTTACAAAACCGCTGCTCTACCAGCTGAGCTATGCCGGCACTTGCTGAGTCGTGCTGCTGATTACTTGATGCGCGTGAGCTTGGGCCGCTCGCCGCGCGGCGCGGGCGGGGTGTCGTCCGGCGTGCTGTCGCCGGCCTCCTCGCCGTTCGAAGGCTCGGGATGCGCTTCGCTCGTCCGCGAGTCCGCGCCTTCGGTCTGCACCAGCGACATCACCGGGCGGCCTGCGGGCGCGGCCTCCGGCAACGCCGGCTCGACGCCGGCGGGCGCCGCCGCCCGCGGGACCTCGAAGGCCATGCCCTGGCCGTTTTCCCGCGCATACACCGCCAGCACCCGTTCGATCGGCACGCACACCTCGCGCGCGACACCACCGAAGCGCGCCTGGAACTCGATCGCTTCGTTGCCGAGCTGCAGGCGGCTGGTCGCGAGCGGCGAGATGTTGAGCACGATCTCGCCATTCTTGACGAACTCGTGCGGCACCCGGACCCCCTCGTCGACCAGCACCGCGATATACGGCGTGTAGCCCGAGTCCGTGCACCACTGGTGGATGGCGCGGATCAGGTAGGGCTTGGTCGACGGATCGGGCATCGGCGTGCGTTCTGCGCCAGGCAACGCGCTAGCGGCGCATCACCTTTTCAGAGGGTGTCAGTGCCTCAATATAGGCCGGGCGCGAGAAGATGCGTTCGGCATACTTCATCAGTGGCGCCGCCGTCTTCGGCAGATCGATGCCGTAATGGTCGAGGCGCCAGAGCAGCGGCGCCAGCGCCACGTCCAGCATCGAGAAGTCCTCGCCGAGCATGTACTTGTTCTTGAGCATGATCGGCGCGAGCTGCGTCAGGCGGTCGCGGATCGTCGCCCGCGCCTTCTCGATCAGCTTCTGGTTGTTGCTGTTCTCCAGCGCCTGCACGTGCACGAAGAGTTCGCGCTCGAAATTGAACAGGAAAAGCCGCGTGCGCGCCCGCATCACCGGGTCGGCCGGCATCAGCTGCGGATGCGGGAAACGTTCGTCGATGTACTCGTTGATGATGTTCGACTCGTACAGCACGAGGTCGCGCTCGACGAGGATAGGGACCTGCCCGTACGGATTCATCACGTTGATGTCCTCGGGCTTGTTGAACAGATCCACGTCGCGGATCTCGAAGTCCATGCCCTTCTCGAACAACACGAAGCGGCAACGCTGCGAAAACGGGCAGGTGGTTCCGGAGTAGAGCACCATCATCTATTTTCCTTGGCGGGGCGGTCATCCGCCCCGCTTCATGCCGGCACCCGAAGAGTGCCGGCTAACGGTTGAATGCCGAAGCGCCAGGTCGTCCCAGGCTCCTGCATCTGAGCGATCCGGGCGAGGTGCTGGCGCGCCGCGCCGCGGCGACTGCACCGAGCCCGCCCTACTTGATGTTCTTCCAGTAAACCGAGTTCAGGCGCCAGGCGATGACGCTGAAGAACGCCAGGAACACCAGGACCCAGACACCGATCCTCTTGCGCGCCGTCTGCGACGGGTCCGTGATGAAGGCCAGGAAGGCCACGAGGTCGGCCGCATCCGAATCGAACTGGCGCGCCTGCTGCGGGTCAAGCGGCCGGAACGTGTAGCTGAGGCCCTCGGTCGCCGGTCCCTTGAGCTCCGTCTCGGTCTTCGTCGCGTTGCCATTGACGTCGAAGACCGTTGTGGTCTGCACGAAGCTTGCGTGGCCCGTCTTTGGATCGGCGTGCCGGTGCGTCTGCACCAGCGTGGCCTCGCGCGGCCCCTGCCGGTCCCAGAAGATGTGCGGCATGCCGATGCCGGGGAAGGCGATGTTGTTCCAGCCGGTCGGAGCGCTGCTGTCGCGGTAATAGCCACGCAGCAGCGTATAGATGTAGTCGGTGCCGGCGAAGTCGAACGACGTGCGGGCCCGCGTGATGACCGACAGGTCCGGCGGCGCCTTGCCGAACCAGACCTTGGCATCGGCCGGTGTCATGGCGATGCGCATGGTGTCGCCAACCTTCTGGTTGCCGAAGATCAGGAACTCCTTGATCTGCTTCTCGTCGAGCCCGATCTGTTCCAGCCGGTTCCAGCGGACCAGGTTCGCGCTGTGGCAGCCCATGCAGTAGTTGGCGAACAACCGCGCGCCGTTCTGAAGCGCGCCGAAGCTGCGGCCACGCTCCGCCGGCCAGTGCTCGATCGGGACTGCGGCCCCGGCAGCCAGCGCACCGCCGGCCGCTCCAAAAAGACCCAGCGCAACGACCAGGCGGGTGATGATCTTCTTCATTGTCTTCCCCGGCCCTTTCAGTGCGGATGAAACGTGACGCGGTCCGGGACCGGCTTGAAGGTACCCATCCGGCTCCACCACGGCATCAGCGCGAAGAAGCCGAAATAGATCACCGTGCCGATCATCGAGATGTACTGGCCGGCCGCCGACGGCGGCTGCGTGCCGAAGTAGCCGAGCACGACAAAGGCGACGACCCAGGTGATCAGCAGCCAGAAGTGCCAGGTGGGTCGATAGCGCATCGACTTCGCCGGCGAGTGGTCGAGCCAGGGCAGCGCGATGAAGATCATCACCGACGCACCCATCAGCACCACGCCCCAGAACTTCGCGTCGAGCGTGAAATAGCCCAGCAGCAGCACCAGCGTGCCGACGGCAATCGCCCCGCGCACGATCGGGCTGCGGACGGTGAGCAGGATCAGCGCCGACAGCGCAATCGTTCCTATGGCCAGAACGACCATGAACTGCTCGGTCGTGGCGCGCAGGATCGAATAGAACGGTGTGAAGTACCAGACCGGTGCGATATGCGAAGGCGTCGTCAGAGAGTCGGCCGGGATGAAGTTGTTCCATTCGAGGAAGTAGCCGCCCATCTCGGGAGCGAAGAACACGACGAAGAAGAAGACCATCAGGAAGATGGTCAGCCAGAAGATGTCGTGCACCGTGTAGTACGGATGAAACGGGATGCCGTCGAGCGGCTTGCCGTTGGCATCGAGGTTCTTCTTGATCTCGATGCCGTCCGGGTTGTTCGAGCCGACATCGTGCAGCGCGAGGATGTGCGCGACGACGAGGCCGATCAGCACCAGCGGAATGGCGATGACGTGGAATGCGAAGAACCGGTTCAGCGTGGCGTCACCGATCACGTAGTCGCCGCGGATGAAGACCGCGAGGTCCGGGCCGATCAGCGGGATCGCGCCGAACAGGTTCACGATCACCTGCGCGCCCCAGTAGCTCATCTGGCCCCATGGCAGCAGGTAACCGAAGAACGCCTCGCCCATCAGGCACAGGAAGATGAGGCAGCCGAAGATCCAGACCAGCTCCCGCGGCGCGCGGTAGCTGCCGTACATCAGGCCGCGGAACATGTGCAGGTAGACGACGATGAAGAAGAACGACGCGCCGGTCGAGTGCATGTACCGGATGAACCAGCCGCCCGGCACGTCGCGCATGATGTACTCGACCGAGGCGAATGCGAGGTTGGCGTCGGGCTTGTAGTTCATCACTAGGAAGATGCCGGTGATGATCTGGATCGCCAGCACGGTGATCGCCAGGCCGCCAAAGATGTACCAGATGTTGAAGTTCTTCGGCGCGTAGTACTCCGACAGGTGCTTGCGGTACTCCGCCATCACCGTCGGCATGCGCTGGTCGAACCAGCCGGCGATCCCGGCGTAGGGGGTCTTGTATTCAGCCATCGCGTTTCCTGGAATCAGGCGTTGGAGTCGTCACCGATCAAGATCAGCGTGTCCGACAGATACTTGTGCGGCGGAACCGGCAGGTTGTCGGGCGCTGGCTTGTTCTTGAACACGCGCCCGGCCAGGTCGAACGTCGAACCATGGCAGGGACACAGGAAGCCCTGGTCGGCACCCAGCTGCGAGTTCTGGTTCGAACCAAAGGGCCCGGCGGGCGAGCATCCCAGGTGGGTGCAGATGCCGACCGCCACCAGGTACTCGGGCTTGCGCGAACGGAATTCATTCTGCGCATACTCGGGCGTCGGGTACTGCGTGCGCTGCGACTTGGGATCGGCCACCTCGCCGTCGACCTTCCTGATCGACTGCAGCATCTCCGGCGTCCGGCGCAAGACCCAGACCGGCAGTCCACGCCACTCGACGGTCTTCATCTCGCCGGGCGCCATGCCACCGACATCGAACTCGACGGGCGCGCCGGCCGCCTTCGCCCGCTCAGAGGGCGCGAAGGAGGCCACGAACGGCACGGCCAGCGCGACGGCGCCGGCACCGCCGACGGTCGCGGCCAGGGCGATCGCATTGCGACGCTCCTTGTCGACGCCCGCTGGCGCGTCACCGGCGGGAACTGAGGTCGATGTGGACATGAAAACCCCGAAAGAGAAGTGAAATCCAGGTGCACTGCGGTCACGCCGCGGACATTCCGCGGCGGATACGGGCAAAGCGCCCCGCATGGCAGCCCGCGATTCTAATGCATGCGGCAAGCCCTGCCCCGGGACACCTGTGGGCCGCCGACGGGCCGTTGCCCGGCTAGACTGGGAACAGTTCAACTCCGGCGGAGTCCGGCGGGAGAGAAGGGAAGACCATGAGCATCATGAAGGAGTTTCGCGAGTTTGCCGTCAAGGGCAACGTCATCGACCTGGCGGTGGGCGTGATCATCGGCGGAGCCTTCGGCCGGATCGTCGACTCGCTGGTCAAGGATGTCGTGATGCCACTCATCAACGCCCTGCTGGGTGGGGCCGTCGACTTCTCCAACAAGTACTGGGTGCTCTCTGGCAATGTGCCCGCGGGCGCATCGCTGGACGCTGCGCAGAAGTCCGGCGTTGTGTTCGCGTGGGGAAACTTCGTGACGGTGCTGCTGAACTTCGTCATCCTCGCTTTCGTCATCTTCTGGATGGTGAAGGCCGTCAATCGCGTGAAGTCCGGACTCGATGCCGTCCCGCCGCCGACGCCCGAGGATGTCGTGCTCTTGCGCGAGATCCGTGATGAGTTGAAAAAACGCTGACCCGACCCCAACCAATGCCGCGCGGGCGCCTGAAGGCGTCCGCAGCCGCCTCGGCGTGTTCTAGCCGGTCGCGGCGGGCCCACGTACAACGCGGAATACCGGGATGCTCCGTCGCCTTTGGTTGATCTTCGCGCAGGCAACGACGATCGGCCTGGCCGCGCTCTTCATCGTCTCGACGCTGCGACCCGAGTGGCTGGGCCGCCTGCCCGCCGCGGTGCCGCCGTCCGCACCGGCCTTGCCCGCTGTCAAGCAGGCTGCGCCGAGCATCGAAGTGGCGCGCGCGGCGGCGCTCACGTCGTACGCCGGCGCCGTGGCAGCGGCGGCGCCCGCTGTCGTGAACGTCTATACGACCAAGGAAGTTCAGCGCCGCGGCGCCCCCGTCGATCCGCTGTACCGCTACTTCTTCGGTGATCCGCGCGGCGGGCCCGAGCGCGTCGCGAGCCTGGGCTCTGGCGTGATCGCCACGGCAGATGGCTACATCCTGACCAACAACCATGTGGTCCAGGCGGCCGACGAAATCGCCGTCGCGCTGTCGGACGGACGCCAGTTCGATGCACGCCTGGTCGGCGCCGACCCGGAGAGCGATCTCGCCCTGCTTAAGGTCGAGGCCAAGGGGCTGCCGGTCATCACGTTCGGCCGCGCCGACGCGCTGCGGGTCGGCGACATCGTGCTGGCTATCGGCAACCCGTTCGATGTCGGCCAGACCGTCACGATGGGCATCGTGTCCGCGCTGGGGCGGTCGAACCTCGGCATCAACACCTTCGAGAACTTCATCCAGACCGATGCCGCCATCAACCAGGGCAACTCCGGCGGCGCCCTGGTCGACACCAGTGGTCATCTCGTCGGCATCAACACGGCGATCTTTTCACGTACCGGCGGCTCAATCGGGATCGGATTCGCCATACCGTCCACGCTGGTGCGGCAGGTGATGGACCAGCTGATTCGCACCGGCAGGGTTTCGCGCGGCTACTTCGGCGTCGAGCCGGAAGATGTCACGCCCGAAGTCGCCGATCTTCTGAAGCTCGCGCGCCCGGACGGCGTCGTCTTGAAGGGCGTGCAGCGCACGAGCCCGGCCGGCAAGGCCGGACTCGAACCCGGCGACGTGATCGTCACGATCAACGGGGAAAAGGTCGCCAACAGCCGCGGCATGCTGGACCAGATTGCGCAGCTGCCGCCCGGCTCCAGCGCCACGGTACGGGTGCTGCGTTCCGGCAAGGAACTCGAGGTTCCGGTGACAGTCGGCGAGCGGCCCACGCCGCGCCTGCCGCAGTAGGTACGCCATGCCGCGCGCTCAGCGCGGCGTGGCCAGTTTTCTGCGCAGTTCGCGCGCCTTGTGGGCGGCGACCGGGTCACCGCCCGCGGCCGCGATGTTGTACCAGTAGAACGCGCGCAGTTCGTCACGTTCCACTCCGTCACCGTTCTCGTACTGGCTCGCGATGATGTAGGCGGCGGCCTGGTCGCCGAGCTCCGCGGCGCTTTCGTACCAGCGCGCGGCCTCGGCGTAGTCACGCGGAGCACCACGGCCGAGAAAGTACTGCGTGGCCAGGCTCACCTGCGCGTCGCGATAACCCTGCTCGGCCGCCTTGCGGAACCATGCGGTGGCCTCGGTGAGCGACAGCGGCACGCCGTCGCCCCGCTCGTGCAGCAGGCCGAGGGCAAACTGTGCGCGGGCAAAGCCGCTGCCTGCCGACTTCTTCAGCCACTGGACACCTGCCACGGGATCGGCCGGCCCGCCCTCCCCGTTCATCAGCATCACGGCAAGATTGAACTGCGCTACGCGCTGGTTGCGTTCGGCCGCGCCGCGGAACAGTCGCTGCGCCTGTGCCAGATCTCCGGCCTCATAGGCCGCGAAGCCCTGGCCGAGTTCGACATCGTCACCCGGAACGACCTGCAGACGGGCAGCGTGTGCCGGATAGAGCGCGGCTGCAAGAAGGCACGCGGACAGCCAGCGAAGCAGCGTGGATCGGCGCATCGGACCGGCGGCCGCCCGGTGCTCAGGAAGACGTTTCCTGCGCGGCTTCCTCCTCGCCCTGCGGCTTCACAAAGAAGCGGGCGAGGAAGATGCCCAATTCATAAAGTACGCACAGCGGGATCGCGAGCAGCAGTTGCGACAGCACGTCCGGCGGCGTGAAGATCGCCGCGACGATGAACGCGCCCACGATGACGTAGGGTCGCGCCTGCTTGAGTTTCTCGATGCTGGCGATGCCGAAACGGACCAGCAGCACGACGATGATGGGCACCTCGAACGTCATCCCGAACGCGAGGAACATGCCCATGACGAAGCTGAAATAGGCCTCGATGTCCGGCGAGACTGACACCGACGCCGGCGCAAATCCTGAGATGAACTTGAACACGACGCCGAAGACGACGAAGTAGCAGTAGGCCATGCCGAGCGCGAACATCATCACGCTCGACGCGATCAGCGGCGCCGCCAGCCGTTTCTCATGGCGGTACAGGCCGGGCGCGACGAAGGCCCAGGCCTGCCACAGCACATACGGCAGGGCGATGAGGAAGGCGCTGAACAGCGTCACCTTCAGCGGCACCATGAAGGGGGTGATGACGCCGGTGGCCAGCAGCTTCGAACCCGCCGGCAGCGCCGTCATCATCGGCTTCGACAGCAGGTCAAAGATCTCTTTCATGAAGGGCGTGAGCGCGAGGAAGATGACCAGCACGGCCACCGCGGCACGCACCAGGCGCTGCCTCAGTTCGACCAGGTGCGACAGGAAGCTCTGCTCGGCCGCAGGCTCCGTCGGGTTGGTCGTGTCGGTCGTCATCGGGGCCGTTGCCTGGAGAATCCGCGCGCGTTCAGCGCCGGATGCGCGGCCGGTTCAGGCGCGCGCGCGGTGCGTACTTGTGGCGGCTGCGCCCGGGCGTCTCCGGCATTGCAAGCTGGCGCTTGAGCTTGGCAATTTCGTCGGAGAGCTCGTCGATGCTCGGGCCGGGCTTGTAGCGCCGGGAAAAGCGCGTCGGGCTCCACTTGTTCTTGTCGTCCCACGAGTCCGTGTAGCTGTCCGTGCCGAGGCTGCTCAGACCCTCGGCGGCACCTGAAGCGACGGACCCCACGCTCGACTCGATGCCTTTGACTTCGCTCGTCACCGCGGTCTCGAATTCGTGGGCGATGCCACGCGCCTGCTCCTGCAGCTTCTTGAGCTCGGACAGCTCCATTTCACGATTGATGTCAGCCTTGACCTGGCTGACGTAGCGCTGCGCCTTGCCGGCCCACTCGCCGACGGTGCGCGCGACCTTGGGCAGGCGCTCGGGGCCGAGCACGACCAGAGCGACGGCGCTGATGACCGCCAACTCGCCGAAGCTGAAGTCAAACATCGATGGCGGCCGTCAGATCGGAGAGGGGAAGCCAGGGCGCGCCCCGGCCGCAGCGGGCGCGGGGAGCACACGGGGCGATCAGGACTTCTCTTTGGCCTTGACGTCGATCGTCTGGCCGACGACCTGCTTGGCCTCGTCGACGGACTTGGACGCCTCTTCGGTGCCTTCCTTCATGCCTTCCTTGAAACCCTTGATCGCGCCGCCCATGTCCTTGCCGATGTTCTTCAGCTTGCTGGTGCCGAACACCAGGATGATGACCAGCAGGACGATCAGCCAATGCCAGATCGAAAACGAACCCATTTCGTGCTCCTACAGACGTTTCCACGGGCGTGGTCCGCCCAGGATGTGGATGTGCAAGTGATAGACCTCTTGCCCGCCGTCCGGGCCGTTGTTGATCACGACGCGAAAGCCGTTGACGCAGCCTTGTTCTTTCGCGAGCCGCGGCGCAAGGGCTATGAGTTTACCCAACAAAGCCTCGTGCTCCGGGCCGGTCGTGATCAGGGAATCCACGTGCATTTTCGGGACCAGCAGAAGATGCACCGGTGCGGCCGGATTGATGTCATGAAAAGCGATGACTTCATCGTCCTCATAGGCCTTGCGGCTCGGCACCTCGCCACGGGCGATGCGACAGAACAGGCAACTGGCGGTCATCGTTCGCCTCCCTTGTCTTCTTCGCTGGCGCGTCCCTTTGCCTTGCGGGCGGCCTTTTCTTCAATTCCGGAGGTGCCGGCGCGGCGCTCCAGTTCGGCCAGCACCTGCTCGGGCCGCAGCCGGTAGTGGGCAAGCAAGATCAGGCAATGAAACCAGAGGTCGGCGGCTTCCGCGATGATCCGATCGGGCGACCCATCCTTGGCGGCCATGACGGTCTCGGTGGCTTCCTCACCGATCTTCTTCAGCACCGCATCCTCGCCGCGCGCGAGCAGCCGCGCGACGTACGAGGTCTCGGGATCGCCGCCGCGGCGCGACTCGATGACATCGGCCAGTTGACTGAGGATCGCGTCGTTCATTTTCGGTAGATGAGTTCCGGATCCCGGAGCACCGGGTCGACGGCGTCCCAGTGCCCGTCCGTCAGGACCCGGAAGAAGCAGCTCTCCCGCCCCGTATGGCAGGCGATACCCCCGGCTTGCGAGACAGCGTACAGCACGACGTCACCGTCGCAGTCGAGGCGGATTTCGCTGACCTGCTGCGCGTGACCCGATTCCTCGCCCTTGCGCCAGAGCCGGCCGCGCGAGCGCGACCAGTAGACCGCCCGCCGCGTCTGCGCCGTCTCGGCAAGCGCTTCGCGATTGGCCCAGGCGACCATCAGCACGCGCCCGCTGGCCGAGTCCTGCGCGATGACCGGCACCAGGCCGTCGGCATCGAAGCGGATCTCGGCAAGCCAGTCGGGCTCATTCATGTCAGCCGCATCTCGACGCCCTGCGCAGCCATGTATTCCTTGGCCGCCCGCACGGTGAACTCGCCATAGTGAAAGATCGAGGCGGCCAGCACAGCGTCGGCGCCCCCGCGTGTGACGCCGTCGGCCAGGTGCTGCAGCGTGCCGACGCCGCCCGAGGCGATGACCGGGATCGGCACCGCATCGGCGACCGCACGTGTCAGCTCCAGATCGAACCCCTGCCGCGTGCCGTCGCGATCCATGCTGGTGAGCAGGATCTCTCCTGCGCCGAGTTCGGCCACGCGGCGTGCCCAGTCGATGGCGTCCAGCCCCGTCGGGGTCCGACCGCCGTGCGTGTAGACCTCCCAGCCTGCTTTTGGGTCACTTGCCTGTCGGCGTCGCGCGTCGATCGCCACGACGATGCACTGGGCCCCGAAGCGGCCGCTGGCGTCCGCCACGAGCTGCGGGTTCTGCACCGCGGCGGTGTTGATCGAGATCTTGTCGGCGCCGGCGTTCAGCAGCCGCCGGACATCGGCCACCTGCCGCACGCCACCACCGACCGTGAGTGGAATGAACACCTGATCGGCGACCGCCTCGATCACGTTCAGGATGATGTCGCGCTGATCCGACGACGCGGTGATGTCGAGAAACGTGAGCTCATCGGCCCCTTCGCCGTCATAGCGCCGGGCGATCTCGACCGGGTCCCCGGCATCGCGCAGCGAGACGAAGTTGACGCCTTTGACGACGCGACCGCCGGTCACGTCCAGGCACGGGATGATGCGTTTGGCTAGCATGGCAATGCTCCATTTTGGAGCATATCGGCGGTTGGACCGGGCAGCTCAGCCCGCCAGCGCGTCGGCCCGCTCCTGCGCGGCCTTGAAGTCCACCGTGCCCTCGTACAGCGAGCGGCCGAGGATCGTACCCATGATTCCGTCGCTCTCGACGGCACACAGGGCCTCGATGTCTGCCATCTGCGCCACACCGCCACTGGCGATGACCGGAATCTTCACATGGCGCGCCAACTCGACCGTCGCCTCGATGTTCACACCGGTCAGCATGCCGTCGCGCCCGATGTCGGTGTAAAGGATCGCCTCGACCCCGTAGTCCTCGAACTTCTTGGCGAGGTCATTGACGTCGTGGCCGGTGAGCTTGCTCCAGCCGTCAGTGGCGACTTTCCCGCCCTTGGCGTCGAGCGCGACGATGACGTGACCGGCAAAGGCACTGCACGCATCATGCAGGAACCCGGGATTCTTCACGGCCGCGGTGCCGATGACGACAAAGCCCACGCCATCGTCGATGTAGCGCTCGATCGTGTCGAGGTCGCGGATGCCGCCGCCCAGCTGGATCGGCAGGTCGTCACCCACCGCCTTGACCATCTTGCGGATGACCGCCTCGTTGACCGGGCGCCCGGACCGGGCGGCGTTCAGATCGACGATATGCAGCCGGCGCGCACCCTGGTCGCGCCAGTGCCGCGCCATCGCGACCGGATCGTCGGAGAACACCGTCACGTTGCTGTTCATGTCGCCCTGGCGCAGGCGCACGCAATGACCGTCCTTGATGTCGATGGCAGGAATCAGCAGCATTGCGGTGAGCCCGGCAGAAGGGCGTTACGAGGCGGGGGGTCTGAGGAGGAGGAGGTTGTCCGGAACATCCGACGCGGCGCCACGTCAGGGCGCCCAGCGGCTGAAGTTCTCGTAGATGCGCAATCCGGCGGCGGCGCTCTTCTCTGGATGAAACTGCGTCGCAAAAATATTATCCCGTGCCACCGCGCAGGTAAAGGTGCCACCGTAGTCCGAAATACCGGCGCTGAGCGCGCCATTCTGGGGCACGACGTAGTAGCTGTGCACGAAATAGAACCAGCTTTCGTCGGCCACGCCGTTCCACAGCGGGTGCGGCTGCACTTGGCGCACCCGGTTCCAGCCCATGTGCGGCACCTTGAGGCGCACGCCATCCGCCGCCCGCATCGCCTCGTCGCGAAAGCGGACCACCACGCCCGGAAAGAGGCCGAGCCCGGCGGTATCCCCTTCCTCGCTGTGCTCGAACAGCATCTGCTCGCCGATGCAGACCGCGAGCAAAGGCTTGCTGGCCGCCGCCGCGCGCACCGCGTCTTCCAGGCCGGACTCGCGCAGATAGCGCATGCAGTCGGGCATCGCACCCTGGCCGGGAAAGACGACGCGATCCGCCGCCTTAACGACAGCGGGATCGGACGTGATGCGCACGCTCACGGAGGGCGCAACATGCTCGAGCGCCTTCGCCACCGAGCGCAGGTTGCCCATCCCGTAGTCAATGACAGCGATCATTCGCTTTGCGTGTACGCGACGCTTCGCGTCGCACGTGCACGCAAAGCACTAGAGTTAGAGGTCGCGCTCCGGAGCGGCCGCACACGCGCCCTTTTCCAAAGGCCAGGCAAGACCATCGAGCGCTTTATAAGCTTCCCTTGGTGGAGGGTATGACGCCCGCCGTGCGGGGGTCGGGCTCGACGGCCATGCGCAGTGCGCGGGCGAAGGCCTTGAAGACCGTTTCACACTGGTGGTGGGCGTTGTCGCCGCGCAGGTTGTCGACGTGCAGCGTGACCAGCGCGTGGTTGGCGAAGCCCTGGAAGAATTCGTGGGCCAGATCGACGTCGAACTCGCCGATCATCGCGCGCTTGAAGGGCACGTGCCATTCGAGTCCGGGCCGGCCCGACAGATCGACGACCACGCGCGACAGTGCCTCGTCGAGGGGAACGTAGGCATGGCCGTAGCGCCGCACGCCGGACTTGTCCCCAGCCGCCCGGGCGAAGGCCTGGCCCACCGTGATGCCGATGTCCTCGACGGTATGGTGCCCGTCGATGTGCAGGTCGCCCTTCGCCTCGACGACGAGGTCGAACATGCCGTGCCGGGCGATCTGGTCCAGCATGTGATCGAAGAAACCGAGGCCCGAGGCAAACGTGCCCCGGCCCGAGCCGTCGAGGTCGATCTCGACGCGGATCTGGGTTTCCTTGGTATTGCGTTCCACCGTCGCGCGGCGGGTCGTGCGGGGAGCCGTCATCGTGAGCCTTCCAACGTGGCGCGCAGCGCCTGGATGAACGCGTCGTTCTCGACCGCGGTGCCGATCGTCGTGCGCAGACAGTTCGCCAGCAGCGGGTGCATCGCGGAGACATTCTTGATCAGTATGCCGCGTTCCTTCAACCCATTGAAGATGCGGTCGGCATCGGCAACCCGGAACAACAGGAAGTTCGCGGCCGACGGAAAGACGGTGACGTTGCGCAGGCTCGCCAGCGCCGCCGCAACACGTGAGCGCTCGGTCCGGAGCATCACCGCCTGCCCTTCGAGGACGCGCAGGTGCTCGAGGAGGAAGTCCGCGGTCGCCAGCGTCAGCACGTTGACGTTGTAAGGCGGGCGGAGCTTCTCCAGTTCGGCGACCCACTCGGGATCGCCGGCCAGGTAGCCGAGCCGGATACCGGCCAGCCCGAGTTTCGAGAGTGTGCGCAGCACCAGCAGGTTGGGCCAGCTGCGCAGTTGCGGCATCCACGTGTCCTGCGCGAAGGGCAGGTACGCCTCGTCGATGACGACCAGTCCGGGCGCCGACCGCAGCACGGCCTCGACGCCATTGCGCTCGAAGAGGTTGCCGGTTGGATTATTCGGATACGCAATGAAGATGACCGCGGGCTGGTGCTCCGCGATGGCAGCCAGCAGTGCGTTGGTATCGAGCGTGAAGTCTGCACGCAGCGGCACGCCGACGAAGCGGCAACCGTCGAAGCGGGTCGACAGCTCGTACATCGAAAAGCTCGGCCACGGCGACAGGACCGTCGCGCCAGGCCGGGCGCAGGCCTGGATCACCAGATGGATCAGTTCGTCCGAGCCGTTGCCCAGCATCAGGCGTGCGCCCATCGGCAGGCCCATCGCCTTGCCGAGCCGCTCCTTGAAGCCGCGCGGATCCGACAGCGGATACCGGTTCAGCGCCTGCCGGCCGAGGCGCTCGCCGAGTTCGCGCTGCAGAGCTTCGGGCAACGAAAACGGGTTCTCCATCGCGTCGAGCTTGATGAAGCCGACCGCGCTCGGCACCGGATAAGCCTCGGTCGCGCGGATGTCGTCGCGCAGCACGGCGAGGTTCGGCTTCTTGCCGATTCGCCCGTTCATCACGCCGTCCCGCGACCGATCAGGCGGAGTTCCGCTGACATCGCATGCGCGACCAGGCACTCGCCGCGGGCCAGCGTGGCGGCCACCGGACCGAGCCGCTGGGCGCCGGCAGCCGACACGTGGATGAGGTTCGATCGCTTGACGAAGTCGTAGACCCCGAGCGGCGACGAGAAGCGCGCGGTGCGTACGGTCGGCAGCACGTGGTTCGGTCCCGCGCAGTAGTCACCCAGCGACTCCGAGGAGTAGTGACCGATGAAGATCGCGCCCGCATGGCGGATCTTCGGCAGCAGCAACTCGGGATTTTCGGTGACGATCTCCATGTGCTCTGGCGCCACACGGTTGCAGAGCGCGACCGCCTCTTCGAGGTCGCGCGTAAGCACCAGTGCCCCGCGGTTCGCCAGCGAAGCCGCGATGATGTCGCGCCGCGGCTGCGCAGGCAGCAGACGCCGGATCGAGGCGGCGACGGCATCGCGCAACCCGGCATCCGGCGTCAGCAGCAGCGCCTGCGCGAGTTCATCGTGTTCGGCCTGCGAGAACAGGTCCATCGCGATCCAGTCGGGGTTGGCCTCGCCGTCAGCGATGACCAGGATCTCGGTCGGTCCCGCGATCATGTCGATGCCCACGGCACCGAACACGCGGCGCTTGGCGGCTGCGACGTAGGCGTTGCCCGGCCCGACGATCTTGTCGACCGCCGGGACCGTGGCCGTCCCGTAGGCGAGCGCGGCGATGGCCTGCGCGCCGCCGATGGCGAACGCGCGCGACACGCCGCCGAGGTGCGCTGCGGCCAGCACCAGCGCATTGCGTTCGCTTTCCGGTGTCGGCACGACCATGATCAGGCGCTCGACGCCGGCGACATGCGCCGGGATCGAATTCATCAGGACCGACGACGGGTAGGCAGCCTTGCCGCCCGGCACGTAGAGGCCAGCGCTGTCGAGCGCATTGATGCGCTGGCCAGTCACAGTGCCGTCGGATTCCCGCACCGTCCAGTCGCCCTGCATCAGGCGCGCATGCTGGTCCTGATGGAAGGCACGGATGCGCTCTGCCGCCACCTGTAGCGCGGCGCGCTGGTCGGCCGGCAGGCCTTCGAACGCGGCGCGCATCTCCTCCTGCGAGATCTCGAGTTCGGCGACGGCCGCGGCCGACATGCGATCGAAGCGGTTCGTATATTCGAGCAGCGCGGCGTCACCGCGCTCTCGCACGTCGTCGACGATGGCATCCGCCGCGCGCTCGATCGACTTGTCGACCGCGGAGTCGACGACTACCAGACGCGCGAACTCGGCCTCGAAGCCGGTTTCGCGCGTGTCGAGCGTGCGGACGTTCATGCCTGCACCGCGGCCTCGATCCGCTCGATCAGGGGCGCGATCTCGGCACGGCGCGTCTTCAGCGCCGACTGGTTGACGATCAGGCGCGAGGAGATCGCGACAATCTCCTCGACTTCGACCAGGTTGTTGGCACGCAGGGTTCCACCAGACGAGACGAGATCGACGATCGCGTCGGCAAGCCCGGCCAGCGGCGCAAGTTCCATCGATCCGTAGAGCTTGATCAGGTCGACATGCACGCCCTTGGCTGCAAAGTGCTCGCGCGCGGTCTGCACGTACTTGGTAGCCACGCGCAGGCGCGCGCCCCGCCGCACGGCATTGGCGTAGTCGAACCCCGCAGGGACGGCGACACACAGGCGGCAGCGCGCTATGCCGAGATCGACCGGCTGGTACAGCCCGCGGTCGCCCCACTGCGCGCTGTGCTCGAGCAGCACGTCCTTGCCCGCGACGCCGAGTTCGGCCGCGCCGTACTGCACATACGTTGGAACGTCGGAGGCGCGCACCACCACCACCCGCACGTTCGGATCCTGCGTGCCGATGATCAGCTTGCGCGAAGACTCGGGATCCTCGAGCGGCGCCAGGCCGGCCGCGGCCAGCAGTGGCCGCGACTCATCGAAGATCCGTCCTTTCGACAGCGCAAGTGTGATCACGAGAACCTCGGCCCGGCCGTCTACTTCACGCGGTCGATGCGGGCGCCCACCGACGCCAGCTTCGCTTCCATCGCTTCGTAGCCACGGTCCAGATGGTATATGCGATCGATCAGCGTCTCGCCCTCGGCCACCAGTGCCGCGACGACCAGGCTGGCCGATGCGCGGAGGTCGGTGGCCATCACCGGCGCGCCGGCCAGGCGGGGCACACCCTGCACGACTGCCGTGTTGCCTTCGACCGCGATGTTGGCACCGAGCCGCTGCAGTTCGGGCACGTGCATGAAGCGGTTCTCGAAGATCGTCTCGGTAATGCGGCCGACGCCGTCGGCGATGGCGTCGAGCGCCATGAACTGGGCCTGCATGTCGGTCGGGAACGCTGGATAGGGCGAGGTGCGCAGGCTGACCGCCCGTGGCCGGCCGCGCATGCGGACCCTGATCGCGTCGGCCGCACAGTCGAGCTCGGCGCCGGCCTCGCGCAACTTGACCAGCACGGCGTCGAGGGTCGACGGTGCGGCCTGCCGCAGCATCACGTCGCCACCGGCGGCAGCGACCGCACACAGGAACGTGCCGGTTTCGATGCGGTCCGGCATCACTCGATGGCGCGCGCCGTGCAACTGCTCCACGCCCTGCACGACGATGCGGTCGGTGCCGGCGCCAGCCACGCGCGCGCCCATCGCGTTCAGGGCATTCGCGAGATCGACCACCTCGGGCTCGCGGGCGGCGTTCTCGATGACGGTCTCGCCGTCGGCCAGCGTGGCGGCCATCATCAGATTCTCGGTCCCGGTGACCGTGACCATGTCGGTGACGATGCGAGCGCCGGTCAGGCGCGACGCCTCGGCGATCAGATAGCCGCCCTCGACACGAATGCGCGCGCCCAGCAGTTCCAGGCCCTTGATGTGCTGGTCGACGGGCCGCGCGCCGATCGCGCATCCGCCCGGCAGGCTGACGCGCGCCCGGCCACAGCGCGCGACCAGCGGCCCGAGCACGAGGACCGACGCGCGCATCGTCTTGACGAGCTCGTACGGCGCTTCGGTGTGCGTCACGGCGTCAGCGTGCAGCCGTACCGTCGCGCCCTCGCGGTCCGCGGTCACTCCCATCTGGCGGAGGAGCTTCAGCGTGGTGACCACGTCCTGCAGCTGCGGGACGTTTTCCACCACCAGTTCATCGGCGGTCAGCAGCGACGCACACAGGATCGGCAGGGCGGCATTCTTGGCGCCCGAAATCCTGATCTCGCCTTCGAGCGGCACGCCGCCGCGGATCTTCAGTTTGTCCATGGGTACTGTCGACGTCGCGGGCAGTCCGCGGAAGACCACCGGTCGGGTGATGCGCAGCGGGCGTGGCCCGCGGGAATCGGCAACAGGGTCAAGCATGGTGGCGCTCCTTCGGCGAGGTCCGCACGGTGCGGACTGCGCCGAAGGGTGAGCGCCGGGGTTGAAGCGACCGCGAAGCGCCGGTGAAGAAGCGGTGAAACGCGACTGCACGGGCTCATCCCTGCGCCTCGTGCTCAGCCGGCGTCAGCGTGCGCATCGACAGCGCATGGACCTCCGCCCGCATGCGATCACCCAACGCGGCGTAGACGAGCTGGTGGCGCGCCACGCGCGACTTGCCCTCGAATGCGGGGCTGACGATCAGCGCACTGAAGTGCCGGCCATCGCCCTCGACCTCGAGCACGCTGCATTGCAGGCCGGCGGCGATGTAGCGCCGGACGTCTTCGGGCGTCGGTTCCATCAGTTCCTCAGCTTGTAGCCACGCGCCAGCATGCGCAGCGCCACGGCGGCGGTCAGCAGCAGGGCCACGACCACGATGGCCAGGCTCAGCCAGGGCGACACGTCGGACTGCGCGAAGAAACCGTAGCGGAAGCCGTCGATCATGTAGAAAAAGGGGTTCAGGTGCGACACGCCCTGCCAGAACGGCGGCAGGCCGTGCACCGAGTAGAACACGCCGGACAGGAATGTGGCCGGCATCACGACGAAGTTCTGAAAGGCGGCGAGCTGGTCGAACTTGTCGGCCCAGATGCCGGCGATGACGCCCAGCGAACCGAGCATCGCGCTGCCCAGCAGCACGAAGACCAGGATCCAGTGCGGTGCCTTGAAGCCGGGCGGCCCAAACCACACCGCGACCACGAAGACCCCGAGACCGACGACGAGCCCGCGCACCATCGAGGCCAGCACATACGCGCCGAACAGCTGCCAGTGCGAAAACGGCGGCAGCAGGATGAACACGAGGCTGCCCATGATCTTCGACTGGATCAGGCTCGACGATGAATTGGCGAAGGCGTTCTGCAGCACCGACATCATGACGAGCCCGGGAATCAGGAACGCGGCATAGCTCACGCCGGGAAACGCCTCGACATGCTCGGCCAGCACCTGGCCGAAGACCAGCAGGTAGAGCACGGCCGTCAGCACCGGTGCGGCGATGGTCTGGAAGCTCACCTTCCAGAACCGCAGCATCTCCTTGGTCAGCAGGGTGCGGAACGCCACCGCACGAGAAGACGTTGCGGCCGGTACAGTCTTCGCCTCGAGCGGCACTGCGCTCACGCCCGCGCCCTCGCGCTCATTGCCACGGACGGCTGGTCCGCCACCAGCTGCAGGAAGACATCCTCGAGGTCGGCACGTCCGACTTCCAGGTCCTCGACGCCGCAGCCGGCGGCAGCGCAGTCGGCCAGCACGCGACCGACATCGGCGGCCTGCGCCAGGCGCAGCGTCAGCAGTCCGTCACGTTCCTCGATCTTGTGCGCCAGCACCGATGCGGGGGGACTGCCCAGCGGGCGCAAAGTCAGCTGCAGCCCTGCGATACGGCCCAGCAGCGCCCGTGTCGTGTCCAGCGCGACGATGCGGCCGGCCTTGAGCATTGCGATCCGCTCGCACAGTGCCTGCGCCTCTTCCAGGTAGTGCGTGGTCAGCACGATCGTATGGCCTTCGCGATTCAGGCGCCGGATGAAAGCCCACAGCGTCTGCCGCAGTTCGACATCTACGCCCGCGGTCGGCTCGTCGAGCACGATCACCGGCGGCTTGTGCACCAGCGCCTGCGCCACCAGCAGGCGTCGTTTCATGCCGCCCGAAAGTGCGCGTGTGTTGGTCGCCGCCTTGGCGGTCAGGCCCAGGTTTTCCAGCACTTCGTCGATCCAGGCGCCATTTTCCTGCAGGCCGAAGTACCCGGACTGGAAGGTCAGCGTCTCCCGCACCGTGAAGAACGGATCGAACGCCAGTTCCTGCGGCACGACTCCCACCGACAACCGCGCCGCGCGAAAGTCGTCGACGACGTCATGGCCCATGATGGCAACACGACCGCTGTTCGCCCGCACCAGGCCGGCAATGATCGAGATCAGTGTCGTCTTGCCGGCACCGTTCGGGCCGAGCAGGCCGAAGAACTCGCCGCGCTCGATGGTGAGGTCGACGTTATCCAGCGCCAGCACGGAGCCGTAGCGCTTGGACACGGAATTGACCTGGATGGCGGCAGTCACGGGCGGGCGCCGACATGCACGGAAGGCATGCCGACGGGAGAAAAGGGATTATAGGAGCCTGGCCTCTATGGCCTGGACGTGGCGACGGGCAGCAGCTCACCGACCCCATAGACGCCTGCGAGGCTGACCAGGCCCGCTGGCAGCCCGATCACGTTCAGCGTGAGGCCGCGTTCGCGCGCCACGCGCTGCCATTCAAGCAGCACCGCGACCGCTGAGGAGTCGCAGCGGGCCACGCCGGACAGGTCGAACTCCACGTCACCGCGCTCGATCGCCGCGCGCCCCAATGCCGCAACTTCGGCGGCGTTGGCCATACCGATGTCGTCGACCTCGATGCGCACGTGCGTCACGCCTTCTTTGAGGTGTCGAGCGCACGGTTGCGCTCGGTCAGCGACTTGATCAGCCCATCGACACCGCCCGCACTAATCTCGCTGGCAAATTGCGTCTTGTAGTTCTCGACCAGCCAGACGCCCAGCACGTTGACGTCGTAGATCTTCCAGGCGGAGTTCTGCTTCTCCAGTCGGTAATCGAGCTGGATCGCCTCGCCGCGCGACGGAACGACGCTGGTGCGTACCAGGACGTCGGTGTCGGTCGCCTGGGCGCGATAAGGACGCATCTGGACCTGATGATCCTTCACCTGCGAAAGCGCCCCGCTGTAGGTGCGTACCAGCAGCGTGCGGAACTCGCGCGTAAGCGCGGCGCGCTGTTCCGGAGTCGCGCTGCGCCAGCCGCGGCCCACCGCCAGCTGCGTCATCTTCTGAAAGTCGACGTAGGGCAGGATCTTCTCGTCGACCAGCTTCTGGACCCGCGCCACGTCGCCCGAGGCGATCGCCTTGTCGGCCTTGATCGTCTCGAGAACGGTGGTCGTCAGGTCGCGCACGAGGACATCGGGGGCGGCATCCGGTGCCTGCGCGTGCGCGCCGGCAGACGCCAGCGCGGCAATCGAAACAAGGAAGGCTCGCAGACTTCGGAGTAGCGGCATCGTGGCGGTCTCGCAGGAAGTTCAGGTGTCAGACACGGTCGGTGGCACGGCGTTCAACGCCCGCGCCGATACGCCTAGGGAAGCTTAGCGGACGGGTCGGTCGTGGCCGGTCCGGTGATCGCGGGTTCGGCGGGCGGTTTCTGCGGCGCAGCCTCGTCCCCGTCGTCGGTCTCGGGCTCGCGCGGCGGGTTCCCGTCATACACAAGGCTGCGGCGGCGCTGCAGATAGCCGTCCCGGATGAAGCTGTACCTGTCGAGAGCAGCCTCGCTGATCAGCCGGTCCGCCGGCAGCAGTTCGGCCCGCTCGTTGACGATCCGCAGGGCGAGGATGCTGTATTCGACCCCGGGGTAGTCGATGTAGAAGTTGAGGTCCAGGAACGGCTCGACGGCGAGTATGCCGACCGCGTCGCGCACGCTGCTTGGGCCCAGCACCGGCAGCACCACGAACGGTCCGGGCCCGAAGCCCCACACGCCGAGCGTCTGGCCGAAGTCCTCGCGGTGGCGCTCCAGCCCCAGGTCCGTGGCGGGATCGAAACAGCCGACGAGCCCGAACGTCGTGTTGACCAGGAATCGCCCGACGTCGGAGACCGCTTCGTCCGGCTTGCCCTGCAGTGCATTGTTGATGGCGGTCGACGGCCCCCGCAGGTTAGAAAATGCGTTGGAAAAGCACTCGCGCACGCCGTCGGGGAGCTTGGCGTACAACTCGGCCACCGGCTTCAGGACCGCCGCGTCCAGGCCCTCGTTGAAGGCGAACACATTGCGGTTGACCTTTTCCCACGGGTCGCGCGGATCCTGCCCTGCATTGGGGGGCAACGTGGCACAGCCGGTCCCGCCGAGCACGAGCAGCAACGCCGCCGCGCGCCACAGGTGGCGCAGGCCGTTTCGCAGGGAATCCCCGTTGAACTGCATCGCTCGTTCCGGCTGTCCTATTTCTTCTCCGAACCACTCTCGGCGGCGCGGTTATAAAGGAACTGCCCAATCAGGTTCTCGAGCACGACGGCCGACTGCGTCATCTTGATCTGGTCGCCGCCCGTCAGGTTCTTGTCCGATCCGCCGGGCTCGAGGCCGATGTACTGGTCTCCGAGCAGTCCCGAGGTCAGGATCTTCGCCGACGTGTCACTCGGGAACTTCACCCGGCTGTCGACTTCGATCGTCACGAGCCCCTGGAAGCTTTGCGGATCGAGCGCGATCGAAGTCACGCGCCCCACCGTCACGCCGGCACTCTTGACCGGTGCCCGCACCTTTAGGCCGCCGATGTTGTCGAACTTGGCAGTCAGCGCGTAGGTCGAACCGACGCTGAAGCTGGCGAGGTTCGCTGCCTTCAGTGCGAGAAAGACCACCGCGAGCATTCCGAGCAGCACGAACACGCCGACCAGTGTCTCAATTCCTTTGCGTCCCATCACGACTCCTGCCTAATCCTGCACTGAGCTGCTAACCCGGCGTGCTGAACATCAGCGCCGTCAACACGAAATCCAATCCGAGTACCGCCAGCGACGAGATGACGACCGTCCGGGTCGTCGCCTGTGCCACGCCTTCGGGCGTGGCCTGCGCCTCGTAACCCTGGTACAGCGCCACGAACGTGCAGGCGATGCCGAACACCACGCTCTTGACGATGCCGTTGCCGACGTCGTCCCAGACGTCGACGCCGCTTTGCATCTGTGACCAGAAGGCACCGGGGTCGATGCCGATCATCTGCACGCCCACGACATAGCCGCCGAGAATGCCGACCGCCGAGAAGATCGCCGCCAGCAGCGGCATTGCGATCACACCGGCGACGAAACGCGGCGCGAGCACGCGTGACTTCGGGTCGACGGCCATCATTTCCATGGCGGCGAGCTGCTCGCCTGCCTTCATCAGGCCGATCTCCGCGGTCAGCGATGTCCCCGCGCGCCCGGCATACAGGAGGCCGGTCACCACTGGACCCAGCTCACGCACCAGTGACAGCGCCACCAGCAGACCCAACGACTCGGCCGCACCGTAGCGCGAGAGCGTGTAATAGCCCTGCAGGGCCAGCACGAAACCGACCGCGAGGCCCGAGGCCGCGATGATGACGAGCGAGTAGTTGCCGATCGCGTGCACCTGCGCCGCCGTCAGGTGCGGGCGCCCAAGCGCCGCCGGGATGTTCTTCACCAGTTCAGCGAAGAAGAACGCGCTGTGACCCAGGCCGCGCAGCACCTCCAGCGCCCGACGCCCCAGCGACGGGAGAAACTCGGCTGTCGTCATGTACGCAGACCCAGGTCTTCGGCATAGGTGCGGGCCGGATAGTGGAACTTCACCGGGCCGTCGGGCTCACCCAGGATGAACTGGCGCACTTCCGGGTCATCCGAGGCCTGGACTTCGGCGGGCGTGCCATGTCCCACGATCCGGCCGCCCGAAATCACGTACACGTAATCGCTGATGAGAAAACACTCGTGCACGTCGTGCGAGACGACCAGTGACGTCGCGCCGGTCGCGTCGTTCAGGCGCCGGATCAGGTTGGCCGCCACTCCCAACGAAATCGGATCGAGCCCGGCGAAGGGCTCGTCATACATGATGAGATCCGGGTCGAGCGCGATCGCGCGCGCGAGCGCCACCCGTCGCGCCATTCCGCCGGACAGATCCGCCGGCTTCAACTGCGCTGCGCCGCGCAGACCGACGGCGTTGAGCTTCATCAGGACCAGGTCGCGGATCATTTCCTCGGGCAGCTGCGTGTGCTCGCGCAACGGAAACGCCACGTTGTCGAACACGGTCAGGTCGGTGAAGAGCGCCCCGAACTGGAACAGCATGCCGAGCCGGCGCCGCAGCGCATACAGCGAATCGCGATTGCGCGGATCGACCGGTGCGCCGTCGAAGGTGACCGTGCCGCGTTGCGGTGTCAGCACGCCACCGATGAGTCGCAGCAGTGTCGTCTTGCCGCAGCCGGACCCACCCATGATGGCGATGACCTTGCCGCGCGGGAACGCCATCGAGACGTCCGAGAGTATGACCCGCTGGTCATACCCGAACGTCACATGGTCGATCGCGACGAGCGCGTCGTTCGTCATCGTCAGAGGAAACCGGGAGCGGCCCGAGTGTCATGCGGCGCCCACGGCGCCGACGACAGGGCAAAGGCGGCGATTGTCGCACGGCACCCCGGCGGAAGATCGCCGCCGAGGGCGCGCCGCGGACTAGCGCAACGGGGTGATGATCCCGTTGGACACGGACACCCGGTCGCCGGGCCGGAACCCGGGTCTCTGGTAGACGCGCACCGTGCGATCGATGCCGTCCTCGAAGCGGACGCGTACATCCCACACCTGCCGGGTATCGGCCTGTCCGGCGACGGCGCTGCCCGCCATGCCACCCGCCACGCTGCCGGCCGCCGTTGCGATCGTCTGCCCGGCGCCGCCACCGATGTTGCTGCCGAGCCAACCCCCAAGGACCGCCCCGCCGATCGCGCCGACGACCTGGGTGGTCTGGTTGGCTTCGGTACTCTCGCCGATCGACTGGACAACTCCAGTGCCGGACACGCCCGCCCCTGGCGTGCTGGCGCAACCAACCAGTGTCACGGCCACCAGGGCCAGTGTCCAACGAAAGAACGCCGCCATCGCTCGCTCACTCCGGTGTGGTGTTGAGGTAGTACATCGCGGCCAGCAGCGGCCCGGGCTTGCCGAGCGGCGCCAGCCAGCGATCGAAGATCTCCTTGATCGCGCCGGATCGATAGACCTGCACGAGCCCGCGGTTGACGGCGAGGCGGAACGCCGGGTCACGGCGCATCATCAGGGCGTAAGGCTCGAACGAGAAATCGTCCTGCAACAGCGTGTACTTGATATCGCTGCGGGCCAGGATGACGTTGCCGACCAGGACCACGCGGTCAGCGGCATAGCCGTCGATGCGCTTGTCGTTCAGCGCCGCCAGCGCCTCGGTTTCGTCCTTTACGTTGACCACGCGCGCATCGATCAGCTTTTCCTTCAGCGCCGCTCTCAGGCTGGTCTCGGTCGTCGTACCGGGCTTCACCCCGACCGTCTTGCCGGCGAGGTCCGACAGCCGACCCAGCTTGGACTCCGCCAGCACCAGTACGGCACCGCCATCGACGAAGGTCATGTTCGAAAAGTCGACTCGCTCCTGACGCCCCAGGGTCACCGTTGTGTTGCCGCACTCGAGGTCGATCGCGCCGCTCGTGACCTGATCGAAGCGATTGGCCGACGTGACCGGCACCCACTTGACCGCAAGGCTGCCGCCCAGCGTGCGCTCGATGCTCGCGGCGACGCGCTTGCACAGATCGACCGTGTACCCGGCCGGCTGCCCATCGGGACCGGTAAAGGAAAACGGCGGAGAGTCGGTCCGGAAGCCCAGCGTGATGGTCTTCGAATCCCGGATCTTCTTCAGCGTATCGGCCGTCTGTGCCTGGGTTCCAAAGGCAAGCAGCAGACCGAAAAGCGCAAGCAGCAGTTTTGACATCGCTTCGACCTTTCGCATTGTTCTTGTCGGGCCGCCACACTGACGGCCGGGGCCGAAGCGTACCAGCGGACGATCAACTTCTCGTGGAACGCCGCTCGCGCCGCGCCAGGCCAAGCGAACGCAGTTCCTCGTCGTCGTCCGCGACCGTGAAGAAAGCCTCAAGCACGGACGGCGCAATCGGCCGCGCGCGGCCGCTCGCCAGATCGACAAAGGCCCAGATCGTCTCACCGCGCGCCACGAGCTTGCGCTGGCGCAGCACCGCGTAGCGGCGCAGGCAGTTGCTACCGTCCCAGCGGGTGATCCACGTGTAGATGTCGAGTGGGTCTCCCGCGTGCGCAGGCCGCAGGTACTCGACGAAGTGCGAGGCGGCGAACCACGCCGTCTGGTCGGCGAAGTAACGCTCCATTGGCCAGCCCTGCGCGTTGGAGTGCTCGACGGCGACCTCTTCCATCCAACGCAGGTATTCGCGGTTGTTGACGTGACCTACCGCGTCAATCGACTCGGGCCCGACCACCAGTGGCTTGTGGTAGATGCGCGGCATGGCACGAGCTTAACGCGCCACGAAAGAGCGGCGCGCCTGCCCACGCGAGGTCCCGCAGACACCGCGCCAGTTCATGGCCGTGCGCGCCTCGCCGTAGCGCCTTAATCGAGGCCTGGACCGATGCGTGCATTGACAGGGCTGAGCCCGGCCGGGCCCGGCCCCCAATGTCAACACCGGCGGACGGCTTACCGAGCCTGCAGCGAGTACAGGTAATCGACCAGCGCCAGAATGCGCGCCCGCACGAACTGCTCGGAGTTGAAGGCAAAGCCGCCGTAATAGGAGGCTGCCTTTTCCGTGTATGTCGTGCCCCAGATCGGCATGTTGCGCGGGCCGTGGCCCTTGAGGGCCTGCCGTCCGTCGATGATTTCGATCATGCGATCTGCCGGAAAGACGCCGCCGTTGCGCTTGGCGATCGTCGTCAGGTCAGGAACGGGCAGCTTCAGGTACTGGGCGAAGTACCCGTCGCCCTTGCCAGCCACTCCGTGACAGGCGACGCAGTTCGACTCGTATTCCTGTTTGCCGAGTTCGCTGCGCGCCTCCGCCCAGGCCGAGCCGGCAAACGCCGCGCCGATCGCCGCGGCAATGAGTATCGGTGCAGTTCTTGTAAGTCTCATCTTGGTTCTCCACAAACCGACTACTTGTGTGCATCCAGCCTGCCAACTACTGCCTTTTCAACCTAGCCAGACGCATCCAGTCCGGATTGATGAGCAACAACCCTGCGGCATTACGTAGTCGGCGGAGGCCTCGCCGAGGCGCTGTTTGCGACTCGCGAGCAAGAACGCGGCAGCCGTACTGGCTACCGCGCTCCTGCGTGCATTGGCATGGACGTCATCGCGCGCCAGCCCGCCTGCGCACCGCCCCGAGGACGCCCGCAAGGGCGAGCAGCGCCAGCATCGGATCGAACGTCGACCCGGTGCGCGCGGCGGTGCATCCACCGCCACCTCCACTGGATTGCGCGTCGGGCGGCGGCGTCACCGCCGTAGGTGGCGTCGTCGAAGGCGGCGTCGTGGATGGCGGCGTCGTTGACGGAGGCTGCGGCGGAGGCTGCACCGGCGGAGGCATCGGCACCGGCGGCAGCGCAGACAGCGGTGGCGTGACGCTGAGGGTGACGGCCACCGTGTTGTCGGCCATGTCCGCGTCGGGCTCCCCGCTCGTCACTTTCGCATCGACGACGTAAGTGCCCTCGGTTCCGCCGGTCACCGTCAGCGAAATCATCCGGCCATTGCTCGCCGCGATCGTGGGAAGCTCGCATCGGAACGTCGAACCGCTGATCGTGCAAGCACTAGGCTCGCTGATACCCACCGGGGTCAGACCGGCCGGCAGCGCGCCGCTGAGCACGACCTTGCTGGCTTCGCCCGTACCCCGGTTCAACACGTTCAGATTGACTGTGAGCTGGCTGTAGGCCGGAAACGAGGCCTGGGCCGCTGTCACCCTGAGGTCAGGGAGTTGAAACGGCGCCCCGGTCGCAAACATCGCATCCTTCGTGTTCGGATCTCCGAGGGTCTGCTCGCCCATCCACAAAACCATCACCGAATTGCCGTCGGGGCTCGGCCGCAGCTGGGCTTCGGACTGGCCCCCGGTCACTGATGACACCGGCATAAAGGGCTCGAAGGTCACGCCCTGGTCGAGCGAACGCGAGACATAGACCCGTCCCGCTTCGCCGACGAGCTTGTTGCTCTCCGTGGCGTAGGACACAAAGAGGACATTCGGGTTCTGGGTGTCGCCCGCATCCGGTGTGCCGGTGAGCGGGTTCACGATCGTTCCCGGCGTCGGCACCATGCGCGGCTCGACGACCGTGACTGCCGCCGAGTCGATGCGCGACAGATTGAGTGCCGGACTCCAGCTCCCGGCCGCTCCGTCCTTCGTGGACCGCGTGATGAACAGGTTGTAGTTCGCTGTCGGAACGGCCGTCTTCTCTGGATTTGCCGCGTCCATGTTGGGTGTCAGGTCGTAAGCGAGGCCGATGAAACTGCCGCGCACGACGGCGCGATGGGCATTGGCGTTGCCGCCGAATTTCGCCACATCGGTCATGTTCTGCGGCGTGTCCGCCAGGATGTCGCTGGGCAGGAATCCGGTCGATCCCGGCCGTGCGATGGGATCCACCATACCGCGCCGGACGATGATGTCCGACGGCGCCGCCGGAGTGACAAATGGCGTCTCGCGCCACAACAGCACCGTTCGCAGAGTCGACGTCCCCGCCGTCGCCGCCCCCTGCAGGAAGAACCGCACCCGCCGGGCGTTCTTCTGCACATCGCTGACGATGGTTCCCGCGGAATTCGCGTCGTGGGCGGTGTACGGGAATGAGTGGTAAACGATGCACTTGCCCGTTCCGCCGCCGGGACAGGCCGTTTCCTCGTAGGCCAGCACAGCGGTCGATCCGCTGACCTGCAGGTTGGGGCGCGATGCTCCGGGCTCACCGGTGCCCAGCACGTTGTTGTCGCTCAGCTGGGCAATGTTCGCCCGCAGCGTCACACCATTCGGATTCGGCGCATGCGTGTACCAGATGTTGGTTCCGCCGGTCACGTGGGAGCCCATGCCGCCATCGCCGCGGCCTTCGCCTTCGCCCGGCTGTAATCCCGCGGGATCCTCCTGCCAGGCCATCGCGAACGCGGTTCCCGTCGAGTTGCCCGAGATCAACTCGTTGATCGCATCGCGCTCGCCGTTGGTGAGCTGATGCACGTCCCACGAGGTCAGCGTCGGATCGGTCGTCGCTGCCACCCAGACACAATGAAACGGCCGGTCAGGTTTGAGATCGCCGTCGAAGTCTCCGGCGCCCTGGTCCGGGTTGGTATAGCTCCCGGCGTTGTTCGCGGCCGCTGGATTTTGCGGGCAATAGGCACTGTTCCACGTGATCACGACTGACGGACCGGATGTCACGGGTGGCGCGAAGATCGTGGGCTTCTCGTTGTCCGCGATAAAGCCCAGCGCGCCCTTTGTGGTGATGCTCTGCCCCCCCGTCGGCGCACCGGCCGCATCGCGGGACAACAGCAACGGATCCGACCATGTTGCGCCCTCGTCGAATGAAAACCGGGCAAACACGTTCTGCTGGCCGACGGAGCCGTCGCCATACGTGAAGAGCCAGACCTTCTTGAATATCCCGCCATGGAGGTACGCGAGGCGCACCAGCTTGGCTTTCTCGGTCGGGGTCGGCGTGCGACTGACGTCGACTTCCGGACCGAACCGCACAGCGGTCGCGGCGTAGACCGCCAGCGCAGCCGCGCACAGCCCAACCGCCGCTCCGATCCTGATTCCTCTCGTCATGATGCTTCCCCTTGATTGCCATCGAGCGGCCAGCGGCCGTCAGGATGCCCAGCGCCTGCGCCTGCTTGCGTCGCCTTCGACCCGGGCTGCGCGCCCGCCGCGCCGGTCAAGGCACTCTGCGCGGCGACGTCGACCTCCGGTTTGCGTGCGACGATCGCGCCATGCCAAAGCTTCCCGACAATCCGCCGGCCGTTTCGTTGCGCGAGGAGTTCGGCATGGTCCGGCCCCAACCGGGCTGGTGGGCCTGGCTCCCCGACCCGCACTTCGTCGCGGCCGCGCTGGCCGCCGTCCCGGTTCTGTTCCTGCTGGGCCAGGGGCTGGGCAGCCGCATGCAACCGGTCGACGACTGGAGTGCCTGGCTCTCCTTCGTGGCTCTGCGGCCGATCGCCGAGGAACTGGTGTTCCGCGGTGTGATCCAGGGATCCCTGCTGCAGCGGACGTCCGCCCGCAGACTCGGTCCCGTCACGCAGGCGAACCTGTGGACGACCGCCGGCTTCGTCGCGCTGCACTTCGCGGCCCAACCTCCCGCCTGGGCGCTGGCCGTGGCATTGCCCTCTCTGGTGTTCGGCCACATACGTGAACGGTTCGGCAGCGTGGTCCCCGCCATCGCGCTGCATGCTGTCTACAACACGGCATTCGCCGTTGTGGCGTCGTGGGTTCAACCGTGAGCCCCCGGCGGGGCGGGTGGCCGCGTCCGAGTCGCCCTCGGGCTGACCCGATGAAATGAAGCGCCCCATCCACCAACCGGCGAATGGGGCCTTCAATCCGGCGGAACTTTCCGACCCGGCGCACGACCGGGAAATCCGCCCCGATCGTGCCGCCGTGCCCATACGTCCCGCTACCAAGATGCTCAGTTCACGGTGATGACGACCGACGTGCTCAATCCGTCGGCCGACAGCGTGGCACCTGCATCCGACTTGTTCACCATCTTGATGTGGTTCGGGACCTTCACCGAGCCGACTGTGGCCTCAGGATCCAGGCTGAACGTGATCCGATACTGGCCAGTCTTCTGCGGGATGCCGGTCACCTGCGTCATGAAGAAGTTCTTGCCGTAGACGACCAGGCCTCCCTGATTCAGCTCGGCAGCGTAGGCCGTGTCGTTGGTACGTCCACCGCCCTCGACCGTTGTGCCGAATCCCTCGTAGACCGCCTTGTTGTAGAGCACGGCCTCGACACTTCCGTCAGCGGCGAGCTTCTCGACTTTCAGTCGTCCGTTGATTGCAAAGACGTTCCGCGTCGCGGAAGCGTAGGTCGACTTGTCCGTGCCCTGCAGTTCAGTGATTCCCGAACCGGACAAAAGCGCCATCTTGTAGGCCGTCATCGTATCGGTGACGCTGGGAACGGTGGCGTCCTGTTTCAGGGTCGTCTCGATGCGGACCATCGACTGCACCGTATAGGTCTTGCTCAGCAGCGCGTCACCCCAGTCGACGATCACTTCCATCGTCGGGCTGGCATTGGTGCGCCACTCGGCCTGCCACGTGCTTGCCGTGGCCTGCGGGTAGTACGTGACGCCCGCGATGGCCACCGCGGTACTGCTGTCGAACAACGGGAAGGCTGACAGAGTCTGGGTCGACAGCGGCCGCAATCCAGTGTTGAAGTCGAACGTAGGCAGCGTGGCAAACGGCCCGACGCCCGGCCAGGTTCCGCTGATCTTCAGTCCACTCAGACCGTAGCCGTCGGCGAAGACGATCGGGAACGACAGGTTGTTGCCGAAACCTTCGTCGCCACCACCGCCACCGCCGCCACCACCGCCGCCACCGCCGCCACCGGCACGGCCGGACGCCGCCGACACCTCGCCGGAGGGCACGCTCTCGACTTCCGTCAGCGTCGGCACGAATGCCGTGACGATGTAGTAGTACGTGGTGGCGCTCGTGAGCGTCGTGTCAATGAACGGAGCGGTCACGTTGGCGAACTTGGTGACCTTCGTGGGATCCTTGAAGTACGTCGCCACGCCGGGCTGCAGCCCTCGGTAGAGGTTGTAGCCAAGCTGGATCGGCGCCGTCGACGACGGATAGTTCGGTACATCAAACCACTGCACCGCGATCTCGAGGGCATCCTTCGCAGCGACGGCCGACAGGCCGAGCGGTGCCGGCGGCGGAGCAGGCAGCGGCCGCGCTGACTGTTCGGCCGACAGGGCGCTTTCACCCGCCATCGCGGTGGCGCTGACCTTGTAGTAGTACGTGTCGCCGTTCGTCAGCCCAGTGTGCGCAAAGCTTGTCGCGGCCACGCCCGGGATCTTCGTGACGCCGGCCCCACCCGCAGCGATTCCAGCGGACTTCGACCAGTAGACGTTGTAGGAAGTCGCGTCCAGCACGGGCGACCAGGACAGCTGCACCTGCATGTCGCCACTCGTCGCCGCCACATTCATCGGTGGCCCCGGTTGGGGCGGCATTGGCGTGGCAGAGGACTCGATTGAAGGCTTGCTTTCGCCGCCTGACTTGACTGCCGTGACGACATAGAAGTACTTGTCGCCGTTCGTCAGGCCGATATGCGAATAGCTGGTGGTCGTGATCTTGTCGATCTTTGTCACCCCCGCTGCACCTGGCACCACGGGTGACGCTTTCGACCAATGGACGTTGTACGAGTCCGCGCCAGAAACGGGTGCCCAGGCAAGCGTGACCACCTTGTCTCCGGCCGTGGCATTCAGCGATGCTGGCGCCGACGGTCCGGGTGCGACCGGCGCAGCACCGACTGCCGACGACAGCTCGCTCTCGCCGGCCGCATTAACTGCGGTGACGGCGTAGTAGATCAGCTTGCCGTTCGTAAGCCCCGTGTGTTTATAGGGTGAAACGGCGTTTGGAATGGCCGTCGCCGTCGACTTCGACAGCGGGCTCGTTTCCGACCAGTACAACGTGTAGGAGGTCGCCGATACAACCGCCGGCCACTGCACGATGTTGAACTGGTCGTCTGGCAAGACCGACACTGCGGTCGGTGCCGCGGGCACCGTCGTAACCGCCGGTGTCGTGGGTGTAGTGGGTGTCGTGCTGCTGACCGGCGTAACGCTGTCGTCCCCGCCGCAACCCACCATGATTCCGCATATGAATGCGGCTGTTAGTGCCTTGACCCAACTTTTCATAACGACTCCCTTGCTACGTGCTCCTGTCCCCTGACCACGGAAGCGACGTGATGCGCCGCTCCCGGGCTGCCATGAATTTCATCCGGGTTGCCCTTACCGACCGGACCCGCCGCCGCCGGAACCTCCTCCGCCGCCGCCGGAACCTCCTCCGCCGCCGCCAGAGCCGCCGCCTCCAGCACCGCCTCCACCTCCGGCACCACCACCGCCAGCCCCACCACCGGCGCCCGCGCCGGCGCCACTACCGGCGCCAGCCCCGCTTCCGGGTCCAGGGCCTGTCTGGCCTTGCGACTGAGCTTGGGTCTGCGAACGTGACTGCTCACGAGCTTGCTGCTGCACCTGCTCGCGGGTCTGCTGCTGGGTCTGCTGACGCGCGGGCGGCTGGGTCTGCTGCTGAACCTGCTCGCGGGTCTGCTGCTGTGTCTGCTGCTGTGTCTGCTGCTGTGTCTGCTGCTGCGTCTGTTGTTGCGTCTGCTGCCGCGCGGGTTGCTGGGTCTGCTGCTGCACCTGCGTGCGTGTCTGCTGCTGCGTCTGCTCGCGGGTCTGTTGCTGGGCCTGCTGCGGCGTGCCCGGCACCGGCGCCGTTTGCCGTACCTGATCCCGTGTCTGATCGCGCGCCTGATCGCGCGACTGGTCTTGAGTCTGCGCAAACCCGGCTGTCGCTGTCATTGCGACCGCGGTGGCGAGGATCTTCAGAAATTGCTTGCTGCGGGTCATCTCATTCTCCTTGCTGAGTCAGAGCGCTCAGGAACAACGAGATCCCTCCATCTCTGGTCGCCCTTCGCACGACAATCGAACTGCACGCACCCCATCCGGTCACTTCCCGCTGTTATCAGCATCGCCGGAGTTCGCCGCCAGACCGGAGCCGCCGGTAGTCCTCGGGCCCGAGAGCGTCACACCGCGCTCCTTGGCGCGCACCTGCATCTGCGCGTGGTGCGCACTGCGGATCTGCTCGCGCTCCTGCTCAGTGCCAGCCGCACGAACGCGCGCGCGGTACTCTGCGCGTTCCCGTTCCGTCATCAGCTGGTAGCCGTAGATGTCGCCATTGCGTGCCTGGCTGGCCGAGCCGTTGCGCACCTGCTGCTCGGTCCGATCGCGGACCTGCGGCGGCGAAACGGCCCCGGTCACTGTCTGTGCCGAAGCGAGGGCGCTGAGCGTCATCAACGCCAGACCCACTGCTACCCCGCAACTGCTTGATCTCATCGCCATTGCCACCATTCGCCGGTGCCATGATGGGTTGCCATCACGACCGTTTCACCCTAGGCGGCCTGTCTGAAGCGAATCTGAAGACGCACGGGATCATGCGGCTGCTTCTCGTCGAAGACGACCTCACGCTGGGCGATGCCGTGCGCGAGTTCCTGCGGTCGCAAGGGCACGTCGTCGACTGGGTGACCACAGTGGCCGACGCACGCGCCGCATTCGAGGAGAAGTTCGACGCCATCCTGCTCGACTGGCGCCTGCCCGATGGCTCGGGCGTCGAGTGGTTGCGCCGCCTGCGGGCCAAGGGCGGTGAACATGGGCAGACGCCGGTATTGATGCTGACCGCGCGCGATGCCCTGAGCGATCGCATCGAGGGGCTCGATGCCGGCGCGGATGACTACCTGGTCAAGCCCTTCCAGTTGACGGAACTGGCCGCCAGGATCCGGGCCATCGCGCGTCGGGCGTCGGGACACGCCGGCGCAATCCTCACGCATGGCCGAATCGCACTCGACCCCGCGGCCTGCCGCGTCACGATCGAAGGATCATCGGTCGATCTGACGGCGCGCGAATATGCGCTGCTCGAGGCATTCATGCGCCGCCCGGGACGCATCGTTTCGCGCCCGATGCTGGAGGAGCTGCTCTATGGATATGAAAGCGAGGTTGCGAGCAACACGGTCGAGGTCCACATCGCCAGTTTGCGCCGCAAGCTGGGTTACGACACGATCGACACCGTGCGGGGCATGGGCTACCGGCTGAAAGCGTGACGCGGATGGCCGCCGGCGCACGCCCTCCAGTGCCCTCCATACGCAAGCGGCTGCTGTGGCGGGCGCTCGCAGTCGTGCTGCTCGGCGCGGCCCTCAGCGCGATGGCGGCCGCACTGGCAGTAAGCGTGGTGGTCCGGGACGTAATGGAGTCTTCTCTCGCAGAGACGGCCCAGGCGCTGGTAGTGCTGGCCGAGCACGAGCTCGAGGTCGAAGCACTTTCGCACGGCCGCGCATTGCCCGCGCCGGCACACGACGAAGCGATCCTGTGGCAGCTGCGCTCTCCCGCCGGGCGACTGATCGCGCGCTCTCACAGCGCACCCGACACTCCCTGGCCGGTGGCGCCTCTCGTCGAGGGGCACGTGAGGGCCATGGGGCTGGCCGTTTACACGATCCCGGGACAGGATCTCTGGCTGCAGGTCGCCCAGCCGCTGGCACAGTTCGAGCACGCGCAGCGCATGGCGGCGTTGGCGGCGGGAGGCACCGTGATGCTGCTAGGGCTGATCGCGGCCGCCGCCCTCAGTTGGAGCATCTGGAAGGAGCTTCGACCGATAAGCGAATTCGCGCACCACATCGAGAGCGTTGGAGCCGAGGCCGCCACACTCATGGAGCCACGAACTCCTCGCCGCGAGCTGGTTCCGGCGTACAGCGCCCTGTCCGCCCTGCTGCAGCGCCTGCAAGCCAAGCTGCGCAGCGAGCGCGCCTTTGCCGCACATGCCGCCCACTCGCTGCGCACACCTCTGGCGGGCCTGACGGCTCAGCTCGAAGTGGCAAGTGCGAAGGCTCCGGCTGAACTCGCACATCGACTATCGCTGGCGACCGATGCCGCACATCGACTCGCCGGTGTGGTCGATGCTTTGTTGACGATGGCCCGCACGACCGATGGAATCCGGTGGCGCGCCTTCGATGCGACCGAACTGGCGACCATCGCGGCGGGCCCGCGAATCGACGTGGACACGACGCAGCTGGCGGCGGCGGGAACGCTGCTTGGCGATTCGGATCTGCTGGCGGTCGCGGTCGCCAACCTGGTTGACAATGCCCTGCGTCACGGCGCACAACGGGCTCGGGTACGCGGCACGCGCTCCAGCCAGCAGCAGTGCATTGAGATCGAAGACGACGGCCCAGGCGCATCGCCGGACCGACTGGCGTTGATCGGCGCCGCGCTGGAGCGCTTCGAAACCAAGGGCGAGATCGATCCCGCACTTGGGCTCGGACTGACCCTCGCCGCTTCGGTGGCGCGGGCTCACCGGGGCGGCCTTTCAGTTCAAAGCAGCCCTGCAGGCCGGCGCGGCTTTGTCGCGCGACTCGAGTGGCCGACGGAGCTCCTGCAGGACAAGTAGTTCGCGGCACGCAAGTGGCCTGCCGTCACGGCGTAGCGCATCGCAACCAACGGCGACGGAACCAGAAAGAGGACCGCTGCAGGCCGCTAGTTCAGCGTTGCACTGACCTTGGCGACGCGCCGCGGCGACTTGTCGGCGGCCGCATATAGAGCCGCAAAGTGCGCGGTCTCGCTCGATGAGGAAACCGACAGTCCAGCGACGTGACGCGGCGGCGCGGCCTGATAGAGCAATTCGACATCGATCGACAGCGGCGCTCGAGCGTTGCCGGTGGCGATCATGTACGTCAACTGATCCCGTCCGCTGCCGAAGTTGGCATCGGTCGCTACGCCGACGGGCCGCAGCTCGGCGTCAGCCACATCGCGCGATATGCCATCGGGCAGCAGGCGGTTGTCCTTTAGGTACCGCGCTGCATGCATCAGGCGCAGTGTCATCCGGTTGCCGATGTCGCCCATGACCGCCTCATACACCTGAATCTGGTCCGGCCGCTCTATGGTCTGGTAATGGGGCTCGTACTCGGCATCGAGGCCGATGATTTCGCCCCGCGCATCAGCGGCGCCGGACTCAAAGACCACCGCCCCCGCAGCATCGACGACTTTCAGATGCAGCCATAGGCGCCGGTTCGGGTATCCGGTCGGCAGCTTGTGTCCCGTCAGGTTGGTCACCGTCACATCGACGTCCAAAGAGGCGGCGCTGCGACACGCGTTCAACGCAAGGGTTGCCGTATTCCTGACCAGAGCGTTTTCGGTGCGGGCGCTTGCCGCCTCGAAATTGCCGGGCTCGGCAATCAACTGCAGGGAGTTCGCCGCGGCACGATCCTGCCGCAGGATGCCCAGCATGAAGACGTTGCCTCCGACCAGGTGATGCTTGCCGAACGGCACTTGACTGCGCGCAGGGCCGAGATTCGACAGGCGCATGGCACCCGCACCCGTCGGAAGATGACACCCCTGGCACGACATCTTCTGCGCAATGCTGCTGACGAGCCACTCCTTGTACGGCATCTGTTCGGGGAAGATCACCCCGCTGGGCTGCTGCGTCGCCGGGTCGACCGCCTCGGTGCGCAGGGTGTGGCACGCAGCGCACACCCTGCTTTCGCGTACATGAGCAGCGTAGGTCGGCGTCATCGATACACGGTTGACCATGGGATTGACCGCGACGTCCGTAAACGGGCCATATACGCGCCGGGCCGATCCGGCCTCGTCACCGACGATGAAGTTGCCCGAGTACGTCGCATCGCTCCCGAGCCCCGTCGCTTCGATCCGATGGCACAGGGAACACGAGACACCATCACGTCCGAGTTCACTGGCATACAACTCCGTGAGGCCGAACACCGCACCCTTTCGGCGGGCTTCATACGACGCCATCGGCGCATGGCAAGTGAGGCACTTCTGCTGGACCGCCGACGGATCGGCGATGACCGTCATTTCCGCTCTCAATGCTGCCAGGAAGTACGGGTCGCGCGCGGCATTGGCCATCATCGTGCCGGCCCAGTCGTTGACGATGCCAACTGCCTCGCCGCTCGTCAGGTCAACATTCGTGGCGGGGTTCGTGGTGGTGTCGGTGCGATGGCACGCCGCACAGGCGCCGGAGCCGGCAAAGCGTGTCGAGGTGACAACGGCAAGGCCTGCGGGCGCCACCGGCGCAGCCACGGCAGACGCTGCCGGTGCCTCTGAGTTTGCGGCCACACATGCAGACGGCGGCATCGCTGGCGTCGTCGGCGGCGTCGGCGGCGTCGGCAGACTTGGTGACGCCGGGGGCGGTGGCGTGCCGGGTTCCGGCGAAGCGGACGTCGGTGGAAGCGGCGCTGACGTGGACGCCCCATTGCCGCCGCCACAAGCGCCGACCGCGAGTGCAAGCACTAACGCCAGACCCCGGATGCACCACAGCTCGACGGCAGACACGACCAACACCCCCAACCTCTCTCAATCCAGAATGGAAGGGCGCCGGGCGTTTGCCTAGATCAATATCAACATGGAGTGACTGCCCGGCAATACACAGGACTCGCCCGGGAACGGCTGAAGTCGCTTCGAGGTAGGCGACGTGCCTACGGGCGCACGCACTGACATGGCCTTCGCCGTGCGCACGCGTCAGCGGGCGTTCCCATGCCGCCCACGCGTTCGCGACGCGAGCGCCGGGCGATCAGGGAACATTCACCGGAGAAGTGTCGAAGTCCCCATGAGGAATTCGTCAACGGCACGGGCGCACTGACGGCCTTCACGCAACGCGCGTGGCAACGCGCGTTCCCCAGCCAGCCCACGCGCTCGCCAGGCGAGCGTCGGGCGATCCGGGAACATTCACCGGGGAAGCGTCGAAGTCCCCATGAGGAATTCGTCAACGGCACGGGCGCACTGACGGCCTTCCCGGATCGCCCACACCACCAGGCTCTGCCCGCGCCGCATGTCGCCGGCCGCAAATACCTTGGGCACGTTGGTCACATAAGGGCGCGGTCCACCCTTCGTTTCCTCGGTGGCAGCGCGCGCATTGCCGCGCGCGTCCTTCTCGACGCCGAACGATTCCAGCACCGAACCGACCGGCGCCACAAATCCCATCGCAAAGAGCACGAGGTCGGCGGGAAGCTCGAACTCCGAGCCGGGCACCTCGACCATCTTCTGCGCCCCGGTCACGGGGTCCTTTTGCCACTCGACACGCGCCGCGACGAGCGCGCGCACGTTGCCCTTGCCATCGCCTTCAAGACGCTTGGTCGTCACGGCCCAGTCACGTGCCACGCCTTCTTCATGCGAGCTGGAAGTCCGCAGCTTCACCGGCCAGTACGGCCAGGTGAGCTCCTTGTTCTCCCGGGCCGGCGGCTGCGGCAGCAATTCGAACTGGGTGACGGACTTCGCGCC
>Ga0209254_10000081_pt1 | contig 57873 bp, 64 predicted proteins | sample FrelakmetDIP11DI_FD_187148 | JGI IMG/M metagenome (GOLD analysis project Ga0209254, IMG submission 187148) | Freshwater lake sediment microbial communities from the University of Notre Dame, USA, for methane emissions studies - DIP11 DI (SPAdes)... | ecosystem: Environmental > Aquatic >...
GGTGATGGCGGTTTTGGCGGAGCTGCGGTAAAACGGATCAGCGAGGGCCATGAGCAGAACCAATATTTTTCAGCATTCATCGCTCTCCGCTCCATATTACTGATCATATCCGTTTCCGGCCTTCTATTAATCGCCCCATATATTGTGGACCTTAATACTTCCGGGCTGATTCCCTGGCTCATTCTCGCTCTTTTCATCGGGACCATCGCCAGTGTGGCGCAAAACGGTATCTATGGAACCGGAAAAGCAGGCATTTCTCAAATAAGCTCCTTTGTAAACACCGTCATCAAAATTATCGTCCAGGTCATCGCAACATTCCTTGGTTACGCTGTCGCCGGACTTGTCGGCGGATTCGTCGTTGGAATGGTCGCCGGACTTATCATTAACTATCAGTACCTTACCCTCCATCTTGCACGATTTACTGCTGGGCATTTAAAAAGCCTCTTCTCCTTCTCATTCTGGAGCTTTCTTGCATCAAGCGGTTCTATGGTCTTTGCCTATGCTGATACTATCCTTATTGGTTATTTTATGTCCAATGCCGATGTGGGGATCTACCGGGTCGCTTTTCAACTGACCGGTGCAGCAGCGTTTACAACCGGGTCCCTTCATTATGTTCTCTATCCACGGGTGAGTAACTGGCATGCTTCAGGAGAGATTCAGAAAGCTGAATCTGCACTCTCGCGGGCATTCACCTATTCCCTTCTCCTTGCCATACCGGTTGTTGCAGGGGGCTTCATCCTCGGTGACCAGCTCCTCTACTATCTCTACGGGGCGGGGTTCGAATCCGGGACGGCCGCCCTCTTCATCCTTCTCCTCGTGCAGGTTGCCAATATTTTTATGTTCCTCCAGACCATGTGCCTCAATGCTTTTGATAAGCCGAAAAAATCCTTTATTGCAACTGCTATTGCAGCTTGCCTGAATATCGGCTTGAATCTCGCCCTGATCCCCTTATTCGGAATTAGCGGTGCGGCTATTGCGACCCTTGTTTCCATCAGCCTCAATGCCATCATCTCCTATGCTTATCTTTCACAGTCAATGCACGTTCGTCTTGAACGAAATCCGGTTCTCCACATTATCCTCGCAACCCTTGCGATGGCAGTGGTGGTCCTCCTCTTCCGGTTCCTTTTTGGTATCGGATCGGTCCTGCTCCTTCTTGGAACGGTTGCCATGGGGGCATTCGTATACTTCCTCATCCTGTTCCGGATCGACAGGGGAATTAAGGAAGATCTCCGGTCAATCATCTCGGCGTTTGGTATCCCCTGGCCCGTAATAATCTGAAAAAACAGCGATACCATTAGATGGTAAAAAACCTCACCTCAGTACCAGGCAGCCGATGAATATCCTCGTCATCCCTACCACGGACTGGGTGCGGCACCCGGTACCGAACCGGCTCAATTTTATCTTCGATTCCCTTGCAGGGCGCCATAAAGTGTTCGTACTCCATTTTCCCCTGAAACAGTTCAGAGATAATACCCCGAGGTCTACAAGCTGCACTCTCATGAAGAGCGGGCCTGTCCCGGTATCCGACCCGTCCCTCTTCTACCTCCTGAATTCCCCCTTCCATTTCCTGGCAATCCGGAAACTTGTCAGGAAAGAACAGATAGACGTCATTCTCTCTGCAAATATTCTCCCCTCATTCCTCGCAAATGGCACGGGAGTGCCGATTGTATTCGATTACCTGGACCACCTCGAAGAGTCTGCATCAGTTTATTATCCTGATTCGAAGGTGGGTCCCCTGATCCAAAAAGGAGTCAGAGTCATTACCCGGTATAATCTCAGGCATGCAGAAGCGGTCATCACCGTCACAAACGAGCTGAAAGATTACCTTGCAGGTATAGGTGTCAGGAACGTGTCGATCATCCCGAACGGTGTCGATACGACACTGCTCCAGCCTTCAGACAAGGAATCGGCAAAGAAGCGACTCGGACTTGAAGGAAAAATCGTAGTGGGATATGTCGGGTCTCTCGAATACTGGGTCGACCTCGAGACAGCAGTAGACGCCCTGCCGGAACTTCCCGGAGTCGTACTTCTCGTGGTCGGACCCGGCCTCTTCACCGATTACAGTAGGTATATTGCAGGACGGGCAAAATCCCTTGGTGTCGAGGAGCAAATAATTTTCAGCGGTGTAATCCCCTACCAGGATATCAGCCAGTATATCGCCGCGATGGATATAGGGCTGAATCCACTCAAACCTATGAAGAAGAACGAATATGCTGCGGGAGGAAAGGTCTTCAACTACCTCTCCTGTGGAAGACCGGTCCTCTCCAGCCGGATGATCTCCCTTGAACGGCTCTTGGGGAACGATCTCTTCTATTACGATGATATCAGTTCATTTGTCATTCAAACAAAACGAATCCTGGACCAGGATGAAAAAGAGGAATACTATCGTGCGATCGCCATGCGTTTCGACTGGAACTTGCTTGCCCGACAGTATGAATCAGTGCTGATGGATGCGGTATGAAAGTCCTCCTCCTCTCAAATCAGCCTGAATCGACCACGCGGCTGAAATTATTCGGGGAAACCCTTGCCAGACTGGGTTATGATGTTGTCGTCCCGGCATTTGGCACAAGGAACTGGATCACAATCGCCCGTGCATCCAGGAATCTGATCGCGAAGGAGAGACCGGATATTGTCCATATCTTCAATGTCCCGGATATTATCTACCGTACTATCCCCTCCCTAAAAGGGTCGCTGTTCACCCATTTGATCTATGATTACCGTTCTCCCTGGGGCATCGAATACCAGATGAATTTCGGGAGGATTGGGAAAATTGCGGCAGAACATTATGAAGAAAAACTTGCCCGAAGTGCCGACCTCATTACCACCGTAAATACTCCCCTCAGGGAGAAGGTGCAGGCATACCTTCCGGAACCCCGGGAGGTTTATATCATCCCCAACTACCCCAAACAAAGTTTCCTGTCCATTGATAGTGAAAACGAAATCCCGGGATATGCACGAAAACCGATCCTGTTTGTCGGGAGGGTCTGCAAACAGGAGGGGATTGAAAACTTCATAAACGCCGCACGGGAGATCCCGGAACTGGACTTCTCCATTGTCGGAGACGGTCCGTTTTCCTGGTATTACCTGATGCGCCGGCCGTCTAATCTGACCTTCTTCGGCTGGCAGGCACACGAATCCGTGGCAGGGTTCATCCGAAAAGCCGGAATCTGCCTGATCCCGAGGGAAGAGAATGCACTCACCCCTTATTCAAATGACAAGAGCATCTGGAAACTGAACGAATATCTCAATCTTGGAAAGCTCGTAATCGCGTCAGGAATTTCCAGGGAAGAATCAAGAAAAAATATGAATATTGTCAGTACTGGTTCGATTACTGAATCCATCCGCTTATACTCACAGATGAGCCCTGAACTCCTGACATCCGGGGATTACCGGTTCTGGGAGAATAACAGGGATATGATAAAAAAAGTCTACGATAATATCTAGAGATTTCCCTCCACCCGTCACGCTATTTAGCAGCCTCTTTCAAGCCCAACTGAATAAAAGATTCCCCTTCCAAGAAAATTATCATTCACCTCTTTGCAAGCACGTAGCCCCAATCCGGCACTTCAGGAAAAGGCGTGTTTATCCACGTCTGTTTTTAATAAACGGATGTATTTATACTCATAGAATGAAACCTAATTCGGAGATAAGACATCCCGGATTTGCCGGGAGGATGCGGCTATTCCTCATATGTACGGGACAAACAGCATTGGAAAAGAATGCCTGATTTATGAACCCTTTATTATCGGTTTTCCTTCGCGGGAACGATTAAGAGAAGAAACGTACAGGGGAGCAACAATCGGTGATAACGCTCTCCTCCGTTCCGGGGGGATCATCTACTGTGATGTCACCATCGGCCACCACTTCCAGTGCGGGCATAACGTGCTGATCCGGGAATATTCCGTGATCGGAGACCATAGTTCAGTAGGTACTGCAACAGTAATCGAACGGGAGTGCAGTATTGGAAACAACGTTAATATTCAATCGATGGTCTTCATTCCGAACCGCACGACCATCGGGGATAGAGTTTTTATCGGCCCGGCAGCCGTGCTCACCAATGACCGGTATCCTCCTTCGGACGATATTGGGGGTCCGGTACTCAGTGATCATGCGGTGATCGGCGCCCACGCCACCATTCTCCCCGGGGTGGTCATCGGGAGAGGTGCAGGAGTCGCCGCCGGTGCGGTCGTTACCCGGGATGTCCCTGATGGCATGATGGCAATCGGGGTACCGGCAAAGATACGGAATCTTCCCGCAGCGATGAAGAGGGATCTGCCATGATCCCCATAGCCAGACCGATGCTGGGAGAGGAGGAGATTGCCGCGGTGGCAGAGGTGATGCGGTCGGGAATGATTGCCCAGGGCCCGAAAGTAGAAGAGTTTGAACGGGCATTTGCCGGGTACTGTGAAACCTCCCACGGTGTGGCGGTCACCAGCGGGACAACCGCCCTGCATGCCGCACTCCTCGCCCTCGGCATTGGTCCCGGAGATGAGGTGATTGTTCCTGCATTCACCTTCTTTGCCACTGCGTCATCGGTCTGCATGTGCGGGGCACGGCCGGTCTTTGTCGATGTCGATGAAGACACCTTTAACATCTCGATAGAAGCGGTGCAGGAACACCTCTCCCAGCGGACACGGGCGGTAATCGGTGTCCACCTCTTCGGGCAGCCGTTCTCCATCCGGCCGGTCGAAGAGATTTGTGGTGAACGGGGGATCCCCTGCATCGAGGATGCCGCCCAGGCCCACGGTGCCCGCTACCATGGCCGGAGGGTCGGTGGCTGGGGGATGGCCGGGTGTTTCTCCTTCTATCCCACCAAGAATATGACCACCGGGGAAGGGGGGCTGGTTACTACCGGTGATCCTGTCCTTGCCGGGAAGATCCGGAGGATCATCAACCACGGCCAGGCGGAAAAGTATCTCCACACGATGCTCGGCTACAACTTCCGCATGACCGATATCAGCGCAGCAATCGGCCTGGTGCAGCTGGGGAAGCTCGAACTGATGAACAGCGAGCGAAAGAAGACGGCTGCATGGTATGACAGCCACATCAGATGCCCGGGAATCGTGCTCCCGGAAGTTGTTCCGGGCGGGGAGCACGTGTACCACCAGTACGTGGTGCGGGTTACAGACGAATCCCGGCTGACCCGGGATGAGCTGGCGATTGAGCTCCGGGAGCGCGGGATCGGAACGGCAGTGCACTACCCCATCCCCCTCCACCGGCAGCCGGTCTTCGAAGAGTGTGCCCGCAAGAGCAGCTGCCCGGTTGCAGACAGGCTGGCATCCGAAGTGCTCTCCCTGCCGGTACATCCGCTCCTTACCAATGAGGAAAGGATATACATCGCAGATACCATGAACGAGGTTGGTTAACTATGGACGTCGGCGTTATCGGGACCGGTGCAATGGGGAGGAACCACGTGCGGGTCTACTCTGAACTGAAACAGGTGACCGGGCTCTATCTCTATGATATCAACTACCAGGCTGCCATGGAACTCGCACTCTCCTCGGGGAGCGTCCCCTGCCAGACCATTTCAGATCTCCTGAACAAGGTGGATGCGGTCAGCATCTGCGTGCCGACCCCGCTCCACCTGCAAACTGCTGGAGAGGTGCTCGGTTCCGGCATCCATGTCCTGATGGAGAAACCGATCTGCAGCACAGTAGATGAAGCCCTCACCCTGCAGGAGATGATCGGAACGAACCAGGTGGTCGGGGTGGGACACATCGAGCGGTTCAACCCCATCGTCCCGGAAATGAGGAGGATCTGCAAGGAACCGCTCTATGTCGAATTCAACCGGCATAACCCGTTGTCATCCCGGATCACGGGTTCATCCGTGGTGGAGGATCTCATGATCCACGATATCGATATCCTCCGCCACGTCCTCTTCGGGGAATCGTACAAGCTTTCAGCAGGAGGAACCGCTGATGTTGCTGCGGCTCTCTTCAGGTTCGGTTCCACCCCGGTCTACCTTTCCGCCAGCCGGAAAGCCTCAAAGAAGGTCCGGCGGATCTACATTGAAGAGGAAGATCTGACCATCGAAGGAGATTTCATGACCCAGGAGATCTTCTCCTACTGGAAACCCGAGAAGTACCATGTCGAGAACGAACGGTATGTCCAGGAGAACATCATCGAGAAGGTCATGGTCAACAAGGTGGAGCCGCTGAAGGTCGAACTCCAGACCTTCCTCGATTGTGCCCGGAAGGGAAAACCCTTCCCGGTGACGCCCGGACAGGCCACCGAGGATCTCCGCATCTGTGAAGAGATCCGGGCCTGCCTTACCGGGTAGGGGGCTGCATGGGAGGGAAGCTCGCCAGCCTGTTTGCGGAACGGGGCTTGATCACCACCGTTGGCGTGGTAGGGATGGGATATGTCGGGATCCCGTCAGCCGTCCTGTTCGCTGACGTTTTGCAGATCCGTCACGTCTATGGGTTCCAGCGGGACTCCCCCCGCTCCGGTTCCAAGATCGCCCTGCTCAATAGGGGTCAGAACCCCCTGGTCGGTGATGAGCCGGGGCTTCCTGAGCTGCTGGAAAAGGTTGTATCCGAGGGGAAGTTCACCTGCACCCCGGACTTCAGCCACATCCAGTCCTGTGATGCGGTCACCGTCGCTATCCAGACACCGTTCCTGGACCCGGCAGACCTGGTACCGGATTTCACCCCCCTCTCTGACGGTCTCCGTGCCGTGGGGGGGAACCTTGCCGAGGGAATGCTCATAGTGATCGAATCCACGGTCACCCCGGGGACGACGCAGGGCATTGCCCGGGAGATCCTCGAAGAGGAGTCCGGGCTTTCAGCCGGGAAGGACTTTGGCCTGGTCCATGCCCCGGAGCGGGTGATGGTCGGGCGGCTGATCCGGAACATCCGGGAGCACGACCGCATTGTCGGCGGCATTGATCCAGCGAGCACCCGGCGGGCTATCGGGCTCTACACGCCGGTACTCACCACCGGGCGGATCATCCCCATGACCGCAACGGCAGCTGAAGTCACCAAGACCGCCGAGAACACCTTCCGCGACCTCCAGATCGCGGCGGTCAACGAGCTTGCCCTCTACTGCGAGGCCATGGGAGTGAACATCTACGATGTCCGGGAGGGGATCGCCAGCCTGAGGGAGGAAGGGGTCACCCGGGCCATCCTCTGGCCCGGTGCCGGGGTCGGCGGCCACTGCCTCCCCAAGGACACCTACCATCTGGAGCGGGGGCCGCAGGTGCTCGGTGCGGTCCCTGACTATCCCCCCGGCAGAGAGTCCCTCTACCTTCTAGCCCGCAGTATCAACGACTTTATGCCTGTCCACATGGCCAACCTGGCCGAAGCAGGGCTCACGCGGGCGGGCAGGACGATGGGGGGTTCCCGGATCGCCCTTCTCGGCTGGTCCTTCATTGCTAATTCCGGGGACTGGCGGAATACCCCCTCTGCCGTTTTCCTGGAGACGGTGATTACCCGGGGGGCTGACGTCTTGGTGCACGACCCGTTCGTGACCGGGGTGCCCGGGGTGGATGTCCGACAGGAGCTCTCCTCCGTTCTGAAGGGTGCCGATGCCGTGGCGATCTTCACCGGTCATACCCAGTACCGTTCACTTGACCCGGTGCGGTGCCTGGCTCTCACGGGATCCCGGCACCCGGTGATTGTCGATGGGAGGAATATCATCGATCCTGATATCTTCATCCGGGAGGGCTGGATCTACAAGGGAATCGGGCGGGGGGATAAGAACGGGCATGAGATCCGGACGTGAGCGAGGTGTCTGGTTACCGATCCCGGGGAGGAGCACCATGATGGAGAAGAATACCGGTCCGCTGATACTGCAGGGAACGACCCCGGGGAGTGCTCCCGGATGAAGATCGCGTCTGTTGTCGGTGCCCGGCCACAGTTCATCAAGTGCGCCCCGCTGTCCCGCGAGATCCGGAAGCTTCACCGTGAGATTCTGGTCCACACCGGCCAGCACTACGACCCGGACCTGTCGGCGGTCTTTTTTGAGGAACTGCGCATACCGGAACCGGACTACCACCTCGAAGTCGGATCCGGGTCGCACGGATACCAGACCGGTCAGATCCTCATCCGGACTGAGGAAGTCCTCATCCGGGAGGATCCGGATTTGGTAATCGTGTACGGTGACACCAATTCCACCCTTGCGGGAGCGCTCGCCGCGGCCAAACTCCATATCCCGGTAGGCCATGTCGAGGCCGGGCTCCGGAGCTTTGACCGGGCCATGCCTGAGGAGATCAACCGCGTGGTCGCCGACCACCTTGCCGGCCTCCTCTTTTGCCCGACCGGAACCGCAGAGCAGAACCTCAAGCGGGAAGGAATCACCCGGAACGTCCACCTCACCGGTGATGTCATGAAGGACGTACTCGAATTCAACCGGGAGCTGGCTGCAGAACGATCCCGGATCCTCGACAGGTTCGACCTTACTCCGGGAGACTACCTGGTTACGACCATCCACCGTCCCTCCAACACTGACCAGCGGGAGAACATGGCGGCAATCATCTCAGCCCTCTCCCGGTCGGGCATGCGGGTAGTCTTCCCGGTACACCCCCGGACCCGCAAGTACCTGCAGGAGTACGGGTTCTGGACCGCGATGCCGGAAAACATCCTCTGCATCAATCCCATCGGTTACCTGGATATGATCCGGCTTATGATCGGGGCCGGGAAGATCCTGACAGATTCCGGAGGAATCCAGAAGGAAGCTTATCTCTTAGGGGTTCCCTGTATCACACTCAGGGACACCACAGAGTGGGTTGAAACGGTTCAGGATGGATGGAATGTGTTGGTCGGGGCTGATGAGGCAAGAATCCTTTCTGCTATCATGACTTTTACGCCGGTCCAGACCCAGCGGAATGTGTTCGGTGAGACAGGTGCAAGCGGGAGAATCGCCGCGATAATTGATGGATGGGTGCCCTGACCGGTCACTCCACCGTCACGCTCTTGGCCAGGTTCCTCGGCCGGTCGATGTCCCGCCCCAGCGCATCGGCGGTGTGATAAGCTAAGAGCTGGAGAATAACCGTTGCTGAGAGTAATCCCGCGATTGAACCAGCCTCCGGGAGCGGGATAAAAACGTCCGCAAGTTCCTCGAGATCCCTGTCTCCCTGCTCCCCGAGGATAATGAGGGGGGTACCCCTTGCCTTCATCTCGCGAATATTGGAGGTCATGACAGCGTAGGTTTCACCCGGAGCGCAAATTGCAACCATCGGGGTCTCGGGAGACAGGAGGGCAAAGGGCCCGTGCTTGATCTCTCCGGCAGCGTACCCCTCAGCATGAATGTAGGAGATCTCCTTCATTTTCAGTGCTCCTTCAAGCGCGAGCGGGTAGTACGGCCCTCTCCCCACGAAAAAAATATCCTTTGCCGCCCTGCAGCAGGTTACTGCATTCCCAAGATCGATAAGGAGCGCTTCTTCCATGGCCTGGTGGGCATGGTCAAGATGCGGACCCAGTGAACCAGATTTCATGACATCAATCAGGTGGAGAAAGACCGCCAGTTCAGCGATGAAGGACTTGGTTGCAGCAACACTGATCTCAGGTCCGGCACGCATGGAGAGGGTAGCATCAGCAATACGGGAGAGAGAACTGCCGACGACATTGACAATGGCGAGTGTCGGGGAGCCCTGAAGGGTGGCCATCTCGAGGGCCATTATCGTGTCTGCTGTCTCTCCTGACTGGGAAATCCCGATGACCAGCCCGCTCAGCGGCGGGGGATAGTACCGGAACTCAGATGCGAGCTCGACGCGGGCCGGGACATGGCAGTGCTCTTCGAGCAGGTACCGGAAGACCATCGCCGCATGGTACGATGTCCCGCAGGCGACGATCGTGACCTGTCCTGACTCGCTGAAAACCAGGGGAACCTCTTCTTTCCTCAGTGATCGGATGGCATCAGAGAAAACCGCCGGCTGCTCGTAAATTTCCTTGAGCATGTAATGGCTGAAGCCGCCTTTCCGGACATCCTCAACCGACCACTCAATGATCTCCTCAGGTCTCCTGACTTTTCTGCCGTCATGGAATATCTCCACGGATTCAGGGGTAAACGTGGCAATGTCTCCGTCTTCAAGGACCATCACCCTCCGCGTATGCTCAAGGATGGGGGCCATATCCGAAGCAGCAAACATAGCCCTGTCCCCTATCCCCAGCACCAGCGGACTCCGGTGACGTGCAGCAATAATCCGTGAATCGCCCTGGGCAATTGCCAGGATGGCATACGATCCCTCCAGGCGGGGAAGGACCGTTGTGAGGGATGTGAGAAGGTCTCTGTCATAGACCTCTTCCAGGAGATGGGCGATTACTTCACTATCTGTGTCTGATTGGAAGCGGTGCCCTTTCCCGGTCAGCTCCTGTTTGAGAGCGAGGTAGTTCTCAATAATTCCGTTATGGACAATGGCAATTTTTCCCCCGCAGTCAAGGTGCGGGTGTGCATTCCGGTGGTCCGGGATCCCATGAGTCGCCCACCGGGTGTGCCCGATAGCGATAGAACCTGCAAGGTTTCCGGTTTCATACCCTGTTTCCGGGATTCTGCCCTGCTGTTTCCGGACACGGATTTTATCTCCGAGTGTCGCGATCCCAAAGGAATCGTACCCGCGATATTCGAGACGTCTGAGTCCTTCCAGAACAATTCCTGGTGCTTTTATTCCTCCGTTGTACCCGAAGATACCGCACACCTAGACCACCACGACCCCGTCCTGAGCGGCATCAAGACCGGTGATCATTTTCCCACCCCTGATCCGGGTATTATTGCCAACGATGGCCCCCTGATAGATGCAGTGGGGTTCAGACCGTACCTGATCGCCGATTATGCACCCGAACCGTCCCCTGATAACAGTTCCTTCTATCTCCATGAACGGGGTGCCGGGGGTAACCGTGGTATGATCCATCAATGCTGAACCCTCACCGATGACCGCTTCGACCACCCGTGAATGGGACCCGATAGAAGAATCATCCATAAGGAGCGAGTCTTCGAGGAGGGTGAACGGCTCAACAGTTACCCGGTCACCGATACTGACGGAAGGACCAATAGTGCAGTGAGAGCCGATACGGGCATTTTCTCCAATGACCGCAGGACCATGAACGACCGCGAAGGGACCGATATGTGCTCCTCTCCCGATTCTTACCGCCCCACGGATGACCGCAGTCCTATCGATTGTCCCGGATTTGACCGGATCTATCCCCCCCACCGTCTTTTTGTTGAGTGCCAGCAGGTCCCAGGGATACACAGCATCCTGCCATGCTCCGGTAGACACAGCTTTCAGATGCCCCCCCCGGGCAATCATCTCATTGACCGCATCAGTGAGCTCGGTACCCTTCAGCACCGTGAAGAAATCCTTCGAGAGGGAGAATATTCCGGTCGATACGGTGAATGAGGGTGCATGTTCCGGTTTCTCGATAATTTCGGTGACTTCTCCCTTCTTCGTTATCACTACGCCGAAGTTGGAGGGATACGGATGATCCTGGACGAGGACGGCATTCTTCTCATCCTTTATCTTCGCCAGGGATGCTGCATCGATGTAGTTGTCTCCCGGAAGAACGAGGAAGTCTTCCCTGACCAGCGGTTCGGCACATTTGAGTGCATCTCCGGTTCCCAGCTGGTTCTTCTGTTCAACCACCTGTATGGGAAATTCACACCGGTTGAGGTACCGGATGACGTGCTCTTTCCGGTAACCCACTACCACAATGATCTCTCGGATCCCGGTTGCAACAAGGGCCCGGATGGAATAATCAATGATTGGACTGTTTGCGACCGGGATGAGCGCCTTGGGCCGGTTCTTTGTAAGGGGCCTCAATCGTTTTCCTTCTCCCGCTGCCAGAATTACTGCCTGCATCCTTCACCTACCGTATAAATGTTTTCCCATCGATACATCCCTCGACCAGTGAATGGGGGGCAACTATTGCTCCGCTCCCGATAACGCTCCCGACATTGACCGAACAGTTGATACCAAGCCGAACACCATCCCCGATGATGGCTCCGAGTTTCATCCGCCGGGTATTCCTTCCACGAACGAGAACCGGACGATGATCATGACGGAGGTTTGCCACTTTTGTTCCGGCCCCGAAATTGCATTCCCTGCCTACAACACTGTCCCCTATGTAGTTAAAATGGGGAATTCTTGTATCTTCCATGATGAGCGAGTTCTTAATTTCCGTGCTGTGCCCGATATGACACCGGGGACCAATCGCGGTTGCACCCCGGATGTAGGCATGGGGTCCGATCCTGCAATTATCCCCGATTATACAGGGTCCCTCAATGTAGGTCCCTGATTTTATCACCGTCCCTTTGCCGGTCGAAACCATCCCGGAAAGGTGCACGCCCTCTTCAATAATACCTTCCGACACCGGGGTCAATTCTTTGAGTAATGCAGCGTTTGCATCAAGGAGATCCCAGGGATACCCGACATCCAGCCAGAAGGAAAGGGGATGACCGGCCATTCTGCCTTCTTTTATCATGTCTGCCAGCGCCTCCGTGAGTTCATACTCCCCCCGGGAAGATGCCGCGACTGATCTGAGATCTGTGAAGATCTCCTCCGAGAGATAATACACACCGGCGTTGATAAGATTGCTCCGGGGCTGGTCAGATTTCTCCTGGAGGCTGGTCACGGTCTCACCCTCCAAGGTCACGACGCCGAAATCTTCAGGATGGTCAGAATGGAAGAGACCCATACGAAGAGCTTTGTTCTTAATAATACCGGCAATATCCTGACTCCGGATAACCATGTCCCCATTCAGGAGAAGAAACCACCCGCTTACCATATCCTCTACTGCACGCAACGCATCGGCCGTTCCTCTCTGGTGGCGCTGGGTTACATAGCGGATTGATACCCCGAGACCCGACCCGTCGCCAAAATACTGACGGACTTCCTGCTCCCTGTATCCGACAACGAATACAAATTCCGTTATCCCGGCATCCCGGGCAGCACAGACGAGATGATCGGCCATGGGGCGGTTGACAAGGGGGATCATCACCTTGGGGCGCGTCGCAGTAAGGGGGCGCATCCTCTTTCCCTCGCCGGCCGCCAGGATGACACACTCCATGAAGATAACCTTGCCCTCCGGCTTTAAGCACTTTTCCACATTTTGAGAAGTCTCCGGCCTTTTGCAAGCATCTCCTCTGCCTTCTTTTTTTCCGATCCTTCTGCAGTGAACCGTATTTTGGGTTCAGTGCCAGAAGACCGGATAAGACACCAGCCTCCTTCCTCCTCCAGGCGGATTCCATCAGTCGGTGAATCTGCACCAAGGAATGTCATAACCTCTGCTGCCTCTTCACAGGGGACAGATTCACGCAGGATGGGATAGGGGGGGAGAGCATCTAACTCGGCAGGAATATCCCATTCCCTCACCATCTCGCAAAAGAGGGCGGCTGCGTACGGTCCGTCAGGGCAGAGAGAGTGTCCCGGGAAGATCCAGGCACCGGACGGCTCGCCGCCGAACTTCCCCCACCGGGTAAGCTCATCGGAAACATAGCTGTCACCGACAGGGGTTCTCCTCACTGTCGCAATCTCCTCAACAGCCATCGATGCATCATAGGTGGTAACAACCTCGTTTACACCAAGATATTTCACAAAGAGGATCAGGAGCTGATCACCGGAGATAAATCTGCCCCGCCTGTCAAAGGCCATCATCCGGTCTGCATCACCATCGTGCACCACAGCGCCGAGGGCTTTTTTTCTCGTAATCAGGGGGCCAAGATAGCTGACGTGCTCCTCAAGTGGTTCTGAAGGGCGGGAAAAATAGCCCGATGGATTACAGTGCACACAGGTAATATCTACACCGAGATTGCTCAGGATAGCGGGGGTTGCTACACTCCCTGCTCCATTGCCGCAATCGAGGATGAGGGGCACCCCTCCGGCTGGCGACCGGGATTGAACAATGGTCCGGATGTAGGAGGTCAGGGCATCAGCCTGCCGGATATCTCCCTGGCTGTTCCAATTCTGCCAGCAGATCTGCTGTATTTCCTCTTCGATCTGGTGCTGTCTCAACCTGGAAAACGATGATCCATCGGGATTGAACAGTTTTATGCCGTTATAAGGTTCCGGGTTGTGTGATGCGGTGATCATGGCCCCTGCCGCATAGTTCCGGGCACCGAACGCAACAGCCGGGGTGGGAACTACCCCGGCATAGCCGACATTCCCTCCGGAGGCAAGAATCCCCGCGGAGACGAGATTTTTCAGCACGAGGCCGGTTACCCTCGTATCCCTGCCAAGCAGTATTTCGGCACCGGATCTGCCCAGCACAGACCCGACAGCAAGGGCGATATCTCTCAGTTCCTGTCCGTATTTTTTTCGTATTCCGGATGAGCCAAAGAGCATTAGAAGGTAGGTGTTCCGGAAGGATGAATAGCCTTACCCCTTCCCGTAGGGACACCAGTGCGGACATCCCAGAAGCACAGTTACTCCGGCCGTTGACGGGCTCAGGAAAATGATGTGTTTTTTTTCATGGTACTTGGTTAAAAGATCCCCAGTTTCGGGATCAATCAATCCATCACCCACCACGAGGATGACATCTGCTTCTCCGGGTGTTGCCACCACCCGTTCAAACCGGGCTGCTGCATTCGGGGTCATGCCCGGGAGGAAAACTCTCCCCTGGCCAATTTCCTGTTTGAGCGCAAGAAGGCAGTCCTTGTGCCGGTCGGGATCGCAGGACTTCAGTACCCGGGAGAGGCAGAAGAATCCGGTCACCACATTCAGGATACTGCAGGCAGCGGCACGCAGGGGGAGCTTTTCAAGCGTTGCACCGAACATGAACCCGATCCGGGTCTTCGCCGTTATCGGTTCGCTGGTCACGAACTGGGCAGATCTGCCTCCATACAGGGCACGGAGGCATGCCCCGTGCTCGAACTGGCAGATGATGGTGTCCGGATCGGTCTCAATGCTTACGACACCGTCTTCAGAACCGGATCCATGGATCCGGTCCTCGAGCCTGTTGACTGCTTTCACGATGATGTCCATGGTCATCCCTCGCCTTCAAAGAGGAGCGCCCTGCACGGTGAGCCATCGAGGCCCCTGAACCTGAGGGGCAGGGCGATCATCCAGTATTCGCCTTCCCTGACTGCGTGGAGATCGAGCAGTTCGATGATGATCGTGCCGTTCGAGAGGAGGGTCCTGTGGACATCCCCCCTGCCATTGAATTCTTCAATGGACGGTGCATCGGTCCCGACACAGGTTATCCCGGCCCCGGCCAGGACCTCTGCTGCTTCAAGTGTGAGAGCAGGGTAATTCTCTTCGAATTCAAATTGTTCTGAGAAGGATGTTTTCAGGAGGAGTTTGTCCACACCACCCAGTTTTCCTTCCAGGTCGGCAGGTCCAATGGCTCTGTCCAGTCCTGAGAGATCGACAACCCGGCACCACCCCATCAGGGCAGTGAACGGGACCTGGTCGATGCCGGCTCCATCGTCAAAGTAGTGGGCAGGGGCATCGATGTGGGTGCCCGAATGGGTGCTCATCCGGATATCGGTAATCAGGTACTGGCCCTGATCGCGCTGGCGGAACCGCGGAACAATGTCTCCGGGATAGACGACAGAGCCCGGGGCAAGGGGGCGGGTGATATCGTAAATCCGGCCGGTCCCCTTCATTCATTCCACCCGTACCGGCCGAGGAGGGGGACAAAGACGACTCCCCCGAAAAATTCCCTGATGGCCTGGTCCTTTTTCTTTGTAATCCTGACCAGTTCCTGCAGGTCGCGGGATCCGACAGGGGCAACAAGACGGCCTCCCTCTGCAAGCTGGTCGATGAGGGGCGGGGGGACTTCGGGAGTGGCAGCGGTGATGAGCACAGCGTCATACGGAGCCTGTTCGGGATAGCCGATGGTCCCGTCACCGGTGACGATCTTCACGTTGCCGATCCCGAACCGGGAGAGATTCTCACGCGCCATCTCTGCGACCTCGTTTATCCGTTCAATGGAGATAACGGTTTTTGCCAGTCTGGCAAGTATTGCTGCCTGGTAGCCGCTCCCTGCCCCGATCTCCAGCACACGGTCCTCCGGTTTTACCGCCAGGAGCTCGGTCATGACGGCAACAATGTAGGGCTGCGAGATGGTCTGTCCTCTTCCAATCGGGAGGGGACAGTCGCTGTATGCGACACCACGGTAAGCGGCAGGCACAAACAGGTGCCGGGGGACGGAACGCATCACTGAAAGGACCCGCTCATCCTTCACCCCGCGTGCGGCGATCTGGGTCTCTACCATCCGTGACCGCTCTTCCGTCCGTTCATCCATAGCCATGGATATACCTTCTCAGCGGTATTCAGAACCCGGATTTGTCTGCAGAATCGATAGCCAGGTCGATCTGTTTCTGCAGGGCATCCGGAAGCCCGCTGATCTTGACATCCAGAAATCCCCTGATAATCGTGGCGGTGGCCACATCCTCATCGAGGCCCCGGGACATGAGGTACTCGATCTCCTCCTGGGCTATTTTACCGACGGCAGCCTCATGGGAAAGTTCCGTCCCGACCACCGACCCCTCGATCTCCGGGATGGCATAGATGATCCCGTCTTTGAGGATGAGTCCCTTGCATTCCAGGTGGCCACGGGTATCGGCGACCGCCCCCTTGATATGCCCCCGGGAGATGATCGTCCCCCCGCGGGAAATGGCCCGGGTGATGAGTTCTGCACTCGCGCCTTTCGCACCGAGCACGGCACGGGAACCGAGGTCAAGGTGCGAGTCCTTCGTCGCAATCACCACGCTGCTGAAGCGGGCAACGGCATTTTCCCCGGCGAGATGGGCGGTGGGGTACATCTGGACCTTCTTGACCGGCTTCATGCAGACGTAATTGGAGAGAAAGACGCCGTTCTCCTCGACCCGGGCGGCACTCCTCGGGTAGACCTCGATCTCTTCCCCCCAGGTATGGATCATGGTGAAACTGATCTTGGCATCCTTTCCGACATAGAATTCGCTGACCCCGTAGTGGGCCCCGCCTTTTCCCACGTGGCTCCCGCTGGCGCACCCTGAAACTACGTGGAGCTCCGCACCTTCTTCGGCGATCAGGATATTGTGCACGTGCTGGATCTGGTCCCGGCCCAGGAACAGGCAGGCCTGGATGGGAAGAATGTTGCTCGTGCCCTTCCGGGCGATGATCACGTACCCCACCGGCCGTTCCTGCGAGGCCACATAGCGGGTGTAATCATCCTTGTCTTTTGGCACGAGCTGCCATGCATACTCCTTCAGCCAGGGGTACCGCTCCATTGCCAGGCCGTAGGGAACGACTTCGATCCCTTCTTCTGAACAGGTCGAATGCATGACATCCTGGTTCATCTGGAGGTAGCTGCCACACCGGTTCGCCATGGATAGCTCGATCCCGGACTGGGCAAGTCGCTCCTGGTCCTCAGCCGAGATATCGACACTTTTCCCTAAATCTGCCGGCATTCGAGACACTCCCGGTAGCCCCTGGCTTTGATCTCCTTCAATATCTCCCTCGGGTTCCCGTGACATTTTATCTCCCCGTCACACATGACATGCCCCTTGTCAGCATCGAGGTAATCGAGGATGTACCCGGTATGGGTGATCACCAGGCCGCTCTTCTTCCTGTTGACGATGTGCACATCCTTCTCGAGGAGTTTCCCGATGGCATTGCCGATGAGCGAGATGTTTTCGAGGTCAACCCCGCTCTCGGGTTCATCGAGCATCACGAATTTCGGGCTCTGCCCCATCAGCTGCAGGACCTCGCTCCTCTTGATCTCTCCCCCGGAGAACCCCTTGTTGATATCCCGGTCGAGAAAACGCTCCATGTTCATCCGGTGGGCCATATCCCTGATCTCTTCCGGTTTATCACCGTAGGTTGCTGCCAGGAGCTTGCCCAGTTTTAAGCCCGAGATGGTGGGGGGGCGCTGGAACATCATCCCCATACCCCGTTGTGCCCTCTCGTGGATGGGCAGACCCGTGATATCCTCACCATTGTAGCGGATACTGCCGCTGGTGACCGAATAGTTGGCAAATCCCATGAGCGTCATGAGGAGGGTGCTCTTCCCCGAGCCATTGGGGCCCATCAGCACATGGGTCTCCCCATCCTCGATTTTGAGATTTACATCGTGGAGGACTTCCTTATCCCCTATTTTAACATGGAGATCCCGGATTTCGAGCATAGCGCAATCGGAACAGTATACGCCATCCACACACTAAACGGTTTTCACCTTCCCATACGTTCCGGCAAGACCGCTGGAATCTGCCAAATCCACGAAGCATTAATCAGGAAGACCTCACTATTACTCATAAAATGCCGAAAAAGGCACGGGTTGAGAAGATACCGGACAAGGCCGGCAAGGCACGGATCAGGGGCGGAACAAAATCGGCCCGGTCATCGCTGCCTGTCCCTGAACCGGAAGGGGTGCAGGACTATGTCAACCGGATCATCTGCGGGGATGCCAGCCGGGTCCTGCGGCTGATTCCTGACGAGAGCGTGGATATCATCATCACCTCCCCCCCCTACAATTTCGGCCATTCCTATGCCCGCGACCCCCACGATGACACCCAGGAGTGGAACGTATACTTCTCAACCCTCGCTGCCATCTGGGGGGAATGTGTGCGGGTGCTGAAACCGGGGGGCAGGATGGCGGTCAACATCCAGCCGCTCTTCTCTGACTACATCCCCACCCACCACCTCATCTCTTCCCAGCTGCTCAGGCTTGGCCTCCTCTGGAAGGCAGAGATCCTCTGGGAGAAGAACAACTACAACGCCAAATATACGGCCTGGGGGAGCTGGCGTTCCCCCTCCATGCCCTACCTCAAGTATACCTGGGAGTTCATCGAGGTCTTTGACAAGATGACCCATAAGAAGGCCGGAAGAAAGGAGGATATCGATATTTCGGATGCAGAGTTCAAGGAATGGGTCTTTGGCCGGTGGGTGGTTCCCCCGGAGATCCGGATGAAGGATTTCGGCCACCCGGCCATGTTTCCCGAGGAGATCCCCCGGCGGCTGCTCAAGCTCTTCTCTTACCAGAACGACCTGGTGCTCGACCCCTTCAACGGGGCTGGTACCACAACGCTTGCCGCATGGAAGACCAGCCGGCGGTTCATCGGGATAGATATCTCTTCCGAGTACTGCCGGGAGGCACTTTCGCGTATCCGGCGATCCGGACTCCCTGCAGAGGGAAGAAGAGAACCGGAGATCCTCATTCCGGATGCGTGAGTACCGGGCCTCCAGGTTTGCTCTATCTGAAACGGCCGCAGTATTTGCGGGAGAGAGTTCCCCCTGCACAATGCAGAAAAAATAAGGGGGGTCTCCTGATACCGCTTCCCCGGCCAGCAGGAACGGGCCCGCATCAGGGAAGATTCCCTGATTCGATGAACCCGGGCAGGTCCGCGATGGAGGTGAGGATTGCTGTCGGCCGGATGGGAGATTGCGCGAGGCTCTCGTCACGGTATTTTCCGGTCTTGACCAGGATTCCCGATAGCCCGCAGGAGAGCGCACCCCCCACGTCGGTTACCACGTCATCACCGATCATGGCGGTCGTTGCAGGGTCAGCAGGGAGGGATGCAAGGGCCAGACGGAAAAATGCTGCTGATGGTTTTCCCATCACCATCGCTTCCCTTCCGGTGGCGAATTCAAGGGCTGTAACGTACGGGCCCGCGGAAAGCATCAGGCCGTCTGCTCCCATCCAGTACCGGTCCTTCTCGAGCGCCACCAGTTCTGCCCCGGAGAGGAGGTAGCGGAAGGCCTCGTTCAGCCGGTCATAGGTGAAACGGTCCCCGGCATCACCGATAACAACCGATTCCGGCGACCCCTTATCGCCGATGACGCAGCTCCCGGCAGCGATCTCCGCGGCAACCTCATCGGTGGTCAGGAAGAATGCTGATCTCTTCCTGTTTTCCAACAGATAGGCGGCAGCAGCAGCTGCAGGGGTGAAGATGTGGGAGTCCGGGATATCAAATCCCATTCCTTCCAGCTGCCGGGCAAGGGTCGCCCGGGACTTCCGGGTGGTGTTTGAGACGAACCGGAACGGGTAATCGTGGTCCCGGAGATACCGGATCGCTTCCCGTGCACCGGGAACCGGTATTCCGCCGATGTACATCACGCCGTCCAGGTCGATCAGCCATGATTCAATCGTCATTGACATTCCTCATTGCCAGCCTCCAGCATCAAGCTGAATTGATAGTCACTACTCGGCAGGGGTGAGCCAAGAGCCGGAATTGCCCCGGGGGGGCTTGATGGAGCGGGTCATACTTCTGGAGAGGGGTTTGGCCGGGAGCTTCATGGCTCTTTCGTGCGGTCTTTACTTTCACCGTGCATGCCCCGGCCATAAATAGGACTGGCTGAAGAGACGGAATTAACGTCTATGGAGTCAGGATCCGCTTTTTCTGCTGTCAGCAGGGCATGGCGATCGCGGATTGACGAATCCCCCGACTATGCCGTGATCGGGAATGATACCGTCTCCAGGACCAGTTTCCATGATTCATGGGTGTATTCATCCCAGCATACTGCTGCGCTTGAGCACCTCTCCCGGCTTCTTGCAGCACATGAGGGAATGGTCCTTGATGAGCTATTCCCGGGCTCTGAAGAGGAGACCTACGAGGGAATGTGCTACTGCATCAGGTCCAGGGAACCACTGGACCTGATCGATGCCGACCGGGAAGAGATCCGCGGGCGGCTCCTCTCTGACCTGACGCTTGTTCACGGCATCGGGAGGAAAACAGAGCGGCGGCTGAAGGAGCGGGGGCTCCGGTCCATCCCGGACCTGGTTCCCCACCGGCGGTTCGGTAAGGCAGCGGCAATGACCCTGAAGGTCCTTTCCGGTTCTGCACCCCGGGAGATCGCGGACCTTGTCTGCCGGTGGCATTCCTCCTCCCACCAGCTCTCGTTCCTGACCTCCGGGCTCTACCCTCCACGGGACCTCCTCTTCATCGATCTCGAGACCCTGGGGTTCTTCTCGCGGCCCATCATCCTCTTCGGTATTGCAGAGGTAGAAGGGCGGGAACTGGTGATAGCACAGTACCTCCTCCGGGGTATTGATGACGAGCTCCCTTCGCTCTCCGCGGTCCATGAACATCTCCGTGACGACCGGGTCATCATCTCCTATAACGGGAAGGCATTTGATATCCCGTTCCTGGCAGAACGTTCTGCCTTCTACGGCAGGCCGGTAGCGTTCCGGAACCCGCACTTTGACCTCCTCCACAACGCCAGGAAACGTTGGCGCCAGCAGTTCCCGGACTGCCGGCTGGGTACCCTGGAGCGCCAGCTGTTTGGTGTCCGGAGGACGGATGATATTCCGAGTGCCATGGTCCCGGAATTCTATGAAGCATATCTGGCTACCGGGAACCCCGGACCGCTGGTCCCCATCGTGGCCCATAACCGCCAGGACCTGGTATCCCTGGCCCGGCTCTTCTGTTTTCTCCGCGGGGCATCGGTATGACGGCAGAATCGCTCATTGCTGCACTTGAACAGGATGCCCGGACCGCACCGTGCCTGGCATATACCCGGATCTTCCCGGAGAAAGGTGCAGCGTACAGGGATCCCCAGGCCCCTCTTGCTCCCCCGCTGCAGCAGTACCTCGACCGGAACGACCTGCGCCTCTATACCCACCAGGCAGAGGCAATAGATGCCTTCCGTGAAGGTGAGAACTTCATCCTGACCACCAGCACGGCCTCGGGAAAGACCCTTGCCTTCCTCCTCCCGGTCCTCGAGCGTCTCGCCACCGACCCGTCAGCCACGGCGCTCTTTCTCTACCCGACCAAGGCACTGGCCTATGACCAGCTCAAGACCGTTGCCGGGCTCTCCCGGGAGACCGGGATCGCGGTGCACCCTGCGGTCTACGATGGCGATACTCCCCGGGACAAGCGGCCACAGATCCGGCAGCTCTCCCGGGTGGTGCTCTCCAACCCCCATGAACTCCACCAGATCCTCCCCTGGCACCACCAGTGGTCACGGTTTCTCTCAGGGCTGTGCTGCGTGGTGATCGATGAAGGCCACCGGTACCGGGGTGTCTTTGGATCAAACGTAGCATTCCTGGTCCGGAGGCTGCAGCGGGTCTGCCGCAGGTACGGATCCCATCCCCGGTTCATCATCTCCAGTGCAACCCTGGCCAACCCTGCAGGATTTGCCGGGCGGCTCTGCGGGGTGCCGTTCCGGCTCATCGATGATGATGGCGCTCCCCATGGCTCCCGGCGGTTTCTGCTCTATAACCCCTTCCAGGACGGGAACATGGAGCGTTCCTTTCACCGGGATGCTGCGTCGGTGCTGGTAACCTGTGTCCGTCACCGCGTCCAGACCCTTGCCTTTACCGGGTCCCGGAAGATGACCGAGCTCGTCTCCCTCTGGACACGGGAAGGGATGGTCCGGGAGCGGATTGGCAGAGCAGATGAGGTGGCAGCCTACCGTGCCGGGTACCTTCCGGAAGAACGGCGGGAGATTGAGAGCCGGCTGAAATCCGGTTCACTGAAAGCGGTGGTCTCCACCAACGCCCTTGAACTGGGAATAGACATCGGCACCCTTGACGGAGTTATCCTTACCGGGTACCCGGGGACCATGATCGCCACCTGGCAGCAGACCGGGCGGGCGGGAAGGTCCCGGGAAGACTCGCTGGCCGTCCTGGTCGCCAGCGCCAACCCGCTCGACCAGTACTTCATGCGGCACCCGGACCTCTTTTTTGGTGCCTCCCACGAGAGCGCGATCATCGACCTCGCAAATCCCCACATCCTGTCCGGGCAGCTGCTCTGTGCCGCTGCTGAACTCCCGCTGACTGGTGCCGATGCAGAATATTTCGGTCCCGGTTGCAGGGACCTTGCTGCTGCCCTGCAGGCAGAACACCTCCTCTCAAAAACACGGCACGGCCTGGTCTATTCCGGCCGGAAGCGCCCGCAGGAGCTGGCGGGTCTCTCCGGCATCTCCCGCGATTCGTTCCGGGTGCTCTGCAATGGCCAGACCCTGGAGACCCTCGACCGCGCCCAGGCCTTCCGGGAAGCCCACCACGGCGCAGTCCTCCTCCACCAGGGTGACCAGTACCTCGTCGATTCGATGGACACCGGACAGGGGATCATCAGGGTGCGGCCTTCAGATGTCGATTACTCCACCCGCCCGCTGAAATCGGTGGATATCCGGATCCTCGGTACCAGGGAATCACGGATGCTCGGTGATGTGCCGCTCTCCTTTGGCGACGTGGAGGTGACTGAGCAGTACTCTGCCTACAAGATCATCCGCGGGGACACTATCCTCGGGGTTGAACCTCTCGACCTCCCGCCCCTGACCTTTTCCACCACGGCACTCTGGTTCTCTCCCCCGCAGGAACTTGAGAGCCTGGTGCGTTCTGCCGGAGCTGACCTGGACGGCGGGCTGCACGGGACCGAGCATGCCCTCATTGCCATGATGCCGCTGCAGGTGCTCTGCGACCGCTGGGACCTCGGCGGGTTCTCGGTCCCGGCCCACGGGGAAACCGGGGGCCCTGCCGTTTTTATCTATGACGGGCACGAGGGCGGGATTGGCCTGTCCGAGAAGGCATATGCCATCTTTGAAGATCTTGTCCGGCATACCGCCCGCCTGGTCGGTGAATGCCCGTGTGATGAGGGGTGCCCGGCCTGCATTTATTCTCCGAAATGCGGGAACGATAACCAGCCGCTCGATAAGGAGGGGACAGCCCTGATCCTTGACTATCTCACAAGAAAGGTTCCGGAAAAAGAAAATTGAGTGGTTGATCCGGTCGGTTACGCCTTCTCTTTGAGCACGCAGATCGAGCCTGGTTCCCGGATGAGCAGCGCAAGGCTCTCCGAGATCGAGAACCCGAGGCTGTCTCCTGACGGCCCGACAAAACCCGTGGTCATGTCCTGGCCGAGCACGATAGATGCATACTTCTTGCCGGTTGCAATCAAAACCCCGCCGCTCCGGAGCGCAGGGGCCTTGAAGACGCCATCGGTCACGATGGTCCTGATATGTTCGAGCTCGGTCCCGATCCCCTGCAGGTAGCGCCGGTAGAGGAGGTTGAAGCGGGACGGGGCAAGGGCAAGGGCGTAGGGCCCATGGTACCCGGCCTCATCGAGGCTGATCATGGCCTGGATGACATCGTCCGCAGCCTTTCCCACGGCATTCCATGAAACGAGCTTCTGGCTGTTTCCACCCGGGGCACTGAGCAGCCCGGGGGTCCCGGGAGCACCTTCGAAGATGATGGAGTCCTCCATCCGGGCCACCCTGAGCGCGGCATCCGAGAGTGGTGCGGCGGCAAAGGGCAGGCCGTTCTGTTCATAGGCAATGAGGTCCCGGACACCGAGGTTGAAGGTGGTGCTGATCATGTGGACCGGCACGAACTGGCTCACCAGCAGGCATTCGGAGACAGCGCAGTCCTCGAGCGGCACCGCTTTCAGGCCAAGGCCGTAGGGGCCCTCGATGTTCAGCAGTCGCCGGCCGGCAAGGACAGTCTTTGCCACATCCACCATGGTGGAGTCCAGGAGCTTCCAGGTCTCCGGTTTTATCGGGGCTTCGTCCCTTCCCAAATACTTCAGTTCCATCATCACTCACTCCTTCAGCGATCCAATCGTCGCAGGTTTATCATCCGTTCCGGCCGATGATTCGGATGCAGCGGGGGCCCCGGCCATCTTCGCGATCTCCGCTTCTACTTCTGCTGCCCCGTCCGCGTACCACTGCTCCTCGTCCGGTGCGAGTTCCTTCAGCAGCCGGAGGAACTCCCCGGCATGGACCCGCTCCTCGTTGGCGATATCAATGAGCACCTCCTTTGCCAGCTCGTTGTCGATTGACTCGGCGAGCTGGGTGTAGATCGAGATCGCCTCGTACTCATCGGTTACCATGAGCCGGATCGCCCGGACCAGTTCGCTGTGCGAAAGCTTCCGGGGACTGGCGTTTCCGTAAAATGCATGGGCAAATTCAGCCATTCGAATACACGCTCCCATTCACTGTTCCAAGGGTTTTCATGGGAGAACCCTTCCAGCGATCATACTCGTCTCTGTCTATTTATAAATGTGGTTGATCTCCCCATTTGAGAAATGATATCCGTTCATTTCCGATACTATCAATAAAACAGGGAACTTCTGACCGGTCTCTTCATCCCGGTGCTGCAGGGAGGATTTTTTCCCATCGATGCCTAAAATGAGATTCTCTATTCGATCAAGACCAGCCCTATTGAGACGATATTGCTATGGATGACCTTGCCGTATTCCATGTCCTTGCACGGGATTGTCGACAACTCCCACCCGGCCTTCTTTGCCGTTGCGAACACGTCCATCCCCGCTGCCTCCATGCTCGGCCGGACCATATCCATATGCCGGCATTTCCTCCTCATGCTCTCGTCCACGCTCCCTTCAGCCTGCTCCGCAATACATTCCTCGCAGTAGATACAGGGATATCCCCCAAACCCGAAGGCCTTGTAGAACCCGTCATAGAAGGCTGTCTTCTCGATGAGATGGACCGTACTGTTCACCCAGAGGATCAGGTCCCGGTAAAAGTGGTGGAAGTCTTCCGGGATCTCATCGGGCCCGAAGGACTCGTGGCCAGGGACGCCATCAAAGCGGAGGAGCAGGCCGGTGTCGTACTCGGCCACCATGGCCCGGGTCTCAGCGGGTGACGGGGTATAGGGGGGGCATCCCAGGTGCTTCGCGTAGCCCTTGCAACCGAATCGACATTTAAAGCGGACCCACTGGGATACGATGATGTCTGATGCAGGAATTATTTTTGACGGGACTCCTCTCCCGGCGGCTATTGATGTTAGTTTGGTGAGTTCAGAGTTTAGAGCAGAATTCATCAGTTACACCTCAAAGTGATGCTGGATGTCCGGTGATAAAAATACCACCGTCCTGACATATTTTCTGTCTTTAAGGAAATAAAAAAAATCCGATACTCTTATCGGTCACCCCTGCCACACTCCCCTTATGCCTCCCCCCTCCGGCTGCCTGGTCTGCGGTGCTCCCCTTGAATACCTCGCAGAGCCCGAAGAGATGCAATGTCTGTACTGTAAGGAGAAGCAGTTCTCTTCGTCCCGGTGCGTGAACGGCCACTTCATCTGTGACCGGTGTAACCGGGTGGATGCCGAAGACCTGATCGAGCTCACCACCATGCGGAGCACTTCGGACGATCCGTTTTTCATTGCCGAGCAGCTGCTGGAGAGCCCGGTCATCAAGGTCCACGGCCCCGAGCACCATTTCCTGGTGCCAGCGGTGCTGATTGCCGCTCTCTACAACCATACCAAGGAGCAGGACAAGAAGGAGCGGGGGATCCGGAATGCCCGGCGGCGGGCGGAGATGGTGAAGGGGGGGTTCTGCGGGCTGCTGGGGGACTGCGGGGCGGCGGTGGGGACCGGGATCTTCGTGAGCGTGGTCACCGGGGCTACCCCGCTCTCGAAGGAGGAATGGCGGCTCTCGAACCTGGTGACGGCCCGGACGCTTGAAGAGATCGCCCTGCACGGCGGGCCGCGGTGCTGCAAGCGGAATACGTTCCTTGCCCTCCGGTCGGCTATCAGGTTCCTCTCGCGGGAGATGGGCATCCGGCTCCCGGAGCCGGATACGATCCGGTGCCGGTTCAGCGACAGGAACCAGGAATGCCTCCGGGAAAAGTGCCCGTTCTTTACTGAGGGGTAATCGGGATTCCCCCGACGTACTGCTCATTTGCCCAGAGAATCTGACACACGATACCAATCTATCGTAATAGGGGGACCAGAGCCGCCGGGTACAACGGAGCGCAACCCCATGAGCGTAGGAATGTGACGAAACCCGGAATTCAGTGAAAAAATGGGGGGTTGATCTCCCCCCATATCCTTCATTTAAAAAATGGTGGAAATGGATTATTTCTCTTCCCGGTAGCGGTCGAGTATCTGCCGGATGATCAGGCTCGTGCTGCAGTAGGTATCTTCAGCATACTTCCCGATCCTGACCACGTCACAGGAGATGGTGCGGGCGCGGAGCTCTGCCCGGAGTTTCTCCTCGTCAAAATGCTGGTTGAACCCGATGGTGATGACCGACGGCTGGATCTCCCGGACAGGAAGGAACATGTCGGTGAGGTCCCCGAGGACCGCATGGTCGACCGGCTTTAAGGCAGCGACCATCTTCAGCCGCTGCTCTTCAGGTACGACCGGGCGGGGTTTGTGTTTGACGTTGACATCCCGGGCCACGATCACGTATAACTCGTCCCCCAGGCGGCGCGACTCCTCGAGGTAGTAGAGGTGGCCGGTATGGAGGATATCAAAGGTCCCGGTGGCCACCACCCGCTTCATGCCACCACCTCCATCGTGAAGGGACTCCCGTTGGCTTCGAAGCATGCCCAGTTCCCTTCCTCGTAGGGAAACCCGATGATGAGGTGGTAGCGGCCGGTCCGCGGGAAGAAGGAGAGGTCGGCGCCGGAGGGGACCAGCACCCCGTTCGGGTGGCTGTGCACGCTCCCGGTCACGTGGGTGTCGAGCGGCATCATGTCGAGAAAGAGGCTGGCTGAACTCTCGCTGCTGACCGTGCCTGGCAGGAGGTTGAACTCCCCGATGATGCCGTCCTTCTCCCGCAGGAGGCCCGCGAACTCGAAAGGATGCCGCTCCCTCCCTACCCGCAGGAGGAGGGAGAGGAGCTCCTTCCGGATGCCCTTGATCTTCATGCCGTGTCCTTTCTAGTTTGGCGACGCGGGAAATTAAACTGAGGGGAGGGGGACGGCACCAGGAAGGCGGGGAGGGGGGAAAATCAGGGACAAAGAGGAGAGGGTATCGGATGAAAGATTCCCCCCATCGGGAGGGAGAGGACCGAGGAAGGGCAGGGTACGTCTCAGGAGACAGGGGATACCTGCAAGGATACCAGGCGGATGAGAGATTCCAGCGCGAAAGGTGACAAACGGGTAACCCCCCGTCCCATCGGTCCGCTATCCGGATCGATCCCCCGGGATATGAACCCTGCTGGGAGCGCCAGGAGAATAGCCTGTTTAAAACGGCCCGTCCTGCTCGAAACTCCGGCCGAAGCGGAGGGCAAGCTCCGCCTTGAAGAGCTCGGCACCGAGGTACGCAGCATGGTCAAGGAGGGAGACGTCCCCCTGCTCCTGGATGGTGTGGAAGAGGTCTGCCCACGAGGTCCCGCAGTACGCTTTGCCGTTGATGACGGCAATGATCCGGCCATCCTCGATCCCGATCCGGAAGTTGCCGCAGGGGTCATACGTTATCTCTCCCGGCAGGGAAATAGTAGGGACGATATGGTCCCAGGAGACGGGGGGCTCCCTCCTCTTCCGCTTCTCCTTGATGACCAGCAGGTCGATCCCGATGTCCTTGGGGTAGGGTCTCCCCTCCGCAAGGACCATCATCTCGGTCGCCCGCCGCATCTCCCGGACCGAGCCCTTCGTCTTGTCGCTGTGCTCGCTGGTGAAGATGACCGCTGCATGCACCTCGCGGGCCATGCCGGAAAGCAGGGCATTGGCCCCGATCGAATCAGCATCGAGGAGTTCGACCACGTTCCCGGCCCCGAAGAAGAGGGGGTACCCGGTATCCCGGAAACGGGCAAGGGAAGGGACCAGCCCGGAGCCGGCCGGCGGGAGGAGGGGGTCGGCTATGATGCAGGAGATCCCTGCCTCCTCTGCCATCCGGATATTTTCGCCGAGGGAGCGCTGCCCGGGGACCACCACCGCACCGGCACCCTGCCTGGCAATGAGGGACCCGACCGCGGGGATGTTCTCCTCGGAGAGGCTGAGCACGAGGTCGGCCCGGTCGAGGGCAGCGGCGATCAGGCCCGGGTCCTGGGTATCGACGGCCAGCGGGCCGGGGATGGTGGCAAGGTCCCGGAATACCCTCCTGACGTCATCCGGTGTGGCATCAAACCCGAAGCCGAGGTCGACGATATCGGCACCGGAAGAAAAATAGTCCTGTACCTTCCGGCAGATATCCGGCTCGCGGTGGGCGTCCATGACCTCGGCAAGCACCTTCATCCGCGAGTTCCCGCCAATCCTGACTCCCCGGATGAGGTACTCGAATTCTGCCGCGTTCTCCCGGTCCACGACCTTCTGCATGGCCTCCTCCCGCCGGCGTTCTGCCAGCAGGTCATCGGCCGGAACGGTCCGGGAGAGCGGGACAGAGCCAAGGAGGGGGAGGATAAGCTCAAGGTCTGCTGCATGCCGTGGTCCGCGGTACACGGGAATCCCGGTCTCCTTCTCCACCTCTTCAAAGGAGGCCGTGCACATGCCCGACACGAGGACCAGGTCGTACCCGCCGTCCCTGATCAGGTCCTTCAGCTGGGACGGGGTGACAAATGATGCGATTTCCCCGGTCACCACCACATCGGCATCCATATCTTTCGCGGCTTCTTTCACCAGGGGATAGGTGATGGAGCCGGTGGGGAGGAGAACACGCATAACACTCACGTATTCACTTAGCACCCGTACCATTTATTGAATGTATCGGAGTGTTTCACGGGAGACCTGGAGTGTCAGGGTGCTGACATCGCCCCCCTTCATTCCGGCATGTCCTGAAATCGTACCGGGAAATGTTTCAGATACCCCTGTAAATATTTCTCCAATGGCCGGTCCCCACGACAAGAATGAGGAGTGTTTTCCTGCGGATATCAAGCAGTATCCGGTACTCCCCCACCCGGAATGAGAAGAGCGGTGAGCCTTCCAGTTTTCTGGTGTGGGCACCGGGTTCCTGGGTGATCCCTTCCAGTGCAGATATAATCCGTTCACGATCCTGTTGCGGAAGTGCCTTCAGGTCACGCAGGGCCCGGGAAGAAGAGATCAGGGTAGAGGGCATTCAGCGGATCCCGGGCTCTTTCTTTACCTTTTCGTGGGAATAGACCCGGCCTTCGCGGATATCATGGATTCTCTCTTCGATGGCGCCCAGTTCCTCTTCTGTCAGGGGCTCCGGATCGTACGACTGGTTCAGCAGCCGGCCGATAACATCGTTATAGGACTCCCGGGGGTGACGCTTCAGGGCATCCAGCCGCCGCCGGTTTTCATTGCTGACACGGAGGCAGGGAGTGTTTTGCATACATCTGCATACATCTGGAGACTCATGAAGATTTTAGAAGAGATACGAGGATACGTTCCTGTTCAGGAATAATCAGGTTCCCTTAATATCAGGAAGCTCAAAAAAACATATGATCAGATGCTTTCCTGCGACCTGCATGTCCATACCAGTTTTTCCCGGGACGGGGAGAGCAGCATCGAAGAGGTTATCCGGAGAGCCGAGAAGGCGGGCCTCGATGCCATTGCGATTGCCGACCATGACACGGTCGAAGGAGCCATAGCCGCCCGGAGCATCCCGACCAGGCTGATCATCATCCCCGGGATCGAGATATCGACCCGGCAGGGCCACCTGATTGCCCTCGGGATCACCGAAAAGATACCGTCAGGCCTCGATGTCATGGCCACGATTACCCTTGCCCGGCAGAAAGGGGCGCTCCTCATCCTCCCCCACCCTTACCATATGTGGCGGCACGGGGTGGGCAGAAAACTCCGGTCCGCCCTGTTTGCCGTCGACGCCATCGAGGTCTTCAACAGCCGGTACATCGTGGGATCGGCAAACCTCAAGGCGGCAAAGATGGCACGACGCATCGGGAAACCGTGCGTGGGAGGTTCTGATGCCCATAACGCCCGGTATATCGGGTTTGGCAGGACGCTCGTGGATGCAGAGCCGGACGTCGAATCCATCCTCCGGGCCATACGGGAAGGGAAGACCATCGCAGTCGGGAAAATGACCCCCCTCCCGAGTTATACCCGGCAGGCCCTGAAAAACACATGGAAGAAGTTCAAGCGGCGGATTCGCCACCGGTAAGACTGGCCTTCAGGACCGCGTATCTCGGTGACCGGTTCTACGGGTCACAGGTCCAGGCCGGGGAGCGGACGGTGGAGGGGGAATTTATTGCCGCCTGCCGGCGGGCCAGGCTCTTTTCCGACCCCCGCGATGCGCGGTTCCTTGGAGCCGGCCGGACCGACCGCGGGGTGCATGCCCGGGCGCAGGTCTATGCCTTCACCACCCTCTTCCCGGAACGTGCGCTTATCGCCCTTCCCTGGCAGCTCCCGGGGGATATCCTGGTCACCGGATATGCCGTGGTTGATCCGGAATTCCATCCCCGCTACCGCGCTGTCAGCCGGACCTACCGCTACTACTTCGGCAGGCAGGGTCTTGACCGGGAGGCGATGGCTGCCGCTGCCGGGCTTTTTGCCGGCACCCATGATTTCACCCGTTTTGCCCGCATCGAAGGAAAAGACCCGGTACGGACGGTGCTTGCCTCCCGCGTCTTTGACGATGCCGGCCTGCTCTGCTTCGAGGTGACTGCAGAGAGCTTCCTCTGGCACATGGTCCGGTACCTGGCAGCTGCCCTCCTCCTGGTCGGTGAAGGGAGCTGGGATGCGGAGACTATCATGCAACGGCTAGAGGGAGAGGAGATCCCTGCACTGGGCCCCGCACCTCCGGAGAACCTCGTCCTCTGGGATGTCAGCTGCGGGATACGGTTTGAACCGGTTGGAGATGCAGGGCGGTCCCGGCAGTTCCTCCAGGAGCGGAGAGAGTGTCATACCGTGATGGCACGCATCTGCGGGGCTCTCCTCGACCGTGGGGAAGGGTGAAAAATTTCGTGTATCGTGCTAGGTTCCCCACGAACATTACCCTGCATTCACGATAGAAAATATTCCCTATTCCCCGTCCCTGAACCTCTCCCAAAAAAAAGTGGTTCAACAGAGGAAAGAACGATGGACAAATCTCGTTCCTGACGGGGGATTTATCGCATCGCGGGGCAGGCCACAGCGGCGGGGGTAAACCGAATGCGAAACCCCCGGGAGCATCGATAATGAGATACAATCTTTTCATGGATGCGAAGAACTGGTGGCTGAAATGACAGGATATCCAAATGTACCGACAGAAACTTCCATTCATCAGATCATGGACACCATCGTAATTGCCACGGGAGACTATCCCGCATCACCATTATCAACAACGTCACCTGGACCATGGTGTTGATTACCCATCCGGGAGAACAGCTGGATCACCCTATGGCCCGGTTCGTCTGTACCCGCTGCGGGAAGTGCTGCATCAGCCTCGGGCGGCATATCCGGATCGAGCGGAGCCTGTCAGCGGTGCAGCATTATGTCAGGAATGCTGTATCCGGTGACCTGGTCCCGGTGACGGTCCATCCCGACCACAGGGTGCTCCATTCCGGCGGGGAACGCGATGCTGCCTGGTGTCCGTTCCTCAGGAAAGACCCGGAAGGGGTCTTTGTCTGCACCGTTTACGAGACCCGGCCGCAGATCTGCCGGGAGTTCCGGTGCCGGACCATGGTCATCACCGACCGGCAAGGCAACGAGGCGGGACATATCAGTGGAACTGCCAGCCTGTCAAGCACGGACCCGGTGCTTGTCGCCCTATGGAACGACCTGCTTGAGACTGCCGGGGGGGATAAAGGTTCCCGGACGGAAACCCTGCGAATCGGGCTGCTCCGCCACGGCTATACCCTGGAACCCCTCAGCTAGGTCCGTTCCCGCCAGGGCGCCGGATAGTATCCTTAATACTGATAATTACCTAACGCTGAACCCGGGGTTGCCATGACTGAACTACCCAAAGAGGAGTACGTTCTCAAAGGCTCGTCGGCCTGTGCCGGATGTCCCTCTTCCCTCATCCTGCGGTATGTCCTCAAGGCAGCAGGCCCTGATACCGTGCTGGTGGTCCCTGCCTGCTGCACGAGTGTCATCCAGGGGATATTCCCCCACACCGCGGTGAACGTCCCGGTCTACAACATCGCCTTTGCCGCCGCTGCGGCATGCGCATCCGGGATGAGCGAGGCGCTCCGGAAAGCCGGGAAAAAGACGAACGTGGTCGTCTATGCCGGGGACGGGGGCACGGTGGATATCGGCATCCAGGCCCTCTCCGGGGCATTCGAACGCGGTACCGATCTCCTGTATGTCTGCTACGACAACGAGGCCTACAGCAATACCGGGATGCAGCGCTCGGGCGCAACCCCGGCCGGTGCCTGGACCACCACCACGCCCGCCGGAAAATCCCAGGTGAAAAAAGACTTCGATGCCATTGTTGCCGCTCACAACCCTCCCTACATGGCGACCGCCTGCGTGGCCTACCCGCAGGACATCTTCCGGAAAGTGGGAAAAGCCCTCTCCATCCGCGGCCCGACCTTTCTCCATGTCCTTGCCCCCTGCCCTACGGGCTGGCGGTTCTCTTCAGACCTGACCATGGAGATCGGAAGACTGGCCGTAAAGTCCGGCATGTGGATCCTCTACGAGCGGGAGTACGGCAAGGTAACCATCAACGCGGTGTCAAAAGCGGCCATCAGGAACCCCATTCCCATCGAGGACTACCTTGCCCCCCAGGGCAGGTTCAGGGGGATCAGCCGGAAGGCTGTTGACACGCTGCGGTCCCAGGCCGGACGGATGGCCGAACGGCTGCAGCGCCAGGAGGACGGCGTATGCTGACTATCGCCACCGGGAACAAAGCGGTCGCCGCAGCGGTCCGGGAGCTGCATCCTGCGGTCATTGCCGCATACCCGATCACCCCCCAGACCGAGATCGTCGAACAGATTGCAGCGTATGTCACCTCCGGCGAGCTGGACAGCCGGTACATCCCGGTGGAGAGCGAACACTCGGCCATGGCAGCCTGCATCGGGGCCAGTGCCACCGGCTCGCGCACCTTCACCGCCACCAGTTCCCACGGGCTGCTCTACATGCACGAGATGGTCAACTGGGCAGCCGGAGCCCGTCTCCCCATCGTGATGGCCAATGTCAACCGTGCGATTGGCCCCGGGTGGAACATCTGGGCTGAACACACCGATGCCTTCCAGGAACGGGACACCGGGTGGCTCCAGGTCTACGTCAGCACCGTCCAGGAAGCGTTTGATACGACGATTATGGCCTTCCGTATCGCCGAACACGAAGATGTCCTCCTCCCGGTGATGGTGAACCTCGACGGGTTCCTCCTCTCCCACAGCATGCAGTCGCTTCAGACCTTTGCTCCCGGGGATTTCGTTCCCCCCCTCAGCCTTCCGCATGCCATTGATACGGCGAACCCCGCAGGCTACGGCATGCTGACCGGCCCGGGAGATTACTTCAGGTTCCGGTGGGAGATCGAGCGTTCGATGCGGAGGGCGACAGCGGTCATTGCAGGGACCGAGCAGGAGTTTGCCCGGAGGTTCGGGCGGACCTACGGGGTTGCCGAGGAGTACCGCTACGATGATGCCGATGTGGTGGTCATCGCCATGGGGACCCTGGGGAAAGAAGCGGAGGTTGCCGTTGATACCCTGAGAACGGAAGGGGTAAAGGCAGGATCGCTCCGCATCCGGTGGTTCCGGCCCTTCCCGGTCCTCGATCTGGGAGGACGGGATCTCGTGGTGATCGACCGCGATTACTCGTTCGGATTCGGGGGGGTCATTGCCGGGAGCCTGAAGGCAAAGTTCCGGGCCGATCCCTACTCGGTAATAGCCGGCCTTGGCGGCCAGGAGGTCACGTTTGATGACATCGCCGGGTTTGTCCGCGACCGGAGACCGGGCGAGGAACACTGGTTCGGGGTGGACGGCAATGTATGAGATCCGGATCCACTGCCGGGGGGGAGAGGGGGGGGTCACCGCAGCCCGCCTGATTGCGCTCGCCGCGTTCCGGGACGGCAGGTATGCCATGGCCTGGCCGTTCTACGGGGCTGAGCGGCGGGGTGCCCCGGTGGTCTCCTTTGTCCGGATCGATGACCGCCCCATCAGGGTGTACAGCCAGATCAGCAACCCGGACCTGGTGGTGGTCCTTGACCCCACGGTCATGGATGTCGTTGACGTCTACCATGGCCTGAAACCCGGCGGCATCGTGCTCCTCAATGCACCAGGGGCAGGGCAAGTTCCCGGCCACCGCACCTACACCGTCGATCTCACCGGGATTGCCCTTACCCTGAACCTGGTGATTGCCGGAAGCCCCGTCCTCGATACCTCCGTGGTGGGTGCGGTGGCAAAGCTGGGCATCATAGCCATGGATTCTGCAAAACGGGCTGTCGCAGAGATGTTTCCCGATGAGAGGAACGTCAGGGCCGCCGAGGCGGCCTACCAGGGGCTGGTGGTATGAGCGGACCTTGTGCGATCAGCAGGCCGGAGAAAGGGGCTTCGGGAAAAACCGGTTCCTGGCGGATATGGAGACCCGTAATAGACAAAGAAAAGTGCAATGCCTGTGGCCTCTGTGCGATGTACTGCCCGGATGCAGCAATCAGCGAGGACCTTGAAGTTGACCTTGAGTTCTGCAAAGGCTGCGGGATCTGTGCGCACGAATGCCCGAAGAAGGCAATTACCATGGAACGGGAAGGGAAGTGACATCGTTCCCCGGTTTCTTCTCCGGTTTTACGATGAGCAGCTGAACCTTCGTTCATCCTGCGACGTGCAGAATACATTCTGATGGGGGTATAGTACTCTTTTCGCCATGAATTCTGCATCCCGTTTCCGATTGAAAATATCTCAGGTATCTCGTCCGGAAATCTATGGGAAAAAAGTGATGCAACAATTTGTAAGAACAAAGAAAAGAGTCTGATACCTGGACCGGGCCATCGCAGTATGGGGGACGCCACAGCGGCACAGATAAGCCGGAGGCGCAACCCCCTGGAGCGTCATTGAAGGTATGAAACACCGAACTTGATGGAGCAATTGGTGGTTGTAATTCCACGACAGCCTTGATTTTTTATCCGCTCTCGTCGATCGGGCACTGCCCGATATACTCCAGGTCGAACTTGTAGAAGTGGGTGAACCCGCAGTTGCGGCACCTGACGGTGAAGTGGTTGCACCCGACGGTCATGTCATGCGGTCCGGTGGTTCTGCAGTTCCGGCAGGGGGCATCGGTAAGCAGGCTCCAGACATCGTAGCATCCGATGGGCGTGAAATGCCCTGGCTTCGTGACGTCCTCAATCCGCGGAATGAATATCCGGGTGGCACCACAGTTGTCACAGATGACCTGGGCCTGGTAGGGGACGGCCTTGATGACCTGGTCAGCCTCTTTCCCGCAGTTGTAGCACGTTGTCCGGTACCTGGTGAAGATGAACCGGTCCGCCATGTATGACCATTTGGACGGCGGCTATAAGAAGGTACCCTGCCGGAAAAAAAGGGAAAAAAGGTAGGGGGAATGGTGAACGGCCAGGGACTCTCAGTAGTCCATGCCGCCCATGCCGCCCATGCCACCCATGCCGCCCATTCCCTCAGGGCCGCCCGGCGGCATTCCTCCCGGGGGAGCAGCGCTCTTGGAGGCAGCAATCACGTCATCGATCCGGAGGATCATGATGGCGGCTTCGGCAGCGCTGGCGATGGCCTGGGTCTTGACCCGCAGGGGTTCGACCACGCCGGCCTTGAGCATGTCCTCGGGCTTGCCTTCAAAGACGTTCAGCCCGACCGTCTTCTTGCCCTTCTCGTGCGCAGCACGGAGCTCGACCAGCATGTCAATGGGGTCAAGTCCGGCATTCTCGGCAAGGGTCCGCGGGATGATCTCAAGGGCGATGGCGAAGGCTTCGATGGCCAGCTGGGCACGCCCGCCCACGCTCGACGCATATTCACGGAGCCGGAGCGAGAGTTCGATCTCCGGGGATCCGCCACCGGCGACCAGTTTCTTGTCCTCAAAGACGACCCCGACCACCCGGAGCGCATCCTCAACCGCACGCTCGATCTCGTCGACCACGTGCTCGGTCCCGCCGCGGATGATGAGGGAGACCGCTTTCGGGTTCTTGCATTCGACGACGAAGATCATCTCTTCGCCGGAGACTTTCTTCTCCTCCACAAGACCCGCATATCCGAGCTCCTCCCGGCTGATGGCGTCAATGCTGGAGATCAGGCTTCCACCGGTTGCGCGGGCAAGCTTCTCCATATCGCTCTTCTTGACCCGGCGGGTTGCAAAGATTCCTGCCTTGGCAAGGTAGTGCTGGGCGATGTCATCGATACCTTTCTGGCAGAAAAGGACGTTGGCACCGGAGTCAACAATCTTTTCGACGATGTTCTTGACCATCCGCTCCTCTTCATCAAGGAAGGCCTGGAGCTGGTCCGGGCTGGTGATATTGATCTCGGCATCCACTTCGGTCTTCTTGAACTCGACTGCCGCGTTGAGGAGGAGTATACGGGCGTCCTTCACCTTTTTTGGCATGGCAGGGTGGACCCGCTCCTTATCGATGAGGACTCCTTCAACAATCTCCGAGTTTTCAATGGAGCCGCCGACTTTCTTCTCCACCTTGATGTTATCCTTGTCGATCGTCCCGTCTTCATCTGCCACCATGACCACGGCTTTTACCGCCAGGTCACAGAGTTTCTCTTTGGATGCCTCTGCTCCCTTGCCGGTCATGGCGGTCTCGGCGATCTTCTTGAGCATCGCGGTATCGGTCACCTTGATGGTAATGGCGATACTCTGCAGGATCTCCTGGGCCTTCTCTGCCGCCTGCCGGTATCCCTGGGCAATGACGGTCGGGTGTACGTCCTGCTCGAGCAGATCCTCGGCACGCTTCAGGAGCTCGCCGGCAATAACCACGGCGGTGGTGGTCCCGTCTCCGACCTCATCATCCTGGGTCTTGGCGATCTCCACCATCATCTTGGCTGCCGGGTGTTCGATGTCCATCTCCTTGAGAATGGTGACGCCGTCATTGGTGATCACCACATCCCCGATGGTATCAACGAGCATCTTGTCCATGCCCTTTGGCCCGAGCGTGGTCCTGACCGCATTCGCTACCGCCTTTGCAGCGGTAATGTTCATGCCCTGTGCGTCGCGTCCACGGGTGCGTGAACTGCCTTCTTTCAGAATAAGAATTGGTTGTCCTCCAAGCTGCTGTGCCATGGGTATTCACCACTTTTGTAGCGATAAGATTGGTTTGTGGTTCTATATATAAATTATGAATTATCGATCATCTCGATCAGCTCTTCTCCGTCTGTAAGAGTGTGGAGGCGCTGTTCGCCAATGACCAGGGTAGTCCCGATCTTCTTCTGCTTCTGATAATCCGTGATCACGCACATGGCATGGGTTCCGGTCACCTGGGAGATATTCCCGATCAGGGCAGCGCGCTTGACCACCTTACTGGCAGCCCCGTATCCGGTCAGGATGGTGTGATTGGAGAATTCGATGAGCGCCTGGAACGGTGCCCGCTGCATCGCGTGGAGCTTCATACCCATCCGTTCGAGGAACCCGATGGGCAGGTCTTCACCGGCCGTTTCAGGTTCATCCCTGAACTGTGAGGTATACTTCATGAGGTCGATGGACTGGACCAGGGCGGTGTCAAAGATCTCCTCGATCTTTAAGGCAACATCAAGCGTGGTTCCCATCCCGCTCTCGTACTTGCTGATCGTCCGGCGCGAAACCCCCAGGAGGTTGCCAAGGTCCCCGAGCGAGAGGTTCTTTCTCTCCCGCTCTTCCTTGAGAACTTCGCCATTGATGGTTACGTAGAGGCCCCCGGGCGAGGCATATACCAGCGGCGGTACCTGCTCGACCAGGGCATCATACAGGGTCGCCACGCTCACCGCGGAGATCCCGTACCTGACATAGACGGTCCCCCGCTCGAGTTCGGCATCCCGTGCACGCTCACCGATGATCAGCGGTGATCCCTTCAGGTAATGGGCAATGTGATCGAGGTCACGGGCGGTCTCCTCGCTCACGCTGTCGATATGGGACACGACCTTGATAACCAGAAGGATCTCCCGGCTGCCGGCAATCAGGTCGAAACTCCGTGGCCTCATCGAGAAACGTTCCGTGACCCGGAATCCGGCCATGAGGAATACGGAGACGACCATCTGGAGGAGGCGATCCTGTGACATTTCCCTTTGAGAATGGATATAGTGCTCCGGGATATAAATAATAGTGCAGAATGCGGATCGGCATCGACGACACGGACTCCCCGGCCGGGATGTGTACAACCTACCTCGGGGCAGTCCTGGTACGCCGGCTCCGGGCATCCGGGATGGTGGTGACGGAATCGCTTCTCGTCCGCCTCAACCCCAATGTTATCTACAAAACCCGGGGTAATGCAGCGATCTGCATCGAGGCAGAGGGTGATCCTGACCAGGGATTTGAGCTGGCCTGTGCGCTGGTGGGTGAGCTGGCCGACTTTTCATGTGAGGCCACAAATCCCGGGGTTGTGGTCAGCGAGTGTCCCCTCCCGGTATCCTTCTATAGGAAAGCGGTGCGTGACTTCTGCGAGATTGACGAGGCAGTCAGCCTCCTTGACGGGGCAGGGGCGTTGTACAGGGGTTACAAGAACCGTCGCGGTCTCATCGGTGCGGCGGCTGCCGTTGCTGCAAAAGGTCAGGATATGACGTATGAGCTCCTCGCCTACCGGGTACCCGGCCGGTGGGGAACGCCGCGGCAGGTGGACCGGATGAGCCTGTTTTCGGCCGAAGAGCATACCTGGCCCCATACCTGGGATTCGGTGGACCGGCAGAACGATGTGGTGGTCTGCGTTCCCCATACCCCCGACCCGGTACTCTTTGGTATCCGGGGAGCATCACCGGCATGGGTGGAGCGGGCACGGACCTACGTCCGGTCAGAAGAGACCGGCATCGAGCAGGTGTTCTGCACGAACCAGGGGACAGATGCCCACCTCCAGCCGGGGGCAGTCGGCAGTCTGCAGGAAGGGTGTTCATATCTCGTGGACGGGACCGTTGTTTCCCTGCCCCGCACCGAAAAAGGGGGGCATGTCTGGTTCAGTCTCGGTGATGCAGGGGAGACCATCCGCTGCATGGCCTACGAGCCGACGAAGGGGTTCCGGGACATTGTCCGGCAGCTCTCCCCGGGAGACGGGGTAACCGTTACCGGCAGTTACAAGGCGGGAAGCATCAACCTCGAGAAGCTCCTGGTCAGGTCAGTTACCCCCGTCTCCCTGAAACGACCGCCGGTCTGCAGGGTATGCGGGAAGAGGATGACCAGTGCCGGCACCGGGAAGGGATACAAATGCCGCAGCTGCGGTACCCGTTCGCGGGAGGCGGAGGTGCACTATCCTGAACGCCTCCTGCGGGAAGGCTGGTATGAGGTCCCGCCATCAGCCCGGCGGCACCTCGCACGACCGTTGTGCAGGGGCCCTCCGGTCCTCCCCCGGCCTGGCGGAACACACCTATAAACCTCTGAACCGTCTTAGTATGGACTATGGAGTGCGGTGACCCGGTAGAGCAGGTTGTCCTCCGGCCCGGCATGAGCGTGAACGACCTGGTCATCCAGCTCTCCCGCGCCGGTGCCTATAACGGCGGGGCGCTGGCACGGGCTGCCGATGTCTACGAGCGGATGCTCCGGGACCCGGACGCAACGAAGTTTTTCGGCCTTGCCGGGGCCATGGTGCCCGCAGGTATGGGGAGGATCGTGAGCGACCTCCTCGCAGCAGGCCACATCGATATCCTGGTGAGCACCGGTGCAAACCTCACCCATGACATCATCGAGGCACTCGGGTGCCGGCACTTCCACGGCACGGCATCCTGCTCCGATGTATCCCTCCGGCACGAGGAGATCAACCGCATCTACGATGTATTCCTCCCCAACGAAGCGTTCATCACCTTTGAAGAGTTCATCCAGGAATCCCTCGGTTCCCTCGATCCCGGAACAAGCTACTCCATAGCCGGGCTCCTCTCTCACCTGGGCAGGCGCCTCGACCGGGGGATCCTTGCCACCGCTGCAGGAAAGGGCATTCCGGTCTACTGCCCTGCAGTGGCAGACTCGATGATCGGGCTCCAGAGCTGGCTCTTTTCCCAGTCCCGGCCCCTCTCCGTGGACACGTTTGCTGACATGAAAGCCCTGCTTGATTCCTGTTTCTCTGCGAAGCGGGCCGGGGCACTGCTGGTTGGCGGCGGGGTACCCAAGAACTTCATCCTCCAGAGCATGCTGATGACCCCGGGCGGGTTTTCGTATGCCGTGCAGCTGACCGGGGACCGGCCGGACCTGGGCGGCCTCTCGGGGGCTACCCTCGATGAGGCACGGTCATGGGGAAAGATCACGGAGCATGCAGCTGCGGTGACCGTGTATGGGGATGCTACCATCACCCTGCCGGTGCTGGTCGCATCGGTCCTGGAGAGGATGGCACGATGACCGAGGTTATCCTGGCCCTTGATGTCACCGGAAGGGACGAGGCGCTCCGGATTGCCGGGCAGTGTGCACCCTCCCTCGATGCCATAAAGGTCGGCTACCCGCTCATCCTCGCAACCGGCCTCCCCTTTGTCCGGGAGCTTGCCGGGTTCGGTCTCCCGCTCATCGCCGATTTCAAGGTGGCCGATATCCCGAACACCAGCCGCCTCATTGCCGAACAGGTCTTCGCTTCCGGGTTCTCTGCCATCATCAGCCACGGGTTCACCGGCAGCGACGCGGTTGCCGCCTGCATTACCACCGCTCATGATCACGGGGGCGAGTGTTATATCGTGGCCGAGATGAGCCATCCTGGTGCCGGAGAGTTCTTCCATGGCGGGACTGCCGAACGGATTGCCGCGCTTGCCGTGAGCCTCGATGCAGATGGAATCATTGCCCCCGCAACCCGGCCGGACCGGGTGAAGACCCTGCGGGGGATTGTGGGAAAGAAGAAGATCTACTCCCCGGGAATCGGGGCCCAGGGGGGGGATCCCGGGGCCCTTGCCGGGCTTGTGGACGGCATTATCGTGGGACGCCAGATCTACGGGGCTGCCGATCCGGCGGCAGCTGCAGCGCATTTCGCCCCTCTCCGCCGATGATGAACGACGAAGCCTGAACCGGTGATGAGCCCTATGAGTCAGCTGAGGCGGATAGGGAGCCTTCTAAACCTTTAAATTGAGAATAGACTATTTTACTGTATGCAATGGACTGAAGAACAGAAAATACTGGCAGAAAAATACAGGCGGCTCGAAGATATCCCCCGGGACGAGCGGAAATACAAGTGCCATACCTGCCACCTCATCGTTGATGAAACCCCCTGCCCCGGATGCGGGGAGGAGCACCTCGCGATCATGTGTCCCCTTGACCACTGCCACTGCTCCCATGAAATCATTTCGGGAATTTCGTACTGCCCCCTCTGCGGGGAACCCGTATGCCCCGAATGCGGTTCCCATGACGTGGTCCAGATCAGCCGGGTAACCGGCTATCTCCAGGAAGTCTCCGGCTGGAATGCCGGAAAACAGCAGGAGCTCAAGGACCGGGCACGCTATACCATTGCTTAAGGCATATCAGAAGGCGATACGCCAGGAAAGATTATTCACCGTATATTTCAGGGTCACAGGACCGGACAATACCAGGACGGGCGGAACCACCGCGTCAGTGGCCCTGGTGAATCCTGGAATACGCGGTCATTCTCCTCACGTTTTTCTTATATTCACGGACCCCCTGAAGAGAGAGCCCCCACGTAGTACAGAGAGATTTTATTTCCTTCGCAACCTCATCCGGGTCTGCCTGGTTTTTCCCCATGATATGGAACATGACCAGTTTCGGGTTGTCCGTGCAGTTCAAAACCTTCACGGCCAGATCCTCGTTGTCGACATTGCGTGCCGCCAGGTCGATGATGCCAAGCGACAGGAACCCGCTCTCTGTTGGTTCCACGATAAACTGGATATAAAAAAAACCTTCCGGAACCGCGTTCTCCCGGTTTTCCGGATCGTCATGCCCGCCACATGAACTGCAGGTATAGACGTCCGGAAGATCATTGAGGACCCTGACCAGGTTCTGAACTCGTTTGTCTGCAGCCACCCGGAGCGAAAGAACAGCGAAAATAATCTCTTCGCGGGTTCTGTCACCCGAAACCTGAACGAACTCCTGCTTTCTCTCACCATTGGAAGACATCCCTCACCACCCTCTCTGGCTTGATGTACGGTCTGCGACCATTACAAATTCTTCCGGCAGTTTCATATTGTTTCTCTCCCCGCCCCATCCTTCCCTGTTCCCGCCGGTTCACCCGGTATCCGGAATACGTCTGATGAGCAGCCAGATACGTCCGGGTGCCGGATTCTTTAGAGAGAATTTCCCTGTTCGTTTTGATGAACCTCCGGCTACCCTGTTCCTGCCATGCATCCTCCCGGATTTTCATGCTCCCGTGGCGGAAACAGGACGCTGCCCACAAGAGCTGAAACGTCAGCATTTTTATTGGCAGAAAGGAGATCATGAATAGATACGTCATTATGAGGTACTATCTTCGCGGCGGGACCCTCATTATCCGGGGGGGGTTCAGGGCGGCAAGCACGGGCATTGACGGGGGCACCGGAACGGTCAGCACCCTCCTCAACCATACTGTCCCGCCAGACTGGGACCACCGTGACCCTGCCCGGGTTCTCCGGACGATCATCTCCCGGGAAGGGCTGCCCGAAGATTTTTTCGGGCTGATGACTGCTGTCGAAATGAAGAACCTCTGTATCCTCCAGTACGATTTTATCACCGCCTTCATTACGGCCGGTATCCTGCATGGGAAACAGGATCAACAGGATACTATCAACATCATCATCTCCAGCCAGGAGGGGTTGACCGATGCCGCCCTCCTGGGTGCGATCATCACCGCTACCGAGGCAAAAGTCCTCGCTCTTGCACAGAACGGGTATGCCATCTCGGGAACACCTACTGACGCGGTTATCGTGGCCTCGGAAGGAGATGCCGTGCACCCTTATGCCGGGCCGGTCACCGGTCCCGGAATGAGGATCCGGGAGGCGGTGCTGTTCGGTATCCCGGAAGCGCTGAAACGGCACGAGGGCACCATCACCAGAAAATCCCCCTCTTTTTTTATCCTGAGCCGCTATGGAGGGCAGCACTGGGCAGAGTGGGTCCCTGAAGCGTGCCCCTACTACCCGTGCCATTTCCCCGGCCAGCGGTGCGACTTCTGCTACTGCCCCTTCTACCCCTGCGGGGACGAGTCGCTGGGCCAGTGGGTGGTGAGTTCATCCGGTAACGGGGTCGTATGGAATTGTGCATCCTGCACCCTCCTCCATGACCCGGAATTGTGCGAGTACCTGCAGCAGAACCCGGAAGCAACCCTGGGTGAACTCAAAGCCCGGAAGAAAAAAACTTCCTGATGCAGCAGCGGAACGTCGGTCCGCGGCTGCGGAGGGTCAGAAAAGAGGTTGGTTGTGAAGATTTACGCCTTGATGCCCAGTGCTGTCGTGAGCTCGTCCAGCGGGATGCCATGGACCATTGCCGCTTCCCTGATGGTCTCGCCACGGGCAATGGCGCATCCGACACAGCCCATGCCGAATTTGAAGAGCACTTCGGCCGATTCAGGCTTTGTTTTCAGGAGATCGTAAATCGTGCTGTCAGCCGTTATTTCCATGCCTCTACTATTTGAGGGTGCAGGTACTTAAACCTGCAGCTGCCGGACAGTTTCGCAACCCGTGCATATCCTTTATCTAGGTACGGCCAGTGAGCTGTACCTGGAGATGTACGAGTATGGATTATGCCGATACCGCAGCAAGAATCTCCCAGAAAGTTCGTGCAAAGGGCCATGAGGCCGACACGGTAAAACTTGAAGGAAAACTGAAGCGCCTGGTCGAAGAGTTCGGGGTCCCGCCCGCGGAAGCCGAACGAACGGTTATGAATGAGCTCTCCCGCGAGTTTTCGATAAACGGGCTCGGGACGGCTGCTGGCGAGGAAAAAAACCTAAACCAGCTCACCACCGGAGAATGGGCAACCGTTGAGGCCAGGGTCGTCTCGCTCACCAGTAGCCCCTCTTCAGCCATAGCCCAGGGCGGCATCCTTGCCGATCCATCCGGGGCCATACGGTTTGTGGTCTGGGCAAAGGCGAATGCCCCGCCCCTATCCCCTGGCAGATGGTACCGTTTCGAGTCTGCTGTTGTGGACGAGTACCGCGGCGCCGCGAACCTGAAGGTACACTCAGGCACCGTGGTGAAAGAGATAACCCGTGACACCGTCCTCATCCCGGAGATCACGCCCCTCCATGATCTTGTGCCGGGAATAGGAAGTGTCAGGGCCAAGGTGGTGCAGGAATGGGAGACCACCCATGACCGGATGCTCCAGAGCGGCCTCCTCGGTGATGAAACGGGAACGATCAAGTTCGTGATATGGAAGGAGGAGGGAAGGGAGCGGCTCACGCCCGGGATGGTATACACCATCTACTACGCGGTGGTCGATGAGTACTCCGGGAGGTACTCCCTCAACCTCAATACCGCAACCGTGATCCAGGACGAAGGAGAAATCACGGTGAGCAGCGGCGATTCATCGTTCTCTGGTGCACTGGTCCACATTGCACCGGGGTCCGGTCTCATCAAGCGGTGCCCGGTAGAGGGGTGCAACCGCGTTCTCTCCCGCCAGAACTACTGCCCGGTCCACGAGATACAGCCCGGTTTTCTCTACGATCTCCGCATCAAGGGCTGGCTTGATGACGGGAGGGAGACAAAGGAGATCCTCGTCCAGCGGGAGATGACCGAGCAGCTGACCGGGCTCTCCCTTGATCAGGCCCGCGAGCTTGCCGAGAACAACCCGCTCGGCATGGACGAGGTCTTCCTGCGCGTCCGGGACCGGATCCTCGGGCGGTACCTCACCTGCCAGGGCAGGGAGATTGATTCACGGATGCTGGTAAATGTTTGCCAGTTTCTGCCCTTCAATCCTGACGAGATCGCAGCTCTCCTGAACCGGGCAGGGGGGTCTTCATAATGGCCGGATCAGCAAAAGGCGGTTTCCCGCGGCGGGATCTCTCCTTCGAGCGGGAGCCGGCCCGGCGGGCCTTTGCCGGTGAACTGAGGGAGAGCCGGATCCACTTCCGGGAAGGTGACGATGAAAAAAGTCCCACCTACGTCCTCCTCCCGACCGGTGAACGGTGCAACCGCGTCTTCCTGGTAGGGACGCTGACCGAGAAGAAGAAGCAGGGGGAGCAGAACCTCTTCTACCGGGCACGGGTGGTGGATCCCACCGGGACCTTCTTCATCATGGCCGGGAGCTACCAGCCGGAGGCCATGCAGCAGATTGCCCGGATTGAACCCCCCGCTTTTGTGGCCGTGGTGGGAAAACCGAACGTGTATGAAACCCCTGACGGGGCGGTCCTGATTTCTGTCCGCTGCGAATCGGTCACACCGGTAGATAAGGACACCCGGGACCGGTGGGTTCTCGATTGCGCACGCGCAACGCTCGACCGGATCGGGACACTCGGAACGACCCCGGATGGTGAACGGGCACAGAAGGAATACCGTGCTGATCCTGCCCTCTTCCTGAAGATGGTGTACGAAGCCCTCTCACAACTTTCACTCTGACTGCGGTATCCCCCGCAACCTTTATTTTTCAGGGCAGACATGTTGGCATGATGCCCTATGGACGAAAAGGAGATGAATGAGATTCTCAAGAAGCTCGACCTGAAAGCCCTGAAGGAAGCGGCAAAAGCCCAGGGGATGAAGCCCGGACGGTGTCCGACCAAGACATCGATCGCCCGGATGCTGCCTGACGATGCCCTCCGGGCCCTCGCCAGGAAATAGGAGCTTATTCGAGGAAAATTACCTGGACCGGACAGAGATCGGCAGCTTCCCTGACCTTCTCTTCAAGATCCGGTGGCACCGTTCCCTCCTCCAGTCTTCCCTCTTTCCGGTAGGGTTCAGTGACCTGGCTGAAGGTATCCTCACTCCCGAGTTCGAAAAATTCCGGACAGGCGTCCACGCAGGTCCCGCAGCTGACACATTCGTCGCGGTTAATCCGTACCTTCATCCTTTTGAATCACTCCAATGGCGGGTTATTGGATGCGGAAAGGAAAAAAGGAACGGAAAGAACAAAACCACTACGGTGTGGGATTTTTTTCCCAGTATTCAACAACCTCAGATCCTTCGATGAACACGAGATCATGGTTCCGTGCATAGGACCTTGCATCATCCTTCGAGAGGGCAAGGCCCGACCGTTCATCGAGCATCTCGCATACGGTGACTGCAGGGGTAATGCCGGCAATCAGGGCCATGGCAACCGAGAGTTCGGTCTGGCCCTTCCGCTGGTGCAGGAGCCGGTCTGCGGCCCGCAGGATGGCCACATGTCCCGGTGAACGGAACTGCGCAGCGAAATCCACCCCCCCGCCATTCAGGCTCTTCCCGACATGGTCGGCAATGGCATTGATGGTCAGTGCCCGGTCATTATCGGTAATCCCGGTCCAGGTCGTGCGGTGGTTGACCCAGAGCGAGAAGGAGGACCGGTTCTGCCGGTCGTAGGGGACCACCCCCACCATTCCGGCCGTTTCGGGACAGGTGCGGAGCATCTCTGTGGCAAAGGGGAGGCTGAGGCGCTCTGCGGCCTCAGCCGGAATAGCGGTGCAGATGAGGCCTCCCCCGTCCCTGCGCATCTGTGCGATATGTGCCGGTGTGACCATGTCCGCCCGTATGGCAAAATCAGTCTCCCGTTCCCGGTCATCAAAATCATAGAGCAGGATGAACTTCCCCTGCCGCAATGCTGCCAGCGCCTCTTCAATCATGGTGCCACCTCCACGGTAACCATATCGGTATCCCCCAGCCCGTAGAGCTCACGCAGCGAGACCGGGGCAATGATCTCCAGTACATCATCCGGATAGTGGGATCTCCCGGGTACCACGATCCCGCAGGGGGTCTCCCCGATCCGGCACGGCAGGCAGCGGGCTCTCCCGAAGGTCCGTTCGTCTGCGGTAAATCCCTCGATCGGTATCCATTCCCTCTGATCAAGCCGTTTTCGTATCGGGAGGCTGGAGGGGTTGAGCCTGAGGTTGAGGGTCCCGGGATAGGGCTCAAACCCGAGAAGCCGAACAAACTGGGTTACATAGTGCTGGAGGCTCATGTAGTACTTCCCCTCACCGAGCCCGGATATGACCGCACCCCGGAGTGCGTAGTCTCCTGCCTCCGGTGAAAAGACCCGGCAGTAATCGGAGTATTCCCGCCTCAGTTCCTCTTCCCCCGACCTGGTCAGGACGATGTACTGGCCGTCCGGATTCACCGAGCGGGTCAGCAGCATCTGCCGCTCGAGGGACTGGAGCCGCCGGGAGGCAGTCTGCGGGCTTGTTCCGAGCGTTTGTCCGAGGGACTGCGAGGAGACCCAGACCGGGCTTTTTAGCCCCCCCATGAGGGCAAGCGCTTTCAGGCACTGGAGATCCTCAGACATGATCATATATATCAAAATTGAGATGCTTATTATTTATGAGTATCTCAACGGACCGATGGTTTTCGGGAAATGTCGAATTCCAGTTCGTTAATTATATCAGCCCCCCTGTCCTCATCATTTGGCATGAAATCTGATTTGCGTCACCAGCTTGCTGAAAAGATGGCAGGCGAGATAACGCTTTCAGACTCTCCGGGCAAAGCCCTGAAGAAGTGGAGGATGAGCTTCAACATCCCCCAGGGAGTGCTTTCAGAACACCTCGATGTCTCTCCCTCGGTCATCAGCGATTACGAGAGCGGGAGGCGGAAGAGTCCCGGCACCGCTGTGGTCGGAAAGATGGTGGACACCATCCTTGCCATCGATGAGGCCAACGGGGGCAAGTACATCAGGAAATTCGGAAAAATCCTCTACGCAGACATCGATGACAACGTCATCTATGACATGCATGACTATGCCCAGCCGGTTCCTCTCAGTACATTTTCCGAGCTGATCGGGTGCAGGACGGTCTGCGGCTCACTGAGCCAGTCAATTTTCGGGTATACGGTGATCAACAGCATCAATGCCATCACGCAGCTCACCTCAAACGAGTTCAACCGGATCTATGGCTGGAGCACCGAGCGGGCACTCATTTTCACCGATGTCACCTCGGGAAAGTCACCCATGGTGGCCATCCGGGTGACACCGTTCAAGCCACGCTGCGTGGTGCTGCAGGGGATAGAACCGGAACTGGTCCACCCGCTGGTCCCCAAGATGGCGGAGCGCGATCATATTACGGTCCTTTCTACCATGATGGGATTTGAGCAGATCATCAGTATCCTGCGGGGTGAACCATGGTAGGAATCATCACCTACGGGGTGTATATCCCGCGGTACCGGATTAAAGTCGAGGAGATCACCAGGGTCTGGGGGGCCAATGCCGATGACGTAACCGGCGGCCTCGGTGTCTTTTCCAAGTCGGTCCCTGACCTTGACGAGGACACCGCAACGATTGCGGTGGAGGCGGCCAGGAACGCCCTGGCCCGGCGGGACATCGATCCTGCCGAGATCGGGGCGGTCTATGTCGGGTCCGAATCGCACCCCTATGCGGTCAAGCCCACCGCCTGCACGGTCGGGGAGGCAATCGGGGCAACCCCGTGTATGACGGCAGCAGACTATGAGTTTGCCTGCAAGGCCGGCACTGCTGCCATCCAGACCTGCATGGGGCTTGCCAAGAGCGGCATGATCCGGTACGGCCTTGCCATCGGGTCCGATGTAGCCCAGGGAGCGCCGAGCGATGCCCTGGAGTATACTGCCGCGGCGGGAGGGGCAGCCTACCTGATAGGGAGGGAGGACCCGGTTGCCCTCATCCACCGGACCTGTTCCTTCACCACCGACACCCCTGATTTCTGGCGGCGTGAAGGGGAGGACTACCCCCGGCATGGCGGGAGGTTCACCGGGGAGCCCGGTTACTTCCGCCATATCGAGGGATCGGTCCGGCTGATCTTCGACCAGTCAGGGAGGAGCGCAAGGGACTACGACTATGCGGTATTCCACCAGCCAAACGCAAAATTCCCCCAGCGGGTGGCAAAGACGCTCGGCTTCACCCCCGAACAGATACAACCCGGCATGGTGGTCCCGCACCTCGGGAATACCTACAGCGGATCCTCCCTGATCGGGCTTGCCGCAACGCTCGATATCGCAACGGCAGGTGACCGGATCTTTCTTGCCTCGTTTGGTTCCGGGGCCGGGAGCGATGCGTTCGATATCGAGGTCACCGATGTGATCGAATCGGAAGAGTTCCGGCGGAATGCTGCCCCCACTGTGGAACAGCTCCTCGCAAACCCCGTCTACATCGGCTATGCACAGTATGCCAGGCACAAAGGAAAGATCGTGATGCAGAGATGAGAGAGGTTGCAGTTATCGGGGCCGGGTGCACAACCTTCGGCGAGAAATGGGATACATCGTTCCGCCACCTCTTCGTTGAGGCCGGGATCCTTGCCCTCGAGGATGCCGGGCTGGCCGGCGAGCAGATCGATGCCCTGTATGTCGGGAACATGAGTGCCGGGCGCTTCATTGAGCAGGAGCACATCGGTGCCCTCATTGCTGATTATGCCGGGCTGGCATCCCACCATATCCCGGCCACCCGGGTTGAAGCGGCCTGTGCTTCGGGGGGGCTTTCCTTCCGGCAGGCAGTGATCGCGGTTGCTTCCGGCATGGAGGATATCGTGGTCGCGGCAGGGGTGGAGAAGATGACCGATGTGGCGTCCGGCATCAGCGTGGATACCCTTACCGGAGCCGCTGACCGTGAATGGGAGGGGTTTGTGGGGGCGACCTTTCCCGGCCTCTATGCCATGATCGCCACCGATTACATGAACCGGTATCCCCTGACCCGGGAACAGCTGGGGCTTGTGGCGGTCAAGAACCACTTCAACGGCGCGAGGAACCCCATCGCCCAGTACCAGCAGGAGATCACCCTGGATACCGTGCTCAAATCATCGCTGGTGGCCGACCCCCTCCGCCTGTTTGACTGTTCGCCCATTACCGACGGGGCTGCAGCAGTGATACTCGCTCCCCTGGAACGGGCGCGCGAGTTTACCGACACCCCGGTACGGGTGCTGGCCAGTGCCCAGGCAAGCGATACCATTACCCTCCATGACCGGCGGGATATCAGCACCCTTGATGCGACGGTTATTGCCGCACAGCGGGCATTCAGCATGGCCGGGCTCACTACCGCTGATATCGACCTCGTCGAGGTGCATGACTGCTTCACCATTGCCGAGATCTGCGCCATCGAAGACCTCGGTTTCTGCCGGAAAGGGGAGGCGGGCAGGCTCACGGAAGAGGGAGTAACCGCGCTGAACGGGGATATCCCGGTCAATACCAGCGGCGGGCTGAAGGCATGCGGCCATCCTGTCGGTGCGACGGGTATCAAGCAGGTCTTCGAGATTGTCCAGCAGCTGCGCGGTGAGGCCGGGCGGCGGCAGATAGACGGGGCCGAGATCGGGATGACCCATAACGTGGGAGGCACGGGAGCTTCGGTTGCCGTGCATATCCTGGGGGTGTAACCGTGTCAGTTGCACGCTTCTGGAGAAAGATACCCCAGCGCTACAACCTGATCGGCACCCGGTGCACCACCTGTGGCAGGTACTTCTTCCCGCCACGGTCATTCTGCCCTGACTGCCGGAGGGCAGGCAATATCGTTGACTACCGGTTCGCGGGGACAGGAACGGTGGTCACCTATACCATCATCAGGACGGCAAGTGAGCAGTTCGAACAGATGACCCCCTACGTCCTCGCCATCGTGGCCTTCGATGAAGGGCCGCGGACGACCTGCCAGATCGTCTGCACCCCTGGAGAGGCCCGGATCGGGATGCGGGTAAAACCGGTCTTCAGGAAGATCGGGGCTGATGGCGAGAGCGGGGTCATCTACTACGGCACCAAGTATGCTCCTGCAGACTGAACCCTTTTTTCCGGCCCGGTAAATAGCCCTCATCCGGTTACCAGGACACCCTCCCGTGCGTCATAAAACCGCTGGCCGCCCCCGCAGGTGATAAGACAGCAGAATGATCATGGCCGTTCCCTACCCATCGCCGTAAAGCATTCTGGAGGGGGGGAAGATCAGGCTGACCTGTCCTCGCGGATATTTTAAAAAAAATTGCAGAGGGAAACAAACAACCAACGGACGTCTTAAATTATTTCCTTTCACGCTGTTCCTAAAATCATCCCACCACAATATCATACACCGCATGCCATCTCCCCGGAGCGTAGGAGCGGACGACACGTTCGTGAACCTCCCGAGCCGGGAACTTCCGGATCTCCGGGAGTGCTTCCCCCTCGCTCTCCTCGAGCACGTAGCAGTGGATCATCCCGCCCGGGCGGCAGAGCCGGAATGCTTCGGGGAGGAATGAGAGTGAGCCAAAGGGGTGGTTCATGATGATACGGTCGAATTTCCAGGGGAGGACTGCCCCTATATGCGATGCATCGGCCAGGAAGGGAAGAACCTTCCGGACACGGTTCAGGCGGATGTTCTCTTCCATCAGCTGCACTGCCCGCGGGTTGAGGTCGACGGCCACCACGAGGGCTGCCTTCCGGGCAAGAGCTATCGCAAACGGCCCGATGCCGGCAAACATGTCAAGGACACATTCGTCCTCCTCCATCAGGCCGGCAATCCGCTGACGTTCGGTGGAGAGCCGGGCTGAGAAGTAGGCCAGCGAGAGATCGATGACCAGGCGGTTCCCGTACTCGGTACAGGTGGTCCGTGTTGTCGGTTCCCCGGCCAGCACCTCAAACCGCCGGGTGCGGTACTCACCCTCTACCTCGCTCAACGGAAAGAGGACCGTGTGCAGTGACGGCCGGGACCTGAGCAGTTCCCCTGCTGCAGAGGGATCACGATCGGGCATGATGGCAATACCCCCCACGAGCTCATGCCGCGGCAGGGGCGAACGGCCTTCCCGCGGGACGAAACGGGCCCGCTCTTCTCCTTCCCGGGTAACCGGGATGAGGAGCTCGTCCCCTTCGACACGGGGTTTTAGGGCCGGGTCAAGGACCCCTTCCCGTGCGAGCTGCTGCCGTGCCTCCTCGCCCCTGGCCAGGGGTACCCTGCGGGCCCACTGCTCTTTTTCCATTTCCTGAGCCATCCTCATTTATCCCGGGAGCATAATAGTATCCATGGAAGATTATCTCGAGAGGCTGAAAAAAGGGTCGCTGAAACTCTATGCACTCGAGGACGAGCTTGAGCCGGGCGATGCGGTCAGGATCCGGCGGACATTTATCGAACAGGAGACCAGAACCAGTCTCCCGAAGCTTGGTTCCTATACCATTGCGATCGATCGCGTGGTGCGGAAGAACTGCGAGAACATGATCGGTGCCGTCCAGGTACCGGTCGGCGTGGCCGGCCCCCTCCTCGTGCAGGGGGAGTTTGCCCGGGGTTCGTTCTATGTACCCCTCGCCACCACTGAGGGGGCACTGGTCGCCTCGGTGAACCGCGGGTGCAGCGCCATTACCCGGGCCGGCGGAGCAGATGTCCGCATCTTCCGGGACGGCATGACCCGGGCACCGGTCTTTGCCGCCCGGGATATTTCCCATGCCCGGGATATCTGCGACTGGGTGGCATCCCACCGCCAGGAGATCGCATCGGCCGCAGAGAGCACCACCTCCCATGGCAGGCTGACCGGCATCACCACTGCGATCGGTGGCACCAGTGTCTTCGTGCGGCTGGAATTTGACACCAAGGATGCCATGGGAATGAACATGGTGACCATCGCCAGCGCAAAAGCCGCGGAAACCATTTCAGCAGCCACGGGGGCCCGCCTGATCGCGCTTTCCGGGAACCTGTGCACCGACAAGAAACCGGCTGCCGTCAACCTCGTTCTCGGCAGGGGACGGACCGTTGCCGCCGGTGTATTCCTCTCCGAGGCCCTGGTCCGGGAGGTCTTCAAGACCGATACCCGGACCCTTGCCGAGGTGAATATGCGGAAGAACCTCGTTGGCTCCGCCCGCGCAGGATCACTGGGGTTCAATGCCCATGCTGCAAACATAGTCGCCGCGATGTTCATTGCCTGCGGACAGGATCCGGCCCACGTGGTTGAGGGGAGCCTCGCGGTCACCACGGTCGATGCGGTTGAGGGAGGAGCGTACATCTCGGTCACCCTGCCATCCCTGCCGGCGGGGACGGTTGGGGGAGGCACCGGGATCGATACCCAGCAGGAATGCCTCACCCTGCTCGGTGTCGCCGGGGGAGGTAATCCGCCGGGTGCAAACGCAAAGAAGTTTGCCGAGATCATCGCCGCTGCTGTCCTGGCCGGGGAACTCTCCCTGCTCGGAGCGCTCGGGGCGCAGCACCTGGCGCGGGCCCACCAGCACCTGGGCCGGTGAGCAGAGATCTTTCAGAACCTGAACCACTTCATCATGACCACGGCGTCCTCTCCGTTGGCATAGTAGCGGTCGATCAGAAATGCTTCTCGGTACCCGAGCTGACGGTAAAACTGCTGTGCAATGGTATTGGAGACACGGACCTCGAGCTGCACCCCGGCTGCAAGTTCGATGGCGAACTGCTGCTCTACCCTGCGCACGAGCATCCTTCCCACCCCCTTCTTCCGGTATGCCCGTGTCACCGCGAAGTTGCAGATATGCCCGTAGACCCCCTCACCGGTATCCTCGATACCCCCGACAATGAAACCGATGACCCTCCCTTCATGCGTGGCCACGAAGAAGGTCTGGGGAAAGTAACTCTGTGTTTCGGCAAAGACCGCGGCACTCCAGGGGTCCCGGAACGATTCGGTCTCAATTTCAGCAATCGCGCCGATATCTTCAGGCCGGGCCCGCCGGATGGTGATCGGATCGCCCATGACTGTTTCCAGTACTGGTCTTTCACTGGAATAATATAGTGTCAGGGGAAATGAGTAAAGAGAGCCGGGTTTTCGATGGTGCGACTATTCCGTTTTGCTGCGGTCAGGCCGGTGCGGGAGGCTGCCCGGCAGGTGGCAGCGGTTCCCTACGATGTGGTCACCGCTGATGAGGCCGCCGCTGTCATCAGGAAGAACCCCATGAGTTTCCTGAGGATCAGCCGCGCTGATGCTGAGCTCCCGGAACTCCCGCCCCATGACGACCGGGTCTATGCCCGGGCAGGGGAACGCTTCGAAGAGCAGCTCAGGGCAGGAGTTTTTGTTCCAGACGAGAGCCCGGGGTTGTATATCTACCGGGTCAGCTCTGCCGCAGGGACGTTTACCGGCTTGTGCTGCTGCGTGGCCGTTGATGACTATGAATCAGGAGTCATCCGTCGCCACGAGCAGACCCGGTATGACAAGGAGGAGGACCGCACCCGGCACATTGGTGCGGTCAATGCCCATACCGGCCCGGTAGTCCTGATCTACCGGGATACCGCATCAGCTGCCCGGCTGGTACAGGGCCTGGCAGAGACCCTGCGGCCGGATGCGGAAGTGGACTGGCATGATGGTTCGCTCCACCAGATCTTCAGGATCTCTGATCCGGGAACCCTTGCCCGCATCGAGAACGCTTTCTCGGGTGTCGACCGCCTCTATATTGCCGATGGCCATCACCGGGCAAAGGCAGCAGTCAATATCGCACAGCAACGCCGGAGAGGAGGAGGAAATCCCGGGGAAGCTGATCGGTTCATGGGGGTTCTTTTTGCCGATTCCGGGGTCAGGATCCATGGCTACAGCCGCATGGTGCGGGATCTTGGGGGGAGGACCGGGAAAGAGTTCATGGATGCGGTATCGTGCTCCTTCTCGGTCACCCCCTATGGGCCGGTCGACCGGGCGGCTTTCCAGATTTCCCCGCTGACAGGATCGTCTGAAGACCATATCGTTCACCTGTATCTCGACCACTCCTGGTATGAATGCAGGGCTCCTGCAAATCCCACCACGGGGCTCATAGAGTCACTCGATGTCTCCCTTCTCCAGCGGGAAGTCTTCGAGCGGATCCTCGGCATCACCGACCCGCGGGGTGATGCCCGCCTCTACTACCTTGGCGGTGCACGGCCGGTTGCAGACCTCGAAACGGTCGTGGACCGGGGCGAGTATGCCGTCGCCTTCTCCATGCAGCCGGCACGGGTTGAGACGGTCCTCTCGATAGCTGATGCCGGGGGGATCATGCCGCCCAAGTCGACCTGGTTTGAGCCCAAACTTCTCTCCGGCCTGGTCATCCATCCCCTCTCCTGAATACATTTTTCCCTGCCGGGCAAACAGATCATACCATGATCAGTATTGCACTTCCCAAGGGCAGCCTTGAAGAACAGACCCTGCAGCTCTTCAGGGAGGCAGACCTCGAGGTGAAACGGGGTGAACGCGACTACAACCCCGTCATTGCCGACCACCGTATTGACAAGGTGAAGATCCTCCGGCCCCAGGAGATCCCGAAATATGTGGAGATGGGGTACTTTGACCTCGGCATCTCGGGGCTTGACTGGGTGAAAGAGACCGGGGCCCGGGTGCGGGAAGTGGCCCGCCTCTCCTACAGCAAGACCGGGGAGGGCACGGTCAAGATCGTGGTTGCGGTTCACCAGAGCGAGCCGATCAATGAAGCCGGCCATATCCGCCCGGACAGCCGCGTCACGACCGAGTATCCCGAAATAACCCGGGAGTACTTCGGGAGGCTCGGGATCCCGGTCCGCCTCTTCCCGTCCTACGGGGCCTCGGAAGCAAAAGTGCCGGACCTGATGGATGTGGTGGTCGACCTCACCGAGACCGGTACCACGCTCCGGCGGAACGGGCTGAAGATCATCGGCCAGATCATGGAGTCCTACACCGTGGTCATTGCCAACCGGGAGAGCTTTGAGGACGCTGCGAAACGCCGCGCCATCGAAGAGATCGTCACCCTGCTGCTCGGTGTCATCGATGCCCGGCACCAGGTGCTCCTCTCCATGAACGTTCCCGCCGGCGTCATGGAACAGGTGGTCGCGACGCTCCCGGCCCTCAAGACACCCACGGTGAGCAGGCTCCACGGTGTCGACTACTACAGCATCCAGACCGTCGCAAAAAAGAGCGAGGTCAACACCCTGATACCGAACCTGAAGGCCGCCGGTGCCGAGGATATTCTCGAGATCCCGATAGCAAAAATCATACGATAACCTCTTTTTTCAGGAATGCCCCGTTTATACCGGAGATCGACATTCGACGAAAAATTACCCTGCAATTGTCCAATAGTCCCTCTTAGTCCGTTATTTTCCGGAAAACAGCGCAAATCTTAAATAATACAACGACAATTCTCTGGTATAGCCACCGGAGGGAGAAAACCGGTTGCATCGTGAAGGGAGCGCGGACGAGAGGCCCGATAACCCGGTGGCCCTCCCCCGCGATCCCCAGCCTGTTTCTTTTATTTCTGTTCACTATTCCGATACTCCCCACCATCCATCCGAATCCTTTTTCCCGGAACCCGGAGATGAGCCCATGGACGACAGGATCGATATACTGGTGGACGGGAGCGGTGACGGCCATTCGGTGGCCCTGTTCCCTGATAACGAGGTTTTTTTCTCATACGAGCGGGGAGCCTCAAACAACGAGGCGGAGTTCAATGCGGTCATTCTCGCCCTTGAAAACCTGCCTGATGACACCCATGCCCGGATCAGGACCGACAGCCAGGTGGTGGTCTGGCACCTGTCGGGGGAAAAGAAGAACCGGCACCCCACGTTCATCAGGAAACGGCTCCTTATCCAGGACATGATCCTTGCCAAGAACCTCAGGGTCGAGCTCCAGTGGATCCCGCGGAAGCAGAACCATGCCGACCGGTTCCTCAAGCACTACATCGCCAGCCTCTGCGGGGCGGCAGGGACCGAACCGCTCTACCGGCGCGTGCGCCGCCTTGAGACCGAGAACGTCCGCCTCCGGGCAAAGCTCAAGCGGGCGATTAAGATGCTTGAGCGGAGGAACGCCTGCTCACCTGATTCTGCCGTGCCCCTGGAGATGTTCCAGTAGGGGAAAAAGGATCAGTCAGTCATCCGGCGGATTGCACCGCGCGGCTATCTTTGGCAGGCTTTTCATGGCAAGGTACTCTGATCGGCTGAGCGCGAAATTCTCCGCGTTTTGCATGAACGCGTCAATGAGGTCCGCCTGCTGCCGGCTCCAGGTACTGTTGGGGACCGCTCTTACCCAGGCTGCATACCTGCGGACAAAATCCAGCCGTTCCTTCCGGTTCATCTCCCGATCAAATACCAATTCCATACGGTTCCCCCGTGACAGCAAGCTTTCCCATACAGAGCTGCAGAAGGTTGTGATCCAGGATATCCCTCACCTATGAAAATTGTACCATTACTCTCGCTGACCTTTCCTATAGCCTCAACAGAAACCTGGACTCCCCACCGTATTAATCCCCCCGGTTACTGCAGTTCCGGGGCTCTCTTTTTCCTCCCGGACCAGGTACCGTTGATTGGCGGTGGGTGACCTTCTGATACCCGGGAATCAATCCTTCCCGGGTCAATTCGGGCTCATTCCGGGCTCCTTTTGCCGTGATCGCATCCCAGTGAGTGGAATTCTGTTCACCTCCCCGAAAAAGTCTGATAATTCCGGTTATTCTGACAAAATAACGGCAATATGACCGGAAAATATTTGCTCTTTCCTGCGGTTTGGTTGAAGGCGATTTTGG
>Ga0209254_10000082_pt1 | contig 57775 bp, 61 predicted proteins | sample FrelakmetDIP11DI_FD_187148 | JGI IMG/M metagenome (GOLD analysis project Ga0209254, IMG submission 187148) | Freshwater lake sediment microbial communities from the University of Notre Dame, USA, for methane emissions studies - DIP11 DI (SPAdes)... | ecosystem: Environmental > Aquatic >...
CATCCCCTCGGCGTTCATCGACGACAGCGCCCGTCAATACCGTTTCGGAAACGAGTCCACGACCGACGACCACGGCGTCCACCTCATCGGCTGGCGCGAGGACGGAGGCCGGACCTGGTTCGTCACCAAGGACTCGGCGGCCAGCGCCTTCAACGCCGACCCGAAGGGCTACTACTTCCTGGCCGAGGAGTACGTGAAGCTGAAGATCATGGACTTCATGGTCCACAAGGACGCGGTCAAGGGATTCATCGAGGTCAAATAGACAACTCGGCCCGCCTCCGCCCAGCCGGCGATTGACCGGTCCTGACCCCTGTGCTATACACTTCTAATTATGCTTTTAAGGGAGGCGACCATGGGCGACAAGAAAAGGTTCTTTCTTTCCGCGCTGGGGCTTTTCATCCTGGCTCTATCCCTGGCTTTCGCGCCCGGCCGAGTGGAGGCCGGGTTAGCCATCCGCATCTTCGGAGGCCCGGGCTATCAGAACATCGGTGACTTGAACAACGGATTGAAGGGGCTCAGCGATTCGTTCGCCTATTACGGCGCGGGGCTCGGCTATTCGGCCGCGGGCAGCTACGACCCGATCCACACGGAAATGAACCTCGGCGGCGACATCATCTTTCAGTTCGGCCCCAACATCGGGATCGGATTCGGCTCGGGCTATCTCCGGGTCGGCCGGAAATCGGAATTGAGGCTCACCGCCCCCACGCCCGCCCTGCACGACGAGGTCCTCACGTTTTCTCCGGAAGTGACCGTCATCCCCGTCCGGGCCGGCCTGTTTCTCTTCCTGCCGCTCGGCAGCGCCCTGACCGTTTTCCTCAATGCGGGGGCCGAATATTACTTCGCCTCGATCACGTCCCTCGTCCGGGATGAGTACCCCGCCTGGTGGTGGGGAGAAAGAGAAGACAAGGCGAAAGGCCGGGGATTCGGGTTCCGGGGCGGGCTCGGGTTCGAAATCCGGCTGTCTTCGGGCCTGTCCCTCATCCTCGAAGGGCAAGGCCGGCTGGCCAAGATCAAGGACCTCACAGGGTCCCACACCTACCGGAACAGCTTCGGCTTCGAAGAGACGAAAAACGGGACCCTTTACTACTGGACGGACCTGTGGCTTTTCCAGCCGTTCCCTTATATCGCCGTCAACGACACCCTGCCATCGGAACCCTGGCAGCAGAATCCCAGGAAAGCCGTTCTCGACCTCAGCGGGTGGGCGGCCGTCGCCGGCTTCCTGTTCCGGTTCTAGGCGCGCATCGGGAGCGGTCCGTGCGCCCGATATCCCGCCCCTCGGAGGTCGCAGTGTCCAAGAGACTTGACCGGATCCTGAGCTTAGGACTCATCCTCGCCGCATCCGCGCTGCCTGGCCTCGCCCAAGGCCCATCGGACGCCGACCGGGCCAAGGTCCAGGAACAGAAGGTTGCGGAACGCATCACCGCCATGAAGGCCGACCCGGCCAATCCCTATTTTGCCGCATCCAAGCTCTCGCCCGCCGAACAAAACGCCCTGGCCGATACGGCCCTGGCCGCCATCGACAGGCTGGCCAAGGCCGAGCCGCCGGACACGGCCGGGATGGAGAAGCTCTGCCTGGACATCCTGCGCCGCGCCCCGTCGAGCCCCAGGGCCCGGCTGGCGCACTGGGCCCTTCATGCCCTCCTCCTCCAGAGGAAGGAACGAGCCGGCGCCCAAGCCGCCTTGGAAAGCTACCTGGCCAAGTACAAGGCCTCGGAATCGGAACAAGCCGAAGCCTATGACAAGCTGGCCATGATCGCCTGGGAAGCCGGCGACTCGGGCCTGGCTCTCTACTATTCGGACCGGTATCTAGCCTTGAATCCAAAGTCCTACGCCCTGATGCTGACCAAGGCCCGGAGCTTGATCAAGGAGGGCGACGCCGCGGCCGGGGAGAAGCTTCTCCGGAAGATCATCGCCGAAGCGGAAGGGAGCGTCCCGGCCACCCTGGCCAAGTGGGACCTGAACGCGCTCGGCACGGCCTCTCAGCCTCCCGACCTCGTAGCCAAATACAAGGAATCCCTGGAGCGCCTGCGCTGGATCGTGATGGCCGTCGAGGATTTTCGCATCATCAAAGGCAAGCTCCCGGCCTCTTTGGCAGACCTCGTTCCCGATCATCTGGCCAGCCCCTCAGAAACCGACTCTTGGGGAAACAGGTGGATCATCGAGCTCAATGCGAAGGCCAATGCCTATCGGATCGCCAGCGCCGGGAGCGACGGACGTTTCTCAGGTTTCGGCCAGAAAGGGGAGTATTCCGACCTCGCCGGCCGGGACATCATCTTCGCCGACGGGGCTCCCGTCCTCATCCCGGCGGTCGACGACTGACCGGCGGCCGCGGGGACCGGCCCGCGCTCCGCGCCGCCCCAAATTGACTTGGGCCGTTCACTTCCCCTATATTAGGCTTAATATGAACTGGGAAGACCTGGCCAAGGAGCTCTCTCAAGCGACGCTCTCCAAGATCATCCTGGCGGTCGTCGACGGGCTCGGCGGACTGCCGGTCTCCGGCCGGACCGAGCTCGAGACCGCCCGGCATCCCAACTTGGACCGCCTGGCCCGGGAATCCGCCTGCGGCCTGACCGACCCCGTCTACCCCGGAGTGACGCCCGGCAGCGGCCCGGCCCACCTCGCCCTGTTCGGCTACGACCCGCTCCGCTACGAGCTCGGCCGGGGGATCCTGGAAGCCCTGGGCTCGGGCGTCGATGTCGGCCCCCAGGACCTCGTGGCCCGGGGCAACTTCGCTACGATCAAGGCCGGCCTCATCACCGACCGGCGGGCGGGACGCATCGCCACCTCGGAGAGCGAGCGCCTGTGCGGCCTCCTCAACGCCGGCCTTCCCCGGCGGGCAGGGATCCAGGTGAGCCTCGTTCCGGGCAAGGAACACCGCTTCGTCTTCAAGGTGAGCGGTCCGGGGCTGGCCGACAGCCTGTCCGACGCCGACCCGCAGAAGGAAGGCAAGCCGCCCGTGCCGGTCCAAGCCTTATCCGATGGATCCCAGCGCGCGGCCGAGGTCGTGAACGCCTTCGTCGCCGACGCGACCGCCCTGCTCCAGGACGAGTCCGCGGCCAACACCGTTTTGATGCGCGGCTTCTCCAAGTTCCCCACAATCCCCACCATGACCGAGCTGTTCAAGCTCAAGCCGGCGGCCATCGCCAACTACCCCATGTACAAGGGCCTGGCCAAGCTGGTGGGCATGGAGGTCCAGAGCGTGGGCGTCGAGACCGGGGAATTGTTCAGCCGGCTGGAGGCTTGCTACAAGGATTTCGATTTCTTCTATGTCCACTTCAAGAGGACGGATTCGGCGGGGGAGGACGGCCACTTCGAGGCCAAGGTGAAGGCCATCGAAGAGTTCGACGCCTTCGTCCCGCGCCTGACGGGCCTCGCCCCCGACGTGCTCGTCGTCACTTCGGACCACAGCACCCCGGCCCTGCTCAAGGGGCATTCCTGGCATCCCAACCCGTTCCTGATCCGCGCCGCCTCCGCCCTGCCCGGAGAGGCCCTTCGCTTCACCGAGCGCGAGTGCGGAGCCCGGGGCGGGCTGGGCCGCTTCCCGGCGCTCGAGGCCATGAGCCTGATGCTGGCCCATGCCGGCAAGCTCAAAAAATATGGAGCCTGACCCGGGCATGCGAACGCGGCCCGTCTTCGCTTTCGGCTTCCTCGTCCTCCTGCTCTCCGCGGCCGCCCCGCTCGTGGCCCCGCCGCCCGGATCGCCGCCCTCGACCGATACCCGCATCGAGGTCTACGGCCTCCGGCACTACGTCCACCCCAACTTCACCCGCATCGTGGTGGATGTCGGCGGGCTGAGGGAGTTCACCTACGGCGAGCTCCACGGCCCGGACCGCATCTTCATCAACATCTATCAAGCCAAGCTGAACCCCATCCTCCACGGGGAAAACATCGTCCCGAGCTGCGCCTACCTCAGCCAGGTGCGGATCGCCCAGCGGGACTCCTACACCGTCCGGCTCGTGGCGGACATGTCCTTCAACCGCATCAAGAGCTACCGGGTGTATTACCTCCCCGACCCGTTCCGCATCGTCCTGGACATCTATCCCCAGGGCGCGGCCGATATCCCGCCGGCCGCGGTCAAGCCCGGTTCGGCCGAGGCCAAACCGGGACCTGCGGAGGCGAAACCCGGAACGGCCGACACTCCGCGGCCGCCCGACCCGACGGCCTCCGGCTACAGCTTGGCCCGCCAGCTGGCGCTCGACGTGAAGACCGTAGTCATCGACCCGGGACACGGCGGCACGGACCCCGGCTGTCTGGGCCTGGCCGGTCAGAAGGAGAAGGACATCGTCCTGGACATCGCCCTCAAGCTCAAGGACCTGCTGGCCGGGGCCGGGCTGGACGTCATCCTGACGAGAGAGACGGACATCTTCATCCCCGTCGAAAACCGGTGCGTCCCGGCCAACCAGAAGCTGGCCGACCTGTTCATCAGCATCCACGCCAACGCCAGCCTCAAGCGACAAAGGGCGGGGATCGAGACGTTCTACCTGAACTTCAGCCCGGACGCGGCGGTCAACGAGACCGCGGCCCGGGAGAACGCCACCTCTACCAAGCGCCTGGGCGAGATGATGGCCATCGTCAAGAAGATCGCCCAGAACAGCAAGATCCTGGAGTCCCGCGACCTGGCCGAAAAGGTCCAGAGGAGCATGATCCGTCACATGTCAAAGTACTACGGCGGTGTCAAGGACCTGGGGGCCAAGGGCGGGCCGTTCTGGGTGCTCATCGGAAGCGACATGCCCTCGATCCTGGTCGAGGTGTCCCATCTCAGCAACTCCGCCGAGGAAGCCCGGCTGAAGGACGAGACCTACCGCCGGCGGATGGCCGAGGCCATCGCCCGGGGGGTCCTCGATTACCGGGAATCTTTGGGAAAAGGAAAGAGCGCATCATGAAACGCCGCGAATTCATCCGGAACATCGCTTGGGGCGGGGCGGTCTGGCAGGCGGCTCCCTCGCTATGGGGAGCGGCTCAAGCCAAGCCGCCGGCCAAGGCGGCCGCCGCCGCGGGAGCTCCCGAATTGGGGATCGGAATGGGCGACTCGCCCAAGGCCATCACCAAGGCGGCCGTGGATGCCCTGGGCGGAATGGGAAAGTTCGTCGGCCGCGGGGATGTGGTCGTCATCAAGCCCAACATCGGCTGGGACCGCACGCCGGAGATGGCCGCCTGCACCAACCCGGACGTGGTCGTGGGGCTCATCGAAATGTGCCAGGACGCGGGGGCCAAGAAGATCATCGTCCTGGACAATCCCACCAACGAGGCCAAGCGGGCCTACGTCCGCTCCGGGATCCGCGGCGCGGCCGAGGCGGCGGGCGCGGACGCTCCCTTTCCCAATGAACAGCACTTGAAAAAAATGCCGATCAAGGGCGAGTGGCTCAAGGATTGGGAAGTCTTTTCGGATTTCATCGAGGCCGACAAGTTCATCAACGTGCCCATCGCCAAGCACCACAGCCTGAGCCGGGTGACCCTGGGCATGAAGAACCTGATGGGCGCCATCGGCGGACCGCGCAACCAGATCCACCAGAAGCTCGACCAGGCGCTGGTCGACCTGGCCGGTTTCTTCAAGCCGACGCTGAATGTCCTGGACGCGTACCGGATGCTCATCCGCAACGGGCCCCAAGGCGGGCGGCCGTCGGATACGAAGCTCGTGAAAACCGTCGCAGCCGGGCGGGACATCGTGGCCGTGGACGCCATAGGCGCCTCGTTCTTCGAGATCCCTCCCCAGGAGCTGCTGTTCATCAGGCTGGCCGCCGAGCGGGGCCTCGGACGGATGGACTGGGAGAAGCTCAGAATTGAAAAAAGAACGGTCTAAGAAATACCGGATTCTGCAGGCGGTCCGGATCGCCAGCCAGGCGGTCTTTTTGGGGCTGTTCATCTACGCCTTCGCCGTCACTCATTACGGCGGGCAGGATTACATCGGCCCGGTCGAAGCGTTCTTCCATTTCGACCCGCTCATCACCCTGGCCATCGCCGTGGCCGGCCGCTCCTTGTTCCTGCCGTCCCTGCTGGCGTTGGCGACGGTCCTGCTAACGATCGTCCTGGGGCGGGTGTTCTGCGGCTGGGCCTGTCCGCTCGGCGGAATCCACCAGTTCTTCTCGTGGGTGTTTAAGAAGACCAAGCTCCATAAGCCTAAAAGCGTCTCGGCCAAGCCGCTTCGGGCGAAGTACTACATCCTGATCTTCGGCCTGGTCGCGACGGTCTTCGGGCTCAATCTGTTCGGCTACCTCGACCCGTTCTCCTTCCTGTACCGGTCGTTCGCCGCGGCGGTGTTTCCGGCCGGGACCGTGGCCGCGTCGGGGTTCATCAAGCTTCTCTACGGCCTGAAGCTGGGTGTCATCGGCGACCCGCTGACCCAGTTCGTGGAAAACCTGACCCTGAACGCCGTCTTCAGGCAGGGCTTCATCATCGGCCTCATTTTCCTGGGGGCGATCTTCCTCAACATGTGGCGGGAACGGTTTTGGTGCCGGTATGTCTGCCCCCTGGGCGCGCTGCTCGGCTTCCTGTCGATCGGGAACGTCGTCAAGCCCAAGGTCGACATGGAGAAGTGCATCAAATGCAACCTGTGCAACCTTCAGTGCCAGACCCAGGCGTCGCCCTATCCCGACCGCGAATGGAAAAAGCCGGAGTGCGTGTACTGTTTCACCTGCGGCGCGGTTTGTCCCACGGCGGCCATCGGCTTCCCGGCGAAGAGCGTGCCGCGCCAGGAGCCGTACGTCAGCCTCAACCGGCGGAAGGTCATCCTGGCCTCGGCCGGGGCGCTGGCCTCGGTGCCGTTCTTCCGGCTGTCGCCGCTCGAGAAGCGGGCCGGGGACAGGCTCATCCGGCCGCCCGGAGCCCTGCCCGAGCGAAAATTCCTGGAGAAGTGCATCAAGTGCGGGGAGTGCATGAAGGCCTGCCCGACCAATGCCTTGCAGCCGGCGCTCTCCGAGGGAGGGCCCGAGGCGCTCTGGACCCCGGTCCTCGTCCCCAAGGTCGGATACTGCGAATACTACTGCTCGCTCTGCTCCCAGGTCTGCCCCACGGGCGCCATCAAGAAGCTCCGGATCGAGGACAAGCTCACGGTCAAGATCGGCTCGGCCTGGATCAACAAGAACCGCTGCCTTCCGTATGCCCTCGGCCGGCCGTGCATCGTCTGCGAGGAGCATTGCCCGACTTCGCCCAAGGCCATCAAGTTCGTGAACGTCCAGGCGGCGCTGCCCGACGGGTCGATCGCCACGCAAAAGGCCCCGGTCATCGACCTCGAGCTGTGCATCGGCTGCGGGATCTGCGAGAACAAGTGCCCGGTCATGGACGACCCGGCGATCTACTGCACGAGCGTCGGCGAGCAGCGCTCCACGCTGAACCGCCTCCTCCTCGATGTCAAAACAACCGACGGCTCGCCGTATTGATCCATCGTCCGCTCAGGATGGAAATTCGGGTCATTGAGATGTCTGTCACCGATCTCTCATGCGCATGAAAGCGTTTTTGCTGATTCCGGCCGCGATCCTCTTGTCATTCTCATCCGGTCAGGCCGCCGATGTCGTCATGAACGGGTCGTTCGAGATGCTTCCGACGCGACCGGAGCGGCCGCCCTACTGGTTCGAGGGCTGGTCGGACAGTCCGTCCTCGTATTCCGCCAATGGTTCATGGGCGCTGGATATCATGTCTCTGACCGAGGGTCACTTCGGGCTCAGGATGTCGCCCACGAGCGCCGGAGGCTATGTGCTCAGCCAGATCCTCCACGCCCCCTCCTACAGCCTCATGGGGAAGACCGTCTCCGTTTCCGCGGACATCCGATGCAGAGGCCTGGCATCGCCGGCCGCGGTCATCGTTCTGGCCTTCAACCCCGCGCTCCCGCCCGACCCGGCGTTCGGCATCGGCTGTGCCGGCAAGGCGGTCCTGGCCGCAACCGGGCCGGAGAACGCGTGGCAGACCTACACGGGCAGCTTTGCCGCAACCGATAATGCCGCGGGAATGGTCCTCGTGCTCTATACGGCCGGCAGTTCGGGCGAAGCATGGTTCGACAACGTGGTCGTCGAGATGGACGTTCCCTCTCCCGGCCCGGAGCCCGCGCTTCGGATGTCTCCCCTTTCCGAGCGCGGCTTCCGGCTCGGATTGGTCGGCGATTTCCCGCAGGATTTCAGCGAAAAGGCCGAGGAGGAGCTGGTCGAGAAGGCGGCCGCCAACGCCGAATTGCTGAACCTTTTTTTCACCGTTCGCTGGACCTTTTTGACCGATGAATCGTTGACGGACGGCCATAGGCAAAAGCTTAGGATGGCCTCGCTCGGGCGAGCATTCAGGCTCCCCCTCGTCCTCACCTTCAATTTTACGCATGATAACGCGGATTCAATCGGACACCTGGTCCCGGCGCCGGACGGGAATCCGCCTCCCGGCGCTTTGCCCTTCGAGCTCACCAACCCGCTCGTTCGGGAGGCCTTCAAGGACGAGCTCCTGGCTCTGGCTGAGATCGTTCGGCCGCACTGGGTTATGATCGGCATCGAGATGGATTTCTTTCACGACAACCACTCCGACCAGTGGGATGATTACGCGGGGCTGTATAAAGAATGCTACTATGCGCTCAAAGCGCGGCACAAGGATATCCGGGTCGGCACGTACTTCACCGTGCCTTGGATGGTCTCGAATTCCGGCGATCTCAATCCGGGGAACGCGGCCGAATGGAGGAGCCTCCTTCCCGAGCTCGATTTCATCGGATATAGCGCCTATCCCGGCCCGTTTCCCGGGCTGTCCGCCGATCCGCCGGCAGGATATTTCGTGAAGGCGCGGGAGGTCGCGCCGGACCTGCCGCTTGTCGTCCCGGAATTCGGCATCCCGGGCGGCAGCGGAGCGATTTTAACCGAAGCGGAACAGGCGCTTGTGCTCGAGCGAATGTTCAGGGAATTCTCGACGGCGAACGTCGATTTCGTATCGTGGTATCATTGTTTCGACTACAACTACCTGGGCGCGCCCGCCTGGTTCGAGCAGGCCTTCTCTAAGATCGGGCTCCATTATCAGGACGGTACGCCGAAAGAGGCCTGGGCGGCCTGGCAGGCCGCGCATGACGCTCCGAATCCGTTCCATCGCAACGGCCCGATCAGAAAATATTGAATTCGGGCTGAAGCGAATTCAGTGTATTGAGATGTCTGTCACCGATCTTGGAGCTTTTTAAGCTCGTCTTTGAGGACGGGGATGACTTCGAACAGGTCCCCGACGATCCCGTAGTCGACCAGCTTGAAGATGGGCGCCTCCGGGTCCTTGTTCACGGCGACGATGACCTTGGATGAGGACATCCCGGCCAGGTGCTGGATGGCGCCCGAGATGCCGAAGGCCATATAGAGGTTCGGCGATACGGTCTTGCCCGTCTGTCCGACTTGGTGGGCATGCCCGATCCAGCCGGAATCGACCGCCGAGCGCGAGGCGCCCACGGCCGAGCGGGGAATCGCTGCCGCGAGCTCCTTCAGCAGGGCGAAGTTTTCCGGGGCTTTCATCCCGCGTCCTCCTGAGACGACGACCTCGGCCTCGGTCACGTCGATCTCGCCGCCTTTTTCCGCCAGGAGTTCTACGACGCGTCCCTTGATCTCGGCCTCGCCGACGGCCGCATCCTGAGTTACGACTTCGCCGGCCACCGTCCCCGGCTGCTCCAGGGGAAAGACATTGGGCCTGAGGGTCACGATCCCGGGCGATGTTTTAAGGGTGAAGGACAGGAGCGCTTTGCCGGCGAAGATGGGCCGGGTGAATTCGAGCTTTTTGTCCTGGACGCCGACCCGGGTGACGTCGGATGCCAGGCTGACTCCCAGCCGGGCGGCCAGACGCGGAGCCAGGTCCTTGCCCCGTGCCGTCGCGGACAGAAAGACGGCCTGGGGTTTGATCCCGGCCACGAGGTCGGCCAGGGCCCGGCCGTGGGACTCGGCTGAATACGCATCCAGGGCGGGATTCTTCAAGACGTAGACCCGTCCGGCCCCGTAGACCGAGACCTCGGGGCCCAGCTCGGCCGGAACGGTCCCGGTGAGGACGGCCGCCACCTCAGTGGCCAGTTCCGCCGCTCTCCGCTTGGCCTCGGACAGGGCTTCCAGCGAAGATTTCTTGATCTTGCCTTGGCGTGTTTCGATGTAAACCAGAATCATGGCCGTCTCCTTCCTCAGATGACCTTGGCTTCGTTCCGCAGGAGGGACACAACCTCCCGGGCCGCTTCCTGGGGCGATCCGGGGAGAATCCGCCCCGCCTTCCGCGCCGAGGGCATGTCGATGCCGGTCACTTCGATTCCCGACTGAAGGTCAGCGGCCGACAGTCCAAGGCTGTCTGCGGCGACGACCGGGATCTCTTTTTTCTTGGCGGCCATGATGCCCTTCAGCGTCTCATAGCGGGGTTCGTTCAGCCCCTTCTGGGCGCTGACGACCGCCGGCAGGCTGAAGGACAGCTTCTCCTCTCCGCCCTCGACCTCGCGCAGGGCGATGCCCTTGTCGGCCTCGATTTCGAGCTTGGTCACGACATTGGCCTGGGGCAAGCCCAGAAACTCAGCGACCATGGACGGCACCTGGGCGTTGTCCGCTCCGACCGACTGCTTGCCGAACAGGAGAAGGTCGAATTCCTGATACTTCGTCTTGAGAACGGCGGCGATGATCCGGGCCGCGCGCAGGCCGTCGTAGGCCTCCGTCGCGGCGTCCTTGATGAGGACGGCCTCGTCGACGCCCATGGCCAGGCACTTGCGCAGGATGATTTGGGCCTCGTCCGGTCCCAAGCTGAAGACCGTGACCTTTCCGCCCTTGGCTTCGCGCAGGCGCAAGGCCTCTTCGACCGCGTATTCGTCGTAGGGGCTCAGGACGAAATTCAGTCCTTGTTCGTCCACGGCCTTGGTCTCGCGGTTGATCTTGATCCGCGACTCCGTGTCCGGGACGCGTTTCACGAAAACGAAAATGTTCATTCCGACCTCCCTGGTCTTGAGGGATGGCGGCCGTCCCCGGCCGCCCGGCTTCGGCGGGCTAGTCTCGGTCCGTCTTGAGCAGGAGCGAGGCGTTCGTTCCGCCGAACCCGAAAGAATTCGACAGCCCGAAGCGGAGGGCGGCCGGCCGGGCTTTATTGGGCACATAATCCAGGTCGCATTCCGGGTCGGGATGCTCATAGTTGATGGTCGGGGGCATGACCTGATGGTGAAGAGCCAGGGCGGTGAAGGCCGCCTCGACAGCGCCGGTCGCGCCCAGCAGATGCCCGGTCATGGACTTGGTCGAGTTGATCCCGATCTTATAAGCGTGCTCCCCGAAAACGGCCTTGATGGCTGCGGTTTCGATCTTGTCGTTGAACGGAGTCGAAGTCCCATGGGCGTTGATGTAGCCGACCTCCGCGGGAGCGACGCCCGCGTCTTCCAGGGCCGCCCGCATCACCCGGGCCGCTCCGTCGCCGTCCGCGGCCGGCGCCGCGACGTGAAAGGCGTCGCCCGTCGCCCCGTAGCCCACGATCTCGGCGTAGACCTTTGCCCCGCGGCGCAGGGCCGCCTCCCGTTCTTCTAAAATCAGGATGCCGGCGCCCTCGGCCATGACGAACCCGTCGCGCTGGGCGTCGAACGGCCGGGAGGCCCGTTCCGGCGCATCGTTCCTTTCAGAAATGGCCTTCATCGCGCAGAAGCCGGCAACGCCCAGCGGGGTGATGGGCGCTTCGCTCCCGCCCGTGATCATGATGTCCGCCTCTCCCCGGGCGATGATCCGGAAGGAATCGCCCAGGGCGTGGGCGCTCGAGGCGCAGGCCGTGACCGAGGCCATGTTGGGCCCCTTGGACCCGAACCGGATCGAGATCTGCCCGGCGGCCTCGTTGATGATGGTGCCGATGAGGAAAAAGGGAGACACCCGATCCGGCCCTTTTTCGACGAGGACCGAGTGCCACTCCTCGATCGTGCCGATCCCCCCGATTCCGGACCCGACATGGACGCCGCAGCGCCCGCCGGCCAGGTGCTCCAGGGGGATACCGGCGTCGTCCACGGCCAGTTGGGCCGCGGCCAGGCCGTACTGGATGAAGCGGTCCATCTTGCGGACCTCTTTCTTGTCGATGAAGGCCAGCGGGTCGAATTCCCGGGCCTCGCCGGCGAACCGGGTGGCGAACCGGGCCGCGTCGAACCGGGTGATCGGGCCGATGCCGCTCCGGCCGGCCAGCAGGCGCTCCCAGTTCACGGCCCGGCCGATCCCCAGGGGGGTGACCAGACCGATGCCGGTGATGACCACCCGCCTCTCCGTACAGAGTTCCTTGGAGCGCAACCCGACACTCATGACGATGATCTGAAGATGGTGTTCTTCGAGCCGCTATTTCGCGTGGCTCAGGACGTAATCCATAGCCTTGCCGACCGTAGTCAGCTTCTCGGCGTCCTCGTCCGGGATATCCAGTCCGAATTCGTCTTCCAGGGCCATGACCAGCTCCACCGTATCCAGGGAATCCGCGCCCAGGTCGTCGATGAAGGCTGCCTGTTCGGTGATCTGGTCCTCGCTGATGCTCAGTTTGTCGGCAATGATACCCTTCATTTTCTTGAACAGTTCGTCTTTTTGCATCTTATCCTCCTCATTCCTAAAATGAATATTTATCGGGGGAGCACCCGACCCCGTTATCAAGCGGCTACGAGTACATGCCGCCGTTGACGCTGATGACCTGCCCGGTGATATAAGCCGCGCCGTCCGAGAGAAGGAACATGACCGCCCGGGCCACGTCCTCCGCGCTGCCGAAGCGCTTCAGGGGAATCATGTCCAGGAAGGCCTTCTTCACCTCGTCCGGCAGCTTGTCGGTCATGGCCGTAGCGATGAAGCCCGGGGCAACGCAGTTGGCCGTGATCCCCCGTCCGGCCACTTCCCGGGCGACGGACTTGGTGAAGCCGATGATCCCCGCCTTGGAGGCGGCGTAATTCGTCTGGCCGGCGTTGCCCATGATCCCCGCCACCGAGGCGATACTGACGATCCGCCCCTCCCGGCGCTGGACCATGGACCGGAGCACGGCCTTGGTGACGTTGAACGTCCCCTTGAGGTTGACGGCCAGGACCGCGTCCCACTCCTCCTCCTTCATCCGGAGGAGCAGGTTGTCGCGGGTGATCCCGGCGTTATTGATCAGGTGGTCGATCCGGCCGTGGGCCTGGAGGGCCCCGTCGACGACGGCCGTGACCTGGTCCAGGCGGGACACGTCGGCGGCGTAGGCCGCCGCTTTCCCGCCCCGGCCTTCGATGTCGCGGCGGACATCCTCCAGCTTATCCTTCTGGACGTCCAGGAGGAGAACGGTCGCGCCCTCGGCGGCCAGGTCCAGGGCGATGGTCTGGCCGATCCCCTGGGAGGCGCCCGTGACCAGTGAGACTTTTCCCTCGAAGATCATGTTAGGCCTTGCCTCCCTGGGCTGCCCCCGACAGGCGCGCGATCTCGCTCCGGATCTTATCCTGGGTCCGGTTCTGGACGTATTCCTTGGCGGTCCGGATGGCGTTCTTCACGGCCAGGGGGCTGGACCGCCCGTGGCCGATGATGCAGATGCCGTTCAACCCCAGGAGGCAGGCCCCGCCGTACTGGGAATAATCCATCTTCTTCATGATCTTCTTGAGGTTGTGCTTGATCAGGAAGAACCCGAACTTGGCCAGCAGGCTGTGGGTGACCTCGTGACGGGCCATGACCAGCAGGCTTTCGACCACTCCCTCGCTGGCCTTGAGGGCTACGTTGCCCGTGAACCCGTCGCAGACGATGACCTCGGCCTTGCCGGAGTAGAGGTCCTTGCCCTCGATGTTGCCGATGAAGTTGAGCGGGGAGGCCTTGAGCATGTCGAAGGCGGCCTTGGTCAGGTCGTTACCCTTGGTCTCCTCCTCGCCGATGCTCATCAGCCCGATTCGCGGATTGGTCCGGCCGAGGATGTTCTCCATGAAGATCCCGCCCATGACCGCGAACTGCTCCAGGTGATGCGGCTTGCAGTTGGCGTTGGCCCCGACGTCGATGATCAGGCTCACTCCGTCGTGGGTGGGAAGGAGAAGGGCAAGGGCGGGCTTGTCGATGCCCTGCAGGCGGCCCAGGACCTTCCGGGACAAGTACACCACGGCGCCCGTGTTGCCGATGCTGACCAGGGCTTCGGCCTGGCCTTCCTTGACGAGCTGGGCGCTGACGCGGATGGACGATTTCTTTTTTCGGCGGAAGGACAGCAGGCCCTCGCCCATGCCGATCGACTCCGGAGCGTCGACGATGGTCACCCGGGCGTCCGGCCGGCCGAGGCCTTGGAATTCCTTCTTGAGGACGTCTTCCACGCCGACCAGCAAGACTTCCAGGTTGTATTCGCGGGCGGCGTCGAGCGCCCCCTGGATGGTCACCCGGGGGCCGTAGTCTCCGCCCATGGCGTCAATGGCAATCCGCATCGCGCTGCCCGGCTTACTCCTCGGCCGCGCTGATCACCTGACGGCCCTTGTAGAAGCCGCAGTCGGGACAAGCGCGGTGAGGAAGTTTCGGCGTTCCGCAGTTGGAGCAGAGCGAGAAGGTGGGCAGGACCAGGGCGTCGTGAGCCCTCCTCTTGTTTTTGCGGGAATGGGAATGGCGTCGTTTCGGGTTAGGCATGGCGATTATCTCTTTACTAGGGTTTTGAGCCGGGTCAGGCGGGGGTCGGGCTCCTTGACCTCGCAGCCGCATCGGCCGCTCTGCAGGATCCGCCCGCAGACGGCGCACAGGCCCTCGCAGTCGGGGGAACACAGCGGCTTGACCGGGAAGGTCAAGTTCAGCTGTTCCAGGATGACTTCGGCCAGGTCGATGCTTCCGCCGTAATAGAGGCCCTTGTCGATGTCGCCTTCCTCGAGCTCGTCCTTGGACTCCTCCAGCTCCTCGGGCAGGAAGATCAGGTCGAAAGCGGAGTCCACCGGAAACTCGAACGGAGCCAGACAGCGGCTGCAGATGAAGCTCAGGTTGGCCGTGATCCGGCCCTTGATCGAGATCTCCTCCCCGACCTTCCGGATCACGACGTCGGCGTGGGTGGGCTGGAGAAAGACGGTATTCTCCTCCACCAGGTCGACGCTCAAGAACTCGAAGTCCTTGCTGACGGTCAGACCTTCTTCCGACAGCCGTTCTATATCAATCAGCATGGGTTTCTCCGGAAAAAATCAACCTATTATACCATTTTAGCCTTTGATGTCAACCGGAGCACCGGAGAGCCCATCCGGCCCGGATTCCCCGGCTTGCTTAAGGCCTCGAGAGGTGTATAATGAGACTGCCATGACGGGTTTGAGTGCCCAGGTGCAGCATAAAGGCCTGGACTATTACATTCAAACCCAGGACCTCGGGAAGCGGGCCAATTACATCGAATCCCTCATCTACCGGTCGGGAAAGCTTCTAACCTCAAGAAAAACCATGTACACCTCCTTCCTCGGCCTGCCGGATTTCGAAGAAAAGATCGCCCGTATCATGCACGACCAGCATGACAAGATCCTCCGCGACATCTCCGAGGGCAAGTTCGATCATTTTCTGGCGCCCGAGGAGAAGTGACCCGGCGGCCGGGTGGCCGGCGGAACCCAGGGAGGGCCGGACGGGGCCGCGCGGAACAAGCTTCTGACAAAAAAGAGCGATTCATGACTGAAAAAAGGCTGTTTCTCATAGACGGGCATTCGCTCCTCTACCGCGCCTATTACGCCATCAAACGCCTGTCCAACTCCAAGGGATTTCCGACCAATGCCATCTACGGGTTCATCTTGACCCTCCGCAAGCTGCTGGACCAGGAGAAGCCCGGCTATCTGGGGGTTGTCTTCGACACCGGCAAGCCGACGCTCCGGCACAAGATGTTCAAGGATTACAAGGCCCAGCGCAAACCCATGCCCGAGGACCTCGTCGCCCAAATTCCGGCCCTGAAAAAGGTCATCCGGGCCTACCGGATCCCTCTCTTCGAATACGAGGACTACGAGGCCGACGACGTCCTGGCCAGCCTGGCCCGCATCGCCGCTTCCCAGGATGTGGCCTCGGTCATCGTGACCACGGACAAGGACCTCCTCCAGGTCGTGGACTCCCGGACGGTCGTGTTCAACCCGGTCAAAGAGGTCTATTTGGACCCCGGGGGGGTCAAGGACGCGTTCGGGGTCAAGCCCGGTCAGGTCGTGGACGTCCTGAGCCTGTGGGGTGACCCGTCGGACAACGTGCCGGGCGTGCCCGGCATCGGGGAAAAGACGGCCAAGAGCTTGATCGAAGAGTTCGGGTCCCTGGACAGCCTCCTCCGCAACATCGGCCGGGTCAAGAATCCCCGGGTCAGGGACAAGCTCGAACAGAACAAGGCCCTCCTGGAAACAAGCCGCCGGCTCGTCACTATCGAGGACGGGCTGAAGCTCGACTTCCGGCTCGAGGACTTCCGGCTCGACAAGCCGGAATCCGAGGAGCTGCGCGCCCTGTTCAAGGAGCTCGAGTTCAGCTCGCTCCTGGCGGAGCTCACGCCCGCAGCCGGAAAGGGGGAGAGGGCCTGGAAGGTCATCTACCGCGAGCCCGAGCTGGTCGAGCTCATCAACCTCATCCGGAAGAACAAGGCCGTGGCCTTGGACACGGAAACGACCAGCGTCTTTCCGGCCCAGGCCGAGCTGGTGGGGATGTCCTTCGCCGTCAAACCGGGCAAAGCGTACTATCTGCCGCTCGGCCACGACTACGCCGGGGCTCCGAAGCAAATCCCAAAGGCCAAAGCCCTGTCCATGCTGAAAGAGGTCCTGGCCGACCCCCTCATCAAGAAAATCGGGCAGAACATCAAGTACGACGCCATCGTCCTCAGGCGGGAGGGGCTGGAACTCGAGGGGATCGACCTCGACACGCTCATCCTGTCCTACCTGCTGGAGCCCAACTGGGGCAAGCACAACCTGGGCAAGCTGGCCGTCATGTACCTTCACGAGCAGGTCATCGAGTATCACGACGTCGTCGGCAAGGGCAAGAACGAGATCACCATGAACGCCGTAGAGGTGGACCGGGCCGCGCCCTACGCCTGCCAGGACGCCGACCTGGCCCTCAAGCTGGGCCTGGTCCTCTGGCCCAAGGTCGAAGAACGGGGACTGGACAAGCTGTACCGGCGGCTGGAGCAGCCGCTCATCCCGGTCCTGGCCGACATGGAGCACCAGGGCGTGGCGGTCGATACGAAAGCTCTCCGCGGCCTCTCGGCCGAGCTCAAGGCCGAGCTCGACCGCCTCGAAAAAAAGATCTACGAGGAGGCCGGGACCGAATTCAACATCAACTCGCCCCAGCAGCTGGCCCATGTCCTCTTCGAAAAGCTCCAGCTCCCGGCCGGAAGAAAAACCCGGGTCACCAAGGGCTTCTCGACATCGACCGACGTCCTCCAGGAGCTGGCCCCGATCTCGGCCGCGGCCAAGTGCGCCCTTGAGTACCGCCAGCTGGCCAAGCTGAAGTCGTCCTACGCCGACGCCCTGCCCGCGCTGGTCAACCCCGAAACCGGACGGATCCATACCTCCTATAACCAAGCCGTCACCGCCACCGGCCGCCTGTCGTCGAGCGACCCCAACCTCCAAAACATCCCGGCCCGGGGCAATTTGGGCCGGCGCTTCCGCCAGGCGTTCATCCCGGCCAAGGGATTCCGGTTCCTGGCCGCCGACTACTCCCAGATCGAGCTTCGCGTCCTGGCCCACCTGGCCGATGACCCGGCCTTGATCGAAATCTTCTCCGAGGACAGGGACATCCACGCCGAAACGGCGCGCCGCGTGTTCGGCGACAGCCTGTTCGTCCCGGCCGAGGAGCAGCGCCGCCGGGCCAAGATCATCAACTTCAGCATCATCTACGGCGCCGGGGCGTTCTCCCTGGCCCGCGAGCTCCAGTCCTCAACGGCCGAAGCCCAGGATTTCATCGACCGCTACTACGAGCGGTTTCCGAAGGTGAAGGAATTCCTGGAGGCCAAGGTCCGCGAGGCCAAGGAGACAGGTTTCTCCGAAACCCTCTTCGGCCGCAAGCGGCCCGTTCCCGAGCTGCAGATGGCCGACAGGAACATCCAACAAGCCGGCCGGCGAATCGCCCTCAACACCCCGATCCAGGGAACGGCCGCGGACCTCATGAAGGCGGCCATGATCGACGCCTGGCGGGAGATGAGGCGGCGCGCCCTCCGCAGCCGAATGATCCTCCAGGTGCACGACGAGCTCGTCTTCGAGGTCCCGCCCGGCGAAAGAAAAGATATGGAAGGCCTCGTCCGCGAAAGTTTGGAAGGGACTTTCAAGCTCAAGGTGCCGCTCAAGGTGCACTTGGGCTGGGGGCCCAACTGGGCCGAGGCCAAATAGCGGGGTTCAGCGCCTCTTCGAGCCGGGCTTGACCAGTCGGCCGTCGCGAAGCTCCAGAACCCGCTGCGCGGACCGGGCCAGCTCGAGGTTGTGGGTCACGAGGAGGATCGTCAGCCCTTTCTCTCTGTTCAGCCGCTCGAGCGCTCGACCGATCTCCCGGCAGCGAGCGGTGTCCAGGTTGCCCGTAGGCTCGTCGGCCAGGATGATTTCCGGGTTGTTCACCAGCGCCCGGGCGATGGCCGCGCGCTGCATCTCTCCCCCCGACAGCTGGCCGGGCTTGTGGTTCAGCCTCTTCTCAAGCCCCAGGAGCTTGGCGGCTTCCATGGGATCGGGGAGACTCCCCGGCTTGCGGAAAAAGGCGAACGGCAAGGCGATGTTCTCGGCCACGGTCAGGGTCGGAACCAGATAGAATTTTTGAAAGACGTACCCGAACACCTCGCGCCGTATCTTCGTCAGCCGGGATTCCGGAAGACGCTTCCCCTCGCAGAAGACATCCCGGCCGCGCAGACGGAGGAGGCCGGAGGTGGGATTGTCCAGACACCCCAGGATGTTCACCAGCGTCGTCTTGCCCGACCCCGAGGGGCCGACGAACGCCAGAAATTCCCCCCTCCGCACCTTCAGCGAAATTCCTTCCAGGGCGACGACCTCTTCGCTGCCCCGCTGGTAAACTTTGGTCAGGTTCCGCGCTTCGAGCATGATTTCGGCGGCTTTCATCCTAGTCCCCCTCGGCCCGGATGGATTCTAGGGGCCGGACCCGCGCCGCGCGCCAGGCGGGATACAGCCCGCTCGCCAGACCGACGGCGAGGACAGCGGCCAGAGTGAGAAGGGCCAGCCCGCCGTCGATTCGGATCAGGCTGCCTGTGGGAGTGTAGGGCAGCAGACGCCGGATAAGAAGGTCGGTGACCTTGGACAGGACCAGCCCCAAGCCGACGCCCAGGGCTCCTCCCAGCAAGCAGAGGATCACCGTTTCCACCCAGATCATCCGGAACACGTCCCAGGGCATGGCCCCCATGCTCTTCAGGATCCCGATCTCCCGGTAGCGTTCGAGCACGGACATTAGGATCGTGTTAACGACGCCCACCATGGCGATCAGGATGGCGATCAGGGCGATGGACAGGACCATGACCTTGGCCGTAGAGACGAGGCTCATGATGGTCTGCTTGACCTGGGCCAAGGATACGACCTGGACGTCGGGCAGGTCGTACAGCTTCTGTTCCAAGGCGGCGATATCCGCCTTCCGGTTCACTTTGACGCCGATCCCCGTCAGCTGCCCCTTCTTGTTGAAGATGTTCTGCAGGGTTCGGATGGGGACGAAGATCGTCCCGTCGTCCTGGGTTCCGGAGCGGGCCAGGACGCCCACGACCTTGAACTCGACTTCCATCTCCGGGACGAGAAGGGAATCCCCGACCTCACGCTGTTCCAGCTCCGCGGCCTCGTAGCCCATGACCGCCTGAAGAGCCTCGGGGTCGGTGAACCAGGCGCCCTGCTTGAACTTCAGAAAGCCTTTCATGGCCGGAAAGGTCGCGGGGTCCACGCCGAGATAGGCGGTCAGGCTGCCGTCCTCGCCCTTGTTGGGGTCGAAGACTGCCTGCATGAGCATGGGAGTGACCTGTTCCACTTCGGGATGCTTGAGGATATCCTCGGTCACAGACTGTTTCATGTAGCGCAGCCCCGTGCCCCCCTTGAGCATGAGCGTGGCCGCTTCATAGGGACAGCCCTTGGCCGCGACCAGGACTTGAAAACCCATGTTGTCGATGTCCTTGCTCAGGGCGTTTTCGTAGCCGCGGTTGAAGCCCAGCAGGCTGACCAGGACCCAGGCCGAAAGGGCGATGCCCACCACGGTCAGCAGGCTCCGCGCCTTTTTACGGAACAGATTCTTGGCGGCCACCTGATAGATCGAGATCATGGTTCACTCCTTGTCCCGGCCTCCCCTCCGTTTCGCGCTTTCGGTCCCGGAAGGTGGGCGTTTCCCAGCAGGAATTCATCCACCAGGATGAGGTTCTTCTTCACGGCGCGCAGGGTCGAACGGAAATCGTCCTCGGCCTCGGCGGCGGGGTTGGCAATGGCCGACACCCGGCTCGAGACCGGGGCCCGGCCCGTGACCGGGCTGTAAGCGTAGAAATCGGTCAGGCTGAGTCCCTCGAACTGGCGCCCGAACTCCGGGCTCCGGAGAAGTCGGGCTTGGCGTGAGGTCAGCTTTTGAATGTAGAACGCCCGGATCGTCCCCTGGAGGTCGAGCGCCAGGAAAACCTGGATCCCGCCGTAGCGGCCCTTCTGATTGACGCCGTGGATGTAGCCGATGAGCTCCTGCCCCCGCAAGATCCGGTACATGGTGTAGGGGACCTCGGCCGTCTCGAACAATCCCTTGAACGAATCCCCGAGGCGGGCTTCGATCGCCCGGAGCAGGTCCGCCCCGCCTTTCTGGGAAATGGAAACATAGACGGTTTCATACCCCGTCGATCCCGGGAACAACCGCTTGACGTCCCGGTCCGGGTCGTTGAGGTCGCAGCCGACGGCGCCATAGAGATATCCCGCCCCGGCTCCCAGCACGCCGGCTAGGAGGACCGGCCCGATCATTCTCCTGCCGAACATCCCCACTCCTTATCAGAAATTCAGGCGGCGATAATAATACAGCTGGACAATCCAGCGGGTATCGCGCCCGCCCGGGTCCCTTTCCCAGAGTGCTCGAAAGGTCATGTCGGCCGAGGCCAGATAGGTCAATCCGGCCGACAACCGAAACGAAGAGTCGGACCCATTCTTCCAGTACTCGGGCTGAACCTCGATCTTAAGCCGGCCTTCCTCGAACAGGTTGATGCCCGCCCGCCACAGCACAGCCGCCGCTCCCCGCCCTCCAATTTTTCCCAGAAAGACTTCGACTCGGTTCTCCAGCCTGTCCCACAAGAAAGCGGCGTCCGCTCCAGCCAGCTCCATTTCCTGGAGATGCCCGCCGTGAGCCATGGGGTTCAGAGTTCGTCCCGCCGCTCCGGACAGTCCGAGAGTGAAATTGTCGCGCTCCAGGACTCCCCAGGAGGCTCGGGCCGAGACCAAATAGTTGCCCTGCAATTTCAAGGGCATGCCGGACCCGGTCGTCAAGGCCAGCCCCAGACCCCCCCAGGACAGGTCCTTTTTGAACCCCAATCCCCAATCCCGGTCAAACCCGAAACCGTTCATGGCCTGGGTTTGAAGGAGAAGGGCATGGCTGTCCAGGGTGGAGGAGAGGCCCAGCTCCGTCCGGTTGTGTCCGGCCCATAGGTCGCCGAATCCCAATTTGAGCTTGAGATAGGCATTGTAGAGCTGCGGTTCGACTTTCCGATCGTCCGCGTTCCAGGCCAGCCGTCCCTGCAGGGCGGCCACAGCCGCATCGCCCGACTTCCCGGAGATCCGCAGGACGTAATCGAATCCCAGGCTGGGCTTCTGCATGGCCTCTTCCGGGCTTCGAGAGTAGAAAATGACGCGGTCCCGGCCGGAAGAATAGCCGGCCACGGCCATGGCCTCCAGGTAGAACAAGGAGCTCGAGGCCAGGACTTGCCCTGACAGGAGAAGAACGGAGCACAACCCGAACCGCAGGGCGGCCTTAGACATCAAACTGGACGCGGCCTCGAAAGACCTCTTGGCCGTCATTGAAGATCCTCAGCTGGAGCTCCCATTCACCCGGCATGACCAAATTGAGCGGCAGGAGATAGTTGCCCGCCTTATTGAGTGAGAGATCGTGACGGCCTGAGTCATGGGTCCCGGGCATCGAGGGCATGCCATACTCGGCCTGGATGAGAAAAGACGTGTTCTTCTTGCCGCTCTTGTCGAAGGCCTGGACCTTCAGGATGACCGTTCCCATCCGGGGCGGCGTGGTGAACTTGTAGATGAAATACGCCCGGCCATCGATCCAATTTTTCTTGCCGGAAGCGCTGAGCTCCGTCCAGTCCTCAACCGGAGAGGCGAGGGCCGCCGGTCCGGCCCAGAGGACGGAGACGAAAACCAGAAACACGGCGAAGGTTCTCACGGCCCGATCCTTAGGCTGCGGTCTCAGGCCGCCGCCTTAAAGTCTACTTTTTCTCTAGGAATAATATCCAATGATTATTTTAGCAGGGCGGCCGGCCTCAAGTCAAGAAGTCAAGACGGCGGGCCCATCGGCCTCGCCGGGCGGCGCCGTCACAGGTTCTTCTGGAACACCCGGAACTTCTTGTAGACCTGGCCGCCCATCCGCTCCATTTCCATCCGGACGCGGACGTTGGCCTCCATCTCGTGGTGGGTGTCCATGATCTCCATCCCCGCCTCGCGGGCCGAGGTGAGCATCCGGGCCCCCATCAAGGCGTCCAGCCCCAGGCCGCGGTATTTTTCCTTGATGGCGCCCAGCAGCAGGTCGAGCTGTTTGGTCTTCTTGGCCATGGACAGGATGGTGATGAACCCGAACGGGAAGAGCTTCCCCTTGGCTTTCCGGATTCCGGGGATCAGGTCGGGCATGGCGATGATGAAGGAGCAGACCTCCTTGTCCCTGGTGACGACCTTGACGAAGCGGGGGTCCATGACGGGCAGGTAGCGGTTGGCCAGCTCGTCCATCTCCTTCTCGTCCAGAGGAGCGTAGCCGTAGATATTGCCGGCGATGTAGCATTCGTTCATCAAGCTCAGGACGGGCCGGATCCAGGGCTTGATCTCCCTGCGCTTCCTGAACTCCAGGACCTGGAACTGCCCCTTGCGCTGGATGCGCTCGGTGATCTTCTGGTACAGCTCCGGGATGCCTTTGGGGACGTCGAGCTTGTACACGAAATAATCGATGTCCTTGGCGTAGCCCCGCTCCTCGACCATCTTGGGCAGCCAGGCGAAGTTGTGGTAGGTGGCGATCGTGGCCGGGTTCTCGAAGCCCTCGATCTGGAAGGCCTCGGGGTCCTGATCGGAGAATCCGTAGGGCCCGATCATCCGGGTCATGCCCTTCGCCCGGGCCCAGTCCTCGATGCGATCCAGAAGGGCGTTGACCACGGCCGCGTCCTCGTAGGCCTCGAGGTAGGCGAACCGGGCGGTCTTTTCCCCCTTCTGCTCGTTGAACCGATGGTTGATGATGCCCATGACCCGGCCCACGGGCTCGTCCCCGCGGAAGGCCAGCAGGAGGAGCGTATCCGAGTAGGCAAAGGCCGGGTTCTTCTTGGGATTGAAATATTTCCATTCGTCCCCGTAGATGGGCGGCGCCCAGGTCTTGTGCTGGGCGTGGATCTTCTCCGGGAGATAGATGAACGTTTTCAGGTCCGCTTTGGATTCGACCTGCTTGAGGATAATGCTCATGGTTGTCGCCCTCGTCGCTCGGATTTCTCCCCATATTTACTCCAGGCCGGGGAAGAAATCAACGCCTTTTTTGGGGGCTGCGGGTTGACAAGTCCCGGCCGCGGGTCATACACTCAGGGCCAAGGAGAGACCCATGGACCGGCGCCTCTTTTTCAAAAGCGTGTTCACCTCAAGCCTCGCCCTTCCGCTGGCCGCCGCCCTCGAAGCTCATGCTCCGGCCGGGGGGAGCGCGCTCTACGTGATTTCCGACGCACCCCAAGATTTTCTTCCCGTCCTGCTGGAATCGGCTGGACGGGCGTCCGGCGCGGAGGGGCGGCGCCTGGCCTTCGCCCAAAGCCATCCCCTGGCCGAGGCTGTTCGGCGCTCTCTGGCCGGACAAGGCTGGACAGTGGCGCCGCACGGAAACGCGCCCGACATCCGGATCTCCTTCGCCGTTCTCGACCGGGCCTGCCCGCCGTCCTTCACCTTCATCCGCAACGGACGGGTGGTGGACTTGAGGGAGACCCATCTCCGGGAGCTTTGGACGGAAATGTCCGGGCCGGGCCTCCGCTCTTCGGTCCTCACCTCGGCCGTGTTCCCGTCCCCGCGGTCGGACCGCGCCTCAGGAAGCCGGGTGTCTGTCCTCATCAACGGCCAAAGGAAAGAACCGCTCCGACTCGACCGGGATATCGTTCGGACCTATGAATCCGCCGGGGGCTTCGTTACCGTGCGGGTCTCCGACGGCCGGGCCCGGGTCGAGGACTCGTCCTGCCGCCAGAGGATCTGCGTGTGCTCCGGCGCCGTTTCCGCGGCGGGAGAGAGGGTCGTCTGCGCCCCAGGCCGGTTCGTCCTCGAAGTCGAAGGACGGGGACGAGTCGACACCGCGATCGGCTGAGCTCTGGATTTCGAACGAACCGCTCAAGCCCGGCCGAGAAAACGGCCGAGTCGGTGGATCCCTTCTTCGATGTCTGCCGGCGACGCGGCGAACGACAGGCGGATAGAACCGGCGGCCGCGCGGCCGAAAGCCGCCCCCGGAATCACCACCACGTTTTCCCGTTCGATGAGCTCGAGGGCCAGGTCGAGCGACGTCCAGGACGGGGAGAGGCGGGCTGAAACGTCCGCCCAGAGATAGAACGCGCCCCGCGGGACGCGGAAAGCGAGGTCCGTCGATTCCTTCAGACACCGGACCGCCAGGTCCCGCCGCCTTTTCAGCTCGTCCATGTTCCGGCTCATCTCCTCGTCCGCCGCGCCCTCGAGGGCCAGGACGGCCGCCCTCTGGCAGACGGCCGGCGGACAGGAAATGGCCAGCTGATTGAACGTGCCGAGCAGCCGGATGAGCTCGGGGTGCGCGACGCACCAGCCCAGCCTCCAGCCGGTCATGGCATAGGTCTTGGACAGGCTGTCGACGACCACCGTGCGCTCGTAATGCTCGGACAGGGATTCGGCCCGGCCTTCGAATATGACCGCCCGGTACACTTCGTCGGACAGCACGGTTAGGTTGTGCTTGCGGCAGAGCGCGGCCAAGTGTCTCAGTTCCTCGCCGGTATATACGGCTCCGGTAGGGTTATGAGGAGAGTTGATGATCACGGCCCGGGCCCGGGGCGTCAGGCGGCGCTCGAGCTCCGACGCGTCGAGGGTGAATCCCCGGTCCGGCGGGAGGATGTAGGCGACCGGAGTCCCGCCCGCCATCCGGACGATGGATTCATAGGCGGGGAATCCCGGGTCCGGGACCAGGACCTCGTCCCCGGCGTTGACCAGGACCATGAGCACGGCGAAGATCGCCTCCTCCGCGCCGATCGTGACGCAGACGTTGTCAGCCGTCAGGCCGGGCCCGCTCCGCCGGGCGATCAGGTCTCTCAATTCCGGAAGCCCGGCGTTGGCCGTGTAGCCCATCGGCCAGGATTTGACCCCGGTGGCCACGCCCTCGAGAATCGCGGCCGGAGTCGGGAAGTCGAGCTCGCCCAGCCCAAGGTTGATCGATGAGGCGTTGGCCCGGTCGTTGACCTGGCGGATGAGCGTTTTTTCGATGCCGCGCAGGCGGTCGCTCTGAAAAAGGGTCATGGCCGCCTCCCGGCTCCAGGCTCGGCGAGAAGCCGGGCGATGAGCTTCCGGTACAAATCCGCCGCCTCCGCCATCGCCCGCTTGGAAATGCGCTCCCGGTCGATGTGGGCCTCCAGGATCGTCCCCGGCCCCAAAAGGAGCGGACGGCCGAAGGCCTTCAGGTGGGGGATGTCCGTCCCGTACGACAATACCACGGTCTCAAATCCCGGCACGGTGTGAAGCTTCTGCGCTTCCGACGCGACCTGGAGCTCGACCTCCGCCCGTCCGGCCGCAACCCGGCGGACCTTGTCCAGGATATCGCGGCTCCCCAGGCCGCTCCGGATGGAGATGTCGGCCCAGGCCAGGTCGGGAACGACATTGGCCGCGACCCCGCCTTCCAGCCGGCCGATGTTGAGCAGGGTCGGCCCGAGAAGCGGGTCCCGGCCGAAGTCGGTCTCTTCGAGCGCGCGCAAGACTTCAAGAAGCTTCAGGACTGCAGATTCGCCGAGGTGGGGATACCCGGAATGCGCCTTTTTTCCCCGGGCGGTGATGCGGAACGCGATGAACCCCAGGTGTCCCAGTCCGAGCTTGTTTTCGGTGGGCTCGCCGACGACGATGAACTCCGGACGGACCTGCAAACTGTTGGCTTTCTCGGCGCCGGCGCTGTCCGTTTCCTCGCCGACGACGAAGAGAAGGCCGCAGGCGGACCGCTCCGCGTCGGAGAGGGCCCGCACGGCCTGGATCATGGCGGCCATGATCCCTTTGGCGTCGCAGGAGCCTCGTCCATAGAGGTAGTCCTCGTCCTCGGACGGGGGGATGAAGGGCGGAACCGTGTCCTGGTGCGTGCAGAGAAGGACGCGCGGCGAGGGGCCGCCCAGGGCCAGGATGTTGCGGCGGCGGCCGACGACGGCTTGTTCTTCAACGCGCAGGCCGAGTCCGGAGAGATGGTCTTTCAGGAAATCCGCCAGCGCGGCTTCCTCCCCGGTGACCGAGGGAATGGCGACGAGCGCCCTGGCCAAGTCGACGAGGTCCGCAGCGGAGGTCAGGTTCGACATCGTTTTCTTCCCCGGTCCGGCCGGACCGCCTTCCGGGCGGCGCTCAGTCCGTCCCGCGCAGCACGTCCAGGAGGGAGACCTTGTCCTTCCGGCCGATCTCCGAAACTTTCTTTATGACCTTGGCCGGGACTCCGGCCGCGACCGTCCCGGCCGGGATGTTCTTGATCACCACCGCTCCGGCCGCCACGACGCTTCCCCGGCCGACGCGCACGCCTTCGAGCACGACCGCATTGGCCCCCACCAGGACATTGTCCTCGATGATGACCGGCTTGGCGCTGGGCGGCTCCAGGACTCCGGCGATGACCGCGCCCGCGCCGATGTGGCAATTTCGGCCGATGAGGGCCCGGGCTCCGAGCACGGCGTTCATGTCGATCATGGTCCGCTCGCCTACCCGGGCGCCGATGTTGATAACCGCGCCCATCATGATCACGGCATCGCGGCCGATGTGGGCCCCCTGGCGAATGACCGCTCCGGGCTCGACCCGGGCCTTGACCTTGATCAGGTCCAAAAGAGGAAGGGCCGAGAAGCGGGCGCCGATCTCCACGTGGGCCTGGGACACCCGGGCCCGCCGGCTCTTCAGCCATTCTTCGATCGGCGGGTAATCGCCGACAAGAACCCAGAAGCGGCCCTCACCAAAGGCTTGGAAATCCCGGCCCTTGAAATCCGCCTCCCGGAACGACCCCTGGAGCCAGACCTTGGCCGGCGTCTTCTTCCGGCTTTTCCCGATGAGCTCGGCGATCTGCTTATAGTTCATCGACCTCGACCACTCCCGTATTGCTGGCCCGGGTGATGAGCACCCGGCAGTCCGCACCGTTCCGGCTGAAAACGTCCGTCATCACCCCGGCCACGGCCCCGGTGCGCTCGGGGGGGCACACGGCGAAGACCGAGGAGCCGCCCCCGCTGACGTTGCAGCCGAAGGCCCCCGCGGCCAGCGCGCTGTCCTTGAATTCCCGGTAGCCCGGAATGAAGCTCGAGCGGACCGGTTCGGAAATGTAATCGGTATTGACCGCCCGGCCGAAGGCCTCCAGGTCGCCGGCCATCAGGGCTTGGACAAGCCGCGCGCAGGACGACATCTGTTCCTTGGCCTCGGGCAGGGGCAGGGTGTTCGGGATCAGGCGCCGCGTCGTCTGCTGGGGCTTGTGCATCACGCCCACGACCAGGGGGATGATGTCCGGCACGGGAATCCGCAGGAAGTCCAGGGGGCGATAGGACGTGATCAGGACGAACCCTCCTAGGAGGCAGGCGGCAACATTATCGGCATGCGATGTTCCGCCCGAGGCGACCTCGCCCTGGCTGGCGATGTCGATTAGGTCGCGCTCCGGCAGGCCGCTCCCGCAAAGCTTGTCGAGCCCGAAAGCGCAGGCCGCGGCCGAAGCCGCGGAGCTGCCCAGACCCGACCCGGAGCTCATGCCCATGAAGATCTCGACCTCCGCCCCTTCGGACACCCCCGTCCGCCGAAGAAAATGGATTGCGGCCAGCCCGGCGGTGTTGTCTTGGGCGAAGGTGGGAATCCCCTGATTGTCGCCGGCGAAGCGGACCGCAACCTGTCCCGTCGAGTTCAGCCGGATGCGGAAGGTATTGGAGGGCACGTCCAGGGCCAGGGCGAAAATATCGAAGCCGGGGCCGAAGTTGGCGATGGTGGCCGGGGCCCGGAGGAGGATCTCGCTCAAATCAGCCCCTTGTCCTTGAGGAGCTTCTTCAGGAGCTCCCGGTTGGGCTCGCTGAGCCGGGTCAGGGGCGGACGCAAGCCGCCGCCCGGAAGGCCCATCAACGACAGGGCTTCCTTGACCGCCATGGGATTGGTTTCCAGGCGGAGGGCGGCGAAGAGCTCATAGTAGTCATAGTGCAGGGCACGGGCCTTGTCCCATTCCCCGCGGCGGCAGAAATCGACGAGGTCCCGCATGACCTCGGGCACGATGTTGGCGGCCACGGAAAAAGCGCCCTGGCCGCCGAAGGACATCAGGGGGTAGGCCGTGGTGTCCTTGCCCGTGAACAGGGCGAAGGATGTGCCCCGGGCCAGGAACAGGATCTTGGCCAGGTGGTCCATTTCCTTCATCCCATCCTTGGTCCCGACGATGTTGGGATGGGTCATCAGCCGGCCGTACATCTTGGGATCGACCGTGACCCCCACCCGCTCGGGCGCGTTGTGGATCAGAATCGGGATGGGCGATTCCCCGGCTACCCGCTCGTAGAAATCGAGGATGCCGGCCGTGGTTGGCTTGACCAGATAGGGCGCGAAGACGACCGCATAGTCGCACCCCAGGGCGGCGTAAAGCTTCGCCCGCTGGAGCGTCTGGTCCAGGCTGCAGGAGCAGGTCTCGGGGGCGATGAGACACCGGCCTTTGGCCTCCTCGACCGTGATCTCCACCACCCGGGCGATCTCCTTTTCGGAGAGCAAGGGGCTTTCCCCGGTCACGCCCAGGGGGGCGATGCCGTGGACCCGGCTTTTCACCTGCATCCGGACCAGGGCGCGCAGCCCGGGCTCGTCCAGGTTCAGCCTGTCGTCGAAGGGCGTCATGATCAGGGTGAACACTCCGGTGAGCATGGTCCATGACCTCCCGCCTCCTCGTCCGGCGCTCCGCCTTGGCGGGCGGAGCGGCTCCCTCGGGACTCGGAGGGAAAATGATTTTAATCGGTCCTCGAGGCTTCGCTCGAGGCTATATCTTCATGGGCATGAGAACATACTGGCACTTGACCTCGCCGGCCGGCTCGGGCTTCATGACCGCGGCGCTGTTCTCGTCCTTGAGCTCAAGCCGGACCTTGTCCGACCCGATCGACACTAAAAACTCCAGCAGGTACTGGGCGTTGAACCCGATTTCCATCTCGGCCCCGGAGTAGTCCACGTCCAGCTTGTCGCGCGCTTCGCCGATCTCCGGGTTGGAGGAGAATAGGCGGATCTTCTTCTTCTCGATGAACAGCTTGATCCCCCGCGAGCGTTCGGTCGAGAGCAGGCTCACCCGCCGGATCGCGTCGGCGAAATCGGCCCGGGGAACGATCAGGATGTGGGGGTTGTCCTTAGGGATGACCGAGTCGAAATTGGGGAACTTGCTCTCGATGATCCGGGAAATGAGGATCCGATTCTTCGCCTTGAAATAGAGGTTGTTTTCGTCCAGGTCGAAGGCGGCCGTCTCGTCGTCCGCTTTGCGGAGCTCGCCCAGCGCTTTCTTGGCAACGATGACCCGGATCTCCTTGTCCACCTTGACCTTATCCAGTCCGGTTTGGGTGTAGGCCAGGCGGTGGCCGTCCGTGCTGATGAGTTCCAGGGATTTATTCTTCAGGATCAACAGGGCCCCATTCAGGTAATACCTCTGCTCCTGGGCAATGGCGTAATAGACCAGGTCGATCATCTCCTTGAGCTTGTCGAAGGGGAGGGCGATCTCTTTCTCGAATTTCGGCTCGGCGACGGCTGGAAAATCGTCCTTGGGCTGGCAGAGGACTTTAAACTCGCTTTCTCCGGCCGTAATCTGCATCAGCTGGTCCTTTTTTTCTACAAAAGACACATCCAGGCCTTGGGGCAGGGACTTGACGATCTCGAAGATCTTTTTTCCGGAAACCGTCAAAGCTCCGGGTTCATCGATGTTCGCCGGAAACCGGGTGATCAGCCCGACCTCCAAGTCGGTTCCGGTCAGCACAACCTCGTTGGGTTGGACCTGGACCAGGATGTTGGCCAGGATGGGCATGGTGTTTCGCTTCTCGACAATCCCTTGCAGGAGCTGAAGCTCGTCCAAAATGCTGTCTTTGGAGATTGAAAATTTCATTTTCCACCTTCCCCGGTCACTCTCTTCTTGTTCTTATATTAAATACAGACTTAGATTAAATAAGAAGAATAAGAAAAGCAAATAAAATGTGAATAACAGAGGCAAGCCATTGATTTCCTTATTGAATCATACTGATGATGTTGTTGATTTCTTTGTTGAATTCCCCATCCTTCTTACGGAGCTTCGCGATCTTGCGGATGCTGTGGATGACCGTGGTGTGGTGTTTTCCACCGAATTTCTTGCCGATTTCCGGAAGCGACAGCTTGGTCAGCTCTTTAGAGAGGGACATGGCCACCTGCCGAGGAAAGGCGATTTTTGGGGAATTGTTCTTGGATTTCAACTGTGACAGCTTGATGGAAAACTTATGGCAGATGAACTTCTGGATCTTTTCCACAGTGACGATGTTGATCGAGGACTCGAGCAGGCTTTTCAACGCCTCTTTGGCCAGGTCGAGGTCAATCTTCTCTCCCTTGAGCGAAGCATAGGCCACGACCCGCCGCAGATAGCCCTCCAGCTCCCGGATGTTCGACTGCACTTTGTCGGCGATGAACAGGGCGACGGTTTCCGGAAGCACGATGGGCTCCATGTCGGCCTTCTTCTTGAGGATGGCGATTCGCGTTTCGATGTCGGGCGGTTTGAGGTCGGCGATCATCCCCCAGCCGAACCGGCTGCGAAAACGCTCCTCCAGGTTGGGGATCTCATTGGGCGGGCAATCGCTGGAAATGACGATCTGCTTCTGGTTGTCGTAGAGGTGGTTGAAGGTGTGGAAAAACTCCTCCTTGGTCCGCTCCTTGCCGGCGAGGTAGTGGATGTCGTCTATGAGCAGGACGTCCACGCTCCGGTACTTCTCCCGGAAATCCAGGACCTTTCCGTACTGGAGGTGATTGACCAGGTCGTTCATGAACTTCTCGGTGGTGATGAGCACGATCTTGAGGTTCTGGTTGCTCTGCAGAAGGCCGTGGCCCATGGCGTTCATCAAGTGGGTCTTGCCCAGGCCGGACCCGCCGTAAAGGTAGAGGGGATTGTAGGACTTGGCCGGGTTCTTGACCACGGCCATGGCGGCGGCGTGGGCGAACTGATTGCACGAGCCGACGACGAAGTTGTCGAAGGTGTAATTGGGGTTCAGGTTGGGGTTGAGCAGAAGGCCGTGCATGGCCTTGCGCTCCTCGGGCGAGCGGCGCATGAAGGAGAAGGAGGCGTCGTCAAAGATGTATTTGATGTCGAAGGTCTGGTTAAAGGCCGCCTTGGCGCAGTCGTTGATCAGGCTTGAATAATGGAACGACAGCCAGTCCCGAAAGTAGGAATTGGGCACGCGGATGTACAAAACATCCTTTTCCTGGCCGATGTAAGCTGTGGGCTCGAACCAGGACTCGAAGGTGTTGGCGTCGATTTTCTTCTGGACCCCCTGGAGGATCTTGGTCCAGCTGTCGGTCTTGTCTTTTTTATCCATGATCGCGGCCGAAATTTCCACAGATATTTCCACAGCTGTGGAAAAATGTCAAGCTTGCTGAGCGAAGGGAGAAAGCGCCGGAATCTTACCATTCGGGGAGGCCGAAGGCAAGCGTTTTTTGGGTCAAAAGTCGAACCCGATCCAGAACTTGGTCCGGAAGTCTCCGAGGGTTTTCATGTCCCAGGGCTTGGCCAGGCTGGAGACGTACAGCCGCTTGACGAACTCGATATGAACGGGGAGCCCCAGGAAGAAGAATTGAAATCCGTAGCCGACGGAGCCCAGGGCTTCGTAGGCTTCAAAGGTCAAGCCGAGCGGGTCCTGGTAATCGATGTACATAGACGGGTAGCCCGGGAGCTTGCTCCGGGTGAGGTCGAAGAAGAGCACGCCCCGGACCGGTCCCAGGTTCCCGATGATGGTCGACACGGCGTAGACGATCGGGAAACGGAACTCGGCGTTGGCGAACCAGGCCTGGGTTCCGACCAAGGTGTAGTAATCGGCCGAGCGGACCTCGTTGTTGCCGCCGTAGAAGAAGTAGAACGGGTCGCGGCCGAAGCTCGAATAGCCCTTGAGGCGGAAAGCCAGCAGGAAGTCGGAGCCGATGTTGAGGTAAACCCGGGCGTCCCCCTCGACGGTGGTGTTGCGGACAAAAGACTTGGTGAGGGGCAAGCCCGAGGACACCGTCAGGCCGAAGGTGTGGCCGGAGACCGGCCCGTACTGCTTGAAAGCCGTGGTCTCGGCCGCCAGGCTCAGGCTGGCCTGGAGCATGCTGCCGTTGATGAAGCCCGAGCTCCGGCCGCCCGTGAATTGCCGCATCAGGACCGGGTCGAGGTAATCTTCTGAGAAGTGATAGTAGCCGAGCCCGGCCTGCAGGCGATAGTACCGGCTGAGCGGATAGTAGGCGTTGACGGTCAAGCCGGAGATCTCCCGCGTGGCGATGGCGTCCCGATAGCTGGACAGGGCCAGGTAGGTCGGATCGTAGTAGATATAGCTGGGATAGTAGAAGAGCGTATATTGAAAGGCGTTCAGGCCGAATTGCAGCCGCTGCGACAGGTTGGCATAGGAAAAGAGATAGGACCGGAAGGTGCGCACCTGGTAGGCCAGAATGTTGAAGTTGTGGTTGCCCAGGATGTCGGAAAAAGAGACGGCTGTCCCGCCGAAGATCGACCCGTCGGAGGAGATGATGGCGTTGATCGGCGGCCGGCTGGTGACGGACAGCTGTCCGATGCCCTGCAGGACCTCGACCTTGTCCGGGGCGACGTCCACGGTGACGGCCGGCTCGAAGCCGCCGAAGGACTCGGCCGGGGGCGCGGCTTCGAACCGGACGGTTTCCTCCTCGACGGCCTTCACCTCGGCTCGGAAGAGCTGGTAGGCCCCCTTGTTGAACGAGGAAAACAGGACCTGGCCGCCCGAGCCGGGGATCTCCTGGGGGAAAAAGTTGCCGGTGCGGACATCGGTGAACCGCAGAAGGCGGCCGGTCTCCAGGTTCAAGGAGTAGAGGTTGTACGCCCCCCGGGCGTCGCCCGAGAAGAGGAGGGCCCGGCCGTCCGGAGTGAATTGGGGAGCGACGGTGTTGCCGGGACCGAAGGTCAGCTGTTTCTTGGCCCGGAAATCGTCGGCCGGAGACAGGAACAGCTTGTCCTCGCTGCCCATCCGGATGGAATAAGCGACGGTCCGGCCGTCCGGGGAGATGGCCGGTGCTTTTTCATAGAGCGAATCCCCGGTGAGGTTGTCCACAGCGCCGGAGCCCAAGTCCAGCCGGTAGATATCGTGGACGCCCTGGCGGAAGGCGGTGAAGAGGAGCTGCGTCCCGTCCGGAGCGAAGCAGGGCGAGGCCGGCTGGTCCACTTCGAGCTTGACTCGCCGCAGAGTCTGGCCGCTGAAGGCTCCGACTACGTACAGCGAATAGCGGCGTCCGTCGCGGGCGAAGAACGCCAGGGAGTCGCCGTCCGGGGACCAGGCCAGCAGCTTGCCCCGGGAGGGGTCGACCTCATATTTAATATATTCGTAGCCGGTCTGATAGCCCCGGGTGATGTTTTTCAGGACCTTGCCGTCCTTGACCGAAACGAGGACGATGTCCATCTTGTAATCCCGGGCGTTGAAGGTGATCGTGGCCGCCAGCTCGCCCGAGGGACTGAGGGCGTGGGAAAAAGCGAAATAGTAAGGGTTGATGGGGAACTCAGGACCCAGGGCGAAGCTGTAGTCCTCGGGATTCTCCCGGGCCAAGAACGGCTTGACCCTCTCGCGCAGGTACCTTTTAAAGAGCAGGGAGAATTCCTGGGCCTTGAGGTTGAACGCTTTTCTCAGGGGGTCCTTCTTGGACAGGGCCGACGTGGTCTTCAGCGCCTGCCACAGGTCGCGGGCGGCGTTGGGGCCGAATTTTTCCCTGAGGAATTCGTAGATGGCGTGTCCGAAGTCGTAGGCGGGCTCCCGAGGCAGGGGCGTTCGGGAGACGAGCTCGCCCGATTCGCTGAACTCAGGGATCCGGTCGTTGAGCACGGCGTCCCGGAGGATGAGCGATGACCAGGCCGACCAGGTTCCGGTGCACAGCTCGGACAATCCCTCGAACGTCCACAGGGGGGGCGCGCTCATGGCATAGAGCGCTTCGCCCCGGCCGCCCCATAGGATGTCGAACTGGAAGACATGGGCCAGCTCGTGGTTCACCAGGTTCTGGACCTCGTCGGGCGGCATGTCTCCGTGCAGTCCGATGCGCTGGAGGACGGGCTCGGACACCCCGAGGATCCCCTCCGAGACGCTGAAAACGTTGGATTGCTCGAATTCGGTGAAGGTCGTGTAGTACAGGATCGGCACGCGCCGGGTGAGGTCGTGCTTCAGCTCCCGGCTGACGGTCTGGTAGGCGCTCTCGCAGATGGAGGCCAGGGTTTTCAGGGCGGCGGGGCTGTCGACATAGTAATAGACCTCGAAGTGCTCGGTCGTGTATTTCTTCCAGGGAAATTTCTGGTAGATGATCCGGTTCTTGCCGTAGTAGGGATAGTAGACGCTCTGCCCGGGCAGGGCGGCGGCGGCCAGGGCGATGAGGGCCAGCGTCAGCCCGAGTCTGGACAGCTTCATGGCTCTCTCCCGTTCACTGCCTTAACAGGTATCGTTCCTGGAGGCGCGAAGCGCCGAACGCGTCCCGGAAGACTTTCATCTTGAGCTGCAGGAGCAGGTCGTGCAGGGCGAACAGGGCCGACTGCTTGGGATTGGAGTAGGTCATCGTCTCCTTGAACTCCTTGTCCTTGACGATCCGGCCGGTCTCGCCGGCGATGAAATACAGGTGCGTTTCGAGAGTGAAGGACAGGCGGACGGCCCACGTTTTTTCCCTTGTGAACGATTCTCCGACGGAGCCCTTATCGACCTCCCGCAAGACCTTGTGGGTTTCCTGGGAGAACCCAGCCCGTCCGGTCAGGATGAGGCTCTTCGGCCTTCCTCCGGCGAGCTCTTTCCAGAAGGATTCGTCCGAGAAGATGTCCTCCCGGTCGAACTTCACCTCCCGTTCGGCGACCGGCATCTTGAAGGGAACGGCCAGCTCGGCCGCCCAGAACTCGGCGAGCTCCCGGCCGAGGTCCAGGCCCTTGACCTCCTGAGGCAGCCAGAAGTTGGTCAGCAGGACGGCTTCGGTTTGGTCGGGCCGGACGGCGGCCGGAGAGGGGATGTCGAGCAGGACCTGGTTCGAGATGTCCACGCCGCAAGCGGCGCAAGTCAGGACGACGGCCAGAACGAGCCGCGTCGGTCGGAGGCGCATCTGCGGGATCATGGGATTTTTTTCTTGGCCGGCTCGGCGCTCCGGCTCTCCCGGCCTTCCAGGTTCATTTTAAACCGGGAGAAGTTGGACTGGATGAGGCTGTTCTGCGGGGCCAGAGCCAGGGCGGCTTCGTATTCCTTCCTGGCTTCCTCCCACAAGCCCTTGGTTTCATAAGCGACGGCCAGGTTGTTGTGGGCGGCCGCCGACCGGGGGTCGGCTTCAAGGGCGCGCCGCCACCGGTAGATGGCCTCGTCCCAGAGCTGTTGGCGTGAAGCCCACAGGCCGACCGTCATCTGGTCCACGGTTCGGGAGGGGGAGCAGCATCCGAGGAGAAGGATCGCGGCCAAGGACACGACAGCCGGAAGCTGGACGCTCGCTCTCATCTTGAATCTAGGGTAACGCGTTTTTTCCCAAGCGTCAATGAATCAGCAAGGATCATGCCAAACCGGGCGCCGGCCGGAGCCCGGTTGGTCATTTTGCGCCCGGCTCCATCCCGGCTTCTGTTGTCATCCTCCCCGGCCGCGGGTATAATGACAGCGAAAATTCGACCGAGGAGGATGCATGGGCGCATGGCTTGAGGGAAAGCCCCTGGCGGATAGGATCCGGGCGGGCGTCAAGGACGAGGTCGACCGCTTCCGTCAAAAAATGGGGCGCGCTCCGGGCTTGACCGGAGTGCTCGTCGGCGAAAACCCGGCCTCCCAGAGCTACCTGAGAATGAAGGAAAAAGCCTGCCAGAGCCTGGGAATCAACGGCCGCATCCTCAGCCTGCCGGCCGAAGCGCCCCGCGACCAGCTCAAAACCTTGATCGACGGCCTCAACGCCGACGACGGTGTGGATGCCATCCTGGTCCAGCTCCCCCTGCCCAAGGGATTCGACGCCCAGGAGGTCATTTCCTGGATCGACCCGGCCAAGGACGTGGACGGCATTCACCCCCAAAACCTGGGCCGGCTCCTTCAGAATCAGCCCTACCTGCAGGCCTGCACGCCGCTCGGCTGCCTGGAGCTCATCCGGTCCGTCGGCCAGGGAATCGAGGGCAAGAATGCGGTGATCATCGGCCGGAGCCTCATCGTGGGCAAGCCCCTGGCGGCCATGCTGGTCAACGAGAACGCGACCGTTACCACCTGCCACTCCAAGACCAAGGACCTGGCCGGGACGGCGGCCCGGGCGGATATCCTGGTCGCGGCCATGGGCCGTCCGGGGTTCGTCGGTCTGGAATTCGTCAAGCCGGGCGCCGTGGTCATCGATGTCGGCAGCAACGCCGTGCAGGATAAGGCCGCGGTCCGGGCCCTGTTCGGCGAGGACGCCAAGCGGCTCAAGGAGATCGACGACAAGGGATACACCTGGGTGGGCGACGTCCAGCCGCGGGTCATCGACCGGGCGGGCTGGCTTACGCCGTCCCCGGGAGGCGTAGGCCCCCTGACCATCGCCATGCTGATGAGCAACACCCTGCTGGCCTTCAAGATGAGGAACAACCTGGCCGAATCCTGAGCGGTTGCCCGGCCGGGGATTTTATGGTATAAGGGACGCTCCGGAAGAGAGACGACAATGCCGAAAGTATGCGACATCTGTAACAAAGGGCCCGTTTTCGGGCATGGACGCAGCCACTCCAACAAAGCCACGCCAAAAAAGTGGAAGCCCAACCTTCAGCACGTCAAGGCCAAGACGCCGACCGGGGTCAAGATGATCTGGGCATGCACCCGCTGCCTCAGGTCGGGCCGTGTTGTAAAGGTTCTTTAGCTCTCTATCAGTTTCTTTCCACCGAGGAGATCCCCTTGACCTGGAGGAGGCGGACTCGTATGTCCTCCAAGTGAGCGATGTCCCGGATGGTCAGGCTGAATTCGATGCGGACCTTTTTATCGGGCGACGTCTTGGCCTCGAGCCGGGAGATGTTGCCGCCCAGCTCGGCCACGGCGGCGGCCGCCTCGGCCAGAAGGCCCGGTGAATCCTCGGCTTGAATGAGAAGTTTCCCGGAATAGGTCACGTCCGGCAGGGTATCCCAGGTCACGTCCACCATCCGCCTCCGGTCCAGCATCTCCTTGGAGACAAGGGGACACCGATGGGCGTGGATCGAGATCCCCTTGCCGGCGGTGATATAGCCGATGATGGCCTCGCCCTTGATGGGCGAACAGCACTTGGCCAGGCTGAGGAACGGGGCTTCCCCGTCCCGGCCGTTCAGGCCGAGTCCGTCCTCGGCCGGAGCTTTGATCGCCGGAGCCGGACGGCCATCGATCCGAGGAGGGAGCACCTTTTCCAGGAATTTCCTGTCGATCATGAGCTGACCCTGTCCGACGAGCACGTAGAAGTCGTCCAGCGTCTTGATCTTGAGGGGCGTGATCCGGGGCAGGCGCTGCAGAAGATAGCCCGCTTGGCGGTACTCGGCGGCTAGGCCGCGCAGTTTGGCCTGGCGCTCCCAGAGCTTCTTGCCCAGGGCCCGGTGCTTGACCTTGTCCTTGAGGTTGAGCCAGTGGCGGATGTGGTGGCGGGCGGTGGAGGTGAAGGCGATGTTCAGCCAGTTCCTCAGGGGCAGCTTGTCGGCCGCGGTCAGGACCTCCACCATGTCGCCCGAGCGAAGCACGGTTTTCAAGGGAACGGGCTTGCCGTTGACCCGCGCCCCGGCGCAGTGGAGGCCGATCTCGCTGTGGACCTTGAAGGCGAAGTCCAGGACCGAGGCTCCGGCCGGCAGCGTGACCACCCGGCCCTTGGGCGTGAAGACATTCATCTCCTCGACGACCAGGTTGGTTTTGAGGTTCTTGAGGAACTCCCGGGGATTCTTCTGGTCCTCGTAGAGCTCGACCAGGTCCCGGAGCCACTGCAGGCGGCGGTCCTCGCGGATGATCTCCTGGGAATCCCGCTCCTTATATTTCCAGTGAGCGGCGATCCCGTTCTCGGCCAGGTAGTGCATGTCCGCGGTCCGGATCTGGATCTCGAAGGGGTGCTGGTCCTCGGTCAGGATGGTCGTGTGGAGGGCCCGGTAGAGGTTGGGCTTGGGTACGGCGATGAAGTCCCGGAAGCGTTGGGGGATGTGGGTCCACTTTTGGTGGATGAGGTACAGGGCCGAGTAGCAGTCCTTGGGCGTGTCGGTGATGAGCCGCAGGGCCAGAAAATCATACACCTGATCGAAGGCGACGCTTTGCCGCTTCATCTTATCGTAGATGCTGTACAGCCTCTTCACCCGGAAAAAAATCTCCGCCGGGATGCTGCTCCGCCGCATCAGCTCGGACAAAGAGTCTTTGAGCCGGGCCAGCTCGGCTTCAGCCCGCTGCCGCTGAGGCTCGACCAGGGCGGAGATGCGGAAGAATTCCTCGGGGTCCACATAACGGAAGGCCATGTCCTCCAGGGCGGCCTTGATGCGCCCCATGCCCAGCCGGCCGGCGATGGGCGCGTAGATCTCCAGGGTTTCCTTGGCGATGCGCCGCTGCTGGCCTTCGCTCATGAAGTTCAAGGTCTTGAGGTTGTGGACTCGGTCGGCCAGCTTGATGAAGATCACCCGCAGGTCGTCGGTCATGGCCAGGATGACCTTCTGGATGGTCTCGGCCTGCCGGTCTTCGGTCGAGGCTTCCTGGACGCGGCTGATCTTGGTCACGCCCTCCACCAGGTCGAGGACCTCCTGACCGAAGGCCTTGCCGAGCTCGGGGGGAGTCACCTCCGTGTCCTCCAAGACGTCGTGGAGGATGCCGGCGGCCAGAGCCTTGGAGTCCATCCGCAGGTCGGCCAGCATGTCGGCGACCTCCAGGGGATGGCTGAGGTAGGGTTCGCCCGAGCGCCGGAGATGCCCCTGGTGGGCGTTGGCCGCGAAGACGTAGGCCTTCTTGAGCAGGAGGATGCTCCGCTCGCTGTAGGCCGGGCTGACCTTCTCGAGAATATCGTTGAAGCGAATCATCGCCTTCCGTTCCGTCGGGGTCAGGCCGCTCGCCCGGAGGCGAGCTTCTCGCGGCGGGCGATCCATCGCACTGCGGTCCGCAGGTTTTGAGCGACGTGGGCGGGCTTCGGTCCGGATCGACGGATTTGAGCCAGCGTCCTTTGACCGTGTCCGGTCAGGACGAGGATCGGCACCGCTCCGACGGCCAGGCCGAAGAGAATGTCGTTGGCGTGGTCGCCGATCATGTAGGATCTCTTCAGGTCGAGGTTCAAGGCCGCGGCGGCCCGGCGGCCCATCCCGGGCTTGGGCTTGCGGCAGGCGCAGTCGCGGCGGTATCGCGGGTCGGCCGACTGGATGAAGTGGGGACAATAGAAGATCCCATCGAGCCGGGCGCGGCGCCGGGCGAGGTCGGCCTCGAGCCGGCGGTGGATGTTTCGCAAGGAAGGCTCGGGGATGAGCCCGCGACCGATCCCGGATTGGTTGGTGATGACCACGGCCCGGAATCCCAGGCGGCGGATGTCGCGGAGGGCTTCATAGGCGAAGGGGTAGATATGGATCTGGCGGTAGTCGCTGGGATAGCCGACGTCCCGGTTGAGGGTTCCGTCCCGGTCGAGAAAGACCGCTCGGTGTTTCATCGGAGATATCCGAGGGCCGCCTCAAAAACCTCTTCCGGAGCGATGGCCGTCATGCATTCATGGCCGTAGGGGCAGGAGCGGTACAGGCAGGGCCAGCAGGCCGCCCCTTTCCAGACGACCGTCGCGGGAGGCTCGTAGGGCCTGGTCACGGCCGGCTCGGTGGGGCCGAAGATGCCCACCAGCGGCACGGCCAGGGCGTTGGCCATGTGCATGGGGCCGGAGTCGTTGGAAATGAAGAGCTGGGCCTGGCTCAGGATTCCCAGGAATTGGCGCAAGGATGTTTGGCCGGAGAGGACGGCGGGAGGCTGCTTCATGGCCGCGGCGATGCCTTTCGCCAGCTCGGCCTCCTCCGCCGAGCCGGTGACGAGGACTCGGGCCCCGGCTTTGAGCTGGAGGAGCGAAGCCAGCCGGGCGAACCGGTCGGCCGGCCAGCGCTTGGCCGGCCCGTAGGACGCCCCCGGGTTGAGAACGACCAGGGGATTCTTCTTCGATGATCTCAAGCCAAGGCTCTCGAGCCGCCGGCGGGCGTCCCTTTTTTCTTCGGCCGTGATCTCCAGGCGGACGGTCGCCGGAGGGGTCTTCATCCCGAGGCCGCGGACCAGGCGCAGATAGCTTTCCGCTTGATGGACCGCCGCCTCCTCGGAGTGATAGGGAACGCGGCGGGTCAGCAGGAACCGCCGGCCGTCCCGGCTGTAGCCCCACCGCTCCGGAATGCGGGCCAGGGCAAAGACGAGCGCCGAGCCGAACGAGTTGGTCAGAAGAAGACCCGCGTCGAAGCCCTCTGGAGCGATTCGCCGGGCCGCCGCCTTCAGCCCCTTGAGCGACCGGTCGGCCGGAAGGCCGATGACTCCGTCAGCCGGAGTCCCGGAGAGGAACAGGTCCTTGACCCATTCGTCGGCGACGACCCACAGCTCGGCCCGGGGGTGGTTGGACTTGAGCGCGTGCAGGGCCGGGAGGGCGAGGACGGCGTCTCCGATCCAGTTGGGAACGCGGACGGCGATCTTCATCGAGGGCCAGCGCGGTTCAGTCCTTGTCGGACGAAGGCGGGCCGGCGTCTTTTTTGGCGGCCGGAGCCTTGTCGGCCTTAGGCTTGGCCTTGGTCTCCTCCGCCTTCCCCCCGCCGGCCCGGGCGTAGTCGGTGATGTACCAGCCCTTGCCCTTGAATTGAATGGCCGAGGCGGAGATCATCTTTTTCAGCCGCCCCCCGCACTTCGGGCACTTCTTCTTGGGGGGATCGCTGACCCTGTGGATGACCTCCAGCTTGTGGCCGCAATCCTGGCATTGGTATTCATAGATTGGCATGTGAATCCTTTGTTAAAAAATTATATCACAAGGAATCCTGCGGGGACAGGACCCCCCTCGTCTGATCAGGCGCCGTCAGGCCCGGACCGGCCGGGCGGGTCTATTTCCCGAAGCTCCAGAAATCATGGACTTTGAGATAGAGGTAGCAGCCGATGCCGAAGGCGACCTTTCCGATGTAGAGGATCCAGGCCAAGGCCGGGCCGAGCCCCCGGCTGGGGATAAACAGAAGTGCGAGCAGCAGGGCGGCTAGGACCAGGCGCAGGACCCCCTCGGCCTCGATGATGGCGAAGATCCCCAGGACAAGAATGATCAGGTTGAGAACATCCTTGACCGCGTCGAAATAGCCCATCCGCTTCAGTGGAAAACGACGGCTTCGAAGGAATAGATTTCAGCGCCCTTTTTCCATGCGTCCCGGGGCAGGCCGGCCTTGAGGCAGGCCTCCTCGAGAAATTCATCGCAAGTCCAGCCCTGCTCGACGGCGACCTGGGGCAGGAGGAGTCCGCTCCGCCCGCCTTGGGCGATGACCAGCCCGTGCTTTCCCACCCGGATGAGCCCGGTATCGTCGACCCGGACGAGCGGCGAGAGGACGGAGATCTCGATCCGAAGGTCCTTGAGCTCGGCGCTCGACACGGGCTCGAAGCGGCGGTCTTCCAGGGCGGCGTAGTAGGACGCCTGGATGACCGTCTGGGCCAGGGGGGTGATCGGGTCGATGAACCCGATGCAGCCCCGGAGCGCTCCGTTCCTGGTCAGGGTCACGAAAGCGGCCTTGGGCACCCGCAGGCTTTCGACCTTGGGCTCGTAATTCAACAGGGTGCCGGAGTCGACCGCCTTTTCGACCGCCCGTCGCGCCACCCGGAGGAGCTCCGCTTTTTCTTCGGCGGACAGGCTGAAGGGCTGCTCTTTCCCCGATTGGGGATAGACGGCGGCGGCGCAGTAGCCGACCACGCCGTCGGCGAGCCCGCCCGCTTCCGAGGAATCCGCGTAGCCGAGCGTCTCGACCGCGGCCGGTCCGATCTCCTGGGCATACAGCAGAACGGCCACCACTCCTCCGCCCCCGCACAGGATGTTATCGTTGCGGCCGAGCTTGCGGAGCAAGCCCCCGGTGGACTGGCTTTTGATCAGGGCGATCGTAGACGCGTCGAGGACGTTGGCCTTGGCTTTGGGAAGGAAATGCGACATGTCGGTGGAAGCCACCACCAGGATCTTCTTAGACTTCGAGATCCGGGCCAGGGCTTTGGCCAGGATTCGGGCCGTCGCCCCGTCCTGGGTGCCCATGATGACGGGCGCGATCTTGGCCTTGGGCCAGGCCCTCTGGACGAACGGGACCTGGACTTCCAAGGCGTGCTCCGAGGCGTGGGCCTTGGGGACGTAGCCGAACGACGATTCTTTCTGAAGAAGGCGGACGACATCCCGGTCCACCGCGACGGCGCCCAATGGAGTCTCGAGAAAGTCGGACTCATCCACGGAACAACCTTCGAACCCGACGTGATGGGAGGGGGCGATGATGACGACGGTCTCGTAGTCCTGGCCGGCCGCGGCGGCGTAAGCCCGGCCCGCCGTTTCGCCCGAATAGACGTAGCCCGCGTGGGGAGCGATGATGGCCAAAGGCCTGCGGCCCGGAACGTCCGGCGACCCGGTTCGGATGAAACGATCGACCTGGGCTGCGAGCCGGGCCGGGTCGGCGTCATAGAATTGTCCGGCCCAGGCCGGCTTTCGGGTCTGGGTCGAATCGGCGGCCGAGGCCAGGCCCGATAGGAAGAGAAGCGAGATGATCAGGCATCTTATCTTCATGGGGGTGTCCTTCCCGGCGCTGTCCCGGCTTCGGTCATGATAGCTGTCCGGCCGGGAAAAATCAATGGACGGAGGACCGCCGCCGAAGAGGCCCAGGGGCCGGAATATTTGACTTTTTTCCGGCTTTGAACGACAATACATATGGAAGGAAAACATGAAAGGCTTTTTCAAATCCATGCTGGCCGTAGCCGCCATCACCGCCGCTTTTTTTCTCGGGTTTCATATCGGCAAGGAAAAGGAAAAAGAGCGTATTCCGAAGTTTCAAACGGAAGATACAGACGGGATCCCCGTCGAATTCTAATTCTCCCGGCCATGAATATCGGCATCTATGGTTTGATCATCGTTTTCGCCGCGTTCATCATCCTGCTCATCATCAACCCCAACCTGTCCTGTTTGGGCAAAAAGCTCAAATCACCGTTCTATCCGCTTCTCAGAAAAAAGAAGAAGTCCTGGTCTCGCTCCCATGGAAAGCATCCGGCGGACGGCCAACAGCCGGGGGAGAGTCCCGACGCCGCCAAGAAGCCCGAGAAGCCCGTCGAGGACTACGGGTTTCGTCTGGACAAATAGGCGGAGCGGAACGATGGGGGGCAGACGTCCGGCGGCAGTCGGACTCATTCTGATTCTCTTGATGTCGCTGGGCTGTCGTCCGCCCCGGCCGGCGTTAGCCCCCGGAGTCCGCCTAGAATCCGTTGAGGGCTATGCTTCGCTCGCCCTCGACTCCGAACGCGGCCGGGGCAAGTCCAAGGTGTCCTTTTCGGTCCAACTCCCGGACCGGGCCCGGGTCGACATTTTCGACGCGCTCGGCCGGTCCCTCTTCAGCCTGGTCAACCGCGGCGATGAATCCTATTTCGTCTTCGTTCCCGGGAAGGCCTACTGGCGGGGAGGCCGCGAGGAAATGTTCGAGAAGTTCCTGGGCTTCAGCCTCAGCCTGGAGGAATGGGCCGGCCTCATGGCCTGGCGATGGGCTTCGTCCGAGGGCGCAGAGGCGGCCGGCCTGTCCGGCTGGACGCTCACCCGGGATTCCAAGAACCGGGTCGCGGCCGCCGAACGGAACGGGGTGACCTTCGAGGTGAAGGAGTTTTTCCCCGGGACGCTCACGCCCCACATCCTGGCCTTCCGGGGCGACCGGAGCTCGGGCCGGCTCAAGATCTTCGAGGTCAAGTTCAACTCCCTCCGCGCCGCAGAGGACGCGCCCCTCTGGTTCCTCCAGGACTACGAGGCCGTGACCTGGGAGGGGATGGAGAGGCTGCTGGCCGATGAAGCTCGAGTCGTTCGCTAAGATCAACCTGGGGCTGGAGGTCCTGGGCCGTCGGCCCGACGGCTTCCATGAGATCCGGACCCTGTTTCAATCCATCGATTTTCACGACACCCTGGATTTCGAGCCCGACCGCCGGGGCGTCATCCGTCTCGAGGGCGATGACCCGGCCGTCCCCTGGGACGAGCGGAACCTCGTCCATCGCGCCGCCCTCCTGGTCCGGGAGCGGACCGGGAGCGGGGCCGGCGTCCGCATCCGGGTGACGAAGCGCATCCCGGCCGGGGCCGGGCTGGGCGGCGGCAGCTCCAACGCCGCGGCGACCCTCCTCGGCCTCAACCGGCTGTGGGGGCTGGGATTGTCCTTGGAGACACTGATGGACCTCGCCGCACGCCTCGGGTCGGACGTGGCCTTTTTTCTCGTGGGGGGGCTCTGCCTGGGCGAGGGCCGCGGCGAGCGGATTTCCCCCCTGCCGGACCTGCCCCGCTGGCACGGAGTGGTCGTTCTGCCCCCGATCACGAGCCTGACCGCCGAGGTTTACGCCCGGGTTCGGCCATCCTTGACTTCACCGGGCAAAGACAGTAGAATTAGCCGGTTTCTCCAGAGCCTCGAGGTTGGCTCCCTGGAAAACCGCTTGGAACAGACGGTTTTTCGCTTATATCCTCGACTCAAAGATATTAAGCGTTTTTTTCAAAGCCGGGGAGCCGCATTGTCTCTGGTCTCCGGCTCCGGCTCGGCCGTATTCGGATTGTTCCGGAACCGGGAGGAGGCGGAGCGAGGATGGACCGAAGCCCAAAAGCGACATCCATCTGTCCTGGTCGCGACCCTGACTCGGGACGAGCATGGCAAGGGCATGTCTGCTGGGGTGTAGCCAAGCGGTAAGGCAGCGGACTTTGGATCCGCCATCCGGAGGTTCGAATCCTCCCGCCCCAGTTATGAAAAAAAGGATGCTGATCGGACAAAGGAAATGGTGATGAAAGTATTCTCCGGTTCTTCGAACCCGGTCCTGGCCCAGGAGATCGTGCGCACCCTGAAGGTCGAGCCCGGCCGGTGCGTCCTGGAGCGGTTCAGCGACGGCGAGATCCATTTCTACATCGACGAGAACGTCCGGGGCGAGGACGTGTTCATCATCCAGACTGGTTCGGCCGACGCCAATTTCCACCTGATGGAGCTGTTCGTCATGATCGACGCCTTCCGCCGGGCCTCGGCCGAGCGGATCACGGTGGTCATGCCCTATTACTGCTACGCCCGTCAGGATTGGAAGGACAGGCCGCGGGTACCCATCTCCGCCCGCCTGGTGGCCGACCTGCTGGAGGCCGCGGGCGCGGACCGGGTCCTGACCATGGACCTCCACTCCCCCCAGATCCAGGGCTTCTTTTCCATCCCCGTGGACAACCTGATCGCCGCCCCGGTCCTGATCAAGCACATCCATTCCCTGAAGCTGGCCCACCCCACGGTGGTCTCGCCCGACGCCGGGGGCGTCCAGCGGGCCCGGTTCATGGCCAAGCGCCTGGAGGCCAACCTGGCCATCATCGACAAGCGGCGGCCGTCGGTTAACGTAGCCCAGGTCCTGCACGTCATCGGCGAGGTCAAAGGTCAGGACTGCATCCTGATCGACGACATGGTCGACACGGCCGGCACCCTGGTCCGCAGCGCCGAGGCCCTGATGGCCAAGGGCGCCCGGCGGGTCCTGGCCGCCTGCACCCATCCCGTCCTGTCGGGCCAGGCCGTGGACCGGATCGGCGATTCGCCCCTGGAATCCCTGGTCGTATCCAACACCATCCCCCTCACGGACCGCAGCCGGTCCTGCCGCAAGATCGTCGTCATGTCAGTCGCCGAGCTGTTCGGCGAGGCCATCCGGAGGATCAACGAGGGCTTGTCCGTGAGTTCGCTATTTGAGTAAGGAGGAAGACAAGGCCATGAGTCTAACCATCAAAGCGCTGAAGAGAGAGGCCTTCGGAAAAAATGCGTCCTACCGGATGCGGCGGGAGGGCCGCGTGCCAGCGGTCCTGTACGGACAGGGGATGGACACCGTCCCCCTGGCCCTGGACAAGAAGGATATCATCGGCATCCTGAAGTCGGACAGCGGGGAGAACACCCTGTTCAAGGTCGGGTTCGAGGCCGAGCTGCGGGACGCCATGATCAAGTCCTTCCAGATCGACCCGGTTTCGGATGAGATCCTCCACGTGGACCTCATCCAGATCTCCATGGACAAGGCCATCCGGGTCTTCGTCCCGGTGGAGCACAGGGGCGAGGCCATCGGGGTCAAGGCCGAGGGCGGGTTCGTGGATTTCGTGACCCGCGAACTCGAGGTCGAATGCCTGCCCAAGGACATCCCCGAGGCCATCCGAGTCGACATCTCCGGACTGCACCTCCACCAGTCCCTCAAGGTGGCGGAAATCGCCTCCCTGCCGGGAGTCAAGTTCATCACCGAGCCGACCTCCGTCGTGATCCTCATCCAGGTCCCGCATGAAGAGAAGGTCGAGGAGAAGAAGGAGGGCGAGGAAGTTGCCGTCGCCGCCGAGGAGCCTAAGGAGCCCGAGCTCATCAAGAAGGAGCGGGCCACGGCCGAGGAAGCGTCGGATAAGGATAAGGATAAGGACAAGGACAGGGACAAGGGCAAGGACAGGGACAAGGGCAAGGACAGGGACAAAAAGGAGAAATAATTGTGGGCCGTCGTGGGTCTGGGCAATCCCGATCGTTGCTACGCCGGAACTCGTCACAACGCCGGCTTCATCTTCGTCCGGCGCTTGGCTAAGGACTGGGGCGTCCGGTTGAGCAAGAACAGGTTCGAGGCGAAAACGGCCCAGGTCGAGCACCAGGGCCAGTCCCTATGGCTCATCCTGCCCCAGACCTATATGAACCGGAGCGGCGCTTCGGTCCGGCGTCTCCTGCGGGAGTCCCGGGTCGAGCCGGAGCGGGTGATCCTGGTCTACGACGACCTGGACATCCCCTTGGGCGAGATCCGGGTCCGAGGAGAGGGCGGGCCGGGGACGCACAAGGGGATGCGGTCGGTCGTGGACGAGGCCGAGACCGGCCAGTTCCCGCGCATCCGGCTGGGCATCGGGCCCCTGCCCGAGGGGGTGGACGCGGCCGACTTCGTCTTGTCCGAATTCAGGCCGGCGGACAAAACCTTGTTCGAGGAGAGCCTGGTCAAAGCCCGGGGCGCCCTGGACCTGATCCTGGACGGCCGGCTGGCCCAAGCCATGAATCGCTATAATTGACCCCCGGCCGACCGGGCCGGGGGCATCAAGACTCCTTGCTCCATCCCTGAGGAGGAGGAGCTGCTAAACCATAAGGAGGTTTACGTGAGACTGTACGAGACGGGTTTTCTGATTGCGCCCAGCCTGTCCGACGAGGAAGCCGAAGGCCTGGTCGGCCAGATGGCCGACATCGTCAGCCAGAAAAAAGGGCGGATGGTCAAGCTGGAGAAATGGGGCAAGAGGAAGCTGGCCTACCCCATCCAAAGGTTCAACGAGGCCAGCTATGTCTTTTTCACCTACGAGAGCGGGGCGGAAGTCCCCCTGGAGCTCGGGCGGCGCTTCCGGAACATGGAAACCATCCTGCGGCACCTGACCCTGCAGAAGGACGAGCGGGAAAACGTCCGGAGCAAGAAGAAGGCCCGACGGGCGGCCAGCAAGGCCGAGGCCCAGGCCGCGGAACCCGCGGCGGACAAGAGCCCGGCCGTCGAACCGGGACCGACGGGAGAGTCCAATGGATAATCGAGGATCGCGAGGCCCCGGACGGGATGAGCGAGGCGACCGGCCCGGATTCCGAAAATATTTTACGCCCAAGAGGAAGTTCTGCCGGTTCTGTCAGAGGAACATCAAGGACATCGACTATAAGAACGTGGACATCCTGCGCAAGTACGTCCCGGACCGGGGCAAGATCTCGCCCCGCCGGATCACCGGGACTTGCTCCTTTCATCAGCGCAGGCTGTCCACGGCCATCAAGAGAGCGCGGCTGATGGCTCTCCTGAACTACGTCGAGGATTGAGGCCGGGCGGAAGAGAGGCATTATCATGAAGGTCATTTTAAAACAGGACGTGGATAACGTCGGCAAGCGGGGGGACATCGTCAACGTCGCTCCGGGCTTCGGCCGGAACTACCTGATCCCCAAGAAGATGGCCGCGGCCGTGACGGCCTCCAACCTGAAGATGGTCGAGATCGAGCGCCAGGCCTTGAAGAAACGGCTGGAGAAGGAGCGGCTGTCCTACCAGGACCTGATCCAGAAGCTCAACGCCGTCAGCCTGCGCTTCAGCCGCAAGGCCGGGGAGAAGGACATGATTTTCGGCTCGGTCAGCCTGACCGACATCAAGGACGCCCTGCAGCAGCTCGGGTTCGAGGTGGACAAGAAGAAGATCGTCCTGGAGGAGCCCATCAAGCGGCTCGGCCGATACACCATCCCGGTCAAGGTCTTCCAGGAGGACCAGGCCGAGGTGAAGCTGGAGGTCGTCCGGGACGAGGCCGAGGGAACCGAGGACAAGAAGAAGGCTCCGGCCGACGAGCCGGCTCAGGGGGAATAGCGGCCGCTCCGCCCGCAGCGGCGGGCCTCCCGGCCGCCGCTTCGTCCCCCTAAAGGGAGGGACCGTGGAACTGGATCTCACCTTCCTCAAGAAGGCTCCGCCTCACAGCCTGGAAGCGGAGAGGTCGATCCTGGGCGGAATTCTGGTCAGCAACCAGAACCTGAGCGTCGTCCTGTCGGTCATCGGCCCCGAGGATTTCTACCGGGAGGCCCATCGCCAGATCCTGGACAGGATCATCCTCCTCGTCGATAAGGGCCTGCCCGTCGATCTGCTTTCGCTGACCGAGGCCCTGCGGCGGGACGGCCTGCTGGAGGAGGCGGGCGGGGCTTCCTATCTGGCCTCGCTCATGGACGGCGTCCCCCGGAGCCTCAACGTCGGCTACCACGCCCAGGTCGTCAAGGAGAAGGCCCTCCTCCGGCGGCTGATCGCCTCGTCGATGAAGATCGTGACCTCGAGCTACGAGGAGCACGACGAGCCGGATGCCATCCTGGACGAGGCCCAAAGCGCCATCATCGACGTGGCCGAGCAGAGGACCAAGACCGGGTTCATCCCCATGGGCCAGCTCGTGCCCGCCACCCTGGAGACCCTGGAGGTCATGTCCAAGCGCCGCGATTTCATCACCGGCGTGCCCTCGGGGTTCACCGACCTGGACCGCATCACTTCCGGATTCCACCGGGGGGAGTTCGTCGTCGTGGCCGCCCGGCCGTCCATGGGCAAGACGGCCCTCTGCCTGAATATCGCCGAGCACGTCGGCCTGCGGACGCCCCAGGCCGTGGGCTTCTTCTCGATGGAGATGTCCCTGGAACAGCTGACCATCCGCATGCTCTGCGCCGACGCCAAGGTGGACCTGCAGAAGATCCGGATGGGGCTGATCAGCGGCCGGGACATGGAGAAGATCAAGCTCTCCGCCGAGGTCCTGGCCCCGGCCCGAATCTACCTGGACGAGACCCCCGGCCTGACCGTCCTGGAGATGAAGGCCAAGGCCCGCCGGCTCAAGATGGAGGGCAACCTGGACATCCTGTTCGTGGACTACATGCAGCTCATGCGGACCAGTCAGCGCTTCGAGAACCGGAACCAGGAGATGTCGTTCATCTCCCGGTCGATGAAGGAGCTGGCCAAGGAGCTGCAGATCCCTGTGGTGGGCATCTCCCAGCTCAGCCGCGCCCCGGAAAAAGGCCGCAAAGAGCCGCGGCCTATCTTGTCCGACCTCCGGGAGTCGGGAGCCATCGAGCAGGACGCCGACGTGGTCATTTTCATCTACCGGCCGGAGGTCTACATCAAGGCCGACGAGGCCGAGAAGGCCAAGATGAAAGGCCTGGCCGAGGTGGACGTGGCCAAGCAGCGGAACGGCCCGACCGACACCGCCCAGCTCGTGTTCTTCGACCGGTACACCCTCTTCGCCAACAAGGAGCGCTCCGCGGCCGAGGAGTAGGATGCGCCCCGGACGGAGACGGTTCCTGCTGCTGGCCTTCGTGGAGCAGCTGGGGGAAGTGGGCCTGCTGCTGGGCAAGACCCTCCGGAACTTTTTCCGCCGGCCCTGGGAGACCAGGAACTTCGTCAACCAAGTGGAGGAGATCGGCGTCCGGACCCTGCCGGTCGTCTCCCTGACCGCGGCCTTCGGCGGGCTCGTCTTCGGCCTGCAGACCTACATCGGGTTCCACCGCTACGTGGGTCAGGGGTCCGAAGCCTACGGCGGCCCCATCATCTCCCTGGGCCTGTCCAAGGAGCTCATCCCCATCCTGGTGGGCCTGATGGTCGCCGGCCGGGTCGGCTCGGCCATGACCGCCGAGATCGGGACGATGAAGATCACCGAGCAGATCGACGCCCTGTTCACCCTGGGGGCCGATCCCAACAAATACCTGGTCGTGCCCCGGACCGCGGCCTCGATCCTGATGCTCCCCTGCCTGACGCTCTACGGGGATATCATCGGCATCGCCTGCGGCTTCTTCTACAACGTCGTGCTGATGGGGGTCAACCGCGTGGTCTACCTCCGGAACACCTTGATCTATCTGGAGCTTTGGGACATCGCCAGCGGGCTGATCAAGGCGGCCATCTTCGGCCTAGTCATCGCCATCGTCGGCTGCTGGCAGGGGCTCCGGACCGAGGGCGGGGCCGAAGGGGTGGGCCGGGCCACGACCCGGAGCGTGGTCGTGGCCAGCATCTCCATCCTCATCCTGAATTTCCTCCTGAGCAAGGCCCTGCCCGCGACCCTGAACCCATGATCCGCATCGTCGATCTTCACAAGGCCTTCGGGGACAACACGGTTCTCCGGGGAGTGGACTTGACCGTGGACACGGGTCAGACGATGGTCATCATCGGCCAGAGCGGGTCGGGCAAGAGCGTCCTGCTCAAGCACCTGATCGGGCTCATCGCCCCGGACCGGGGGCAGGTCTTCCTGGACGGGATGGACATCACCCGGCTCCGGGAGGACGAGCTGCAGAAGGTGACCCGCAAGGTCGGAATGCTGTTCCAGGGCGCCGCCCTGTTCGATTCGATGAACGTCTTCGACAACGTCGCCTTCGGCCTGAGGCGGCAAACCGACTGCCGCGCCGTCGACATCCCGAAGATCGTCGAGGACAGCCTGGCCAAGGTGGGCCTCCGGGGCGTCGGCCGGCTCATGCCCCACGAGCTGAGCGGCGGCATGAAGAAGCGGGTGGGTCTGGCCCGGGCCATCGCTTACAAACCGGAGATCATCCTGTACGACGAGCCCTCGACGGGCATCGACCCCATCCGGGCCGACGCGATCAACGGGCTGATCAACCAGATGAAAAAGGACCTGCGGGTGACGTCGGTCATCATCACCCACGACATCGTCAGCGCCTATAAGGTGGCGGATTCGGTGGCCATGCTCTACCAGGGCCGCATCGTCGAACAGGGGACGCCCGAGGACATCCGGCGCTCCCGGAACCCGATCGTCCAGCAGTTCATCAGCGGCCGGGCGGAGGGCCCGATTAAAACTTTCTAGGACAAGCGAGAGGCCATGACGCAACGCATGAAAATCGGGATTTTCCTGGGGGGCTGTCTGCTCCTGGTTTCGGTCCTGGTCTTTATCGTCGGCGACCTGGGCCGCTTCTTCCGGCCGTCCGGCTATCCGGTCTTCACCTCGTTCGGCTCGGTGGCCGGGTTGGACAAGAGCGCCACGGTGCGCCTGTCCGGGGTCAAGATCGGCTACGTCCGGGACATCCGCCTGGAAGGCCTCCGGCCCCGGGTGGAGATGGTCATCGACCCCAGCGCCAAGATTCCCGGGGGCTCCAAGGCCACCCTGTCCTCTCTCGGGCTGATCGGGGAAAAATACATTGAGATCCTGCCAGGTCCCGAGGCGTCTTTCATAGCGGCCGGCGGCGAGGTCGAATCCCAGGCTTCGGTGGGGCTCGACCAGCTCGGCTCGCTGGCCCTGTCCATCGGCGAGGAGATCAAGGGCGTGAGCGGCCGCGTCCGGGATATTTTGGACGACTCGAACGAGGCCCGATTGAGGGAAACGCTGGACAATCTGGCCCGGGCGACCGAGGGGATCAATGACTTCCTCCGGGCGAACCGGGCCGGCCTCGACGACAGCGTCCAAGCCGCGGCCCAGGCCTTCCGCGATTTCGACCGGGAGGTGAAGGGAGTGGCGGCGAGCCTCAACGCCGCGGCCCAGTCCGTGCAAAGCCTGGTGGACGAGAACCGGCCCGGGCTGGGGGAAGACCTGGAGAAAATGAAGGGCATCTTGAATGAAGTCCAGGACGCCGTGGAGAGGCTGAATACGATCCTGGAGAAGACCGAAAAAGGAGAGGGCAGTTTGGGGCGGCTCCTAACCTCTCCGGAACTCTATGACAAGGCCAAGGACGCCGTCGACGACGTGAGCGCCGCGGTCCGGCCGCTGGCCTCGCTCCGCCTGGGCGGCGATGTCCGGGCGGAATACTACGGCCGGAGTGAATTGTGGAAAGGCAGCCTGACCGTCCAGGCCGGCCTGTCCTCCGGCCCGTTCGTCCAGGCCCAGATCGTCCGCGACCCGTGGCTTGACCGGTTCACCTATTCCCTGCAGGGAGGGACGCGGCTGGGGGCGTTTATCCCGCGGCTGGGGATCATCGAGTCCGATTTCGGCCTCGGCCTGGACTATGTCCCCTGGCGCGATCGTCTCCAGCTCAGCCTGGACGGCTACGGCTTGAACCGGGACCCCGGGCCGCGCCTTCGGCTGTCCTCTCGCTTCTTCCCTGACAAGCACCTGTTCTTCGTTCTGGGACTGGACGATATTATCTCCGAGCGGCAGCGGGAGCTGTACTTCGGCCTGGGAGCGGCCCTGCGATGAAAAACAAGTCCGTTTACATTTGTCAGAGCTGCGGGGCGCACTCGCCCAAATGGCTGGGCCGGTGTCCCCAATGCGGGGAATGGGAGAGCTTCGTCGAGGAGGTGGAAGAGGCGCCCGCCGCCACGGTCGAGGCGGCCTTCGAACCATCCGAGCCGCTCCTGTTCAAGGACATCAAGGAACTCCGCAACCAGCGGATCAACATCGCCATCGAGGAGTTCAACAACGTCCTGGGCGGCGGAGTGGTCCTCGGGTCGCTGGTCCTCGTCGGCGGCGAGCCCGGGATCGGCAAGTCCACCCTCCTCCTCCAGGCGTCGCTGGATTTCGCCCGCATCGGGGAGAAGGTCCTCTACGTGTCGGCCGAGGAATCCCTGGAACAGATCAAGCTCCGGGGCGACCGGATCGGACTAGGACCGGGCGAGCTCTACCTCCTGGCCGAGACGAACCTGGAGCGGATCATTGCTCAGGCGGACAGGCTCAAGCCCCGGGTCCTCGTCCTGGATTCCGTCCAGACCGTATTCTCCTCGAAGCTCAACTCCAGCCCGGGCACGATCAGCCAGGTGCGGGAGGTGGCCAACCAGGTCTTCCGCTTCGCCAAGAAGAATCAGGTCTGTTCGTTCCTTATCGGCCACATCACCAAGGAGGGCTCGCTGGCCGGCCCCAAGTCCCTGGAGCACATCGTCGATGTCGTCCTCCTGTTCGAGGGCGAGCGGGACCACAGCCACCGCGTCCTGCGAGCCCTGAAAAACAGGTTCGGGCCGGTGTCGGAGCTGGCCGTGTTCGAGATGAATTCGGCCGGCCTCCAGGCCATCGCCAACCCCTCGGCCTTTTTCCTCCGGGAGCGTCCGGCCGACGAGCCGGGGAGCGTCGTGGTCAGCACCATCAAGGGCTCCCGGCCGCTCCTGGTGGAGATCCAGTCCCTCGTCTCGGATACGCTCTTCGCCGGGAACCCGCGGCGGATGACGGTCGGGCTCGACCATTTCCGAACGGCTATGCTCCTGGCCCTGGTAGAAAAGCGGCTGGGGTACCACTTCGGAGGGCAGGACATCTACCTGAACGTCGCCGGCGGCCTGGAGGTGGACGAGCCGGCCGCCGACCTGGGGGTCATCGCCGCCGTAGTCTCCGGGCTGAAGAACAAGGCCATCCCCCGCAATGTCGCGGTCTTCGGGGAGGTCGGCCTGGGAGGCGAGATCCGCTCGGTCGGTCTCCCCCTGGCCCGGATCAAGGAAGCCCGGTCCCTGGGGTTCGAGACCGTGATCCTTCCCCGGGGCAACGCGGCCGGGCTGGATACGGACAAACCCGAAGGTATCGAGCTCCTGGGCGTGGACAACGTCCGGCATGCGCTCAAGCTTCTCTTTTAAGGAAAACAGACCATGGCGGAAGTCTCAGCGATCATCCTGGCAGCGGGGCGGGGCCGGCGGTTCGGCTCGGCCAAACAGTTCGCCAGCCTGAAAGGCATGCCCCTGGTGTACTGGTGCCTGGAGCGGTTTGAAAAACATCCGGAGGTGGACCGCCTGGTACTCGTCCTTCCTCCCGAGGAGGATATCGAGTCCTACCTGAAGCGCTACAAGAAGCTCGCGGCGGTCGTGCCCGGCGGTCCGGAACGCCAGGACTCGGTCTGGAACGGCTTCCGGCAGGTCGCCCCGGACGAGGCGGGGATCGTCCTCGTCCATGACGGGGTGCGGCCGCTCGTCGGGGAGGGGTTGATCAGCCGGGTCATCCAGGCCGCCCGCGAGGCGGGCGCGGCGGTTCCCGGGCTGGTCTCCGAGGAGACGATCAAGGAAGCCCGGGGCCGGGAGGTGGTCAAAACCCACGACCGCCAGACCCTCTTCCGGGTTCAGACGCCCCAGGGCTTTGCCTATCCGGTCCTGAAGGAAGCCCTGGAGAGCGGGGCGCGGGACAAATTTTACGGAACGGACGAGGCCATGCTCGTCGAGCGGCTGGGGAAACGCGTCGTCCTCGTCGAAGGCGACCCCAAGAACATCAAGATCACGAACCCCTCGGACCTGAAGGTGGCGGAGGCCTGGCTTGAAATATAAGATCGGCATCGGCTATGACCTGCATCGGCTGGTGAAGCGGCGGGCTCTCGTCCTGGGCGGCGTCGAAGTGCCCTTCGGCAAAGGCCTGCTCGGCCATTCGGACGGCGACTGCCTCATCCACGCCGTCATCGACGCCCTGCTGGGGGGGATGGGACTGCCGGATATCGGCCGCACCTTTCCCGACACCGACCCCAAGCTCGAAGGCTGTCGGAGCACGGACCTGCTGAAGGATACGGCCGCCCGTCTGAAGAAACATAAAGCGGCGGTGGTCAACATCGACGCGGTCATCATCGCCCAGGAGCCTAAGCTTGCCCCTTATATAGATAATATGAAAGGCGTCCTGGCCTCGGCTTTGGGGGTCGCCGCGAAAGACATCGGACTCAAAGCCAAGACCAATGAAGGCGTGGGCGACATCGGCCGGGGACGGGCCATCGCCGCCTGGGCCGTCGTCCTGCTTAAGAAATAGCGCAGCCCGTCCAGACTGAAACAGGCGTCCCGGGGAAGAATCCTGCGGCCTCGCCGTCTAAGGGGTGTCAGGATTTGAATTCGAATCAACGGTCAAGGGAGGGGACATCGAGTGGTCCGTCACCCGGACGACTCCCCAGGGCGACATGACCGTGACCTACAAGGGCAAAGTGAACGGCGATTCCATGGCCGGCGACGTCCAGATGGGCGATTTCGGAAGCATGACCTGGACGGCCGTCCGAAAAAAGGCCTTATTTAGCTGGTTTTCCTGGGATATTCCCCTCTGTCAACCGGCGTGTCCGCCGGACCGGACGGCGCGGGGCGTTCATCCTTCCGTGCAACTTTTATCAATGGTAGAATGTTAAAAAACAGCAACGGAAGAAAACCCCCGAGCCTCCGTCTAATAATGTCGGGAGGCAAAGGCCTTGAGTGATGATCGAAGACAAAGAGCTTGTCCGGCTCAGCCGCGACGGAGACAAGGAAGCCTTCAGCCTTCTGGTCAAGAGGTATGAAACGAAAGTGCGACATCTCGTTTATCAGTTCACCCGGAACAGCGCCGTGGCCGAAGACCTGGCCCAAGAGGTCTTCATCAAGGCCTATTTCGGCCTGCCCAAATTCAAGGGCCAATCCGGGTTCGGCACCTGGCTCTACCGGATCGGCGTGAACCACGTCAAGGACTACCTGAGGAAAAAGCCCAAGGAGCTGTCCCTGGAAGTCGCCCCCCAGGACCTGTCCGCTTCAGCCGACGCTCTGGCCGGGGAGGAGGAAGCCCGGGAGGACGCCCGCCGGAAGTCGGTGGTCCGGGCCTGCCTCCAGACGCTGCCGGCCAACCACCGGATCATCCTCACCCTCAGGGATATCGAAGGACTGCCCTACGAGGAGATCTCCAAGACCCTCAAGATTTCGGCCGGCACCGTGGACTCGAGACTGTTCCGGGCCCGGCGGATGCTGAGGAAACGGGTCGTCGATTTCCTGGAAAAGGAAGGGAGGGCCGCATGAACTGTCGACAAGCGGAACGGCTGATGGTGCGGGCCAAGGACTTCACCCTGGCCGCCGCGGACAAGGGTTCGCTGGAGGCCCATCTCGGGCAGTGCGGCCGCTGCCGCCGGGTGGAGCGGGAGTACCGCGACCTGTTCCAGGCGCTGCGTCCCGCCGAACTCCCCGGCCCCGGCGCTTACGCCTGGGAGCGGATCAAGTCCCGGATCGAGGAACGCGAAGCTTCGGCCATCCGGCCGCTCTTCGAGCAATGGGCTTTCAAGATCATCCCGGCCGCCGTGGCCCTGGCCTTCCTGATCGGGAGCGCGACGCTGCTCTTCCGGACCTCGCCCGTCTCGACGGCGAGCTCCACCGAGGAGCTCCTGCTGCGCAACACCAACCCCCTGACCGAAGCCCAGGCCATCCTGGAGCAGCAGAAGCTGGAGGACAAGGGCATGATGCTGATCTTCGCCTCGAACGAGGCGGGAACCTGGGAGAGGAGATAAGGCCCATGATCAAAAAAGGTCCGCTGTGGGTGGTCCTGTCGTTTGCGGTCGTGTTCCTGGCCGGAGCCGTGAGCGGCGTGTTCATCGACAAGCATCTCCTGTCCAAGCCGCGGAGCCAGGAGCGGCGGGGAGGCGGAGCGCCGTCCATCGAGCGGATGGCCAAGCAGCTCGGCCTGACCGCTGAACAGCAGGACAAGATCAAGGACGTCTTCCGCCGGAGCGACGAGCGCTTCAAGGAGCTGCACGGGGAGATGCACAAAAACCTGGACGCCATCCGGGAGCAGATCAAGAGCGAGATCGACTCGATCCTGACCGAAGAGCAGTGCCGGAAGTTCGAAGCCCTGATCCAAGAACACAACGCCCGACGGCAGAAAGAATCGAATGCCGGGCGCAGAGATAATCGCAGCCCTCGCTCGAGGGACAACTAAGGAGCATCAGCATGAAGAACAAGAAATTACTCTGGGGCGGCATCGCCCTTGCGGCCGTTGTCCTGGCCGTCCTGTTTCTCACGGTCTTCAAGAAGGGCTCGGACGGCCTGCCCCAGTACAAGACCGATACCGTCACCCGGGGCGAGATCGAAGCCCTGGTGGTCGCTTCGGGCACGATCAACCCGGTGGAACTCATCGATGTCGGGACCCAGGTCTCGGGCCGGATCGCCA